>Ga0065705_10104430_pt1 | contig 16051 bp, 19 predicted proteins | sample SwibulcommuniRL2_FD_59092 | JGI IMG/M metagenome (GOLD analysis project Ga0065705, IMG submission 59092) | Bulk soil microbial communities from switchgrass field near Rose Lake, East Lansing, Michigan, USA - RL2 Bulk Soil v2 (version 2) | ecosystem: Environmental > Terrestrial > Soil >...
CCGCCCGCCCCGCCGGCCGCTGGCTGAGCCGCACTCAGCACCTTAACCTGCGCTTCCAGTTTTTCGATCTTCCCCTTCCACTCCTTCAAATCGCTCTGGTAAGCCTCCAGGATAGCCGGCATGGCTACTGCCCGCAGTGCCGCTTCCGACACTTTCTGCGGCGTCACGTTGTTTCCGAACAGCAACGCCTTGGCATCGGCAATGCGCTTATCCACGCCCGCATTCCATTCCTTTGCGCCTTCCTTGTCCTCGGGGCGCTTCTGGTAGAGCATGAACCCTTTCTTCGGGTCCGGGTCCTGGAACATGGCCACCACTTCAGCAAACCCGCTCTGTTTAGCCTTCTCGAATGCCTCCTGGCGCTGCTTTGCCTTAGTCTCACGCTCAGTCTTCAGCTTCTCGGCATGCGTGGTGGCCTTGGTAATCTCCGCCCTGCGCTCAAGCTCGGAGTTCTCCAGTTCATCGATTACGACCGCCATCCTGCCCCGCTGCATGTCGCTCAGCTCGGCCATGAAGGTTTCAAGCTGGTTCGTTTTGTACTCGCTATCGGGCATAGCAAGGATCTTCTCAACCTCGGCCGCTTGCGATTCGCCCACGATCCGCTTTGCCTTCCCAATGGCGTTGGTGCGTTTATTCTCGAAATACTTTTGGAAGTCCGGATGCTGCGTGACGTCCAGGACCATGATCCGATCGCTCAACTCTTTGTTCTGTGCCGTCAACCGTTCGAGCTCGGCCTTGGTCTCCGGGGGCGCTTCGGCCGGTTGCGAAAGCTTCGATTCAAATTCGGTCAGCTTGCCCTGTAGTTCTTTAACCTGGTTGTCACGGGCTTCTATGTCCCGGCGCAAAGCTTCCTCTCGCTCCTTCTGCTTTGCCTTCCTGGCTTTCCAGTCGGCGCCGGTACGTGGCGGCTTTTCGTCGTCAGCTTCGTCTTTGGGTGCCGGGTCGGCTGCGGCTGCTGGCGGCTTTTCGTCTTTGGGAGCGGTGGCGGGAGTGACTTCTTTGGCAGTGGCAGGTACGGGATCATTTCCCACGTCAACGGCGGTTCCTCCTCCGGTATCAGATTTATCTTCCTGGCTGACATCTTTAGATTTGTCGGTCTCGGTCGCCGCCGGCTGCTGCTGCGGATTGGCCATGTCCCGGACTCCAGCCATCCAATTCGCCATCGACTTCGGGCGAGGATCCTCGGTCATTGTCCCCGCATCATCCACGGCCGCTGGTGCCCGCAATACCAATTGAGTTCTTAATGTCATAATTTCAATCTTTCAATCTAAACTATTTCTTCCCGCCCGGGAGGCTCGAACGTTTCCTCAAGCGGTTTCTGTGGTGGAACATAGTGCGCTAAGGCTTCGAGGTTGTTAAGCGCAATTCCGTACCCGTCCGCCATCGAGCAACGCTCTGCCCTGGCTTCAGCGCTGCTTTGGCCTGGACCAGAGTACAGGGCCAGGTGGCTCGTTCGAAGGCAATCGACCATTTGACGCACCACGGGATCGGAGAGAGCCATGGCAGCCTGCTTGCAAAGATCTCGGCTGGAGCGCCATTCATCGATGGAAAGGCGAAATGGATCCCGCTGGATAACCACTATCTGGACCTCTCGCCGGCGGAAGATGAATTTCAGGAATTTAAGCATCGAGTAGTTTCTCCAGCCCCCATCGGGAATTTGCCCTCCATCCAAATCCATCCGGTTAAGAGTTCTTTGCTGCCTATGATGCTGCCTATGAAATGTTGCTTGGCCTCGATTACCCAAATCCCTCCCACGACACGACTTGGCTTCCAAATCACCGGCTCGAACCTCGGGATGAAGATTTGCGGCGATATCGACGCAGCGCCGGCCATCAGGGCCAGCGACCGGAAGAAGTTGCGGCGGGTGCTCATCGATGGTCAGCCTAACGGTTCCAGCGGCTTTGGCAAGCGGCTCTCCAGCACGTCAAATCGTGTTCCCTGCCATCGCACCATGAATTCGGACAATATCTCTGGATCTTCATCAATCCCCCTTTTCTTGACCAACATGCACTTTGTAGGAGTTTCCACTTGCTCAACCTTGTGTTTTTTCAGGTAAGCCAAAATTGTGTCCAGGTCCTCACGCTGCCCGGTCTTGGACAACTCGTAAATGTCCGGCGGCAATAGCGCCTTCATGCACCTATCAAGCCATTGCGCCTTAGCCTTGATTATCTGGCCGGCCGCACGTTCGATCGCTGTTTCCGGGCGGATGGGTTTCAATCGGTTGCTCATCGCTTTGGTAGTTTCGGTGTCTTGATTGGTCCCGCCCACCATAATTCAGGATCTTCGTTCACATTCCCCCATCGCCATCGCCCACCGCCAAGAAAACTCCACTCGAATTGATGTTTCCTTTCACGCACTTCCGCCAAGTGGACCGTGAAATATTTCACTCCCCAATATCCGACCATCCACCAGCCAGATACGTCCGGGGGTTTTTTACGCCAGCGCATCATAGGTTCGCCCCGTGTGTAACGCACCAATCCAATTCTTCCCGTGTCCGGATCCCGTGCAGGTACCACGCCCCTTCATCGATGGCCCTGGCGGCATGCTCTTTCCGGTTCTGGAAATCGTTCCCGTTGCAGGACCAAGTGTGTGACTCACTAATCTTCAGGTCCGGTCGCCGGTCAGCAATCAGTCCCAAGAACACGTCCGGGCTCCCGTTCTCATACTCCTCTTCGATGATGAGATTATTTCCCTCTTCAACGATGATTGCGGCCGCTTCCCGGTCTGCCCACCATGGCGTGTGATAGAATCTTTGAGCTTTGAATTTGCCGCCCAGTGGACCGCCGGCAAGTCGGGTGTGCAATCCGCCCGGATGCTCTGGCGGTTTCTTCAGGAAGACCGAATCGTATTCAATCATGCAAGCGTCCGTATATTGCTGAAACTGTGTCCCGTGCAGAAAGAATGCCCATGTCGCCACCCACCTGTGAATTAAGCTTGGGGTAGAGTAGCCTTCGTCAACTCCTATCGGCCACGAGTAATTGATTCCGTCTGGCCACGGATGCGTGGAATTGGTTGGGCACACCCCATAAATATCCCACCCAGGTAATTGATAATGTGGCCAGGTGAAATGAACTTGGTTCCAGGCACCCGAATACGAAGCGATGATGAGGAGTGTTTTGCTCAGTGGTATTGCCCCCCGTTCTGATTTACAACATCAAATCCGAAGATCACTTGCCAAACTCTTTCCAAAAGATAGGCGATGCGTGGCTCTGCTTTGGATGCGAACAACAGATTTTCATAAAATAATTTGCCGTGTTTTTTGATCTGTTCGGCGCTCACCCGGAATTGCGCCCCGCAAACGAACCGGTATTCTATTGGCGGCTGTAGCCCCATCGCCTTAACGTAATCATCCATTGGCAGTCCGGAAATGTGCGGCTGCCCGTCACGAGTTGTACAAATCTCGCTCCAGCCATAGACCTTTACCTCATCATTGATCAAATTTTCCATGAAGCCTGGGCAGTGGTCGAAAGGTCTTCCTTGAGCAAACACGATCTCGCCATCCAGAATATCATACTGCGAAACGATGTGATGTAGGTAGGTGTGCGCTTCCCGTCCGGGCCAATTCGGAAGCTCTCCCAAACCTTTGTCATAGACAATGACCTTGCCCCAATCAGCCGGTATTTGAGCCAGCCAGCTTACGTCCTCATGGTGCTTGGCGACTACCAGTGTTCTTCTCATACGGACAGCCCGTAACGTTTTAGCATTTCCTCGTATGGCAACAGCGGTCCGGCTTCGATCTCCGCCCAAATGGTTTCGTTGCGTTGGAGGTTAGCGGCTTCTTGCTTCAAATTCTCCCACACATTGGATTGACGTGAGTGCCTTACGGTGGCGGCGGTGAGGGCAAAACACTTTCGTTCGGCGTACGCCTTTTTCTGCCAAAGAAATCCCTGCCAAATGTCATCGAATCGTGGCACGTTGATAAACTGGCACCATGGCCATTCCGAAGAACGGAAAGCCATGTTCATTCCTGACAACGGGAAATATTGCCCATAGATCACTTGCGGCCGAAATTTCATCTTCGCAGTCGCCCCGTGCGATAGCTGGCTCACCGCATCACGATCCGGAATCTCCTCCCAGAACCCCATAGACGCCGCTACTTCCATGGTGGTAGTCCTTGCGAAGTAAGGTGTGCCACGAGAGGGTGGATTTGTTACCTGGGTGAATCTTTGAACTGGTTGTGGCGCCAAAGCGTAAATGTGCGAGTGTGCCAAGTCTTCCAGCGTCATCGGGGGGTTGAATGAAGTGGGTTCGGCAGCCTTGGGAAAGCAATCATCGTCGAGCACTAAGCAGACCTCGGCGCCAGCGTCTATCGCCCTGCGGATTCCACGATTCTTTGTCCGAGCCGTTCCCTCCCGTTTTGCGTCCCGCTCCAAAAACAACCATGGTGGCAGCTTTTGGAGTTGGATCCCCCACGCATTGACAAAGTGATCCAGTTGCTCTGGATTATACCATGGAGTGATTACGGCAAACTTCATTTCTTCTTATCCAACCATTTCTTGTGGATTTCGTCGATGCGTTCCCGATAAAATTGGAGCCCGCCCATCCGGTCTGCCCAACGCTGCGGATACTCCAGCCCGTAATACTGCCATTCGAAATCGGTCTCTGGATAAACGTCACCTACCATCTTTTCATCAGCGGCAACCTGATAAACCGCATGATCCTGGCCAAGCCGAGCAAAGCCCATTTGCCCAAGGCATTCATCGGTCAGAAACGCCAGGACGTGGCAGCTTGGATGATTGAATGTAAAAAAGAGTTTGCACTTTTTGTAGTTCTGGGAAATGAACTCAGTAAGCCGCACATCGGTTGCGTGCTGATAGCCCTTCATAAAGGCCATTTGTTGCGTAAACCGATCTTTGAACAGTGGATCAAAGCTCTTGTCCTGGACCTTGCCCCAAATCTGATCCGGCGTTAACCCCTGGTCCAAATACGCCCATACCGGTTCCTCGCCAAAGAATGGGCAGATAAGCCACCAGCATCCATGATGTGGCCCGCCGAAGGAGGCGGTTTTGCACTCTGGTTTGAGTGATCGCAATATCGTCACATGCGACAGCCCTTCATGCGCTGCGTCCACTGGGTTGTAAATCAGGGCGTCGGCAATCTTGAACATGGCCGGCACGATATCATGCAGCTTAAACCCAGGCTCAGCGCTCCGGAGTGAAAGCCCGTGGGCGATCACATGCGTGATTTGGTACTCATTGAATACCTCCGGGCGATGCTGCTTGAGGTAATGGCGGATTTGGACTCCAGTGCAAGCGGTGTAAAGCACGAGCTGCTTTCGGTTCTCGGTCGGGCGCTCGTCAAAGTCGATGAACCCAATGTCCGGACCATGATTCCCGTGCAAGTAGGTTACCTCTTCATTGGTGAGCTTCCGCCCCAGAGTACGATCGATGAATTCGAGTTGGCTGCTGTTTAACATATCGTTGTTGGAGCTGGCTTAGCGCTATCGTCGCACTCGTCATGCCAAATCCTGGTACCGTTCCAGTCGCTCATTGCCCCTTTCTTGAATCCACGCTTGCCGCACTTGCAGCACTTGGTCCAGTGTCTCCTTATGAAATTTTGCAGCGGGTGGATTTGCAGTTTCCAATGCCAAACGTGCCACTTCGGATGCTTCCACCACGGGCGGAGGTCATCTAGCAAGCACCGGGCGATGCCGCAGAGGATGCCGTAGAAGTGATCCTGGCGGTCCCTCTGTGAGTCTGTTGTGCTGTTAGTGTGGTACCCGGGCTCGAAGCAGAAAACGTTTTCCGGCCGACAGCAATCCGAAATGTGAATCCGTTCGACCGCCATGCGCTGGATTTTTTCAAAGCTGACTTTTAAGTCAAGTAGCCTGACTACCAACGCAATCATTCCAGCGTACAGGCTGACTGCCTCGGTGTAGGTCCCTTCCCACTCTCTGCCACCACACGCCAAGAAATGCGGGTTGCGAGACTCGCCCCACGCCCCATTCCATAGCCGCTCCTTTTGCCAATTGGTGAGCCTCGGGTAAAACCAGCCGCAAGAGTCATCGCTCCCGCCCTTCTCTGGGTCCACATGCCAAATCGTGATGAAAGTCTCCCGGTAGCCCGTGTCCCACATAGATTCCCGGCCTTTCTTCATTTCGTCCGGGATCCTGTGCTTCCATTCAAAACTCCGATCTATCGCATGACGATGCTTCTTCGGCCATGGTTTGTGCTTCCACCATGGATACTTTATCTCAAAAGCTACGGTCATTGGATCTCTCATTTCGGAATCCTTTCCTTCAGATATTCACGATCGTAGCTCATTAGGCCACTCCTCCAGGCTTTACCATGGCTTGAGCGAAAACCACTTCCTTTTCAACCGTCCTCACCCCGTCGCATCTCTCATAGGTGTAAGCCATCGCACCAATAGCCACGCCACCTGAAAGCTGCCACCCTTCGGCAAGCCAGGTGTTCACGTCTTCCTCTAACGCCGGCCGGCTCTCGTTGTATAAAATTTTATACTTCATTCACTCTCAATTGCCGGCTGCTTCTCGTTCGGGCGACCTATAATCCCGCCGCACGTTTTCCACGATAGCAGTGATGAAGCGCACGGCGCCACGTCGGCTTGCAGCTCATATTCCATATCGGTCTCTCCAGGTAGAAGGTAGAGAACAAAGGCGTTTGTCTTGCCGGTCGCAGCGTTGACCCACGTCATCACGCCCAATAGCCGCACACGGTTTGTATCAGCATGGAGGGAAACGTACAGGTGTGTAGCGGAAAGCCTGTCACATGGATTACCGGTTGGGGCAGAGCAAGTCACCCCATCCAAGGCGGTCGGATAGCCGTTGGTGACGCCGGTACCGCACGGCACCGGAGCCACGAATTGATACTTCATCTTTGGGTGGGTGGGCCAGAAGAGGGTGTTGGTGAAGCAGAACCCGCCGGCGCTTGCATTCAGCGCAGCTAAAAAAGCCACGCTGCCGATGATTAGGACTAGTCTTTTTTTCATAAATTTTTTGTTTCCCCTCCATCGCTTAGCGTTTCTTTCCGATGATGACCAATCCCCGGTAGCAGTGGATAAAGTCGATGGTCTTCTCCAGTTCATTCTTTGGTGGGAGAATTTCTGGCGGAGTGGGATTGCCAAAAAAATCGATGCCGTGACCATTCAACTCCGAGATCATGTCTTTGAGCCAGAATGTTCCGTTTGTGCCCGAAGCAAAATGCGGGTGCCACCACGTAAACACGTCTTCCAAACAATATAGCCCGCCCGGTTTGAGACATTTCCAAAGCGCATTAAATGAAACCTCTTGATCCGCCGCCCGGTGGCTGCCGTCATCGATGATCACATGTATTATCTCCCCAATTAAGCCAGTAGCATTTTTCCAGAAGTACAAATTTGTCTGGTCGCCTTGCAGGAAAGTGAACCTCGGATCCTCGACCCGATATTGCGGGTTTGCGGCCGCATTGTCCATGAGGTCCACGCCGATAATCTCGGCGCCCCCGTGGCGGAAGTAATCGAGCCACATGCGGACACTGAAATTGAATTGCGTGCCTATCTCAAGCAGGCGCACCGGGGAGGTCCTGAGCGGCTGAAGGTAGCGCTCATAGATAGCACAATACCCGTGATGGCTGCTGGCCTTATCAGTGCCGTGCAGTAGAGCCAATTCGTCCAGGGTGCTCATTCTTCCTCCTCATCAATATCAATCCCAAGCTTCTCTGCAATCCGCTGAACCCGTTCCACTGTGTCGATTAGATCTTGGACAAACCCGCCGATAATCCAAAGGACAACACAAGCTAGCCCGATGCTTGCTGCGGACGCTATGACTATGAAGAAGTAGTACATGCCTCGTTGTATTTTAGGAGCATTCTAGTTTGGCTCGGGGTGTGGTAGCCGGGAGGCGGGCTCTCCGGTACCAACTCTTTCGGTAACTGTCGGCGAAACCGATAGCAACACACCGCCAGGAAAGCCGCTTGCTTCTCGGTAATCTCTTTCCGATGCCGAACCTGGTCCCGGACCTGATTGGCAAAACGTTTCGTCATCGACGCCGGTGGGAGCGTGCAGCGCCAAAGCTGTTCGGCTCGCTTCTGTTCGATGTCGGTGGCTGGACGGTAAATGGCTTTCATTGGAACATCTGCTTCAAGATTCGGTCAGCGATGTAATTCGCCTGTTCGATGCTCATTTCACGGCATTCAAACCGGCGTGGGATTGTCTCTGCTTGATAGACCTCGCAGTTATGAACGTGGCCATTATGTGGAGTCGGGCAGCTCAAAACTGCGCAATGACACTTTGGCCGGGTTGCGTCATAGATCGGCATCGCTATATTTGCGATCCAGGTTTCACGGTAGGAAGGATCCTCCTTTATAGCCGTGCTCAAGACTCGATAAGCTTTTGCAATGTGCCTGAATTTCCAGTTGTTCCACTTCACTCGCAACAAGTCCAACAGTGGCGGTCTGTTCACGCCAAAACCTTTCGAATGATATCCATTGGCACGACGGTACCGCCGACCGATGGCAAGTTTTGCGGTTTGTCGATCGGGGACAGGCTCCAAAACTGGGTGAGTTTATCCTTCGGCCGGCCCTCTCTTCCGACATCGATAAAGTGATAGCTGTCCCGGAATTCCGGACGCATGGCCACCGTGCCCATAGTTGAGAATTCGGAAAATCCCCACGGGAAGGACGGCTTGCAGGACATCACGTAATCATCAAAGTTTTTCTCGTGTGCCTCTGTAATTAGTCGGCGGGTAAACGGGTAGAGATCTCGGTGATACACAGACGGGTGCCGGATCATTGTGAGGTACGGTGCTGGATGCTTCAACGCCGTCTCTACAGTAGCCTGCCAAGGAGTGTCTTTAAGTTGGGAGTAATGCCGATACAACAACACCGCCCTACCACCGACAAAATAATCCTGCGGGGTCACCGGCTCGGTAAAGATGCAATCCGAGTCCATGTGCAGGATCCAATCCGCATTTGGGCACCACTCATCCGCTCGGCACTTTTGAAGCTGGTGCGCCAGGTGCCAATAGTTTCGGTCCTCTGGGGCTTTGTAGTGCCTCACGTTGAATCCAAGCGCTCCCATCCATTGAAATGCTTCCGACTCCACAGAAGGCACCAGGATGGTGAGCCCACTGAATCCCCTCGCAAATTTTTGGATGCTGCGAAGGCAGTACTTCAGATAGTCCAAGTCTTTAAGGTAGGAGACGATGAAGATTTCGACTTTGGAGTTTAATATCTCACAACCTGGCAATGTTCCCATGAGCCAGGAGGTTTTAACGGGAGCATCCTCGATAATGGTAAATTGCTTTCGCTTCTCTCTCAACTGCTTTATCAGGCTTCCGTTTTTGCATCGATGCAGCATGAGCGCCCCGGGATTGATCTGGTCAAGAAATGCCCCATGGCTGAAGTCTGGCGCCTCGCCCAGGAAGGGATGGAATTTGTCGTTATGCATCCCCCAGACATGCTGGAGGACGTCGCCGCAATCGTGAATGAGACCGTGAATCTCACGCCGCATCGACGTGTCCCAGGCTGTCCAGGTCGCCTTGAGCGCCTTGGGAATGTATTCGACGGCATTGGGCGGATAGACGCCGGTACCGTTCATGTGGCCCTTGCGTGGAACGATCACACCCATGAATGGATCCCGGCACTGGTGGTACCGGTCCTCAAACTTTGTCAGCCACTCCGGTACCAGCGGCGTGACGTCGGGCTCCATCCAAAAGAACGACTGCTTAAATTGCTTATAGATAACGTTGGCGGCATGGCGGAAAGCGATCGTGTGCGGCATCTGTCCTGGCGCCGGCGTGGAGTAGCTCGTTTCTTTTACTTCCTTGAACGCCCGCTTAGCCAATTGCCTTACCTGGTCCAAACTCGCCGTACCTTCCTCGTAGCTTAGCAAGATCGTGCGTGGGTGCGGCACTCCACCAGAAAGCTCGGCGATCCATTCCAATAAACCGATCGCCAGGCTTAAATCTTTGTTGCAGAAAGGAAGCACCACCATGATGAAGGTTTTTTTCACCATCCTCGGGATTATCCGTGGGCTAGCACGACGTAGCTCCCGGAGGCGGGCGATGAGCGTTCCATCTTTACAGCCATGGAATACCACGGCCGTAGTTTTGATAGATCTCATCGATTCACCATCCGGGAAAGTCATTGGCGTGTTGCTCCTCGGTTCGGCCAATTCACGCTGTATCAGCGGCGTATTAAACGCCTGGCGCAAGGTCACGTCTGGTCGAGCCAAATCCCACGGCAATTTGAAAGTCTGGTTGAGCATGAACGGGTTAGCGCTGGCGATGCTCTGCGGATACACGGCGCACCCGTTGATGTGTGGGAAAGGGTGATTGTAAATCGTTCCCATGAACGGCTTCTTCCCATGTCGATACTCAATATCGAGCGAGTCCAGCCATTCGGGTTGGACTGGGATGCAATCCGTCTCGCACCAGAACCAATGGCCGAGGTTCGATTTCACCACGTAGGCGGCGGCGAGTTGGAATAAAGCGTTGGCATGTCCAGGCCAACCTGTCTCTATGTTCTCCCGCTGTTGAATGGCTTCGGCGGCATAGAATAAACCGGTGAGTTGAGCCAAGAAAATTCTGACATCTTCTTTTGGCACCATTGACGATGCCACCAGGAGCGCCCGATGGCCTTTCAACGATCCGCTGTCGCTGTCCAGCTCGGCGATCCAGGCAAACAGATCGGCTGTGCGTTTGGTTTCGTTGTGGGAAGTTGGGAATACTACGAGCATAATTTAAGAATCGCACCCGCCATCTGAAGCGTGACCAACAGAATCCCCATTCAAGGGAGGCGGGGCGAAAGTCAGGTGTGGTCTGTTGGTCACGAATTGGTGAATAACAGACCACGGGCAAAACCGTCAACAACTATTTTTCGGAGGCTGCGGGCTCGGGTTTCGCTGCTTCAGCTTCGGCACGTTTGTTAGCGAGCTCAATCTCGCTGGCCGTGCGGGCATCATTGATCGCCAAATCTTGGACGTGCTTTGCCTGGTCACGCTGGAGTTGCGCTTGAATCTTCATATTTTTGCGTTGCTCCTCGCCCTTCAGTTTTGCGTTTTTCAACTCCTCATCATTGAGCGCTTTCTGGGTAGCCTGCTGCTGCGCCTGTTGCTGCTGCGCCTGTTGTTGCAGCTTGGCTTTGAATTTGTCCGCCATGGCCATGACTCGCTTCCATTGAGAAATCAGACCGTCCACCATGTCCTTCTTCAGTGGATCCTTGGCAAGCCGGCGGATATGCGCTGCGGCGGATGGAGCGGCTATATCGAGGAAGCGCACAACCTCGGCTATGTCGGCGCCTTTCATCACGGATTGAATTGCCTGCACGCATGCTTCCAGGAACGTCGTGGCAAAAGTGAGAGCATCCTGGCTGGAGGTCAGAGTCGGCGGCAAACCGATCTTCATTCCTGCCACTTGATTCATGGCTCGTTCCCGTTGGTCGGTGGACAACTGTTTGACGGTCGCATGCGGGTTGTAACGTGCTACGGCGCCTTGGCCGGCCCTGGATGCGATGAAGTCGTTTCTCCAATTGTTCTGCCCTTCCTCGCTGCACCCGCCGATAACACCGCTCAATTCACTGGTGACCTGTTGGCGCATGAATGGGCTTCCCTGCCCGATGACCCGGATCGCTTTGACCGATTTGATTCTCCCAAAGCATTCCTCTGGCACACCACGATCCATGCACTTTGTTTGGTAGCGCATCGCTATCTCGTGTGGGGAATTGATGTTGCACATGCGCCGGATGATTTCCGCATAGAGTGAATCCAACTGCCGGTAATATCGGCTGAAGGTCGTATTGCTCAGCGCTCCTTGCTGTGAAACTTTCTCCCGAATCTCGAATGCCGTTTCGGGGTTTCCAGGTTTCTCCATCGGAACGGTCTGCCGATACTGGCTCAGGTTGGAGCGCATTAGCTCGCTGGAGGTCCGGAACATGGCCAAGCCATCGGTGAGGAACCCTTGCACAGGGTTTTGAATGGCTTCCGTGCCGGCGGGGAGAACGCCGTAATCTCCGAAGTGCGCCATTTGCAATTTCTGCGTAGCATCGGCCGAGGTCGGCTTGAACAGGATTTTTGGCGCAAACGTTTTATCCATCAAATTGCAGAGCAATCGATTCTCATAAGCCATCGGACCAAACATCTTCACACCAAGCCCAGTGATGTTGTGATGATAGCCACCACGACCACGGTCGAAATACATCGGGTGAATGCACTGCTTGAAATTCTCGTAACGCCCTACCTTTAGGTACAAATATTGGGTGCCATCGCCGGTCGTGTCGTCACGCAGAACAATTGAGTGAGTGATGCGCTGGTTGAATTCCTTCCAAAACACATGGGCCACTCGAATCACCTTGCTGTCATCGTAATAGGCGAGGGAGTTGGATTTGAGTTGGTTCTGGTACCATTCCCAACCCACAGCCTGATCGTTCTCCTTCCGGATGCCCATGGCGTGCTGGATGCACAGCTTTGTGTAGTCCACGTCCCACCCGGTTTTTTCTGCGGCCTTTTCGTCTCTAATGAAGGCGTAAAGCTCTGGCGGGTAATAATCGAAAATAATCGTAGAGGTTTCCCATCGCCCAGGCTTTGATCGTGTGCGCTCTGGCATCTTCAGATCGCTTGTCTCCACCGCCATCGGGAACACATCAAATTCATTTTGGAAATACAGCGGCCCGTTGCCGTGAAGGGTCATTTCGTTTTGCGACAATTGCATGTCGTCGTCAAAATCTTCACTTGCGGCAAACTCCTCATCGGCGATCTCGGACATGATCCGGGACCACTCGATTTGTTGTTCTGGGTTTCCGTGGCTGGTCTGGATGAACACGAACCCAGGTGCTTCCGAAAACAGATCGTAGAAGGCACCGCTCCCGGATTCCAGGTAGCTGCGGCTCGTGCCCCAGTTCACATTACAGGCTTCACGCCTCCCGGCCGCTGCCAGCGCTGCCGGCTGGAATGGCGGATTGCCATCAACCAGCCCGTCAACGTTGCCACGCACCCGGCTGCGCTTCACGTCGCCCTGTATGAGCCGCCGCACAAAGTCCTGTGTGCTACTCGCATCTTTCATGCGGCATTCAGGAACACGCCCATCGGGCAGGATTGTCCTCAAACCAGTCTCGTTTCCATCGCTCATAAGTTTTGTTGGTTGGTTAGCATTCTTTCCAGCAACCGCACATTTCTTTGGCGGTCTGGAATTGTAATTTGTAAAGGTCTGGCAAATCTGGAGTTTGAACCTCCAGCGGTACCCACACGCTGGCGCTCAAGTAACAACAGCAAATCGCACAGGAGTTTAGTTTTGGATCAAATGGGGTTCCATTGCCGCCTACGATAGCATTGATGACGTTGGCAAGCTCTCCGCAGACGCCACCGCAAGGAAGCGCTGGAGTAATGTTATTCGGGCAGGTTGAGCAGATTTTAGCACGTCGGTTTGCTTCCTCATGGCTCACCAGTTTGTTCCCGCTCAACTTCAGCCGGACCATGACTTTCGTGCCAAGTATCACGTCGTCGAAAGTGCATCGGCGATTTCGATCCGGGATGCGGATATCGGTTTCGTTGCACTCAGCCGGATATTTAGCGCACACTTCCCGCTCTACTTCATCCTCGAACCCGAGCCCTATCGGGATGGCGTTTGCTTTTCGGTACCTGCGGATATCGTTGCAGAGCGATTGAAATTGAGTACCCTTACCAACGATACCTTTCTCGGGAAGGTTCAGATCAAAAATTCCGCCATAGGGAACCACGCCACGGGCTTTGAGTTTGGGTTTAAGCAACATATTGCGCCTCCGGTTCTTCATCTGGTGCTTTGCTGTAATCCTCGCTTTGGTAAACGGCTTGGGCGGTTTCGATCACTGATCCAAAAGATTGCTGCGTCCCAACAGAGAGCCCAGTGGCTTGAATGCTCAAGCCTCGCATCCTGGCGACCTCGCACAACTCGACACCGCAGTCTGCCAAGTCGGGAGACTTATTGAACTTCAGCCGGTACTCATCTTTTCCCTGGAGCCGGATCTTGATTACCTTTCCGTCTTTGTCCCGATCTCGATACTCCAGCGTGCAGAGCTCTACCGCTGTATCTTTGTCGATACCTCGAAGCTGCCCGGATTCGGACATGCTCTTAGCTCGGAAATACATCTCCGCTCGTTTGTTGAGGTAGATATCTTTAGCCGGCCTTGGGTCATCGACATTGATCGGGTCCTCGCTGCACGACCCACCAAACTCGATACTGATTATGTTTGGGCTCCACTCACGTTTGGCGATCGCTGCCGTTCCGCCTTCACCGGATGAATCGAAGGCGAAGTTTTCAGGAAGGCATTCATAGTCCTGCCCCCGATATTTTACCTTCCCCGCCAGGCGCATGCACTGCGCTACCAGTTGGTAATGCTCGGGCTCTTTGCTCGTGGCGTCAAAATAAATGATGGTCGGCGGGAACCATTCCAGTCCAAGGACACCGGGGGCACCAACAATCTCGCCCAAGGCACCAAAGCGGACGGCGGGCCGGTCGCCGCCACCGAAGGCAGGATCCAGCGCACCCAGAATCATGAAGTTGCGCCCGGTGAATCGATGCAGGCCATAGCCGCCATACTTCTCGATGAGAGAATTGGTGAAGACGGTCTTGAGCAACCCCTCGGGCGGTGGGAATCCCAAATCGAATGCCCAATGGTCCGGGTCATTCAAGGCACCCTTGGCGCTCAGAGCAGCCAATCGAGCCTCTACCCTGGCCTTGGTCGGCAAATGCCGGCAAACAACCTTGCCTTCGGTGATGTTCGGGGAGCGGCGGAAGTCCAGCCGGATGACCTTGCACGGCCTTCCGTCGAGCTGCGGCTTTCCTTCCCACTCATCGACTTCTGTCGAAACTGAATCCCAACCCCCTTTGGGTTCGATGAATCGCCCGAATTGGTCCAGCCGGCTGATGGCGTTGCCGATGGCTATCAGGACAAATTCGCCGCCCTCTTCCACGGCATAAAGGTTGGCGCATGCTTTCCAGATTGCGGCCGGTACCGCCGGCGCCTCATCGATGATGACCATTTGCCGACGGGTGTGGACACCTTGAATATTGGCAGCGGTCTTATTGACGTCGCCCTCCTGGACAGCGTGACAAAAGATGGCGTGCTTATCGTCGCCCTGTTCGTACTGCCACAGGGTTCTGGAATCGACAAAGTTTCCGAAGCTCTCTCCTTGGCGCTCCAGGCAATCTCGAATGGACTGCACTTCCGCCCATGCCCTTTTCCTGACCATCTTCATCGTGGTCGAGCAAAACTGTACCGAGGAGTTGGCTGGATCAGCCAACCACCAGATCGTAGCGAAGCCAGCTACGTCGTGCGTCTTCCCGGCGTGCGAACAGCCAGTCAGCCCGATCCAGCGCTCGTGACAGCCGGCATCGATGATTCTCCGGGTCCAGTCATGGAAGTTGAACCATCCAGGGGTGAACGTCTCGGCCAGTCGGCGGAATAGCTCAAAGCGTGAAGGACACCCGGATTCCTCATCCAGCCGGTGGACAAAAGCCATTTGGTCATAAGAAAACTGGCTCAGCCCTTTGGTCTGACAGCCATAATCCCTGATCGGCGCTTCAGGATCGTATGGCGAAACTGGTTTTCGGCTGGTTGCCACAAAGACGGTTGCAAAATTGGGCGTTAACGTTAATGTTCAGTGAATCTGTAACGTTAAAGCTCTAATTTAGCAATTCGCATATTTTTGTGAGTGCTGCCCTTATTCAACAAGGAGACTGTTGCAATCAATGTCCGGATTCCAGTAGTTCTGGTAGCAGTGTTCCAGGGCCACAGGGACCGGCTGGAAATGACGGCACGGACGGAACGGACGGAGTAAACGCATTCACTCTTACCGCTGCTTCCTTCACTCAGCCGGCCGTTGACGCCAATACGGCAAGCATCTTGGTCGGCGATAGCACCTGGATGACTGTTGGCCAAGTCGTGTTCGTGCAGACCGGCGGTTACTACGAGGTCATTTCCCGGGCGGACGCCACCCATGTCGTTTTGATGAACCTGGGTTATGACGGCAACGCCGCTCCAGCCGCCACCATCAACAGTGGGGCTCAGGTTTCTCCTGGAGGTCTTGTGGGACCGGAGGGACCCGCCGGCGATAGCGATACGCTTAACGATTTGTCACCTACCAC
>Ga0065705_10003261_pt1 | contig 16046 bp, 11 predicted proteins | sample SwibulcommuniRL2_FD_59092 | JGI IMG/M metagenome (GOLD analysis project Ga0065705, IMG submission 59092) | Bulk soil microbial communities from switchgrass field near Rose Lake, East Lansing, Michigan, USA - RL2 Bulk Soil v2 (version 2) | ecosystem: Environmental > Terrestrial > Soil >...
GTCCTCGGCATCGATCCAGAAGATCGCGATGGCGGGGATACCGTGGTCGCTTCTGAGGCGCTCGGCGAGCTGGATCGCCGTCAATGCCTTCAACAGAGTGAACAACGGGCCGCCGAAAAGTCCTGCCTGCTGGCCCGTGACGACCGCGACCGTTTCCGGATTGCGCAACCGTGCCGCTGCAGCGACGGCTTCAGCTGGTGCGCCGCGGACGTGCTGCTGCGCGGCGATGATCTTGGCAATCGCATCGCGCTCGCGTTTGTGCGATCGCGTTCGGGCAATCGCCTCGCGCCACGCGCGCGGATCGCGGGGATCGCCCGCGAAAAACGGCGCGACCTTGGCATGATCGAACGCATAATCGATGACCAGTGGCTTGATCCACGGCAGGCGGCGGATATCGACGGGAATACGTGACGAAGTGGCGACGCCGGGCACTGGGCGGTACTCTCGCAGAAAGATCGGTCAGGTGCAATCTGTCTGGATCACACTCTTGCACCTATTGCACCCTTTGCACCGACCCGGAGCGGACTCACACCGACCCGCAACCCGACTCGCCCCGACCCGTAATGTATAATTATCCACCCCTCGTCATAATCATGCACCGCCAATGAACGCTACCCTGGCACTTGAAGACGGCACCTGGTACCGCGGCGTCTCCGCCGGCGCTCCCGGCGAGACGAGCGGCGAGGTCGTGTTCAACACGAGCATGACCGGATATCAGGAAGTACTCACCGATCCGTCCTATGCCGGACAGATCGTGACGATGACGGCGCCGCTCATCGGTAACTATGGCACCGCTGCTGGTGACGCCGAGTCGGAGGCGCCACGTGTGGCAGGCTTCATCATGCGCGAAGCGTCGCCGGTTGCCAGCAACTGGCGGGCGGATTCGTCGCTGCGCGAGTATCTCGTCCGCCACAACATTGTTGCCATCGCCGACATCGACACGCGTGCCCTCACGCGCGTGCTGCGCTCAGCGGGCGTGATGCGCGGTGTGATCGCCACAGGGCAGGTCGACCCTGAAGAGCTCGTCAACAAGGCCCGCGCCATTCCCAAGATGGAAGGCTCGGACCTGGTGCGCGGCGTCACCTGTGAGGTGGCGTTCGACTGGCGCGACCGGGCGGCGGCCGCGGGTGATGCCGACCACCGTGAGTTCGGCATCGCACCACAGCGACGCTCGTCGAGGCGGCTGCGGGTCGCCGCGTACGACTTCGGCATCAAATGGAACATCCTTCGCCGGCTGGACGCCTACGGCTGCGACGTGCGCGTGTTTCCCGCGACGGCACCTGCGAACGAGCTGCTCGCGACCGAGCCTGACGGGATCTTTCTCAGCAACGGACCGGGCGATCCGGCAGCGTTGCCCTACGCCATCAACAACGTTCGCGAGCTGGTGAACACAGATGTTCCGACCTTCGGCATCTGTCTCGGTCACCAGATTCTCGGGCTGGCGGTTGGAGGTCAGACGTTCAAACTGAAGTTTGGCCACCGCGGCGCGAACCATCCGGTGAAGGAGCTCGATTCAGGCAAGGTCGAGATCACATCCCAGAATCATGGCTTCGCGGTCGATCCGGGCTCGCTGCCAGCCGAGGTGAAGGTCACGCATCTGAACCTGTACGACGGCACCGTTGAAGGCTTTGCCCACACCAGCAAACCGGTGTTCTCGGTCCAGTACCATCCTGAAGCATCACCCGGCCCGCACGATGCAGACTACTTGTTCCTGAAGTTCCTCGACGCGATGGAAAAGCGCTGACCGGCACGAATGCCTAAACGTACCGACCTCAAACGCATTCTGGTGATTGGTTCTGGCCCGATCGTCATCGGGCAGGCGTGCGAATTCGATTATTCGGGCACCCAGGCGTGCAAGGCGCTCCGCTCCGAAGGTCTCGAGGTCATTCTCGTCAACAGCAATCCGGCGACGATCATGACCGATCCCGAGATGGCCGACCGCACCTACGTCGAGCCGCTCACACCCGATCTGGTCGCGGCCATCATCGAGAAGGAGCGTCCGGACGCCGTGCTGCCTACCGTCGGCGGCCAGACGGCGCTCAATCTGGCCGTAGCCCTCGCGGAGCGCGGTGTCCTGGAGAAATACAACGTCAAGCTGATCGGCGCGCAGATCGACGCGATCAAGGTTGCCGAAGATCGTCTGCTCTTCCGCAACGCGATGAACGAGATCGGTGTCGAAGTGCCGCGCAGCGGCGCCGCCAAGTCGCTGGAAGACGCGCTGGCGATTGTCGAAGACACCGGGTTCCCCGCGATCATCCGCCCGTCGTTCACGATGGGCGGCGTCGGCGGCGGCATCGCCTACAACGTCGAAGAGTTCCGCGAACTGGCAGCGCGCGGCCTCGAATTTTCACCTGTTCACGAAATCCTGGTCGAGGAATCGGTGATCGGGTGGAAGGAATTCGAGCTCGAGGTGATGCGCGACGTCGCCGACAACTTCGTCGTCATCTGCTCGATCGAAAACGTGGATCCGATGGGTGTGCACACGGGCGACAGCATCACAGTCGCGCCGGCGCTCACGTTGACGGACAAGGAATATCAGCGGATGCGCGACATGGCGCGCCGCATCATCCGGCGCGTTGGCGTCGAGACGGGCGGCTCGAACATTCAGTTTGCCGTGAACCCGGACGACGGGCGCATCGTCGCGATCGAGATGAATCCGCGCGTGTCACGCTCGTCGGCGCTCGCGTCGAAGGCGACGGGGTTCCCGATNGCGAAGATCGCCGCGAAGCTGGCGCTTGGCTATCACCTCGACGAGATTCCCAACGACATCACGCGCCTGACGCCGGCATCGTTCGAGCCGACGATCGACTACATCGTGGTGAAGTTCCCACGCTGGAACTTCGAGAAGTTCCCGCAGGCGGATCGCACGCTGACGACGCAGATGAAGTCCGTGGGCGAGGCGATGGCGATTGGCCGGACGTTCAAGGAAGCGTTTCTCAAGGCTGTCCGGTCGCTCGAACTCGGGAAGCTCGGTCGGCTGTTTCCGGAGAATTCGGAAGAGGCCACCGACGGCGACGAGGACGAGACCGCGTTACGCAAGCGCCTGGTGGTTCCAAGCGATCGCCGTATCTGGGCAATCTTCCGCGCGCTGCGGCGTGGCTGGACCGTCGACACGATTTACGAGCTGACCAAAATCGACCGCTGGTTTTTGCAGCAGTTTGCCGACATCGTCGCGCTGCGCGACATGGCATCGCTCGGCGAATTCCGTGAGATGTCGACCGACCTGTTGCGGACACTCAAACGAAACGGTTTCAGCGATGAAGATATCGCCGCCGTGTACGGCGTCGACGAAGCCGCGGTGCGTCAGCGGCGCCAGGATGATGCGATCGTCCCGGCATATAAGCGAATTGACACCTGCGCCGCGGAGTTCGAATCGTTCACGCCATACATGTATGGGACCTTTGAAGAGGTCTGCGAGGCCGATCCGACGTCTGCCAGGAAAGTGATCATCCTCGGCAGCGGTCCAAACCGGATTGGCCAGGGGATTGAGTTCGATTACTGCTGCTGCCACGCGGTATTCGGCTTCCGCGACGAGGGGTTCGAGACCGTGATGGTGAACTGCAACCCGGAAACGGTCTCGACGGACTACGACACATCCGACCGCCTGTACTTTGAGCCGCTGACCTTCGAAGACGTGATGGGAATCATCGACCGCGAGCAGAGTGCCGGCGCAGACGTGTCGTGTGTCGTCCAGTTTGGCGGTCAGACGCCATTGAAGCTGGCGTTAGCGCTTCAGGACGCGGGCGTGAGCATCCTTGGCACGACGCCGGATTCGATCGATCTCGCTGAGGATCGCCAGCGTTTCTCGCAGCTGCTCTGGGATCTCGGGGTGCCGCAGCCCGCCAGCGGCACCGCGATTTCGCGCCAGGAGGCACGCGAGGTGGCTGAGCGCATCGGCTATCCGGTCGTCGTCCGCCCGTCGTATGTGTTGGGCGGCCGGGGGATGGCCATTGTGTTCGACTCCGGCGCGCTTGATCGTTACATGACGAGCGCCGTCGATGTGTCGCATGACCGGCCTGTCCTCATCGATCGTTTTCTCGAGGATGCGTTTGAATTCGACGTGGATGCCGTCGCGGATGCGACTGGTGCGGTGGTCATTGGCGGCATCATGGAACACATCGAAGAGGCCGGCATTCACTCCGGGGACAGCTCCTGCGTCGTTCCGCCGTTCATGGTCGCCGAGCGGCACCTCGGCACCATTCGCGAATACACCCGGCGCATCGCTCGTGCCTTAAAGGTCGTCGGGTTGATGAACGTGCAGTACGCGATCAAGGACGATACGGTGTACGTCCTCGAGGTCAATCCCCGCTCGTCGCGAACGGTTCCTTACATTTCGAAGGCGACTGGTGTGCCGCTGGCGCGCATCGCGGCGCGCGTGGCCGCCGGCCGCACGCTGGCGGAACTCGGCGTCGTCAACGATCTCGAGGCTGCAGGCATTTTCGTCAAGAGTCCCGTTTTCCCGTTCGTGCGGTTCCCTGGCGTCGACACCATTCTCGGGCCGGAGATGAAATCGACTGGCGAGGTCATGGGTGGAGCGGACAACTTCGGCGCAGCCTTCGGGAAGGCGATGATGAGCGCGGGGCAGCAGCTGCCAAAGGACGGATGCGTGTTCATCAGCGTCAACAACAGCGACAAGCCGACGGTGGTGCCGATCGCGCGCGACCTGGCGGCGCTCGGGTTTTCGGTGACGGCGAGTCGGGGGACCGCGGCGTTCCTGCGCGCGCACGGCATCGACGCTGAAGTCATCTACAAGGTGAACGAAGGTCGACCGAACATCGCCGATCAGATCGTCAACGGGAAAATCGATCTCGTCATCAACACGCCGCTCGGCCGCGAGTCGTTTTTCGACGATCGCGCCGTTCGCCGCGCGGCGACGATGGCGCAGGTGCCATGCATTACGACGCTGACCGGCGCCTCGGCGGCCGTCAGCGCCATCAAGGCGCTCCGATCGCAGACGCTGACGGTGCGCTCGCTGCAGGATTATTATGCGGGGGTAGAAGCCGGGGCCTGATCCATGAACCACGATAAGGTCCGCCTGAAGGCGGACCCCACGGCCGTGCGGCACACGCTTCATACGAAGCACGGATTATTCTTCGTGAGCTTCGTGATGGCCGCGTCAGCGGCCTTCGTGGTACAGGCGCAGACGTTCCGCGGCAGCGTGACCACCGTTGAAATTCCGGTTACGGTCACCGACAGCAACAACCGCCTGATTACCGGGCTCACCAGGGACGACTTCGAAGTCTTCGAAGACGGCGATCCGGAGCCTGTCACGCAGTTCTCGGACAAGCGAACGCCCGTGAGCGTCGGGGTTCTCCTCGACATCAGCGACAGCATGCGCGGGCAGCCGATCGTCGATGCGCGCGGCGCGCTCGATCGATTCATGGCCGATCTGCTCGAGGGTGATGACGAGGCCTTTGTCGGCGCGTTCAATCACCTGCCGCGCATTCTCGTGCCGTGGACCGCGCCGCCGTCGCGGCTTACCGGCCGTCTCGACAACGAACGACCCACAGGTGGGACCGCGATGTACGACGCTATCGCCGCATCAATGTCGATGTTCGGACGTCGCCAACGCACGCGTGCAGCGATGATCGTGATTTCCGACGGCGCTGACACGGCAAGCGACCATTCTCTGCCCCAAACGCGTGAGTTGCTGCGCCGCAGCGATGCGTTCGTCTACGCGATTGCGATTGATTCGGCAACGGAGCAGCGGGTCACNACGCGCGTGAACCCAGAGGCNCTGCGTGAAATCACCGGTCCAAGCGGCGGCTACACCGAGGTGGTTCGNACCTCGGCCGATCTCGGGCCGGCCACGCAGCGAATCGCGGAAGAGCTCAATTCGCAGTACATGCTCGGCTACACCACCACGCGTCCGCAGGACGGAAGCTGGCGGACCATCCGCGTCCGCGTCCGCAATCGCGACTACATCGCGCGGGCGCGACGCGGGTACTTCGCAAACGCCGACCATTAACAAGCGGGGTCAGACCCCGGTGACGACTCGACTCAACCCCTTGAGTCGCCTCATCACCAGGGTCTGACCCTGAGTCGCCTCATCACCGGGGTCTGACCCCGTCGCGCGCCGGACGAACTCCGACCGATTTGGTCTTGACGGACTGAAACGGTCGGGTATAAAGTCCGGGCGTGACTCTGAGACTCAATCTCATATCTGTCTTTGCCCTGGTCCTCATCACATCTGCTGCGGCGTCTGCGCAGACAGCGGTCTTCCGTGGTCGCGTCGTCGATCCGATGAGAGCCGCCGTTGCCGCCGCGCGGGTGACCGTCGTCGCAGCGTCCGGCGGTGAGGCGACGACGTCCGTTTCCGATGCCGAGGGAAGGTTCGAGCTTCAGCTCGAGCCCGGCGCTTACGTCATCACGATCAGCTCGCCGGGTTTTGCCGAGGAGTCACATCGCATCACGGTTCAGGGTTCGAGTGCACCGCCGGCCGAATTCGTACTGCAGATCGCTGGGGTCACGCAGTCCGTGGAGGTGAACGGCCGCGCCGCCGCGGATACTCGGACAGTCAANGCGAGCACGAAGACGGCGACGCCGCTTCGTGACGTCCCGCAGGCCGTNACCGTGGTCCCGAGCGCTCTCATTCGCGACCAGCTNATGTCGAGCGTNGCGGATACGGTCAATTACATCCCGGGCATNACCTCACACCAGGGGGAGAACAATCGGGANCAGATCATCGTTCGAGGCAACAGTTCGTCGGCGGATTTCTACGTCAACGGGGTCCGAGANGACGTGCAGTACTACCGCGACCTGTATAACGTCGAGCGAATCGAGGCGTTGAAAGGGCCCAACGGGATGGTATTCGGCCGTGGCGGCGGTGGTGGCGTCATCAACCGTGTGACCAAGCACGCCGGCTTCCTGCGGACCGGTGAAGCAATGCTGCAGGCGGGCTCCTACGGCAATCGCCGGTTCAGCGCTGATCTGAATCAGCCATTGACGTCAGCGCTTGCGTTGCGGGTGAACGGCGTGTTCGAGGATGCAGACAGCTTCCGACGGGATGTCGGGTTGCAGCGCTACGGAATTGCGCCAAGCCTCACCTTTGTCGCCAGCGCGCGAACCATGCTGACCGTCGATTACGAGCATTTCCACGATGAACGGGTGGCCGACCGTGGCATCAGCTCGTACCGCGGACGCCCCGTCGATGTGCCGAGGTCAACCTTTTTCGGGAATCCTGCCGACAGCCACGTGCAGGCGAGCGTGGACCTCGCGGCCGCGAGCATCGAGCATGAGGCAGGGGGCTTTACGATTCGCAACCGCACGGTCATCGGCAACTACGATCGCGGGTATCAGAACTACGTCCCAGGCGCCGTCACCGACGACCAGACGCGTGTCGCGCTGACCGCNTACAACAATGCGACGGCGCGGCTGAACANCTTCAACCAGACGGATATCACGCGCGCCGGNCGAACCGGGCGCGTGCGCCACGAACTGCTTTTCGGTGCGGAGGTCGGCCGCCAGCGCAATCAAAACCTCCGCAACACCGGATATTTTGAGAACACCGCTGCATCTGTCATGGTGCCGCTCGCCGAGCCATCGACGGCGCTGCTCGTGACCTATCGGCAGAGTGCGACGGATGCGAACAACCGCGTCCACACGCATGTCGGCGCGGCGTACATCCAGGATCAGGCGGAGCTCTCACGTTTCGTGCAGGTCATCGGCGGTGTCCGGTTCGATCGATTCGATCTTCAGTTTCACAACAATCGCAATGGCGAGGCGTTACGCCGTGTCGATCACCTCATGTCGCCGCGGGCCGGTGTCGTCGTCAAGCCGGTGGCCAGCGCATCGATTTACGGGAGCGTCACGCGTTCATACCTGCCAAGCTCCGGAGACCAGTTCGCGTCGCTGACCGTCATCACGCAGCAGATGAAGCCCGAACAGTTCAGCAATTACGAAGTCGGCGCGAAGTGGGATGCGACAGCTGACCTTGCGCTCACGACGGCACTCTATCGCCTCGATCGGACCAACACACGGGCGACGGATCCAAACGATCCGACCCGCATCGTTCAAACAGGCAGTCAGCGCACCAGCGGATACGAGTTCGGGATCAACGGAACCGTCACGCGCGCGTGGAAGATCGCCGGCGGTTACGCGCATCAAGACGCGTTTGTGACGAGTGCGACGACGGCGGCCCGGGCGGGTGCGCAGGTTGCCCAGGTTCCGCGCCACACCTTCTCCTTGTGGAACAACTATCAGCTGCTGTCGCGGGTGGGCGCCGGACTGGGCGTCATTCACCGCACGGACATGTTCGCCGCCATTGACGACGCGGTCGTCCTGCCGGGATACACGCGCGCGGATGCGGCCGCGTTTTTCTCGCTCAGCGATCGCACGCGGCTGCAGGTCAACGTCGAGAATCTCTTTGACCGGATCTATTTCGTCAACGCCGACAGCAATACGAACATTTCGCCAGGCTCGCCGCGGACCGTTCGCGTCGCGCTGAGTGCAGGTTTTTAAACCTTTCGGCCGACACCGGTACGCAAAAACGGCGCAGGCGACCGCCGACGCGCACAGCACCTGAGGAAAGCCATCTAGTCCAGTCGTACTCGCGTTTGCAGGGACCCTCTCGTGGTTCCTGCCGCACTGGTTCCTGCACTCGCGCTGACCGGGGGCGCCGCCACGGGAATCGCATTCGATACCTCGTGGCGGAGCTTGCCGTGGCTTCTTCCGCTTCTTCTCATCGTTGCCTCGATTGCCTGGCGTTGGCGGCGTCCTCTCGTCGCGTGGACGACGATCGTGGTCGCGTTTCTGTGCTGCGGATTCATTCTGGGATCGAACGTACGACAGGAACGCATTCACACGCCGCTTCGTATGGCGCTCGACCGCGAGCTGCACGGCTTTCGCGTTGGCGCCCCTCAACTTCCGGAGAACAACCGTCCCATCCGAACGCGTCTGCTGCTGACCGAAGACGCCTCCATTGAAGACAACCTCGCGACACTCCGAGCACGCGTCGTCGCCATTCGGCCGAACGACGTGTGGGTGTCGGCGGACGGAGGTGCGGTGCTCAGCGTCGGCGGCAGTGCGAGTCAGGTGCGGTTCCGAGAGTGGCGGCGAGGCCGGATCCTCGAGGCGCCCGTCATCTTCCGCCGCCCCGCGCGTTTTCTGAACGACGGCGTCCCCGATTTCGAGCGCGACGCGGCGCTCGACGGGATTTCTGTCCTCGGAACAGTGAAGAGCGGATTGCTAATCGACGTTGTTCACCGGGCAACGGCGATCGGCGAACTGGCGGCTGACGTGCGAGCGCACGTCCGGCGTAAAGTTGCCGATCGCGTCGCCCCCTACAGTGCGCTTTCTGCGGCGATTGTCGATGCGGTATTGATCGGGGATCGGAGCGGTCTTCCCGATGACGTCCGTTCCCGTCTCCAGATCGCCGGCACGTACCACGTCATTGCTATTTCAGGCGGCAACATCGCCATCCTTGCGGCGGTCATCATCGTTGCCTTCGTGCCCTTCGGAATCGCGGGGCGTCCGGCCGCCGCCCTGACGCTCGTCTGCCTCGTCGCGTACGCACTGATCGTTACATCCGGACCGTCCGTGTGGCGCGCAACTGTCGTCGCCGTCGTGTATCTCGTTGCACGACTGCTCGACCACCGGACCGCGCCTTGGCAGGCGTTCGCCGTTGCCGCCGCGCTGCTTGCGGTTGGCGAGCCGCTCGATGTCCGCAACGCGGGATTCCTCCTGACATTCGGTGCGACCGCCGCACTTCTTGTGGCTGTCGGACGTGGACTGCTTCGTGGCGACGGCAGGCACGGGCGGCGATGGATATCGTGGCTGGTTGCGTCGATCGGCGCCTCGGCGGCGGTGGAGATCGTGCTGCTTCCGGTCATGGCAGAGACGTTCTCCAGGGTTACAGCTGCCGGCCTTGTGCTGAACATCGTGGCGGTTCCCGCGATGGCGGTGGTTCAAATCTCCGGGCTTGTCGTCGTTCTTGCGCCCATCGAGGCGCTCGGCGTCGCGGCCGGATGGGTGGCCCACCTCGGCGCCGCGGCGATTCTCGACAGCGCCCGTCTGGTCGACATCGCTTCGTGGCTGGCGATTCGCGTTCCCGCGCCATCGGCGGCCACGGTCGCGATCTACTACGTCGCTCTCGCAGTGTGCCTGTGGTCTTCAACTCGCCAAACCAAACTGGCCGGTGTCGTCGCGCTAGTCATCTGCGGTCTTGTCATCATCACCGGTTCCCCCGCGCGTCAGGACGTCCGGGGTCTGCGCCTGACGATGTTCGACGTGGGGCAGGGAGACGCGTTGATGTTGCAAGTCGGCGAGCGTTCGGTGATGGTCGACGCCGGCGGAAGTCCTTTCGGCGGCAGCTTCGACATCGGTTCACGCGTTCTCGAGCCGGCGCTCTGGGCGCGCGGCGTATCGGCGATCGACACGCTGCTGTTGACCCATGGCGATCCCGATCACATTGGCGGAGCGTTGACGCTGATTGACGACTTCGGCCCCCGGCATCTCTGGCAGGGAATACCCGTTCCGCGGGCAACGTCGCTGCACGCGGTGCTCGAACGCGCGGCTGCGTCCGGTGCCGTGCTCGAGCAGCGACGCGATGGCGAAGAGTTTCGCGTCGGCGACGCGCGCCTGCTCGTGCTTCATCCACCGCCGCCAGACTGGGAGCGGCAGCGGGTCCGCAACGATGACTCCGTCGTCATCGAGGTCGTGTACCGCGATGTCGCGCTGCTGCTGACGGGCGACATCGGCGCCGACGTCGAACGCGCAATCGCGCCGAGATTGACTCCAGCGAGGGTTCGTATCCTCAAGGTCGCTCACCACGGTAGCCGGACGTCGACGTCACGCGAGTTGCTGGAAGCCTGGCGTCCGCAGATCGCGCTCATCAGCTGTGGGCGCGGCAACCCATTCGGTCATCCGGCACCTGAGGTCATCGCGCGGCTCGAAGCGATCGGTGCACGGATCTACCGGACGGATCTGGATGGGGAGATCACCGTTGATTCGGATGGTGACCATGTATTCGTGAACACGTTCATAGGAGAAAGAAAATGAACCACGAAGGACACGAAGGGCACGAAGGCTTTAAGCCTTTTTCAATGAGATTACCGTCGCCACTTTCCGCCGAAGCCGAAGAAGCGATGTCCGAGACGATTGGGTGTGCAATCGCCGTTCATCGCGCTCTCGGGCCGGGATTTCTTGAATCGATTTACAAGAAGGCAATGCACATCGAGTTGAATTCCCAAGGGATCAGCTACGAATCAGAGAAGGCCGTCACGGTGTCGTATCGTGATGTCCTGATCCATGGTCAAAGAGTCGATCTAATCGTCAAGAATTTGATAGTGGTCGAATTGAAAGCAGTTACGAGGCTCGATGATGTTCACCAGGCGCAAGTCGTTTCGTACTTAAAGACGACAGGGCTCCGAGGTGGCTTGCTGATAAATTTTCGAGTTCCTGCCTTGAGAGCTGGTCTGAAACGGATCGTGTTGTAAAAGAAGAATCTTCGTGTCCTTCGTGCCCTTCGTGGTTCAAATCTGCGGACCTTCGTGGGGAATGAGAGACCGACGAATCAGCTGTCACCTTTCACTCTCTGCCACTCCTGCTCCATTTCATCCAGCCCCGCATCCGGAAGCAGCTTCCCGCGTGACGCGAACGCGCGCTCCATGGCGTCAAAGCGCGTCGTGAACTTCTCGTTGGCGCGGCGCAGCGCCGCCTCGGGTTCGATCCCGAGTTTGCGGGACAGGTTCGCGATGGCAAACAGCAGATCGCCCATTTCCTCCTCGGCACGCGAAAGATGACCTGTCGCGCCTGATTCGACCTCGCGCCGGACCTCGGCCACCTCCTCCTCGATCTTGTCGAGCACGTCCCCCGCTCGCGCCCAATCGAAGCCGACGGCTGCCGCGCGTGCGCTGATTTCATAGGCACGCAGCAGCGAAGGCAGGGTTTTCGGAACGCCGCTCAACGTCGTCTTGGCTCGCGAGTTGGGCTGTCCCCTTGCTTCGCGCTCACGCGCCTTCATCGCCTCCCACCGCTCGATGACCTGGCCAGTGGTGATGGCTTCCTCATCGACCGCCTTCGCGAAGACATGCGGATGGCGCCGCACGAGCTTCTCTCGAATCACGTCAATCGCATCGCCGATCGAAAACTCGCCGGCCTCTTCGCTGATCTGGGCGAGGAACACGGCCTCATAGAGGTAGTCGCCCAATTCCTCGCGGAGTTCCTCCATATTGCTCGTGTCAATCGCCTCGAGCACTTCATACGTTTCCTCGAGCACGAACGGACGAAGCGACGCGTGTGTTTGTTCACGGTCCCACGGGCAGCCGCCGGGCGCGCGGAGCGTCCGCATGACGGCGACGAGCTGTTCAAATTTCTCGCCCAGCGATTCCTGCGAAGCCGGACGTTGGGCGTGCAAAGTAGCCATGGGTTCGTATGCTAGCATTCGGGTTTCGTCATGACTGAACAGGAGCACGCCGAACATCAGGACCACGCGGACAGCATCAGCTTTGCCGCATTTGTTCTCTCGCTTGCGCACACTGCCGCCGTTCACTTCGGAGACATTCCGGATCCCGTCAGCGGTCAGAAGTCGGAGGTGAACCTCCCGGCTGCGCAGCAGATGATCGACATCCTGGCGCTGCTCGAGGAGAAGACACGCGGCAACCTGACGGCGGAAGAGCGTCAATTGCTCGATCAGATTCTCTACGAGCTGCGCCTGCGCTTCGTCGAGGTGGGCAAGCCGCAGTCGCGCATCATCACGCCATAGCGTTGCCGGAGATCCGCGGCAAGGTCACGATGCTGGGCACCGGGACGTCGCATGGGGTGCCGATGATCGGCTGCGCGTGCGCGACCTGCCGTTCCACCGACCCACGCGACCGACGGCTCCGACCGTCCATTTACGTTGACGTGCCCGACCGGGCGCGGATTCTCGTCGACACGGCGACCGATCTGCGGCAGCAGGCACTCGAGCACGGACTCTCTCGCGTTGACGCGGTGCTCTTCACCCACGCACACGCAGATCACATCCTGGGGCTCGACGATCTGCGCAGCTTCAACGAGCTTCAGGGCTCCGCGATCCCGTGTTACGGAAATCGTCAGGCGCTGGAGGCGATCCGCCGGCAGTTCGCGTACGTGTTCGAACCTCCGCTGCAGGAAGGTGGCGGTGTTCCGCAGCTGACGACCAACGAAGTCGCCGGTCCATTCGCGATTCGGGGAATTCGAATCGTGCCGGTTCCGTTGTGGCACGGGAAGCTCCCGATCCTCGGGTTCCGTTTCGGCAATTTCGCGTATTTGACGGACTGCAACCGGATTCCAGACGATGCGTGGAGCCTCGTCGAAGGGGTGGACATCCTCGTGCTCGACGCGTTGCGCGATACGCCGCACGAGACACACTTCACGGTGACCGAAGCGGTTGCCGTTGCCGAGCGCATTGCGCCGCGGCGAACCTACTTCACGCACATGACGCACGACCTGCCGCACGCGAAGACAAATGCCCGGCTGCCTGCGGGTATAGAGCTGGCATATGATGGCCTCGTGTTCGACATCGAGGTTCACGCAGCGTAGGTGGAAGTACTCCACTTTCCGGACGATGCGCGTCCGGCCTGGCTCGTGCATCCCGTGCTTGCCCTCGGCAACTTCGATGGTCTTCACCGCGGGCATCTCAAGATCGTCGAGCGCGTCCGCCGCGGTGCCGCCGAACATGGCGGCACACCGATGGCGATGACGTTCGATCCGCATCCGTCGCGCATCGTGCGGCCCGATAAGGCGCCGCCGCTGCTCATGACGAAGGCGCAACGGCTCGAGGCGCTCGACCACGCCGGGATTGCCGCTGTCGCGGTCGTGCGGTTTACAACGGAGCTCTCGCGCTGGGACCCGGAAACATTTGTCCGGACCGTGCTCGTCGACTGGCTGCGCGTGTCCGAGGTGTGGGTCGGCGCGAACTTCCTGTTCGGGCACGATCGCAGCGGGAATTTCTCCACGCTGCGGACGCTCGGGCAGCGCTATGGGTTCCGTGCGGACAAGATCGATCCGGTCCGCTACAAGGAATTCGTGGTCAGCAGCACGCGTATTCGCCGGCTCGTGGCTGAAGGCCGGATGGATGAGGCAGGCGCGCTGCTTGGACATCCGTATTACATCGATGGGACTGTGGTCGCGGGAAAACGTCGCGGCCGGGAGCTTGGATTTCCAACCGCGAACCTGCAGTCCGACAACGAGCTGCTGCCGCCAAACGGTGTGTATGCTACGACGACGACGGTTGACGGCATCGTGCACGCCAGCTTGACCAATGTTGGGGTGCGGCCAACCTTCGGCGACACGACGAAGCCGATCATCGAGGCGTACGTGCTTGGATTCAGCGGTGATCTGTACGGACGGCCGGTGAGGCTTGGGTTCGTGCAGCGGCTGCGCGATGAACGCAAATTCGAAGACGTGGACGCGCTGCGCGCGCAGATGGAAGCCGATCGCCGCCGTGCCGAGCGTCTCTTTGCGCAATTGTCAGTATGAGTCGTTCGAACCGTTCGAACCGTTCGGATCGTTCGAGTCGTTCAGATCGTTCGGAACGCTCTAGCGGCCAGAACGAAAATCATCCGAACGACCCGAACGAATTGAACGATCCGAACGATTCGAACCACCCGAACGATCCGAACGACCGATGTTGAAGCTGTACAACACACTGACGCGCACGGAGGAGCCGTTCTCGCCCTCTCAGAACGGCACCGTTCGGATGTACGCGTGTGGCCCAACCGTGTATGCACGGGCGCACATCGGTAACTTCAGGACGTACGTCTGTGTTGATGTCCTGCGCCGCACGCTGAAGCATCTCTGCGGCTATACGATGCACGAGGCGATCAACTACACCGACGTGGATGACAAGACGATTGCCGGCGCGCAGACGGCCGGAATGCCGCTGCGGGAGTACACCGACCAGTGGATTCGTGCGTTCCGCGAGGATATCGAGCAACTCGGCGTCGAGGCGCCAGAGGAGATGCCACGGGCGACCGATGAAGCGAATATTCGCGCGATGGGCGAGCTGATTGCGTCACTCGACCGCAACGGGCACACCTACACGCGCGACGGGTCCACCTATTTCAAGATCTCGACGCTGCCCGACTACGGCAAGCTGGCGCGCCTCGATCACGAGGGAATGAAGTCCGGCGTCAGCGTCGACGTCGACGAATACACCAAAGAGGACGTGCGCGATTTCGTGCTGTGGAAGGCGAGCAAGCCTGGCGAGCCGACGTGGGATGTCGGCGCAGGTCCGGGGCGGCCCGGCTGGCATCTCGAGTGCTCCGCAATGGCGCTGCGCCTGCTCGGCGAACCGCCAATCGACATTCACGCGGGCGGCATCGATTTGATCTTCCCGCACCACGAAAATGAGATCGCGCAGAGCGAGGGCGCCACTCGGCGGCCGTTCTCGCGGTTCTGGGTGCACATCGAACATCTCTTCGTCGAAAACGAGAAGATGTCGAAGTCGCTCGGAAACGTCTATACCTTGCCGGATGTGCTGGCGCGCGGACATCGTGCGTCCGCGCTCCGATACCTCCTGCTGTCGTCGCATTACAGGAAGCAGTTGAATTTCACCTGGGCGGGAATGGAGCAGGCCGAGGAATCGCTGCGCCGCATCGTCGACTGCCTCGCACGGCTCGAGACCGTTTCCTCGACCGAGGGATCAGCGGCGGTGGAGGCCTCGATCGACACGGCACGGGCCGCATTTACCGCTGCGCTGCTGGACGACCTGAATACCGCCGCTGGCCTCGCCGCAATCTTCGATCTCGTCCGCGATCTGAACGCCGCCATCGACTCGAAGGCGATCAGCCGCGAAAATGCCGACGCGGCGCGCCGTGCCATCGACGAGTTCGATTGCGTTCTGGGCGTCGTCACGCTGCGCCGTGCCGAGGATGCGCAGCCGCCGGTTCCAATCGACGAGATTGAACGGCTGATCGAGGAGCGGAGGGCCGCACGCGCGCGGCGCGACTTTGCCGCCGCCGACGGTATCCGCAGCGCACTCGCTGATCGCGGAATCCTGCTCGAGGACAATCCCGGAGGTACACGCTGGAAACGAAAGTGAAAGGGCCCGACCGGAGCGAGCGCAGCGAGTCGAGGGTTCCTGA
>Ga0065705_10002843_pt1 | contig 16040 bp, 13 predicted proteins | sample SwibulcommuniRL2_FD_59092 | JGI IMG/M metagenome (GOLD analysis project Ga0065705, IMG submission 59092) | Bulk soil microbial communities from switchgrass field near Rose Lake, East Lansing, Michigan, USA - RL2 Bulk Soil v2 (version 2) | ecosystem: Environmental > Terrestrial > Soil >...
TCAGGTTTTGAAACCGGTGTGGCTGTAATGCCGTTGGTTAAAGGCGACGAAGATCTAACCGAATCGGACTGGGAAAGCATTCATTCGACCAGGACGGGTCGAAAGCCTGAACCTCACACTAAACATCTGCTCGAAGGCCGGATCAAAAATACGCGCAAACTTCTGCGCACGGCCGCGCTGATCATGAGTGTGTTTCTAATCACCAGTAGTTTGGTCACGACGATGCTGATTCCAGCGGAGAAGTTCCAGGAGGGTGGTGAGGCGAACGGCCGCGCGCTGGCTTATCTGGCACATCTCTACTTCGGAAATATCTTTGGCTCGCTCTACGATTTGAGCACAATAGCAATTCTCTGGTTTGCCGGCGCCTCAGCCATGGCCGGCTTGCTTAACATCGTGCCGCGCTATTTACCAAGGTACGGAATGGCGCCGCAATGGGCACAGGCAACGCGTCCGCTCGCACTCGTGTTCACAATTATCGCCATTGCAGTGACCTTGATATTCAACGCCGACGTTGATGCGCAGGGTGGCGCCTACGCGACCGGCGTGTTGGTGTTAATGAGTTCCGCCGCGATTGCTGTGACGCTGGCAATGCGCAAGCGAGGTGAAAACTGGATCCCGTTTCTCATCATCGCGATGGTGTTCGTCTATACCACGATCCAGAACATTCACGAGCGGCCCGAGGGAATCAAGATCGCTTCCTTTTTTATCTTCGCGATAATTACGGCGTCGCTGTTCTCTCGCGTTTGGCGTTCGACCGAGCTGAGAGTGGAGCGCATTGAGCTTGACGATCTGGCGCGGGAGTTCGTGCGCAAAGCGGCAGCAGGCACTGTGCGCATCATCGCCAATCGCCGAGACACCGGCGACGTAACTGAATACGAGACTAAAGAGAAAGAAAAGCGAACAGACAACCACATACCCCCGGGAGAACCAATTCTTTTCTTTGAAGTGACGCCGGGCGATGCGTCGGAGTTCTCAGGAGTGTTGCAAATCCAGGGCGAAAGGGTTGACGGCTATAAGATCTTACGAGCGGTTTCGCCGGCAGTGCCCAATGCCATTGCCGCCTTTTTGCTATTCCTGCGCAACGAAACCGGAAAATTGCCGCACGTCTATTTCGGTTGGAGCGAAGGCAATCCGCTGTCGTACTTACTAAAATACATAGCCTTTGGCGAGGGAGACACCGCCCCCGTAACCCACGAGGTGTTAAGACAGGCGGAGAAAGACCCTGAGCGCCGCCCAGTGGTCCACGTTGGCGGATAGACCTGCCGATTGTAGGATCTGCCGCCAATGGCCGTACAATCCCAGCTGTGTGGACAGCGCTCTCCCGTAAAAAATTCCTGGGATATGTTGTTGCAGTAGTTGTTATTACATCTGCGACCGCGGTCCTCAAGGTTTTTGGTGGGCATGTTAATCCGACGACTGTCGCTCTGACCCTGCTGCTAATTGTTCTTTTTGTTGCCACGGCCTGGGGATCCAAACCTGCTGTGCTGGCCTCACTGCTGGGCGTCGCGTGCTTCAATTTTTTCTTTCTCCCTCCCTTCGGCACTTTTACCATTGCCGAGCCCGAGAATTGGATTGCATTTTTTGCTTTCATGATCACTGCCATAACTGCAGGTCAACTTTCGGCGCGCGCCAGGCGACGAGCGGAGGAAGCGGAAAAAGGGAGGCGCGAGATCGAGCGACTATACCGGGAACTACAGGCTGTGTTTGAACGTGCGAGTGAAGCGGAAGCTTTAAGACGAAGTGAGAAACTGAAATCGACGTTGCTTGACGCCGTTACGCACGATCTGCGCACGCCGCTTACCTCGATCAAGGCGTCAATCACCACCCTGTTAGATGAACTGAGGGACGGACCAGAAGGGGAGCCAGTGGTTGCGCTGGACTCTGAATCAAGACTGGAGATGATGGAAGTGATCGATGAAGAAAGCGATCGCCTAAATCGTTTCATTGGCGGACTAATCGATCTGGCGCGCATAGAGGCGGGTGAATTGCAGCTTCGACGAAGGTGGAGTGCCGTAGATGAAATTATCTCAACGGCGCTCGCACGTGCTGAGGGGCTTACACAAGGTCACCAGGTTGAGGTTGATATTGAATCGGAATTGCCCGTCGTTCGGGTTGACGAACGGGCGGTAAGCGAAGTGGTGTATACACTCATCGATAACGCTGCAAAGTATTCACGGAAGGAGACCCAAATCCGCATCAGTGCCGGGCGCGCTGCCGACGGTATGATAAGGATGGCAGTGGAAGATCAGGGTGAAGGCATTGCGGTTGATTTGCGCGAGCGCGTTTTTGATAAATTCTTTCGCGCCACCCGTGACGGAGACATTAGTACTCACCAACCTTCCGGGACAGGAATGGGTTTGGCGATTGCAAAGGGAATTGTCGAAGCCCACGAGGGAAAGATCTGGATCGAAACAGGCACTGGCGGTAAGGGGACTCGGGTCGTGTTCACCTTACCGGTTGGAGATGAAGAGCTGCCGGAACAGGCTGAAGATTCCGCGGCTGTAGCCATTGAACCATGAACGATAAGCCACGCATCCTTGTGGTAGACGACGAACCGCAACTTACGCGCGTGTTGCGTACGGGACTCAAGTCTCACGGCTACGACGTGCGCACTGCCGCCGATGGGCTTTCCGGTCTTGAGACATTCAATGACTGGCACCCGGATCTTGTCATTACTGATCTAGCTATGCCGAATATGAATGGGCTTGAACTCTGCCGCAAGCTAAGAGCAGTCTCGCCAGTTCCAGTCATAGTTCTCTCCGCCAAAGGCGAAGAAAAAACAAAGGTCGAAGCTCTCGACATCGGCGCGGATGATTTTGTTACCAAGCCGTTTGGGATTGATGAGCTGCTGGCTCGAATACGCGCGGCGCTGCGCCGTGCTATGACCCCGGTTGTTAGTGATGCAGAGCCCACGGTGTTGCAGGAAGGTGCTTTCCGTATAGATCTCGATTCCCGTAGCGTTACAGTGGACGGACGTGAAATCCGTTTGACACCAAAAGAGTTCGACTTACTAACCTACTTGATGAAACACGCCGGTAAAGTACTCACGCACCGCACCCTCCTCGCCGCACTCTGGGGTGGAAACTATGTTGAGCAAAACGAATACTTGCGCGTCTTTGTCGGCAATCTGCGAAAGAAAATCGAGACTGATGCAACATCTCCTCGATATATCCTCACCGAGCCCTGGATCGGCTATCGCTTCAATCCGGGAAAACAGTGAACAGCAAACAGTAAACAGCCTTCAGGTCACAGCAGACAGCAAACCGAAGCATTAGGGCCGACTCCGCACTTACTTCTTGCGTCCTCTGTTTTGCCGCTGGGCTGCCGTTTGGTATTCGCCCCACTTTACGAACTTTTTATAAAGCCTTTACACCCTTCTTATATCGGCGGTCGTAAGTTCTTTGTATGAACCGACAAAGAACTAAGCACCCCGTGTTGTCCTGGGAAGTCACCGGAGCGATTTGCTGCTTCGTTGGCGGGATGAGCGCGGCGTTATTGGGAAGCGTGTTAACCGCGAGCACCTGGATACTGGGTGCGGAAGCACATCCGTGGGTACGCGGTCTCGGTACCGGTCTCCTGATATTTACTATTCCCTTATTGATTCTAGCCGGCTACTGCATGGATTGGGCGGAGCAGGAGCCAAAGAAATCCCCACCGCAAAGTCCGGAGCAGGGAGAACGCGGAAGCGTTTCGGCGTACCAGGCCTTGGTCGTTGCGATATTCCTAACCGTTGTATTGATGGCCTCTCTCGAGGTTCACGCCCAGCAAACCATCTTCAATGTCCCTACTACCGATGTACTTGAAAAAGGCAAGGTGTATGGGGAACTGGATGCGAGTCTGAAGCCTACCGATGGGGCTCTGGTGTCGAAGTTTTCTTCGTTCGTTCCGCGCGTAGTGATCGGCGCAGGAAGTCGCGTTGAGTTTGGACTGAACATCACCGGGAATATTCAACCCGGACCCGATGCCACGACACTTGTCCCAACCATCAAGTGGAAACCATATCAGGAAAGGGATAACGGCTGGGCCTTCGTCGTTGGCGATAACCTCTTTGTCCCAGTTCGTCATCGTGCTTACAACGCCGGGAATTACGTTTATGCCGAGATGAGCAAGACGTCCAGGAGCGGAACGCGAGTCACCTTCGGCGGATATGACTTCACTCGAAACGTCGTCGCAACTGCGAACCGCGCTGGCGGGCAGTTTGGTTTTGAACAGCCACTGAATAAGACGCTGACCTTTGCTGCCGATTGGTTCACCGGCAAACACGCGGCTGGTTATTTCACGCCGGGAATGGTGTTCAAGCTAAGCCCGAAGGTTACCGGTTATGCCGGCTATTCAATTGGCAATCAGAACCCCTCGAACGGCAATCATTTCTTTCTGCTCGAGCTCGGCTACAAATTTAATTAAGGGGGATGGTTGTGGACACTTTCAATCAGGACCAGTCGAACTCGACAACGTGGCAGAGAACGGCAGGACTGTGCTGGGATGCCCTGTTTAGTGACCTCAGCTTGCTTGCGTCACTAACTCTCGCGCGCTTGATTGTTTGGAGAACGTTGCGCCGTCGGTTTAAGGACCGCAATAAACGACTTGATCAACTCCAGCTAATACCAGGAGGCGCTCGTAACACGAATCATAAAAACCTTCTTTCTTAAGCTTGAGGGACTCAATGTTGGATCTCATTTTTATAGCATCGACGATCGTCTTCTTTTTGCTCGGGCTGGCCTATGTGCACGGATGCAAGAACTTACAGAAAGAGACCAAATGAATTTCGAATCGATTATAGGACTAACGCTGGCGGCGTTGCTGCTGATCTATCTCGCTTACGCGCTTCTGCGCCCGGAGAAGTTTTGAGATGACGCTGAATGGTTGGCTGCAGATCTTGTTCTTCTTTGCCGTGATTTTGACCGTGACGAAGCCGCTGGGAGTTTTTATGGCCCACGTCTTCAACCGTGAACGCACTTTTCTCGATCCGGTTCTGCGCCCCCTCGAAAGATTGATTTATAAGGCGACGACAGTAGACGAAAAGCACGAAATGGCCTGGACGGAGTACGCCACCGCAATGCTTCTGTTTAGCGTCGTCTCGATGGTGGTGCTGTATCTGCTGCAACGGTTGCAAGGGGTGTTGCCATTCAACCCACAACACTTGGGCGCAATCGAGCCGGGTTCGTCATTCAACACTGCTGCGTCGTTTACTACCAACACGAATTGGCAATCCTATGTGCCGGAAGTGACGATGAGCTACTTCACGCAAATGGCAGGTCTGGCCTATCACAACTTCGTTTCCGCAGCGGTCGGCATCGCGCTGGCGATTGCATTCATACGCGGTATAGCCGGTCGTGAAACGCAGTCCATCGGTAACTTTTGGGTTGATGTTACGCGAGCGTTGTTCTGGGTGCTGCTACCCTTTTGTATTGTCGGTTCGCTCTTACTCGTATCTCAGGGAGTGGTACAGAACCTGAACCCCTATGACTCGGCGCAGCTGATTGAAAAGCAAGATATTGCCGTTGCTAAGAAAGGCGTCAGTGGGAACGTCATAACGATCGCGCAGGGACCGGTCGCATCGCAAGAGGCCATAAAAATGTGGGGTACAAATGGCGGCGGCTTTTTCAACGCCAACAGTGCTCACCCGTTCGAGAACCCGACACCGCTCTCAAATCTCCTGGAGATGTTCGCCATCTTCGCCGTCTCGGCAGGGTTGACATACACGTTAGGCAGAACCACTGGATCGCAGACGCACGGCTGGGCCGTGTTCGCTGCTATGGCACTCCTGTTTTTTGGTGGTGTGGTGACCGCTTACTGGGCCGAGTCGCGCGGCAATCCCTTGTTTGCCGGAACCAATCAGACTGCGAACTCGATGCAACCGGGCGGCAACATGGAAGGCAAGGAGGTTCGGTTTGGTATTGCGAATAGCGCCTTGTTTGCCACTGCCACTACCGACGCNTCGTGTGGGGCGGTTAACGCCCTGCACGATTCCTTCACTCCGCTCGGGGGGATGGTTCCACTCTCCAACATCATGCTCAGCGAAGTGGTCTTTGGCGGCGTGGGCGCGGGAATGTATGGGATCCTGATTTATGTGATCCTCGCGGTCTTCATCGCGGGCCTAATGGTAGGCCGTACACCCGAATACCTCGGCAAGAAAATCGAAGCCTACGATGTGAAAATGGCGACGCTTGTAGTGTTGGTCTTTCCCTTGACTATTCTGGCGTTTGCCGCCATTTCAGCAGTCTCTCCAAATTTCGGGACTTCTCAATTGAATAACAACGGACCACACGGGCTCTCCGAGATTCTCTACGCATTTACATCGGGCACCGGGAACAATGGCTCTGCCTTTGCGGGCATCTCGGCTAATACGCTCTGGTACAACTCGACGATTGGGGTAGCGATGCTCGTTGGGCGGTTCTTCATGATAATTCCGATGCTCGCCATTGCCGGGAACCTGGCCCGTAAAAAGACTGTGCCGCCATCGCTCGGCACCTTCCCCGTCACGACGCCCCTTTTCACGACGCTACTGGTGAGCGTGATTGTCATCGTCGGAGCATTGACTTTCTTCCCAGCCCTGAGCCTGGGACCAATCGTAGAGCATCTGCTGATGCAGGCAGGTAAGACCTTTTGACTCGACTTAAGTTATGGCTGAAACCACTAAGAGAATAGCTATTTGGAAAACACAGATCGTTAAGCGAGCAGTTTTCGATTCCTTAAGAAAGCTGAGTCCGCGCTCGATGATGAAGAACCCAGTGATGTTTGTCGTTGAAGTCGGTAGCGTTTTGACGACGTTTCAACTCATTCGCGGACTTGTCGCCCCGATTCCAGGTATTACAGATTCAAAGTTTGAATTGCAGATCACACTTTGGTTGTGGTTCACGGTGCTCTTCGCCAACTTCGCAGAAGCGATGGCCGAGGGGCGGGGAAAAGCGCAGGCGGATAACTTGCGAAAAGCAAAGACTGAGACAACGGCCAATCGCCTCTTGCCCAGTGGGCAAATCGAAGTAGTGAACGCACCGCAGTTGCGCAAAGACGATGTCGTGATTGTGTCTGCAGGCGAATTCATTCCCGGAGACGGCGAAATTATCGCGGGTGTGGCCAGTGTAGACGAATCGGCAATTACGGGTGAGTCAGCTCCGGTGATTAGGGAAGCAGGCGGCGACAGGTCTGCAGTTACCGGGGGCACCCGTGTCCTTTCCGACCAAATCAAGATAAGAATCACGTCCAATCCAGGCGAGACTTTCATTGACCGCATGATTGCTCTCGTCGAAGGAGCTGAACGTCAGAAAACTCCAAACGAAATCGCACTGAATATTCTGCTCGCCGGACTCACCATAATTTTTCTTCTCGCGGTCGTAACGCTGCAACCATTTGCGATCTATTCCAACGCAGGTCAAACCATTTTCGTTCTGGTCTCGCTGCTCGTCTGTCTGATTCCGACGACTATCGGAGGCTTGCTCTCCGCTATCGGCATTGCGGGCATGGACAGGCTGATCCAACACAATGTCCTTGCAATGTCCGGCCGCGCTGTTGAGGCGGCGGGCGACGTAAATACTTTGCTCCTTGATAAGACAGGCACGATTACGCTCGGCAACCGCCAGGCTACAACATTTATACCGCTCGCTGGGGTCGAGGAAAAAGAACTGGCCGAAGCAGCACAACTTTCCTCGCTGGCAGACGAAACGCCGGAAGGCCGATCGATTGTAGTCCTGGCAAAAGAGAAGTACGGGTTGCGGGGGCGCGAACTTGCGCCGCATGCAGCAACCTTTATCCCTTTTACCGCCCAAACGCGTATGTCTGGAGTTGATTTTGATGGGCGTGAAGTTCGCAAAGGTGCCGCCGACGCGATTGAAAAGTATGTCTCCTCGTTCGGAAACAGCATTCCGAAGGAGTTGTCAGAGATCGTTGAACGGGTTTCCAAAGCAGGTGGTACGCCTTTAGTCGTTTCCGCTGACAAGGCGCCCCTTGGTGTCATTCACCTGAAAGACATCATCAAGGGGGGAATGGTAGAGCGGTTCAATCAAATGCGACAGATGGGAATCCGAACGGTAATGATTACGGGCGACAACCCGTTGACAGCCGCCACGATCGCTCGCGAAGCCGGCGTCGACGACTTCCTCGCCCAAGCCACTCCGGAAGACAAAATGACTTTGATCAAGCGAGAACAAGCGGGCGGGAAACTCGTTGCCATGACCGGTGATGGAACCAATGACGCTCCTGCCCTGGCCCAGGCGGACGTGGGCGTAGCTATGAATACAGGCACACAGGCAGCGAAAGAAGCGGGGAACATGGTGGACCTGGATTCGAATCCGACGAAGTTGATTGAGATCGTGGAGATTGGCAAACAACTGTTGATGACCAGGGGCGCCTTAACTACGTTTTCAATTTCCAATGATGTGGCCAAGTACTTCGCTATCATTCCGGCGATGTTTGCGGTCGCGTTTCCGGTCTTGAACTCACTCAATGTCATGAACCTGCGCACGCCGCACTCCGCGATCCTGTCCGCCGTGATTTTCAACGCCCTGATCATCATCGCTTTAATTCCCCTGGCGTTGCGCGGCGTCAAGTATCGCGCCATGAGCGCGGCGGCATTGTTGCGCCGTAATCTTTTGATCTACGGCTTAGGCGGACTGGTACTCCCCTTTATTGGCATTAAGGTCATTGACTTAGTCGTTTACGCCCTGAAATTGGCGTGAAGTTGCAGGAGGTCTTTGCTTACTGAGCTTAATGAGAACACAACATGAAGCAGAATCTCATCACCGCAGTTCTAATGACAATTGTAACGACAGCGTTGCTGGGGCTGGTCTATCCATTAGTGGTGACGGGCCTGGCCCAGGTAATTTTCCCCGATCAAGCCAATGGGTCGTTGATCAAAGGTGCTGACGGTGCCGTTATTGGCTCGCGTTTGATCGGGCAGCCCTTTGATTCCCCCGGATACTTTCGGTCGCGACCATCAGCAGCAGGTGCGAATGGTTACGATGCGGGTGCGTCGGGGGGTTCGAATCTTGGTCCCACCAGTCAGAAGTTAATTGATCGGGTGAAAGCCGATGTTGAAAAACTACAGGCTGAGAATCCGGGTAAGCCGGTGCCTATTGATCTAGTGACAACCTCGGGTTCTGGTCTCGATCCACACATTTCTCCCGCCGCCGCAGACTTTCAAGTTCCCCGCGTCGCGCGCGAACGGGGGATCAGTGAAGACGAGCTGCGGGGAGTATTAGCGAGGCACACTGAGGGACGGCAATTCGGCTTCCTGGGCGAACCAACTGTGAACGTATTGGAGCTTAATCTTGATTTGGACCGAACGATACCTATGAAAAAGTGAGTCCAAAGGTCCAAGGCCCAAAGTCGACTTAGAAAATGACATTGGATTTCGGACTTTGACGATCGATGACCGAAAACGGTAACCGCCCATCACCGGAATTTCTTCTCGCCAAGCTCAATCAGGGCGAGCAGGCAAAGCTGCGTGTGTATATCGGTGCGGCCCCCGGTGTTGGTAAGACCTACCAGATGCTGGAAGACGCTCACCTGCTCAGAAAGCAGGGCGTCGACATTGTCGTCGCGGTAGTGGAAACCCATGGCCGTGAAGACACCAGGGCGATGATCGGCGAGCTTGAGTGCGTGCCGATGCGGTACATTGAGTATCGCGGAGTAACTCTCGAAGAGTTGGATGTCGCTGCGGTTATCGCTCGGCGCCCAGCCCTCGCCGTCGTTGACGAACTAGCCCACACCAATGTTCCGGGCTCGAAGAATCGCAAACGTTACCAGGACGTTTTGGAGTTACTTAACGCGGGCATTTCTGTAATCACTGCGGTAAATATTCAACACCTCGAATCACTGAATGACGTCGTGACTCGCACCACAGGCGTGCGGGTACGCGAAACAGTCCCAGACTATTTCCTTCGGCGCGCAGATGAAGTTGTCAATGTCGATGTTTCTGTCGACACACTGCGCACGCGTCTGCGCCAGGGAAAAATTTACGATGTGGTGAAGATCGAACAGGCCCTCAACAACTTCTTCCGCAAGGGAAATCTCTCAACGTTACGCGAACTTGCCTTGAGGCAGGTGGCAACGGATCAGGCTACTAAATCATACGACTACCGCGAACGCGAAGGACTCGATCAGGCGATCATCCCTGAGAAAGTGATGGTTGCGATGGCATCTCGTGGCAGCGCGAAAAAGTTATTGCGCGTTGGGTCCCGCGTGGCTGGACGCCTGGCTAGTGACTGGTTCGCCGTTTATGTCGAAACGCCTAACGAGGAGCTGGGCCGGATTAAACCTCCGGATTATGCGGCGCTCCAGGAGAACATTCGGTTCGCTGAGGAGCTGGGAGCCAAGGTCATTAAATTGAAATCCAGGCGAGTATCAGACGCTCTGATTGATTTCGCGAGACATGAAGGTGTTACTCATGTCGTTTTCGGCCAGACCGCCCGGTCTCGTTGGGACATTCTCTGGCACGGCTCAATCATCAACCGTTTTCTCGATGAAGTGCGAGATGCGACCGTGCAAGTGGTGCCGTTGGCGGAGAATTCAGAACTCAGAATTCAGGAGTCAGAATGAGCAAATGGGAATTCTGGAGACAGAATTTGGAAGACAGAATGAAGACGATGACTTGTTCTTATTCTAAATTCTGGGTCCTGAGTTCTGCACTGCTATGAGCTTAAGAACCAAACTCTTACTCGGTTATCTGATATTCGTCGCCGCCCTCGTGGTGCTTGGGGGTTGGAGCGCTTTGCGGCTGCGGGAGATGGGTGGTGTGTCCCGCCGCATCATCTCCAATAATTACGACTCAGTAGTTGCGGCGCAGGAGATGAAGGAGAGCCTTGAACGCCAGGACTCTGCAGCATTGTTCGTACTCCTGGGCGCGCGTGAGAAAGCAATGATTCAACTGCGAGCGCATCGTCTCCGATTTGACACCAATTTTCAGAGGGCCAAGAACAACATCACTGAAGTTGGAGAACCTGAGGCTATCGAGGCTATTCGCCGTGACCGCGATACCTACTACCAAACGTTCGACGCCTTCATGGCTAAAGTAAATGCTACAGATACTTCGCTCCGACAAGGAATCTCAGGGAGCGAAGAGCTGTCTGAGCGCGACGAATACTTCACGCGCCTCGAACCTCAGTTCAATAAACTACGCGCTGAATGTGAACATCTGTTGCAACTCAATCAACGTGCAATGCTTGCGAAGTCGGAGGCGGCCGCCGGCGTGGCACAGCTCTGGTTCTATCGCACATTGTTAATTGCGGGAGTGTTAGTGGCTGCCGGGACAATGCTGGCTTTCTTTCTCGCGAATCGAATAGTTGAGCCGTTGCGTCAGCTCACGGCAACGACAGCAAAAATGGCTGCCGGTGACCTCGATGCAAGAGTAACGGTCAATTCCGGGGATGAGGTCGGCGTACTGGCTGCGGAATTCAACCGAATGGCCGAGCGTATTCGGGAACTGCGCAGCTCTGACATGGGCAAACTCCTGGTGGCCCAACAAACTACTGAGGCGGCAATCGATTCCTTATATGACCCGGTGATTGTCACCGATGGTGAAGGGCGTGTGACAAAACTGAATCCTGCTGCGGAGGAGATATTTGGTTCCGAAAAAGAAAATGCCGGCAGGCACGTCGGCGAGGTAGCGCGCGACGCCCGCATTGCCGGTGCCGTTGCGGAAGCCCTGGAGTCACAACGTCCTGTGGCTGGCGAAGGCATGTCGTCGTTGTTGCCGCTTGCCGTCGACGGTTCTGAACGGGCGTTTCGTGTCCGCACTACGCCAATGCGCGATAACCACAATCGTTTGCTGGGCGCTGTTACCCTCCTCGAGGACATCACGCATTTGCGTGAAATTGATCGACTGAAATCAGAATTCATCGCCACTGCCTCCCATGAACTTCGCACCCCGCTTACCAGTGTGCAGATGGGCGTCCATCTGCTGCTCGAAGGCGCACTGGGAGAGTTGACTGACAACCAAAACGAGGTGCTTCAAGCTTGCCGCCAGGACTGTGAGAGGCTTGATAAGCTGATGCGAGACTTGCTTGATCTCTCCCGGATTGAAGCAGGTGAAAGTCTGCCGCAACTCGCTACTGTTAGCGTGAGAGATCTACTCACCACGGCTGTCAAAGAGTTGCGCCCCCAGGTGGAAGCAAAGGGCCTGGAGGTGTGCGTTGAAGCGCCGGTTGATCTTCCCTCAGTGAAGGTAGACCGCCTGCAAATCGAGCGTGTCATTAGCAACCTCGTCATCAACGCTCTGCGCCACACGAAGCAAGGTGAAATCAGAATCAGCGCTGAACACCGCGATGGTAACGTAGCAGTATCTGTCTGTGATACGGGGAGCGGTATACCAGGCGAATATCTGCCGCACATCTTCGATAAGTTCGTACAAGTGCCCGATGCGCCCACCGGGGGAGCGGGACTCGGACTCACGATTTCAAAATCAATTGTGGAAGCGCACGGCGGTCAGATCAGCGTTCAATCGGAGGTAGGGCGCGGAACGACCTTCACATTCACTTTGCCGCTGCCGATGGCGGCAGAATCAGTAGGGAAGGGAACGAAAGGAAGTNGGTGATGGGTAAACGCATCTTGATAATTGATGACGAAGAAAACATTCGNCGCGTAACTCGACTAACACTGCAGGCTGCAGGTTACGAAATTGGCGAAGCGGTCGACGGCGAGCGGGGCCTGGAAGTATTTGCTGACGGGTCAAGCTGGGACGCGGTCCTCCTGGACCAGCGAATGCCGGGTATGGATGGGCTTGAAACACTCCGGCATATCAAAGATCGCCAGCCCGATGCGCGCGTCATCCTGTCGACAGCATACGCTTCGATTGAACTCGCCGTTGATGCGATGAAACTCGGGGCTACCGACTTCGTCCGCAAACCCATGACCCCTGAAATCTTGCGGAACGCTGTAACCGCCGCGCTTGCCAAACAGTGTCCTGCGTCGGTCTCTGCTGCTCCCGCATCAAGAGAAGGTTCAGCGGAACCTTTAATTCAAATCATCACTATGAACGGGTTCACTATCCTGGAGTCCGAAGGCGCCCGACAGGAACCGCATGAACGCCGCTTTACTGTGAAAAGCCCTACTGGAGGCGAGCATGAAGTGCTGGTGGAAATCGATAACGAAGCCGTCGGATATGTAGAGCGGATGACCAGAAGGCAACTTCCAGCTGAGAACTCGTTTTGGACGAGTCAGGCCCAACGCCTATTGAGCGACTACCTATGGAAGGAAGGCAAAGTTCCTCCCACTAGAAAACTCACGGTTAAAGACGTCGACCGTGATGAATTACCCATGGCAGCGCGGTGGAGCAACTAGCCGGGCTCCCGCTCTCGCAGCCCGAGCGAGGTGGTTGTAGTTACCAGCGCGCTAGAGCGCACAGATAAGAACATTTCCAGGAGGAACATTCGTCGTGGCAGCAGAACTCAAACGTTTTATCATCGGCCGCGCCCTTAGAACTGAACAAGCGGCTCACGAGCGTCTTTCGAAGAAAACCGCCTTGGCTGTTTTCTCTTCCGATGCGCTGTCTTCTACTGCTTACGCCACCGAGGAAATCCTGCTCGTCTTGGCCGCTGCGGCTGCCTACGGCCAGGCAGGCGCGTTTAAGTACGTGGTGCCGATCTCCATCGGCATTGGGGTACTTCTAGTCATCGTCGCAAGCAGTTACCGCCAAACTATACACGCCTACCCGTCTGGAGGCGGCGCCTACATCGTTGCCAGGGAAAACCTGGGTACTAATGCGGGCCTGGTCGCGGGAGCTTCACTACTGGTTGATTATGTGCTTACCGTTGCGGTTTCCATCGCTGCTGGTGTTGCCGCTATCACTTCCATGGTGCAGGGCACGCGCTACGCCTGGCTGGACCATCATAAGGTTGTTCTTTGTCTGATTTTCATAACCTTCATTGCCATTGCCAACTTACGTGGCGTGCGCGAATCGGGCAGTCTGTTTGCTGCACCCACGTACGCCTTTCTGATTAGCTTTCTTTTCATGATCGGTTATGGGCTCTTCAGCTACTACACTTATGGTGGTGCTGCTCCCATCCCCGGCCCCGAAGAAATCAAGATCGCAGAAGGATATAAGCTTCAGCCTTTGACGCTGTTTCTGCTGCTGGGAGCCTTTTCGAACGGTTGCGCTGCACTGACCGGAATCGAGGCTATTTCGAATGGCGTTCCAGCCTTTAAGAAACCAGAGGCGCATAATGCCGCCACGACTCTAGTTGTAATGGCAGCTCTTTTGACAACGATGTTCCTGGGCACCAGCGTGCTCGCTTACCTTTATGGAGTTCATCCGCATGCCAGTGAAACCGTCATTTCGCAGTTTGCGCGAATCATGTTCACAGGGCCACTGGCCTGGTTCTACTACGTCGTGCAGATTGCGACGGCGCTGATTCTGGTACTGGCGGCGAATACGTCGTTTGCTGACTTTCCGCGGCTCGGTAGTTTACTGGCGCGCGACCGCTTCCTGCCGCGCCAGTTCGCCACTCGTGGAGACAAGCTGGTCTTCTCCAACGGGATCGTCATGCTGGCAATCTTCGCCAGCATTCTCGTAATCGCCTTTGGTGGCGACACGAGCCGGCTCATTCCTCTCTATGCTGTTGGCGTATTTCTCTCTTTTACTCTTTCGCAGTCAGGCATGGTCCGGCACTGGCTCAAAGTGCGTGCGCAGTCACCGAAGAACAAGGCTAAAGAGCGAAAACGGCGTGAAGACGACATCCACTACACTCAAAGTACGGTCGATAGGGACACCTTACCTGATGCAGAACTTGAAGCGTCAGACCAGCGCGGATCGACCTTTGTGAGTGATGAAGTTACTGACAGCACGCACTGGAAAAAATCAATCGTGGTCAATGCCGTGGGTGCCGTCGCCACCTTCATCGTGCTTTGCGTCTTCATCGCCACCAAGTTCATACACGGTGCGTGGATCGTGGTGGTCGTAATTCCACTCCTCGTACTGATGTTTCGCGCGATTCACAAACATTATGTAGGAGTGGCGATACAACTTTCAACGGAGGGGCTCGGTGCAGTTAGCCCAATCAAGCATACGGTGATAGTACCAATCTCTGGCATTCACCGTGGCGTAGTCGGAGCGCTGCAATATGCCAAATCTATTGCCCCTGAGCATGTTCAGGCTGTCTATGTCGACTTCGATGAAGAGGCCACAATCAAGTTACGCGAGAAGTGGGAGCGTTGGGGAGCGGGAGTTACCCTGGTAGTTCTTCCGTCACCCTATCGCGAACTGACCCGTCCCTTGCTGCGTTACATTGCCCGCCTGGAACGGAAAGGAGAGAACGACATCGTGACGGTTGTGCTGCCTGAATTCGTCCCGGCGAAGTGGTGGCAACACTTGCTACACAATCAGAGCTCGTTGATGCTCAAAGGCGCGCTGCTGTTTAAGAAGGGAGTTATTGTTACCAGCGTCCCGTATCATCTGGAGAGGTAGGCTGAAGAACAGGTGATGGCCCTCTGGCAGGCCATCGACGCTCTGCAGTTGGCAGCTGAATGATGATCGACTTAGGCGCTGGCCGAGCTATTGGCCTCACCGGTACGACCAGCCAGAAAACACGAACGGCAGTAGACTGGCCGGCCCTGCGAAGGATAGAAAGGGACGGTCGTCTGTTGTCCACACTGCGCGCACTGAACAGAAACTTCCACGCGCTGGCGCACGCCGGAGGTTTGGGCCGCAGTGATTGCCGCTAGTCTTTCGTTTTTTGCTTGCTTGCAGGGTTTGCAGCGCTTCGGTTCGTTCTTCAATCCCTTGTCATGGAAAAAGGCTTGTTCACCTGAGGTCCAAATAAAGGGTTCGTTACAATCTACGCACTTGATGCTGCGATCTTGGTATTCGGAATCTGGGTTAACTCCCAGTTCATGGACTTCTTCCCGTTCTTGCATGACTCGTTCTCCCAGGGTCGGTCTGCGCCATGATCCCAGTTTAGGGCGGGGGTCACTTGGAGATGTTTGCCTCAAAGAGGAACCGCGCTTCTCCTGGCGAGTATCGGGGTGAGCGTAGGCTGCCCTCGATCAGGTGGAGCGGATGTGCATGCAAAGTATAACTATGGCGAAATTGTGTCAAGGTCAAAAGCAGC
>Ga0065705_10001951_pt1 | contig 15978 bp, 7 predicted proteins | sample SwibulcommuniRL2_FD_59092 | JGI IMG/M metagenome (GOLD analysis project Ga0065705, IMG submission 59092) | Bulk soil microbial communities from switchgrass field near Rose Lake, East Lansing, Michigan, USA - RL2 Bulk Soil v2 (version 2) | ecosystem: Environmental > Terrestrial > Soil >...
GCGTGCCGGAACTCGAGGACTATGCCGTCCTCACGTGAGCCATTGACGCTGATCGCCGCGCTTCTGCGCGGCGACGTCACGCGGTGGAGCGATTTCGCGCTCGACGCGCAAACGTTCCTCGACCTGTGCCGCGAGCACGAGGTCGAGGGCCTCTGTTTCGAGCGACTGTCGAAGCTCGATTCGACGGCCGGCTGGCCTCGGCAGGTGTGGGAAGAGCTCTCGGACGCGGCCCGCACGCGTGCCGCAGAAGAGCTTCTGCGCAAGGCCGAAATCCGTCGCGTCGTCGCCGCGCTTGCGGACGCCGGGATCCGTCCGATTCTTCTCAAGGGGACGCCGCTCGCCTACACCGTGTATGACTCACCGGCATCGCGCCCCCGCGCCGACACCGACGTGATCGTGTCGGGTGCAGACGTCGAGGCGGCTCGCCAGGTAATGCGATCGCTCTCGTATGTCGAAACCGTGCAGTGCCACGAACTGCTTTCGCAGTTCGAGGTTCAGCGGTGCGATCGATTCGGCGTGATCCATGCCTTCGACGTGCATTGGAGCATCAGCACGCAGCCCGTGTTTGCGGGCCTGCTCACCTACGACGCGCTGTTACTGCGGGCGGTGGCCGTGCCCGCGCTCGGTGGGTCCGCGGTCGCCCCGTGCCGTGTGGATGCGCTCCTTCTGTCGTGCGTGCATCCGGCAATGCATCACCGCAACGACGAGCGGCTGCTGTGGATCCTCGACATCCACCTGCTTGCGTCGGGCTTGTCGCCGGCCGAGCTGGACGAGTTCGAAGCGCTGGCCCGGATGAAAAAGGTCGTGGCGATATGCCGCCGGGGATTGCAACAGGCTCAGGCGGTATTCGGTACTCTCGTGGCCGCTGATCTCATCGGCAGGCTGAAACGCACGGCGGGGCCTGAACCGTCGGCCGCGTATCTGGCGTCTGAACGAAGGTGGCACCACGAGACGATCGCGAGCCTGCGCGCGCTGCCGCGACTGGGCGACCGGGCCAGACTGGTGCGTGAGGTGCTGCTGCCGAGCCCTGGCTACATGCTCGGCGCTTATGGGCTCCGGGATAAACCATTGGGGACGTGGCTGTTGCCAGCCCTCTACGTGCACCGGAACGTGCAGGGTGCATGGAAGATCCTCATCGGGAAAAAGTGAGATAATACTCAATTAACCTCGAACATGGCTGCAGTTGACGATCCCAAGACCCTCGGAAGAACCCGGCTCTCGTTTGCGAGCGAAGCCGATATCGACGAGTTCGTCGCGACGCTCGAAAAGTTCGAATCAGGCGAGCTGACCCCCGACCAGTGGCGTGTCTTCCGGCTCGTCCGCGGCACATACGGCCAGCGGCAGGCGGGAGACGTGCAGATGCTGCGCATCAAGATTCCGCAGGGCGTGCTGACGCAGCCGCAACTCGAGGCGTTGGCCGAGGTCGGCGAGCGCTTTTCGCGCGGTTTCGGTCACATCACGACCCGTCAAAACATCCAGTTTCATTTCGTCAAGCTGCATGACGTCGAGCCTGCCATGCGCCTGCTGGCCGAGGCCGGCCTGACGACGCGTGAGGCCTGCGGCAATTCCGTGCGCAACATCACGTGCTGCCCCGAGGCCGGTGTTTCGCCGACGGAGCTCTTCGACGTCACGCCATATTCGGAAGCGATGACGCGATATCTTCTGCGCCATCCGCTCAGCTCGTCGCTGCCGCGCAAGTTCAAGATCGCGTTCGAGGGGTGCACCGACGCGGATCACGCGCTCCTGGGCATGCACGACCTGGGCTATCGCGCCGCGATCAAGGACGGCAAGCGTGGTTTCCGCGTGGTCGTGGGCGGCGGCACATCGATCATGGTGAAGTCGGCGGCGCCGGTCCACGAGTTTCTCCCGGCCTCCGAGATCTTCAACGTCGCCGAAGCGGTGATTCGTGTCTTTCACCAGTTCGGCGACTACAAGCACAAGCAGGCGAACCGCCTCAAGTTCCTCATCAAGTCGATCGGGTGGGATGGTTTCCTTGCCGAGTACCACAAGAAGCTCTCCGAGTTCAGGTCGGCCGGCGGCGCACGACTGCCGTTCGATCCGGAGTGCCCGCCCACCGAGCAGGCGCCGGCGTGGCGGCAGATCGATTCTCCGCCGATTCTCGAAACAGTGTCGCGCGCGATGAGCTCGCAGGTGACCGGCCCCGGCATCGTTCCGCAGGTGCGTCCCATGCTGCCGACGATGAACGGCGACTACTCGCACTGGCTCAGCACCAACGTGCGCAAGCAGAAGCAGAGCGGCTATTTTGTCGTGAACGCCACGATTACGCTCGGCGACTTCACGAGCCAGCAGATGCGCATCCTTGGTGATCTCGCGACGGCGTTCGCCGATGGGATGGTGCGCATCACCGCGGAGCAGAATCTCGTCTTCCGCTGGGTGCCGACCGATGCGGTGCCCGAGCTGTACCGTCAGCTTGCGGCCGCGGGATTGGGATTGGCGGACGCAGGCACGATAGCCGACGTGACGAGCTGCCCCGGCGCCGAGTCGTGCAAGCTCGCGGTGACGCAATCGAGAGGGCTCGGCAGGTTCCTCGGCGATCATCTTCGCGAGCACCCAGAGCTCATCGCCAAGGCGCCCGATCTGCAGATCAAGATCAGCGGCTGTCCGAACGGGTGCGGACGCCATCACATCGCCGGCCTCGGATTCCAGGGTAGCGTGCGCAAGGTTGGCGGCCGGGCGATTCCGCAGTACTTCGTGATGGTGGGCGGCGGGCCCGAGGGCGACGCCGTCCGCTTTGGCCGTCTTGCCGCGAAGGTTCCCGCGCGCCGGCTGACGACGGCGCTCGAGCGTCTCCTCGATCTCTATCTCTCCGACAAACACGACGGCGAGACCGCGACGGCATTTTTCATGCGCGTCGATGTCGCCCGCGTCAAAGACGTCCTGTCCGATCTCGAGCAGATGACCTCGTCGACGTTGGTTGCGGACGACTATGTCGACCTCGCGGAGACCGCCCAGTTCAATCCCGAAATTCAAGAAGGCGAGTGCTCGGCGTAAGTCGAGCCTCGCTCTACCGCGCGCTCTGGGCCTCGTCGGGCCTGCCTGGACAATTCGGAAACGCCTTCCTCTATCTGGCTACCGGTCTGCTGCGTGCGCAAGAGCTCGATGCGGCCGCGCGTGACGAGTGGATCGACTTCAGCATCTCAGATGAAGACGTGGATGCGGGACTGTCGCGGGACGAGCGTCAGTTCTTCGAGTGCCACCTCCGGTCTGGCGATCGCGTGCTGCTCGTCGGCTGCGGCGCGGGCCGCGATCTGCTGGCGCTCGATCGGCTGGGATACCACGTCGATGGTCTGGACCACTCGCCGCAGGTGATCGCGATCGCGCGGGCGCATCTCGCGCGGCACCGTGCTGCCGCCGCGCTGCACACGGGGACCATCGAGTCCGCCGCGCTCGATCGACGCTACGACGCGGTGATTTTTTCCAACGGCTGCTATTCGCTCGTTCGGGGCGCGCGACGCCGTGCCGCGGCGCTCGCGAGAGTCGCCGATCATCTCGTGCCCGGAGGGCGAGTACTGATCAGCTATCACGGGTTCACACGTCAGTCGGCAGTCGGCTTGTGGTTAATTCGCACGAGCGCGCGCGCGGCACGAGCGGACTGGTCGCCGGAGCCCGGCGATGCGTTCTGGCGTCACCGGCCTGGCCGCACCGTGCGCTATCGGCACCACTTCAGGCGCGAAGAACTGAACGCGGAGATCGAAGCGGCGGGTTTCCGCCGGATTCCGGACGAACATCTGGACGGGAGCCTGAGATGGGTCGCCGCAGTGCAGCCATAACGCATTGAAAACGCGGGCTATTAGGGGCTTAACCCAATACATCAGGAAATTCGATACATCGAATGTAAAAATTGTATTTTACTTATGGCTGGCGGTACCAGATAACTAGTCCTTCTTTATGGATCGCGATCCCGGGTGTCCCCCCGCGCAAGGCCTCTACGACCCCGCCTACGAGAAGGACGCGTGTGGCGTCGGGTTCGTCGTCAACGTCAAAGGTGTGCGCTCGCACCGCATCGTGCGGCAGGCGCTGCAGCTGCTCGTCAACCTGCTCCATCGCGGGGCGTGCGGCTGCGAGGTCAACACGGGCGATGGCGCCGGCATTCTCATTCAGATGCCGGACGCGTTTCTCCGGAAGCAGGCGCTGAATCTCGGCATCGAGCTGCCGCCCGCCGGCGAATACGGCGCGGGCTGCGTCTTTCTGCCGCGCGATCCATCCGCGCGCGCCACGATTGAGGCGCTCGTCGAAAAAGTCGTCCACGAGGAAGGGCAGGTTCTGCTCGGCTGGCGCGATCTCCCGACCGACGATCGGCTGGTCGGGGCATCGGCTGCGGCGGTCGAGCCGTACTTCAAGCAGCTTTTTGTGGGAGCGGGAGAGAAATGGCTCCGGGAGCGGGGCCATTTCTCCGCCGCTGCGTTCGAGCGCAAACTCTATGTGATCCGCAAGCGTATCGAGCACGAGGTCGACAAGCTGTCGATCGCAAGCACCGACAGGAAGTACTTCTACATTCCCAGCCTGTCGGCGAACACGCTCATCTACAAGGGCATGCTCATCGCCGATCAGATCGAGACGATGTTCCCCGATCTGATGGATCCGGACGTCACCTCGGCGCTCGCGCTGGTGCATCAGCGCTTCAGCACCAACACGTTCCCGTCGTGGCCGCTCGCGCATCCGTATCGCTACATCGCGCATAACGGCGAGATCAACACCTTGCGCGGCAACATCAACTGGATGCACGCGCGCGAAGCGATGTGCGAATCGGACCTCCTCGGCGACGATCTGCAGAAGGTTCTGCCGGTCATCCGCGAAGGGGGCAGCGATACCGCGACGTTCGACAACGTGCTCGAGTTCCTCGTCATGACCGGCCGCTCGCTCCCGCACGCGGTGCTCATGATGATTCCCGAGCCGTGGGTCGGCCACGAAACGATGTCGCCCGAGCGCAAGGCGTTCTACGAGTATCACGCGACGATGATGGAGCCGTGGGACGGTCCGGCCTCGATTGCGTTCACCGACGGCAAGGTGATCGGCGCGGTGCTCGACCGCAACGGGCTTCGTCCGTCGCGCTACTACGTGACCAAAGACGACCTGGTCATCATGGCGTCGGAAGTCGGTGTGCTGGACGTGCCCGACGAGAACATCCTGCTCAAGGAACGGCTGCACCCGGGCAAGATTTTCCTGGTCGACACCGAGCAGGGACGCATCATCGAGGACGAGGAGATCAAGCGGCGGCTGGCGTCGGAGCAGCCCTACGCGAAGTGGCTCGCCCAGAACATGGTGGCGCTCGAGGACCTCAAGCCCGCGCCGCTCCTGCCGCTGCCCGATCACTACACGATGGTGAACCGGCAGCGCACGTTCGGCTACACGCAGGAGGATCTGAAGATTCTGCTCGCGCCGATGGCGCTCAACGGCGAAGAGGCGATCGGATCGATGGGCACCGACACCTCGCTCGCGGTGCTCTCGGACAAGCCGCGCCTGCTGTACGACTACTTCACGCAGCTCTTCGCGCAGGTGACCAATCCGCCCCTCGATGCGATTCGCGAAGAGCTCGTCACGTCGATGGGTTCCACGATTGGCCCGGAGGCGAACCTCCTGAAGCCGGGCCCCGAAGCGTGCCGTCAGATCAAGGTCAAGTCGGCCATCGTCAACAACGAGGAGCTGGCCAGGCTGCGCCACATCGACGAGCGCGGGTTCAAGTCAATCACGCTCTCGATGCTCTTCGATGCCGATTCGGGCGGCACGGGGCTGTCGCGCGCGCTCGAGGATTTGCAGCGCCGCACGAGCGAAGCGGTCGAGCAGGGCTACACGATCATCATCCTGTCCGATCGCGGCGTGAACATGAAGCTCGCGCCGATTCCGAGCCTGCTGGCGACCGCCGGCGTCCATCATCACCTCGTCCGCGAGGGCACGCGCAATCGCGCCGCGCTCGTCATCGAGACCGGCGAGGCGCGCGAGGTGCATCACCTGGCGCTGCTCATCGGCTACGGCGCGGGCGCCGTGAACCCGTATCTGGCGTTCGAGACGCTCGACGACATGATTCGTCGAGGCATGCTGCCCGGGCTGACACACGAGAAGGCGGTCAAAAACTACATCAAGGCCCTGAACAAGGGCGTCCTGAAGGTGATGTCGAAGATGGGCATCTCGACGCTGCAGAGCTATCGCGGCGCGCAAATCTTCGAAGCGGTCGGCCTGGCGAAGGATTTCGTCGACCGCTATTTCACGTGGACGGCGTCGCGCATTGGAGGCGTGGGCATCGAGGCGATCGCCCAGGAAGTACGCGCACGCCACGAGCTGGCGTTCCCGCTGCGCCCCGTCGCCGAGCGCGATCTCGACGAAGGCGGCGAGTACCAGTGGCGCCGCGACGGCGAGTACCATCTCTTCAATCCCGACACGGTCTACAAGCTGCAGCACGCGACGCGCAGCGGTCAGTACAAGATTTACAAGGAATACACCCAGTTGGTGAACGAGCAGACGCGCAAGCGTGCAACGCTGCGTGGCCTGTTCGAGCTCAAGGTCGCGGCCCAGCCGATTCCGCTCGAGGAGGTCGAGCCGGCCGCCACCATCATCAAGCGGTTCGCCACGGGTGCGATGTCCTACGGTTCGATCAGCAGCGAGGCGCACGAAACGCTGGCGATCGCCATGAACCGGCTGGGCGGCAAGTCGAATACGGGCGAAGGCGGCGAGGATCCGGCGCGGTACATTCCCGACGCGAACGGCGATTCGCGCCGGAGCGCGATCAAGCAGGTGGCGTCCGCGCGGTTCGGGGTCACGAGCGAGTACCTGGTGAACGCCGACGATCTGCAGATCAAGATGGCCCAGGGCGCCAAACCGGGCGAGGGCGGTCAGCTGCCGGGCCACAAGGTGTACCCGTGGATCGCGAAAGTGCGTCATGCGACGCCAGGCGTTGGGCTGATCTCGCCCCCACCGCACCACGATATCTATTCGATCGAGGACCTCGCGCAGCTGATCTACGACCTCAAGAACGCGAACCGGCGCGCGCGGATTCACGTCAAGCTGGTCGCGGAGGTCGGCGTCGGGACGGTCGCGGCGGGCGTGGCGAAGGCGCATTCCGACGTCGTGCTGATTTCCGGCCACGATGGCGGCACCGGCGCGTCGCCGCTGACGAGCCTCAAGCACGCGGGAGTGCCGTGGGAGCTCGGCCTCGCCGAGACGCAGCAGGTACTGGTGCTCAACAACCTGCGCGATCGCATCGTGGTGCAGGTGGATGGCCAGATGAAGACGGGCCGCGACGTCGTCATCGGCGCGCTGCTCGGCGCCGAAGAGTTTGGATTTGCCACGGCGCCGCTGGTCGTCATGGGCTGCGTGATGATGCGCGTGTGCCACCTGAACACCTGTCCGGTCGGCGTGGCGACCCAGGACCCGGAGCTGCGCAAGCTCTTCAACGGCCAGCCTGAGTTCGTCGAGAACTTCTTCCACTTCATCGCCGAGGACGTGCGCGAGCTGATGGCGCAGCTGGGCTTCCGGACGATGGACGAGATGATCGGGCGGGTGGACAAGATCGATATCACCAAGGCGGTCGATCACTGGAAGGCCGCCGGCATCGATCTCTCGCAGATCCTCTACAAGCCGGTGGTGGCGCCAACAGTCGCGCAGCGCTGTGTGCGCGGGCAGGACCACGGCCTCGACAAGGCTCTCGACAACGAGCTGCTTCGCCGTTCGGAGGACGCGCTGCTGCACCGCAAGCGGGTCGAGTTCAGCATGCCGATTCGCAATGTGAATCGGACGGTGGGCACCATTCTCGGCTCGGAGGTGACGCGCGCCTTCGGCGCGAAAGGGTTGCCGGACGGGACCATTACGATTCGCTTCAAGGGATCGGCGGGGCAGAGCTTCGGCGCGTTCGTGCCACCGGGCATGACGCTGACGCTCGAGGGCGATGCCAACGATTACTTCGGGAAAGGGCTGTCGGGCGGGACGCTCGCGGCGTTCCCGTCGCCGAAAGCCACGTTCGTGCCCGAAGAGAACATCATCGTCGGCAACGTGACCCTGTATGGCGCGACGAGCGGCGAGGCATACCTGCGCGGTGTCGCGGGCGAGCGTTTCGCCGTGCGCAACAGCGGCGCGTGGACAGTCGTCGAAGGTGTCGGCGACCACGGCTGCGAGTACATGACGGGCGGCCGCGTCGTCGTGCTGGGCAAGACCGGACGCAATTTCGCCGCAGGCATGAGCGGCGGGATCGCGTATGTGCTCGATCGAGACGGGACGTTCGCCGAGCGGCTGAACACGGGGATGGTCGATCTCGAGCCGCTCACCGACGACGACTGGAGGACGTTGCGCGAGATGATCGAGCGCCACGTGCTGTTCACCAACAGTCTGTATGCGAAGTCGATCCTTGCAACGTTTGCCGATCTCCCGTTCGTGAAGGTCATGCCGCGCGATTACAAACGCGTGCTCCTGGCCGAGGCGAAGGCGAGGTCGGAAAATCGCGAGCCCGCGTTTGCGGAGCTCGTAGGCACTGTGTAAGAAAACAGGAGATTAGGAGAGTAGGAGAATTCTTTTCAAAAGAAACTCCTACTCTCTTAGTCTCTTGTTTTTGTTTCTTGAATTATGGGTAAACCGACCGGTTTCATCGAAATTCACCGGAAGAAACAGCCGACCCGTCCTGTGCCCGAGCGGCTCAAGGACTGGAGAGAGGTCTATCTTCCGTACGCGCAGGGAGAGCTCCAGAAGCAGGGCGCGCGCTGCATGGACTGCGGCATTCCGTTCTGCCATCAGGGCTGCCCGCTGGGCAACCTGATTCCCGACTGGAATGATCTCGTGTTCCGCGATCGGTGGGAGCCGGCCATCGAGCGGCTGCACGCGACGAACAATTTTCCCGAGTTCACCGGGCGCCTCTGTCCGGCGCCGTGCGAAGGGTCGTGCGTGCTCGGCATCAACGACGACCCCGTCACGATCAAGTCGATCGAAGTGTCGATCATCGAGAAAGCCTTCGAGCAGGGCTGGGTGACCCCCAAGGCGCCGCTGGTGCGCACCGGCAGGAAGGTCGCCGTCATCGGCTCCGGCCCTGCCGGACTGGCGGCGGCCGAGCAGCTGAACCGCGCCGGGCACTTCGTCACGGTCTTCGAAAAGTCCGATCGCATCGGCGGGCTGCTGCGCTACGGCATTCCCGAGTTCAAGATGGAGAAGAAGGTCTTGAATCGCCGGTTGGCGCTGATGGAGCAGGAAGGCGTGACGTTCCGCACGAAGGTCAACGTCGGCGTAGACCGGACGATCGATCGGATGAAGTCGGAATTCGACGCGATGGTCCTGGCCGGTGGTGCCGGCTGGCCCCGCGATCTTCAGGTGCCGGGCCGCGAGCTGAAGGGCGTCCATTTCGCGATGGAGTACTTGACGCTCTCGAACAAGCGGGTGGAAGGCGACACGATTTCCGACGCCGACTTCATCACGGCGAAGGGCAAGCGGGTGGTGATCATCGGCGGTGGCGATACGGGGGCCGACTGCCTCGGTACGGTCCACCGTCAGGGCGCGCTGTCCGTGCATCAGTTCGAGCTGCTCCCGAAGCCGCCAGACACCCGCGCCGCGGACAATCCATGGCCAACATGGCCGAACGTCTTCCGAGTTTCGACCGCGCATGAAGAGGGGGGCGAGCGCGTGTACTCGGTCTTGACCCAGCGCTTCAGCGGAGACGACCAGGGGCGGGTGAAGAAGCTGCACGGCTCGACGGTCGAGCTCGTGCGCAAAGACGGCAAGATGTCGTTCGAACACGTGCCGGGCAGCGAGTTCGAGATGGATGTCGATCTCGTGCTGCTCGCCATGGGCTTTCTCGGTCCCGAGCGTCAGGGGTTGCTCGAGAATTTCGGCGTCAAGCTGACCGAGCGCGGTAACGTGTGGCGCGATGCGAACTGGATGACGAGCGTGCCCGGCATCTTCGCCGCCGGCGACATGCAGCGCGGTCAGTCGCTCATCGTGTGGGCGATTGCCGAGGGCCGCAGCGCGGCACGCGGCGTCGATCTCTTCCTGATGGGCAGATCGGATCTGCCGGCGCCGCTCAGCTAGGTGGTAGGTGGTAGGTGGTAGGTGGTAGAGGGGTTAGAAATCTGTCAGCTCGCCGTGCGCATCGAACAGATCTGACGCCCCACTGACGAAGTCGAGCTGCTGCCGGCTTCGCAGGTCGTCCACCACCGCCTGAGAGACATAGAGCTCTTCGACGTTGAGCGTATCCAGTATGCGCAGCACCCGCACGTCTGCCTTCGATCCCCTCCCGCAGCTTCTCATGGCAATCTCGAACGCTGCCCGGGGTGTGTCCGCTACAATCGGAATCTTGCCGCGCTCGAGAAACCCGCTGGTCAGCACGTTGGCGTAAGTCGCGTCGCGGTCGATCTTCGCGTGCAGGCGGCGGGTGATGACGTCGGCGAGCCCGACGCCGATCGCGTTGCCATGCGACTGATCGGTGAGGTCGCAGACCATCATCGCGCCAACTCGTGGCGATTCGGCATCGTCTTCGCCGTTCACGCCGATGCGCCCGGTCACGTTCGGATCGATGCCGACCCCGCTGATGTTCTTCCCCATGCGGTCGATCAGCAGCACGTCGACCTCGTCCACCGGAAGACGCGGCATGTTGCGCCTGGCCAGATCGAGCAGCCGTGGCTCTTCGTATGCGATTTCGCCCGCCATCAACACGCGCATGTCCAGCGTTTGATGCAGCGCGTTTTCGACCAGGCCGACGCCCGCGAGAATCCTTCCCGTCGCCAGCACCTGCGCCGCTCCCGGCGCGATCAGCTCGCGCAGTCCCCGCACGCCGAACTCGTGCACGGCGCGCGCGCCCTCCAGCTTGCCCAGGCCGATGAGCGCCATTTTCATCAGGCCACTCTCGTACGACCCGTGGTAGTCGGTATGCGGCTTGATGCGGTTGACGAGAATGACGCCGTCCGACTCGTAGGCGTGCCGGTCCATGAAGATCCCGAGCGGCAGTTCTCCTCGAGGCAACTCCACGACATCCATCGACGACCGCACGGGCGCGCCCACGGTGTCCTCGACGATCCCGTAATCCTTGAGGATCGCGGCCTGACCTTCCCCGGTCGCACCGCCGTGGCTGCCCATCGCGGGCACGACGAATGGATGGGCGCCGCGGGCGCGCACGTACGCGGCGATCTGGGTGATGATCGCGACGAGGTTGTCGATGCCGCGGCTACCGGCGGCGATCGCGATCCGTGTGTCCGGTCGAACCAGGTCGTTCAGGCGCGGAAGCTGCTGTTGCAGGGTGATTCGGGGATCGTCGAGATGCGTGCGATCGAAGCGCTGGCGGATCTTGATGAGCTGTTGTCCCGGCATGTTCGGCGCTCAATTGTCTGATCGGTCGGGGCCTTTGAACCAGTGTTCCACTCTTGACGCGCCCGAAGTGCGCCAGCTCGGCACAAGTGTGCCGGACTGGAACACGAGGCCGATCAGCGCAGATTTGCTAAGAAAATTCGCCGATTACGACGCCGAAGCACAGCCAGCGTGTGCAGGTTCGGCACAGGACCCTCGTCTGGCCCCTGCGCGGCTGCGTACATCTCCCGACGAGCCTAAGTCTCAAAGAGTCAGCCAGTTAAGCCTAGCGTAAGACCGATCCTGACAGTATGGCGTCGAGATTGCTCTGTCAGCCGCGCCTGTTGCGAGAGGCTTGCTTATGAACACTGTGCGGCTCCCCAGCTCACACTTTTTGAAGTTCTTCGCCGTTGTTGTCCTTATCGCCGCCTCCACGTTCGGCGTCGGCGGCCAACAACACCGCGCCAGTCTTTCGAGCGATCTCTTGTCGTTCGAAGGGCGCCTTTCGACTGCGCGCACGCGCGTCATCGTGCGCGGATCCAAAACAGAAATCGAGGCGATGGCGTCGCGTCATGGCCTCGCGGTCGTGCGATGGCTCGATGGCGCGGCGGTCGTGCTGGCCAACAGCAGTCAGGTTTCCGATCTGGCCGCCGATTCCGCCAACGACATCCTGTCGGGCGACGCACTGGTGGCGCCGTTCATGGATGTCTCGAACGCGTCGACAGCGGCCGATCAGGTAAGGGCAGGACAGAGTGGTGGCTTGCTCGGCATCGGCGGCCTTGCAGGCGTGAATGGCTCGGGTGTCACGGTTGCCGTCATCGACACGGGCATTTCCGATCACCCCGCGCTTTACCAGAAAGTGATCGCCAGCGTCAGCAAAGTCACCGGCGATCCTTCCACCAATGACGCGCACGGCCACGGCACGCATATCGCCGGCATCATTGCTGGCGGTGCCTCGGCCTCGACCGGCATCACGACAGCTTTTCGCGGCGGTGTCGCACCAGGAGTGAAGCTCGTCAACGTCCGCGTTCTGGGCCCGGACGGTACCGGGTACACGAGCGACGTCATTGCGGGTATCGAGTGGGTGATCGAGAATCGCGACCAGTACAAGATTCGCGCGATCAACCTTTCGCTCGGCCATCCGGTCACCGAGCCGTCCACGACCGATCCGCTCTGCCAGGCCGTGATGAAAGCAAGTATGGCCGGCATCATCGTCATCGCGTCGGCGGGGAACGCCGGCAAAGCCGATGACGGCTCGCCGATCCTCGGCGGCATCTCGTCGCCGGGCAATTCGCCGTACGCGATCACCGTCGGTGCGATCAACACGAAGGGGACGCCCGATCGTTCCGACGACATCATGGCGACTTACAGCTCGCGCGGGCCGACGAAGTTCGAGAACGCCGTCAAGCCCGACGTCGTAGCGCCAGGCAACAAGATTATTTCGCTCGAGGCACGCGGGTCGTACCTGCGCCGCACGTATCCCCAGTTCCATTTCGCTGGCAGCTCGACGAACGGCTACATGAGTCTGAGCGGCACGAGCATGTCGGCCGCCGTCGTGACCGGTGGCGCCGCACTCCTGATGCAGGCGGACCCCAAGATCACCTCAGCCCAGTTGAAGATGGCGCTGCAGAGCGGTGCCACCTACATGGCCGATGGCGGCTTGATGGGCGGCGGTGCGGGCAGCGTGAACTTCTGGTCGAGCCGCAAGATGGCGGCGAACGGTCTGACCAATCTCGTGTCCACCCTCGTCGGCGGCGTGCTGACGCCCCCCAGCGGCGTGATGTTCTGGGATGCCGGCACGATGACCACGCGGCTCTATCGCGGGTACGGGCTCCGAGTCCTGTCGCTCCTCGAAGCGCCGCTGGCCTGGCTGAGCGCGGGCTATCTGCGGTCGGACGAGCTGAACCTCCTCGGTCTTTCGAACCCGCTCTCGCNGATGCATCCGAACGAAGTGATCTGGGGCGACGTGTCGAGNTGGAGCGCCGATCAGGAAGTCATCTGGGGCGANCACCTGACCAATCCCGAGGGCCAGGAAGTGATCTGGGGCGACTCCAGGAAGATGGAAGGCGAAGAGGTGATCTGGGGCGACTCGATTGTCACCGATCAATAGGAAATGACTGGACCGCGGAACGGGCTGCGTGCGTGGATCTTAGTCGTCAATGCGATCGGCGCGCTGGTCATCGTCCAGTCGCTCGTCTCGCTGCAGACGACCCCGCACAGGTATGAGTGGCTGTTCTTCGCCGCCCTGACGGCACTGGCCGGTTCGTTCTCGCTGAAAATCGGCTCCATCAACGCGCGCGTCACGATCTCGGATACGTTCTTCATCACGACAGCACTGATGTTCGGTCCGGCGCCGGCGACCCTGGCCGTCGCGCTCGGCACGTTTGTGTCTTCGTGGCGCCGTGGGGGGGTCGCCCGCAAGCGGGTGTCCTTCAACACATCGACATGTGCGTTTGCGATCTGGGCAGGCAGCCAGGTGTTCTTCTGGATGGCTGCGGTTCCGCCGCTTACACATCAGCAGTCCCCTGTCGTGCACCTCGCCGTGCCGCTGCTCGCGCTGACGGCCGTGTATTTCATTGTGAACACTGGCCTCATCGCGACCGCCGTCGCGCTCGACGCCAGGCGGCCCGTGTTTGTGGTCTGGCGCGAACATTTTCTGTGGCTGATGGCCACGTATTTCGCCGCCGCGTCGGTGTCGTTCTGTCTCGTCCTGGTGATGTACGAGGCGGGTCTGACGGCCACGATCCTCGTGCTGATGCCGCTGCTGCTGGTGTTGCACCTGACGCTGCGCTCATCGATCGGCCGGCTCGACGATGCGAGCCGCCACCTGGCGCACCTCGATCGCCTGTACCTGTCGACGGTCGAGACGCTGGCGATGGCCATCGACGCCAAAGACGACGTCACGCACAGCCATGTCAGGCGCGTGCAGGCGTACGCACTCGGCCTGGCGCGCGCGCTGGGCGTCAACGACGAGGCGACACTGAAAGCCATCGAGGCCGCGGCACTGCTGCACGACACGGGTAAGCTCGCCGTGCCGGAACACATTCTCAACAAACCCGGCAAGTTGAACGAAGCCGAGTTCGAACAGATGAAGCGCCACGTCGACGTCGGCGCCGACATTCTGTCGCTTGTGGAATTTCCGTATCCGGTCGTGCCGATCGTGCGCTGCCATCACGAGAACTGGGACGGCACCGGGTATCCGCGGGGCGTGGTGGGCGCCGATATTCCGATCGGCGCGAGGATTCTTTCGGTCGTGGACTGCTTCGACGCGCTCACCTCCGACCGCCCGTACCGGTCGGCATTGCCCGACGAACAGGCGTTCGACGTCCTGCGCGCGCGGCGCGGAACCATGTACGAACCGCTCGTGGTGGACACCTTCATCAGCGTGCATCGCGAGCTCGTCGCGCAGATGGCGGCGTTCCAGCAGCACGACGCGCTTCGGCAGATTACCCGGTCCGTCGCGGCGCCTGTCGCCGCGCCGCCTCAGCCCGTCGTCACACCCGCCGGGGTGTCCGACGACGTGCTGGCATTCGTCAGCCTCGCCCGCCTGACCGCGGGCGATGCGTCGACCAGCGATGTGCTGGCCCTCGCTTCGAAGCTCGTCAAGGATCTCGTGCCGGGTGCGACGATTGCGTGGTACACCCTCGATGACAGGGGCGCGCTCGCGTTGCGTCATGGAGCAGGTCCGGGCGCAGACCAGATCGGCGGCACGATGCTCCGCCTCGGCGAAGGCGTCAGCGGTTGGGTCGCCGCGCAACGGCAGGTCATCGTGAACTCCGAGGCGCGGCTCGATCTCGGCGAGCGCGCGCGTCTGGCGGGAGGGCTCGCATACGCGATGAGCGTGCCGCTGATCGCACGCGAGTCGCTCGTCGGGACGCTGACCTTGTACTCGACGGCCACGTTCTCCGACAGTCAGAGCCGCCTGGTGCAGGTGATCGCGCCGCATCTCGCGCAGGCCATCTGGACGGCCCGGCGCGACGAAGCGTCGCACACATCCCAGAACACACAACAAGCGAACGCCTCCACCGAACTGCGTCTCGTGTCGGCGCGCTAGCCCGAGCCTTCTCGAACATTCCCGTTCACTTTCCCGGTTGGTCCGGACATTCCTGTTCGCGACGTATTCGGCGATCGGAGAATTTGCCGAGAGTTTTGCGGAAGTTCGCACGTTTGTCGATTGGCGTTTACCTTGCTCTGTGATTCTCCGGACGTCGGGCGATGGCTGCCGCCATTCAGCGCGCGTCATCGCGTTCGGTGCAAGGGAGAGCGCATGCGGATCGAGTCCTGGGTGGGTGTGACGGTGAGTGTTGTGCTGTTGTGCGGAAGTGCGACGTCGGCGGATGAGCGGCAATGCCGGCGTTCGACCCTGCCGGCGAACGTCGAATTCTTCTCCGATCTCAATCGAGTGGTCCAACGCATCTACGACCGGTCGCCGACATTCCGCTCGCAGTGCGAGCGCATTGCGAAGGCCTCGAACCTGCGCGTTCGCGTGTACCTCAACACGAGGATTCCCCCGGCGTACCGCGCACTGACCGTCGTGTACCGCCAGGGCATCGAGATACACGCCGACGTCAACGTGCCGCCGGGCAGCCATCTCGCGGAGATGATCGGGCACGAGTTCGAGCACGTGCTCGAACAGGTCGAAGGGATCAACTTGCAACGCCTGTCGACGGTCCGTGGCTCGGGCGTGTGGGCGGTCGAGAAACATCT
>Ga0065705_10104432_pt1 | contig 15972 bp, 33 predicted proteins | sample SwibulcommuniRL2_FD_59092 | JGI IMG/M metagenome (GOLD analysis project Ga0065705, IMG submission 59092) | Bulk soil microbial communities from switchgrass field near Rose Lake, East Lansing, Michigan, USA - RL2 Bulk Soil v2 (version 2) | ecosystem: Environmental > Terrestrial > Soil >...
CGTTCTGATCGCTGAACACGTAGATGGCGCCGTCCACCTTGATGCCGTCGATGGTGATGTAGCTATTGGCGCCGACGGTGATCGTGGGGAACCGAAAGTAGGACGGCGACCCTGAGGGCCGATTCGAGAGCGTGGGAGGAGTGTCGCCAGGATACGGCTTCAGTGTGATCGGGTTGCCACTGCTTCCAGAATTGGCGAAGTGGAATCCGGCGTTGATGCGGACTTCACTGACACCCGTCGTGTCATTGGTGGTCTGGTAATAGCCGCTGCCGCCGCCCTCCACGCCTCGCGGGAGGATATTGTCACCCGCCACCGCGTTCGCGAAGGCGGTGTTGAGTTGGCCGACCGTCGTGCAGACATGATCGGCCACGGGTCAAATCCTGCGCACATCGACCGTCGTCACAAACGGTGGAACGACCGCGGCGGCAGCCACAATCTCGACCGCGACCAATCCTGATCCGACCGACGACCCGACGCCCTGATACGCATCGTCCCAACCGACGGTCGTCGAAGTCGACTCGGTGCGCGTCTGCGACTGGAGCGCGATCCATTGGTCTTCCGCGCTATCGGCGATCTCTGTCCAGCCGGTGCCGTGCAGGATCCCGGTGAATCCAGATGCACTCAGCATGTTTACCATCGCGGCGATGACGACGGAGGTCGTTGCAGGCGCGCCGGAGAGCGTGGTGGACACAGCGCCGTCGCCCGCTTGGTCGTTCGCCGCTGCGGTCGCGCCCGTCGGCGTCGCATGCTGGCCGGTGCAGGAGAACACATCAATGAAGTACGCGTGGATGTTGTCAGCGCCGCAGTCGGCCGTCAGCGTGAACGAGGTCGTCGGCGTATTGGGCGCCGTAAATATCTTGACGCCGGACTCCCACGCGTCGACATGGCCCGACGCGCGCTCCGTCCACACATGGCTCAGCGAATCGGCCAGCGAGAGGTTCGCGACGATGTTCTCACTGTTGGTAGCCCCGACCGCCGCAACGATCGCGACGAGCACGCTGTTCGGATCCGGAGCCATCGAGGCCGTCGTGAAGGGCCCAGCCCCATGCCCGCCGGTCGAGGAGAAGCGCCCGAGATAGTTGACGGCGATCGACATCTAATTCACCGCCACCAGCAGGACGCGACCTGCGTAGGCTGCGCCGCTATCCCCGGAGGTTTGTGCTACCCGCCATCGGGCGCCCTCGTCTAAACTAATGTCTATGTCTGACATGCCCATCATTCCTGAGTGGCCCCGCCGCGCGTTGCAAGGCATCGTGGCCGACCTACTCGATCAACACGAAGACGCCGCAACACCAGACACGCCTACGACCCCTGTAACGGATGCGGATACGTATAGGGCGTGTAGTGCAGTGTCCACGTCCCAGGCGTTCCAGTCACCGTGCATTGATAGAGTCGCCCCTGCGTGTATGACGTCCCATTCCCGTGATCGGGGACATAACTGAAACTCCCCTGATTCCACGAGCCCGTATCGACTTCCCAATACGCTACGCCCGCCGTGCAGTCTGTCGGCCGGTTATCGTGCGTGCCGATGCCGGTCCCTGTTGATCCATTGAACGGAGTTGAGCTGTTGGTCTGCAGGCCGCCAGACGGTTCATACCAGTCCCGCCCCAGTTTCAGATACCCGCCCGTGCTGACAAACGTTAGCCCGCCAGTCGGCGGGTTGCAGTGCGGTGAATTGGTGCAGCTGCTAAAGTTCAGCGAGCTATCGACCGTCGTCCACTGATTCCCGACGAGATAGATCGGGGCGAGGGCTTCGAACTCGGAGTCTGTGTATGTTTTCGGTGTGCCGCCATTCGGCCAGCCACCAGGATTGGCCTCGGGAAACGACCCGCGACCCGGCTGATCGAGGCCCGGATACCCTTGGTGAGAGCAGCCCAATGTCACGGTGCCATTCGCTGAGGCATTCGCAATCGCGGGCACGCTCATCGTGACTTGCGTCGAACTATCGACCGAGATGATGAACGGGTCGGCGAACATCAAGATCGCGGTGCCGTCCGTGAACCCAGGTGCAGCCACGAGATCGACCTGTGTCGCACTCACCCGCGTTTGAATCCTCGTGCCCTGCGCAGAGCCGCCGAACGTCCCGCGCTGGTCTGAACTGACGTGGCGGCCTTCGTCCTTGTTTGTCTCGAAGTTCGCGCCCGAGCAGGTGATGCGCACATTTCCGCTCGTGGTGGAGCAGGATAGGACATACCCCGGCTTGAAGAGTCCAGACGAATAGACCGAGGCTTTCGTATCCGGCAGACTCCCGCTGCTCGAGAAGGCCCCGCTCGTCGAGGTGATAACCGGGTTCCCGCTCGTGGCCGAGACATCCGTCAGCGTCCGCGAACATGCCGAGTCGAAGGTGTTGACCGCATACTGATTCCCGTCGTGCGCCTGCGTGCCGCCATAGCCCATGTAGCTGTGTGTGGGGCTCAGGACGGAACTCCCGTTGTAGGCGGTCCAAGGCGTCGTCGGGTAATACACTTTCGCTTGCGGGCCGGAGCCGTTCAGTGTTGGACCGGCCGCGTACCATAATCCGCCGGTCGTCCACGCATCGGCGTGAGAGGCCGCTCGGTAGTAGAGCAAATTGAAAAACGTATTGAACCCCAAGCCGCCCGACATGTTCTTGACAGTATTCAACCCGATGAACCCGGTCCCCCCGCGCGCTTCGACGACGAACCCGTTCGCCGCCGGTGTCGTGTCGAAGATAAACGTGTTCCCGAACCACTCCCAGGTCGAGACGCTCCGAAGCTGGCTATCAAAGCCATGCACCGCGAGATCGGTGTTGTAGATCGTGCTCATTCGAAACACGATGCGCGAACTGTAGTTATCGGTCCCTCCGTTGGCCTGATTCCAGGTGTAGGAATACATGAACGAGTCTTCGACGTAGACCGCATTCTCGGTGCCCAGAGGATTCGCGTGGTGGTAGTTGTAGAGAAGCGAGCCGGGGTTGCCATCAGGAAACGCGCTGATGTTCGCCATGGCGCGAGCGGTCTGCCCTAGGAACTGCACGTGATCGTACAGACCATAGAGCCCTGCGGTGACTGCCCATCGCTTGCCCGAGTTATTCGTCGACCCGTCCCTGCTGTCTCCGTCGTATTGCACATGATGAATGCGGTGTGCGACCGCTGGAGACCCGCCTGCACTGTTGCAGTACACGTAGGTCATCCCCGAGGCGTTCCCAGAGCTTTGGACCCGCAGGGTCAGGTGGGCAATCTCGACAAAGTTGGTCGCCGAACACGTCTCGGCCTGGATGCCAGGATTGCTATGATTGAACGTGATCGACGTGCCGCAGAGGGGCACCGTGATCGGCGGCGTCACATCCGACAGCGAACAATCGCTCTCGCCACGTAGCGTTAATTGCTTGTTTGACCACGAGACCTGGGACGCCCAGGTGTACTCACCGTCGGCGATACAGACCGTAGCACCAGCCGCCGCCGCGGTCACTTTGGTTTGTGTGTCGGATTGCGTGCCATCAGACGTGACCGTGCAACTCACGCCAGCCGCGGCACGCGTGACCGTGATCGCACGGATCGCCGTCCCACCCGCGCCATTCGAGCACGTCACCGTCAAGAGGTTCTGGCCGACGGTCAACGAGACCGACCCGGCCGACCATGTCGTCGTCGAGCCACTCACCGCGAGCGGCGCCGAGCCACTCCCGCCCAGGCTGTTCGTCCAGGTGCAGGTCGACAGACCCTTACCGGTGCCGCTCAGTGTGACGGTGGAGCTCGTGCCGGCGTCATAGGAGAACCCAGGCGCCGGGCTTGTGATGTTGATCTGCGGAGACCCGCTGAAAATGACTTGCGCGTTGAGCGGGGCGTGCGAAGACACACTGATCGCAAGGACCAGCAGGATCAACCACGCCCACGCTCGACGTGTCACAGGGTCTCGAAGACGATCTCGCTCTGCACCGCCGCCGCGGTTGTGCCGGTGAAGCAGTTGATCGACAGCTCCCCGAAGTTCACTGCGTTGCCCAGGTAGCTGATGATCTCGTCCTGGCCGTTCTGCCAGTTGACGATCCCGCCGTAAGCGTTGAAGCCCAAGGCCACCAGCATGCCCAAGGTGGCATTGCGGCCCGGATCGGTGGTGGCCGCCGTGTAACACGACGGAGGCGCCGCGAGCGCCGCGGTGGCCGGATCGAGCGAGGCCATGCGCGCCGTCGTCAGGGTCGTGCCAGCCGTCGCTGTGCGTCCGCAGACCATGATCTGGGGCGCGGAGGCCGCCGCCTGACCCGAGACGTAGATGCGGCGCAGTTCACCGCGCTGCGTGGTCGACCCGCCCTGGATCGTGTGGTGATTGCCGTCGGTCAGTGCCGTGGTATCCGCGATCGCCGCGGTGGTCCAGGTTGGAACTTGCGTTGCCCAGCGTGCCATGTGCGTGCTCCTTCAAGTCAGTCTGTTGACGTGCGCACGCCTCATGCGCGACCCCAGTGGGCTAGCAAAACGAAAGGGCGACCTGCACACCGTGGAACGCCACGACGCACAGACCGCCCTTCCGTCTGCATGCCCTTGCCGGTGTCTGCAATCCTCGGGGCTCGAGGAGCTTCGGATGGCCGTCCTAAGCAGACCCGTTCAACTCGTTACGTCACGTCTTCGCGAGCTCCAGCGCCTCGCGCAAGGCTTTCAGTTCAGGCTTGTCGACTGCCGCAGGGGCCACGAATTCGCCACCGTTGGCTAAGGTGACGAGCACTTCCCACTTGTCACCGTTCCAGACCGGCCAGACGGCGGAATAGTTGATGTGCCCGGAGGGCGTATCAAGATCGACCATGACGCGATACCCGTGCTTCTTCACCAGCGTGCAGAAGTAGAGATCGTCTGTCCCGGCCTCCGGAGACACCGCGAACCATTCGTGCTCGGTAATCGATCTGAACACCGATGTCTTGACCAGCACGCCACCGAGGCCGCACGCGTCCACTTCGACGAGCCCGCGCTGCGTGCCGAGCTCTCGGACGTAGAGCCCACTCGGGAGGCGATCAAACATATACGCCTCCCACGGTTTCTCTTTGTAGAGGAGATTGACGCTGACGACATCCACGTCGTGCGCCATCAGCCGAGTCACGGCATCAGGCAACAGCAGCTGATCGTCATCGACGAAGAACACATAATCGGCGCCCGCCTTCAGCGCGTCCCGCGTGCCGAGCGTGCGATTATGATGAGCGAAGAACCCCGGATAGAACCGAATATGTGATCCAGGTGGCAGGTCCAACTTCATCAGCCGCACGAAGAAGTCAATCTGCCGCGCCTGATCCGGCCGGCAGGGCACCACGACGAACACCGCCCCACGCGGGACGACCGCTTCGTTGGCCGGCATGAGTTGATCCAGCAGCAACATCGCGCGTTGGTGATCGATCTCGATCAGGCGACGCTCAGGCGCGCCAGCACTATAGCCGTTCAGTTCCATCTCTTTCGAGGCATCCACGTAGGCCCTGAGCCATTGGCGATCGTCATGCGTCATGACTTCCACGCGTCCGTCAGTGAAATGCGCGGCGCTGGCGCCTCACGCAAGGTCAACACGTCCACCTTGGCATCCGGATGTGTCGGGTCACCCACAAACTTGGTCGCGATGTCGAAGGCGCGATCGATGGCCCGCTTCACCGACCAGCACATGCCAGTGATGCGCCGCCACTTCTCGCAGCGATTACACACAAAGTGATCGCATTTGGGGCAATAGCCGCGCTTGTGCAAATCCTGGTGCTTTGCCGTTAATACAATCGTGCGCTCGCAATGTGAGCACTGATAGGCGTCGGCTTCGAAGTTCACGCCCTTGCCGACAGGCACCATGCCAGCCAAGCGAGCCTTCAGCGGGATGTCTTCCCAACTCAGGCCGGGACTCTCCCGATGATCGACATTGAGAAACCCTGCGCCGTGGTGCAGTGAGCGCTTCATGTTAGTAGAACGACCATTCGTCCTCGGTCAGCGTCGGGCCTTGAGGGAGGCTCCGCGCGTCCGGGCTCAGCACGTCATTCGAACCGTGGTGGTCATTCGCACGCATAGGGAGCGGCGCCGCGACGTCGGTGGCTTGCTGGACGGTCACTGTGGGCGCGGTGAATTGATCGCGCGGAATGTCGAGGCCAGGCACAGCCGGCGTGTAGGTCACTTTCTCCACCGCACTCCGACAGCGCACACAGCCATCAGCAGGCGTCCACCGGGACCCCTGGTTGTTGATGAGCACCCAGCCGCCATCAACGAACTCGGTCTTACAGGTGGGGCAGAAATAGCGAGTGTGTGTCATGCGGCTCTAATCGCCTCGACCACGTCGGCATAAGGCAAAGTGCGCAAGGCGGCGAAATCCAAATTCCGCAACCACCAAAAGTCGAAGCGCACCAGGCCAGGGCGAATGATGGCCGGCATCGGACCAATGAACGGACGTTCCGGGCACCACAACTCAGATAGGTACACCTCAATCAGCCGGACCTGTTCGACCTCAACAGCGGCGACGTCACGGCAGATGCAGTTCACAGCCCGAAGCACCTCGCCCAGACGGTTCGGTTATTCCCGCGATTCTTCGCCACCGACTCGATGCGCCAACCGGAATTCAGTAATTGCTGCTGAACGGTCCCAAGGTTGGGCTGAGTCGTGTCGAACGGCATCAACACGCCTACCTGATAATCCGCGCCCCCGAAGGTGCAGCCGGCGGCGGGACCGCCTGCACCTGCTGAAAAGGGCCGGTGACGTTACTCCTGACCGTGTCGCAGTTCGCTGGCGTCGTTGATGGAGGAATGACGCAGCCGCTCGCACTGAAATAGGCTACGAACCGATAGGTTCCGTTGGGGATTCCTGTCGGTGGGACCAAATCGCACGCCGTCGCTGCGTTGTAGGGATTGTCAATCTGCAGGAGCGTCGGGTTCACTGGCGTTCCGGTGGCTGGTGGCTGTTGCGTCTTCCCGCAGATCGTCGCCGTCGGTGCAATCGGGACCGTCACCGCGCATGGCCCAGCGCCGCACGTAATCGGCGCCACCGTCAGCGGATCGCCGGTCTGCGGGATCACCAAGACAGTAACTGACGTGAGCGTCGCCTGCGCCAGTGCCGGCGCAGCGAACAGTAGACACAGCACCAACCATAGGCCAGTTCTCATGCGTTGAATCTACGCGCCTCAACCTGCTCCGTCTACAGCCGTATTAGTCGTTAGTTGTTGTTAGATGTAGTTTCACGGGAAACAGTCATGCGCTTTGCTTCTGCGCCAAGGGCTTAAACGCCTGACGTACGCCGTCTGTTGGTAATCGCCATTCCCTGCCCACCTTGGCGGCTGGGATCTGCTGCGCATGGATCATCCCGATGATGGTCCGGTCGTTGACTTCGAGATACTCCGCGAGCACGCGCACCGTGATGAACAGATGCGGATGCGTGGCGAGATCTTCAATCGGCTGATCAATCCGACGATGCCGGCGTATGGCCATGTTCGCTACCTCTGTGTGGCCTCAACGGCTTTGCGTGCCGTCACCGCAAGACTGCCATCAGGTCGAAACATCCGCTCCACGCGCTCACCAGCCTCTACAGTCTCTGTGAACGTGTAGCCACGGGAGCGCATCAAGTCCTTGAGATATTCCAATGGCGGCTCTTTCGCTTGTCCGTGCTCACTCATCGTTGGCCCCACCGTTGCTATACTCCACAGCCATGAAATGCGCCCTGCTCGTCCTGCTCCTGCTGGCTCCCTCCAGCACCTTCGCCAGTGACCTGACGATCGCCGCCATCACCGGTGGCCAGTTGTCCATGCAGGCCGGCGTGGGCTATGGCAATTGGCTGACGGACAGCCTGTGGGCTGAAGGCATCCTCCCCGAAGCCGATCGCCGGCTCGAGTCCTTCGCCATCCAAGTCGCCCCGCCCGACGTGGAGGCCGCCTGCCGCCTCGCTGTGGGGCTCTTGAACGACCGAGGACAATGGGCCGGGGATGTCTTCTCGACGCCGTGGCAAGGCGCTGGCAGCCTCACAGCAGCTATCCCAGGCGGCCTCGAGCTTGACCCCGCGTTGCGCTACATGGCCTACCTCGTGCCGCAGAGCGCCGGCTGGCTGCTGGATACCACCGGCACCAATCTGGGTCTGGGCGTTGTCGGCGTCTCGTTGCTGTTCTACACCGACAGCAAAATCGTCGATACCGACTTGCCACACGATCGCGATGTCGCCATGCACGCCACATTCAGCGCCGTGCCGGAGCCGTCGACGCTCGCCCTGTTGGGGGTGGGGCTGCTCATGTTCGCTCGCCGTCTGCGTCGAGTGCATTAGCGTCATGGCGGCGTAATCGGATTGGACTTGCCTTCGTAGAAGGCCGCCGACTCACGCGAGGCTCGGCCCTTCTCCCATGCCTGAATACCACCCAACACGCCGTTGAAGATGAGCGCGTGAATCGTCTGAATCTGAGCGGCATTCATTGTGTGATGCAGGCCGCGAGCAAACGGCCTAGACAGTTGGAAATCGGCCTCAGCCTTCGCAACACCGGCAGCGGATTTGCGCTCATCCATGTCGTCACTCATCGCGGCCTCGGCTCCTCTGGTGTGTCGTCGGGGATCACCGACGTGAGGGCTGCCAGTCCACAGGTGCAGGTTTCGCTTGGATCGCCTCGGCCCGGAAGATGCTGCCCATATGAACAGTCCCACTTGTGCTGCACGTATTCGCGGAGTCTCTCTAGCTCCTGCGCCTGCTCCCCGAATCCAACCAGCAGGTTATCGATCTGTGAACACACGCCAAGGAGATCCGCCAGTGGCTCGCATTGCGACGCGTAGTGCGTCAACAGGCGAGACAAATACCCGTGTGCTTCCTGCGCCTGCTCCCGTAACTCGCGACGTAAGTTAGAGATAAGAGATTCAGAGTCGCGAGACTCCGACTGAGGTGCGTTCGCAGGACTGATTCCACCGCGTTCGTTGGTCATAGGTGCGCTCCGTCAACTGTCACTGTTGCTGGGAGCAATTGCCGCCCGATGAACTCTGTATAGGCCGGGGGAATTGCTTCACTGAGCTCCTCGCGCGTCATCCATGAAATCCCCATCGCCTGACGGCCGCGCTCAGTTCCCAAATGCTTGCGCCGGAAGATCGGACTATTGTTCACGGTGCGCCCGATCTGGGGCGACCGCTCGAGCACCGTATGCCCGAACACCGACACCCAGTCGCCGTCATGGCTCGAGCACTGCGTCCCAAATAACAGCAGATTGCTTTCAAAGAGCCGGTGACGCTTCACGCCCAAGCCGAGCGGAAGGCCGCATACGACCACCGCGCACACCAGCGGAACTCCAGGCACGTTCTCGATCACGTACGGCCGCCCCGTGGCAATAAGCGCGTCTCTGGTCGGACCAACGAGGTCGGGATGGTCGGTGCGCCCGTGAATGTTGTTTGCCATCGAGTACCTCTGACACGGCGGGCTCGCATGGATCGCATCGAACCCGGCGCCATAGGACTTGACGAACTCCAGCGCGTCACACTGCACGAACGTGAACGGATACCGAGGCTGCGGCGCGATGTCTACGCCCACGATCTCGCCGAAGCCCGCACGGTGATAGCCCATCGCTGCTCCGCCGGCGCCGCAGAACAAATCCAACAGCCGCACTAGCTCAGTCCGTCCCCGCGGTCGCACCGCCCAAAACTTCATTCAACCGACGCCGCATGTCTGACTCCGCCAGCACAGCTAAGTCGCGCTCCTTTGCGAAACCAACGGCGATCTCTTTCAATCGTTCGACTTCCTGTTCTAGCTCGCTGATGCGCTGTCCCTGAGCCCGTAGGCAATGGCGACAATGCAACGGATCGTGCTTGCCGGTGCGCGAGTAGTCGTGACCGTCGCCAAATTCCGACCACGCCGATGGTTGGCGCTGTCCCTGATCCCGCTCGTGATCGAGAAACTTCGAAAGCGATGGACACAGCCCCATACCGCACGCATTCAAGCGACCGCGATACGACGTGGCCTTACCACACACTGGACAGCGCGGCGCCGACTCGTGATCGAGAACGGCTTGGATTGTTTTCTCAGCCTCATCAAGACCGTGGCGCGCATCACAGGCGCAGTCTTGGCTATACGAGTCATTCCACTCACATGTACGCATGAAGGCGCCCGCGTCACCGATCGCCTTCAGGGCTTGCTCGAGCCGCTGCCGGAGTCCTTCCAGGCTCTCCCCGCTCATTTGCCAGCTCCACAACAGGTGCAACCGTAGTCAAAGCACCAGCCGTGCTGGCCGATCGCGCAGTGACCGCACATCCCGAGCGCCTTCAGTTCTCGCGTGAGTCGATCGGCCAATGCCCACGCATCGCGATACGCTTTCGTGGCCGCGCGGCACGCTTCGATCTTTCCTTCCAGGCTCTCCCAGGAGGCCACAGAAGGAGAAGATTTGGAGTCGCGCGTGGTCATTTCGTGGTGACTCCATCGACAGGATCTACCGCGCCGACCGACAGTGGTAATTTCCGCGCACGCCTCGCAGCTTCATTCCGATGCTGCCAATCTGTATGTGGATACTCGGCGCACCGCTTATCAAAGGCGGCGCACGCGTCCGCGTGAGGTAGTCGTTGGACGACGAGCCCATTACCGATCATCTCCGCGACGTCCTTGGCAGTGTGCTTCTTGTACGCTGGCACGTCGCGAGCAATAGCCACCCCACAACCACACGGCAACGCGCCGACGTAGCAGTGTGTTCCGAAGTCCAAGTCAGCTAGTTTTTCCATTGCGGTAGATCCCCCTGCGCGCGTTAGCTGTTGCCGTCCACGAGCGTTGCCAACTCTTTCTGCTTCCTCATGGCGCGTCTCGCCCTTCTCTGCCCGCCTGCCCTATCGCTCGCTGGAGCCGCACAGTCATGCCGCGCTACTCCCAGCTTGTCGCTGCTTCCAATCTTGAACCGCCCACTTCAGCCACGGCGCACCCACGGCGTCAGGTTCAGGCGCCTCAGACTGCGCGCCTCGCGGCCACGGACACAGCACCTGCATATCCTCCCAGCACACCTGACAGCGCCGAAGGCCAGACACCGGCAGCGTGATCGTCGAAGGCCGATCGCCGCACGATCCGCACCGCACCACGAACGGCTTCGGTGTCTTCATGACGCCAGCACTCGTTTCAAGCACTCCGTATTCGTTCGGCACGGGGGGTAGTGGCCGCGCATGTCAGGACGTGGCACAAATGAGCGGAGCGTGCGAGGTGATGGGAACTCGTCGCACTCCAGCTGCGCGCGATCCACTGCCGCCGTCAGTTCGGCCTCAGTCAGATCGCTCAAGGCTTCCCAGTGTGTGCCCAATGTCGTCGGGGCGAATTTCAACCCAGCCAAGCGATCCATTTGCGTCCGAAACTCCTCGGCCTTCACACGGCCTCCTTCGGCTTCCAATCGCCCCACTTGCCCTTGGGCGGATCCAGCCGCTGATTCCAGCGTTCCTCTTTCAGCCATGTATCCATGCCGGGAATTTTCTTGGCGACCGACCACTGCTCAGAGGCTTTGTGGTTCTCAAGCGCCGCGAACAGACCGTCCTCACCAACCCGCTCAAGCGCTGACAAAAACCACTGCTCCACCATGTAGCCCCCCTTCCGCCGTTCCAATGGATAGGCATTCATGAACTTCGCAAATGTCGCGTCAGCGTGTGTGCTCTCTCTCTCTGAAGATGAAGATGCAAACGAAGAAGAAGATGAAGAAGAAGACTGAAGAAGAAGAGCATTGCCAACTGCTTGCCCTCCTGCATTGCCACTTTGCTGCGGTGGCGATGCGGTGGCATTGCGACGGCCGTCCCAACCCTTTGCCGCGTTCTCCTTTTGTTTCTTCCGGTAGTCCGCCTGTTTCTTGCGCTCGCCTTCAAGGCGGATGTTGACGAGCCTGCCGCCGCGCTCCGCGAAGCACTCGTGCAGAACGTGCGCCCAGACCTTGCGGAAATGTGACTCTTTGAGGTGTAGCGTCTCGGCGATCTCGGTGAGGTTGTTCGGAAGACTGCCATCAAGCCAGCAACTGCAGAGCAGCGTGATGTAGATGCCGCGTTCGGTCATCGACATCCGGCGCACCTTGGAGGAGCCGAGAAATTCGTTCGGGTAGAACTGAAAGGCGGGGCTTGTGGTACGCTTCCCTATCGGGGTCGTCATGGCTTCGAGGGCTCCTACCTCGGCGTCGTGCGCAAGCTCGGAACCAGCGTCAACTGGAACCGGGGCGACCCCACTATTTTGGCCCATCATTTCCCAACTTTCAACAGATTTTCGCCCTACTGCTCCGGGTAATAACTGCGCCGCTCACACGGCTCATGCACCGTCCGCGCGTCCCGATCGAGAATTTGCAGATCGGATACTTGCGTCACCGTCAGCACTTCCACGCCATGCCTGCGAAACCAGTCGTGCACCTCTTGCTGTAGGGCATTCGGTTTCCGCCGCTTGCCATATCGAGCCGGGTTCTTCACCTCGAGCCAGACTTGTCTACCGCCCTTCACCGCGAGCAGGTCCGGCCACCCGCGCCCCACACTCGCCATTGATTTCACGCCCCACCCAAGGCGCTGCAGCGCGTCCTCGATCGGCTTTTGGTTCTCGTCCACCCGCGCCGCGTACTTGCTCACCGCTGTCCTTCGCGCTCAGCAACAGTTAGCGCGTCAGGTCCGGGCTCTGGCTCGCCAGCGATCTGCATCAAGCCGCGCTCGTCAACTGGGTCGTCGCCACGGCGGCCACGCGAATCGCCCTTATGGGCATCCATGATGCCGACGCCAGCGCAGTCAGCGCAGATGGTTTCCTTGCCCATATAGCCCGTGCCACCACAGAGCACGCACACCTTCCCGGCCTTGGCAAGATGCACCGGACACAGGTCGCCTCCGGCAGTCTCAGAGATACATCCGGGCTTTTTACATGGCATCGTTGCTGCCCTTTCTCCACTCCACTGGCATGACCAGTTCCAAGCACGTCAGATCGCGATAGATGGTCCGCAGGCTCACGCCGTGCTCACTGGCGAGCTGTGCGGCATCTAGCGGGCGTCGGCTGCTCTGAGCCTTCACGACGAGCGCCACAATGCGCCTGACGATGCGCAGGCGGTCCTTATCGACGCCACGAGACACGGGCCGGGCTCCAGTGATGGCCATTACGCCGTCTTCCTCCAGAGCACTGGGCCATCAGCCCCACGCGGTGTCAGATACATCACCCGGTAGGCCCCAGATTCTTCTAAGGCGTGATGCGTCGTGCAGAGCATGGCCGTGGTCAGCGTTGAATGTCGGATCTCTGGTGCCAGTCCACGCGTCTGACTGCGCCGATGTGGAAAGAGATGCGCCCACTCAGGCACGCCGCCGCATTCGCCGAACACACCGGCGCGAGTCGCCACCAAACACTCGCCGTCGCGCTCGACACACGCGGCACGCACAGCAGCTTTTATTTTGGCCTCCAGCCGATCGCGGCGAGACTTGAGCTGTTTTCTGGTGCGGCCCTTGGGCAACTCCGATCGCGAGTAGTCGATCGCCATCAATGAATCACCTGCCGCTCGCGCTTCCGGTTCCGCCCGTGCGCGCTGTCATAAATGCCGTGCTCCATCCGCTGCTCAGTGGTCATCTGCTCCACCCACTCCAGCAACGCCACAATGTTCTGCGAGTCCTGCTGGGCCTTGCGGCGCTTGCTCCACGCCAGCCACGGCAGGCCGATGAGCACCATCCCCACCAGGGGCGCGGCACTGAGCACCAGCACGGCGGCCAAGTCAGACATTGGCCTGAACCTTTGGTGGCGCACATACATCACAGAGCTGCGCCGTCCGAGTGTTTTGCGCCCTGATGTGATCGTGCGACTTCCACTGCCACACGTTGACGTGCTCCCGAGTGACCCTCTTACTGCACCGCGAACACGTAAACAGTGCCGGATTCGATTTGATCACGTATGCCAACGGCTCCATCGTCGTGAGCACGGCGGCCAGATCAGACACGGCTGGCCTCGGCGTTGCGTATAGCGAGCTTGCCCGCGACAATCAGGTCTGCACCTACGGAATCACATCCAGCGTCATCGCCGCTCAGCGGGACAGCGTCATCAACGATCGCCTTCAGCGCCGCCAGCAACTCCTCCCGTGACTCGGTGCAGGCCTTGAGATGCGCAGCAAGTTGAACCGCTCCAACCGATTCACAATTTGTCATTTGCTTTCCCCGTCAGGTTGCGTTGGGACTTCATTCACACAACCAGCTTCGCGGGCCAATGGCGACAGCACATTTACCAACGCCTTATGTAACCCACATGTACAGGCGCCGCTGACCACGGCTTGTGTGAAGTGGCTGGTGAACTTCGGCCACGCCGCGCACCCGTCTTTGTGTTCAACATACTTGGTCAATTCCAAGGCTCGCTCTTTCCATGCGTCCACAAGTCCTGATTCCGGCAATTCGGCAGATTCGGCACAGTCGCGCAAATCCATCGCCGCCTTCCATGCGACCCACATATCGGTGGCTGGTTGGCCGCACGCGCCGAGCACGTCGTCATAATTCGCGTATCGGTAGTCGCTCGGCATCACGCGCAGTGCAATCAGCGCGTTCGCGAGATGATTGCCTCCAATTAGCACCGCTTTAATGGCTGGCGCCAGCTCGTTGTTACCCCCGGTCGGATGCAGCCTCGTATGTTTCCGCAAAGATGTCGGGCTTACAGGGATAGAACTCGCCCTTCACGCCGCGGATGATCCAGTCGCCTACACCGCCAACCATGTCGCCTTCGAGCGTATGCACGACCGCGCCGCCTGTCGGCACCATCTCGATCACCTTGTCGATGATGGCCTGCATCGCCCATGTGGGACATTCCACACTAGCCGCTTCCGACGGCGCCGGAATTTGGAAGGCCTCAATCACGACCGGCTTCTTTCTAAACTTCGCCATCAGCTTGCCCTCCGCGCAGCCCGCTCCGCTGAGGCCTTGCGCTTCTCTTCTTCAATTTCCAGCGCGCAGTGCTCGCACAATTTGCGGAGTTCGCCATCGAGGCACTGCGTCATCCGCAGGTAGTTCTGCTCGGCATCGGCTCGGCATTGGTCACAGCGCCGGGGTTTGGGGGTCATGCGTTCACCTCACGGAGCACCGCGCCGACGTTGCTGAGAGTCGCCACAGCCGCCGCCTCGATGTCCACTTCAGATAAGAACGCCAATGCCTTGCGCTCATACTCGGCAATCTCTCGCTCCTCCCTCTCGACGCGCACAATGAACACTTGGAGCTCGGGAGGGAAACGGTCATCGAAGGACACGAAGTCCGCCCAGTGCGCGCCACTGATCCACAGGTTGTGCAGAAGTTGTGGGATGTAGTCCGAGGGCACGATGCCATTCCGCAGATACCGCAGGTGCGTCGTGGACTTCGGGCACTTCAATTCCACTATCCCTTCGAAGTCGTTGATGTGCCCGTCCAAAGAACATCCGGCCATGTGCTCGACGTGCTCGAGGAATCCTGTCGCCTGCACGAAATAGCCGGTCTTCCGCTCGTAGGCGTCACGCGCCAGCGGCTCGCAATCAATGCCACGCTGCATGGCCGCGTTGATGTAGACGTCTTCCTGCACTTGCCCCGTCAGCCGCTCACACGCCAATTGCACCAACAGGTCTTGCCGGACAGCCTTCCATGAGCCGTCTTTGTTCTTCGGCGCGCACACGGCGTCAGCGCGCGAGCCGGTCAGTTTGCCGCGTCTGGCTGCAAACCACGGCTCCGATCGCTGCTCGGCATCCACGATGCGGAACGCCTTCACGCCGGCACCGCCTCGGCCTTCGTGGCCTTCTCTTCAATGACCTTCCACTTCGCTCTGTCTGCGCGCAGTCGGTTCTTGTGATCTGCGTGCGAATCCACCACGGCCTTGGTCACGGCTTCCTTGCCAGCGCCGCTCTCGGCTAGGGCGTTGATGTCCGTTAGCCATTCCTCGTACGACTGTGATGGCGCTGGAGCCTGCGCCGCCTCTTGTTTTGCCGCCTGCACGTTTGGACGTGCGGCCTCGTTGGCGTCTCCGTCTTCGTCGGACTCGTGGAGGCTCCCCTTGTGCCACAGGTCCAACGCGGCACCGAACCGCATGGCGGCATTGCGCAGCGCGTCACCGATCATTTCCTTGACGGCGTCACCGCCAGATTTCCCATCAGCGCACCCGA
>Ga0065705_10104433_pt1 | contig 15962 bp, 13 predicted proteins | sample SwibulcommuniRL2_FD_59092 | JGI IMG/M metagenome (GOLD analysis project Ga0065705, IMG submission 59092) | Bulk soil microbial communities from switchgrass field near Rose Lake, East Lansing, Michigan, USA - RL2 Bulk Soil v2 (version 2) | ecosystem: Environmental > Terrestrial > Soil >...
CTGCCGGCTGATAGCCGGCGGTTCGCAGGATTTGCGCTGCATCGCCAAGTGCGTTTTCCATCAAGGCTTGAGCCATGACAGCTCCGGCAACCCACAGCCGGTGGTGCAGCTCGCTTACAAGTTCGATAGCAATCTCGCATGGCTCGCCGCTAGCGAGTTGCGGCAGCCAAACAATCGCGGCGCGGCCCGGCAGAATCTGCCCTAAGACCGCGCCACAAAGCCGCGACTGGCGGTAGGCGGACACCAGGACGAGCTCGCTGGCCCTTCCCTCTGTAACGAGGCGCTCAACCGCCGCCATCTTGATGGGCCGCTCGATGAGTGGCCACGCCTGCGCGGCCAGCGCCAATGCGCAGTCTGCCTCCGTAAACCCTGTACTTCGATCGTCGTCGATTGCAATGCGGCGAATCACCGGGGGCTGCGGGGCTGCTGTCATCGCCGCCAGCATAGACGAATTCGCGTAAATAGGGGCTATTGGGCCAGCAGGCGCGGTATAATCACGACCGGGCAAAACCATCTCGAATGCGATTGCGGACAAGCCAAACGCTTGTCCTACAAGCAAGGAGTCTCTCATGCGACTCAATCTCTTAACATTGGTGGCGACGCTCGTCGCACTGACGGCCGGCCCCGCGGTCCCCAAAACGTTGCTCGCCCAGGCGATATTCAACAAGTTGGAGAGTACGCTCCAAGGACCGGGTGCGGCGACTGGCGCGCCTGCGGCTACGTCAGCAACACCGAATCCGGGCTATTTGGGGGCCAATGTCGATGATACCGCGGAGAAGGGGAAAGGCGTGCTGATTACCGAAGTGAAGAAGGGCGCCCCTTCGGATCTCGGTGGCCTGAAAGTTGGCGACACGGTCGTCGAAATCGACGGCAAACCGTGCCGCGATCTGGATGATTTGGATGCCGCGCTCGCCAAGGCGACCGTCGGTACCAGGTTAACGATGAAGGTCGAACGCCAGGGGAAGCGCGAGACGAAGACCGTCATTCTCGCTCGCCGCCCCCCCGAGGCGGCGACGGCTGAAAACCCCGGCGCGCTTCCGGCTGGCCCCACGCGGCCGGCACCCGCTGCCCCGCAGCCGCTGACGGCCCGACCCGCGGCGCCGACAATTGGTCGCCCGGCCGATCCTCTGGCGGCACCAGGTGCCGATCCGGCAACATCGCCGCCGACGCTCAGGCCCGCCGCTGATCCGCTCAAGCCTGCTGCCGATCCCTTCAAGCCTGCTGCCGATCCCTTCAAGTCTGCTGCCGATCCGCTGGCCATTCCTGGCCGCGATCCGGCACTGGAACTTCCCGCACCTCCCAGTGGGGAGAAGCCCGCGGCCGAACCGTTCGGCACGGACCCGCTCGCGTTGCCGTCGTCGTCCAGTCCGCCGGTGCTGGGGAGTCCAGCGCCGGGATCATCGGGAAGGGCGTCGCTGGGGATTCAGGTGGTCCCGCTCAACGACGATACTCGCCTCCAGTACGACATTCGCTCGACGGCTCGCCGAGGTGCGGTCATTGTCTCGGTGAAACCCGGTTCCCCGGCCGAAACGGCGGGGCTGACGGCGGGGAGCGTTGTCGTGGCCATCGATGGACAGCTCGTGACGACGTCCGAGGACCTGGTCTCGGCCATTTCGGCGGCGCGGCCCGGACAAGAGGTCGAACTGCGCGTTTACCAGGGAGATCGCATGACCACGAAACAGGTCACGCTTGCCGCCGCCGGAGCTCGCGCAGCGCCTCCACCACCGCCGCGTCCGGGGATGACCCTGGGGAGCCGAAGCGGACCGCTAACGCGCAAGTTCGAAGACATGGTCGAGTCGCTGTCGCCTGACACGCCGCCGCCGGCAACGGCGGGCTCGTCGATCTTCGACCCCAGTCGCCTTGCTGAACTGCACGACGACATCAAGGCGATGAGTGAGAAGCTGGACGCCCTGGAAAAACGCGTCAAAGCCCTTGAGGCCAAGGGTGGGACCATTCCCTAGGAGGCGGCTCACCACCGGCGATACGAGGTGGAGAGGATTTTTTCCGACTGCTCCGCCTGGGATTTGATTTTGGCCAAGTCGGTCCGCTTCAGGTCGAGCGTCACCTGGACGCGGGCCAGCGGCGCCTCGGGCCGGACGATCGGCAGCGCCGCGAGCTTGAGCATGCTCGTCGGCACGTTGATGTCGCCGCTGTAATAATACAGGCCCAAATCCTGGGTCTGCGTCGGCCGCAAGCCGAACTTACCGACGATGTAGTTCGCCAGGCGCGACGGCTCGCCGGTCACGCCATTGAGCGTGATCCGCTGGACCTGATGCTGTTGATCGAAATAGTAGGTGAGCGCTCCGGCGACGTCGCTCGGCGATGTGCCGCTGACGAGCATCACCCTTAGGCCCAGATGTTCGGAGTCGTCAATGACACTGGTCACTTGCGGCCAGCGGCCCGTTACCCACTCGGGCGTCACATCGAATCGAATGGACTCTTCCAGCGGCACCGTTGCCGAGGTGGCCGCGACGGGTTGACTCGGCGTCCCAGGCGCGGCCGCTCCCGTGGCAGTGTCCGCCGGCTTAAGCAGCCCATCGATCTTCGCCAAGGGATCAGCTTCGCCGGCTTTGGCGTCACCCGTCCACCGCGCAACCTGCGCCAGGACCAGCGCCTTGACCTGGTCGTCGAGCGCCACGTAGGGAACGCCGATCGCAGCGGCCAGGACGCTCATCAATACGACTGGGCGACGGAACATCCAAGCATCTCCTAGGACAGATGGCGATCCCTCCCAGAAGCAGGGACCTACTTTCGCATCGACCTGCCAGGCCGCCGCCTTTGATGCTCGCCTGCGAGAGCCGCAACTCTCGCTCAATCGCTCGAATTGGCCCCGTACCGCCGCTCTAAGTCCTCCCATCGCTCGCCCAGGAGTGCGGCGGCATATTCCCCGTCGCTGTAATAGGCGGACCGTTCCGCGCCCCGTTCGATCCCCAGTTGAGCGCACAGTTGCTCGGCCTGTTCCGGCTCGTAGCGGCGGGCCAGTTGGGCGACGAGCGTCGCCAGTTCCTCGTGAGCGAGCCCCTCGCCGAGCGTCGGCCAGCGGTCGAGCAAGTGGCCCGGATTGTGGGCCAGAATCTTCTCCCGGCAGCAGGCGGCGATAGGCGCCAAGCCGGGAACCTGCGCGGCGATGACTCCAGCTAACAGGAGGAGCCTATCGCGCACCAGAGGCTGGCGGCGCATTTCGGCTGCCCTGGCCAGGTGGAGATAGAGGCCAAGCTGTTCCGCGGGAGTGCTCATGGGAATTATCATCGCAGAGCCGGACACTAGGCGACAGGGAACAGGAAACAGGGGACAGGGGACGCAAGTTGACGCTGGACGATTACCGCTGGTTGGTTAGCGATGCGGCAATGCCGTGGCTGGCGCGAGCGCGCGGGGAGCTTGCTGAAGCGGGCGGCCCGACTGCGGCGCTAGTCGGCCGGCTGAGAAAGGACATTTCAGCGGAGCGCGCCCATCTCGTCGTCGAGCAGTGCGAGCTGCGCGCGCGAGCACGCGAGAAGTTTTCGGGGGCCGATCGGATGTTCTTCACCCGGAAGGGACTCGAGCAAGCGACCGACGAACAGGTTGCAGCCGTCAAAGCGGTTCGGTTCCCAGTCGGGCGCGTCGCAGACCTGTGTTGCGGTATCGGCGGCGACTGCCTGGCACTTGCGGCGCGCACTCCAACCCGGGGCGTCAGCGAGGAGCTTCGCGCCGTCGAGCTCGATCCGGCAGTCGCAATTCTTGCTGCCGCGAATTTGAGGGCCTGCGGCTGCAAGCGAGCTGCTGTCGTTGCTGCCGACGCCGCTGCATTTCCAGTCGGGGACTGCACCGCCTGGCACATCGATCCCGACCGCCGCGCCGAAGGGCACCGCACGAGCCGCGTCGAGCTGTACGCCCCTCCACTCGCGGCGCTGGAGCGGCTGCTTGTCGAGAACCCCAATGCCGCCGTCAAGCTCGCGCCCGCTGCCGAGGCGCCGCTCGATTGGCGCGAGGCGGCGGAGCTGTGTTGGCTGGGCAGCCGCGGTGAGTGCCGACATCAGGTTGCCTGGTTCGGTTCGCTCGGACGACATCCGGGCGAGCATTCGGCCACGGTCGTCGATGCCCGCGGAGGCCAGCGGACCGTGTTCGGCCAACCGAACGAATTGATTCCAGTCGCACGCACACTCGGCCGCTACCTCTACGAGCCGCACGCCGCGGTCCTGGCGGCGAAAATCGTCGGAACATTGTGCCGCGCTCACGGGTTTGCCGCTGTTTCCGCGGGGGTCGCCTACCTGACCAGCGACGTGCTGATCGATGAACCGTCCTGTGAAACGTTTGAAGTCCTCGAAGCGCTGCCGCTCGATCAGAAGTGTCTGCGAGCCTACTTTCGCGAGCGGAACATCGGCCGCCTGGAAATCAAAAAGCGGGGCCTACCGATCGATCCGGCGAAGCTGCGGCCGGCTGTCATTGGCGAGGGGGACGGCGAAGCGACGCTCGTCCTCAGCCGCGTCGGCAGCGCGGCCCGGGCGATTCTCGTCCACCGTGTCAATCCGAGTCCGTGAGCCGCTCGGGCGGGCTCACTAGCCACTCGCGACCGAGTTGGCGGATGACGCGCCGCTCGGCATCATCGAGGTACTCGAGCGGGCTCTTGCCATCGACCCGCGCCAGCAAACAGCCCGCCAGGTTGAGTAGCATCCGGCTCTTCAGGTCTGCGATCTCCGCAGCCGATGCGGCGGTGTCGAGGACTCTCCGATACTCGCGCCAAAAGATGGCGGTCAGATCCAGATACTGCATGCATACCGCCCGAGCGTGGATCGCCTTCGCCACGAGGTGCGTCAGAAAGAAGCCCAAGTCAAATGCCGGATCGCCAAAGTGACCGACCTCGTGGTCGATCAGCCACAGGTGCCCGGGCCAAACCAGCAGGTTCTTGGGGCTAAAGTCGCCGTGTACCAGGCAAAGCCGGCTCTTCCAGACCGAGTCAATCAGCTCCGCCAATCGCGGCGCGAGATCGGGGTTGCATTTAGCCGCGTGGCGATAGTAAGGATCGAGGCGCAACCGGTCGAAATAGGTGCGATCCTCGAATTGGCTGGCGAGTAGTGCATTTTGCCAGGACGCGGCGTGCAATCGCCCCAAGAGCCGCCCGGCCGCAGCGGCGATAGGGATGCTCAGCCTTTTTCGGCCGCGCAGTAGCATCTCCTTCCAAGTGCGATTCATCGGCGGCGCTGCCGTCATGGCAAAGCAGTAGTTCTCACGGTCCTCCCATAACACATGGGGCACGCCCGGCTGAAACGGCCAGGCGGAGAGCTCCTCGTCACTCCGTACTCCGCACTCTGTAGTCCGCAATACCGCCCCGCACTCCCGCAGCACCTCCGCCTCGCGCCAGATCCGCTCGACCGGGCACAACCACTCCTCCTTGACCCGCAACTGCCCGCGGGCCTGCTTGAGGATGAAGCGCTCGCCGCGCCCGGGAAGCGTTACAAGCAGCACGACATTCGACACGCCGCCGCCTAGCTCGGTGACCTGGACTGGCTCCTGGGCACCGATCTGCCCACAAGATCGCAGGTAAACGGCGGCCGTCTGTTCGTTGAGTTCCAGCATGCGGCGTGAATTTGAATCGGCGGCCGGTCCATGTTACGCTATCGCCGCAATTTCCTTTCGCGAGTCCTGACGATGTATTGCCAAAAGTGCGGCTGCGAAGCCCCGACCCGCCATGTCTCGTTCCATCAGAACATCGGCCTCTTGGTAATGCGACTGTATAGCGGCACCGAGGGCAACCTCTGCAAGCCGTGCATCCACAAGACGTTCTGGACCTACACGGCGGTGAACTTGACGGTCGGCTGGCTGGGGGTAATTTCCCTGTTTCTGGCCCCGGTCTTCACGATCATCAACACTGTGCAGTACCTGGGCTGCCTGGGGATGGAGTCGCCGCGACCCGGGGCCACGCCGCCTGCACTCAGCGACGACTTCTTCCAGCGCATCCAGGGCCATGCCGAATACCTCTTTGCCCGGCTACAGCGCGGCGAGGACTTCAATCGCACCTGCGAGGACGTCGCAATGCGGGCGGGCGTAACACCCGCTCAGGTGGCCTTGTTTGTGCAAGCGGTGGCGGAGCAAAAGTAGCTCTACGTAGTCCCACACTCTGTATGGGACACAAACCGCATTCCGCCGCGTTTAGCCAGCCCATGGGCTCACACGGAGTGCGGGCCTACTTCAGTTCCGGATCCTTCAGCGCGTCGGCCTGGCGGTAAAGTCCGGTTGGAATTAATTGCTCGGCCTTGAGCTCCTCGCCTTGCAGGTACTTCACAATCGACTGAGCCGTCAGGATGCCGATCTGGTCCGGATACTGGATTGGGTCCGCGTAAATCTTCCCTTCCTTGATCGCCTGCTTCCCCTCTGGCTGGCCGTCGAAGGCGACGATCTTGATCTGGTCGGCCTTTCCCGCCTTTTCCAGCGCTGCCCGCGCACCGAGGGCCGAAGGGTCGTTGATGGCGAAGATGCCGGCCAGATCGCCGTGCGCTTGCAGAGCGTCTTCCGCGGCTTTGTAGCCCATGTCCTTCTTACCGTCACCCGGCAATTCGCCAACGATCTCGATCTGCCCGCTGGTGCGGCCCTCGTTATGCTTGGCGACGATTTCCTTGAATCCTTGAACCCGCAGGATGCAAGACTCGGCATCCTTGTAATCCAGGATCACGACCTTCCCACCCGCTTCGCCGAGCGCCTCGATCATCGCCTCGGCGGCCTGCCGACCGCCGCCGAGATTGTCGGTCGCGATATGAGAGACAACTTTGGCGCCGGGCGCCAGGCAGGCAATATCGGCCGTGAATACGGGAACGCCCGCCTGGTTGGCGGTTTGAATGACCGGGCCGATCCCGCGGCTGTTGCAGGGGCACAGGACAATCGCCACGGCCTTCTTGGCGATGAAGTCGTTCACCTGATCGCGCTGCTTGGCCACGTCGAATTCGCCCGCGACGACCTCCGTTTCATAACCGGACTTGGCCAGCTCGGCCGTAATGTTGTCGCCAATCACCTTGAAGAACGGATTGGTCAGCGTGAGCACCGACACGCCGACGGTGCCTTTCCGGGCAGTCGGCGATGCGGCAGCGGGCGCGGGCTTGTTGCTAGAGTTTGCACAGCCTGCGAAGGCAAGCAGCGCTAGTATTGACAAGCAACTGGCGAAGCTGGCGAGAGCCGCCGTTGGCTTATTCGTGGCTCGTTGAAGCGACATGGCAAGGTTTCTGGCATCGAGGGGAGGGTGCGAGGCCAATCATCCTACCGCATCAAGAAATCGCTCGCATCTGGATGGCCGTACTGGTATCTTTTCGCGCAGCACTCACCCAGACCGCGACCATTGGTCGCGGCAATGCATTTCGGAGACCCGCCATGTCCGATCTCTCCCGCCGCCGCTTTTTGGGTACGTCCGCTGGCCTTGTTACCGCTGCCGCCCTGGCCTCCGCGGCCAAACTGGGCGCCGCTGCCCAAGGCGACCCGCTGAACATCGCCGTCATTGGCCCGGGGGGCATGGGGATGAACCATGTCCGCCTGCTCGCGGCCCGCAAGGACGTAAAGATCACCTACGTGTGCGACGTCGATGCCAACCGCCTGGCCGCGGCGGCCAAGCACGTCGAGCAGAGCGGCGGCTCGCCAAAAACGGTCAAAGACTTGCGGCAAGTGCTCGACGACAAGTCGGTCGAAGCGGTCTGGATCGCCACCCCCGATCATTGGCACTCGCCCGCCGCTATCCTTGCAGTCAGTGCGGGCAAGCACGTCTATGTGGAAAAGCCCGTGTCGCACAACATCCGCGAGGGACGGCTATTGCTCGACGCGGCCCGCAAGCACAATCGCGCCGTGCAGATTGGTACGCAGAGCCGCAGCAGCGCCCATGACCGGCGGGCGATCGAGATCGTCCGCTCGGGCGAGATCGGCGACGTGCTGGTGGCTAAGGCCTGGAACAGCCAGCTCCGCAGCACCATCGGCCGCCAGCAGCCCAGTGATCCCCCCGCCAACCTTGATTTCGACCTCTGGCTCGGCCCTGCTCCCGAGCGAAAGTACCAGTCGAATCTGCTGCATGGCGTATGGCGCTGGTGGTACGACTTCGGGGCGGGCGACATTGGCAACGACGGGGTGCATGACATCGACGTCGCCCGCTGGGGTCTGGGCGTGACCACCCAGCCTAGCAAGGTGGCCGCATTGGGTAGCAAGTTCTTCTTCGACGACGACCAGCAGTTCCCCGATACGCAGTATTGCGTTTTTGAGTGGCCCAGTGGTGATGGCAAGAGCGATGGCAAAGCAGGGAACAAGCGGCAGTTCATCTTCGAGCAGCGAATTTGGTCCCCCTATGTCCAGGAAGGCTACGAGAATGGCGTGGCCTTCTACGGTACCAAGGGCTACCTGCTCTTGGGGCACTCGGTCGGCTATCAGGTCTTCGGTCCGCGCAATAAGCCGGGCGAGAAGGGGACCGGCGAGGCCGACCTGCCGGCCCATCACCAGAACTTTCTCGACTGCGTCCGGTCTGGCGGGCGACCGAACGCCGACATCGAAGAAGGCCATCTTTCCGCCTCGCTCGTGCACCTGGCGAATATCGCCTGTCGCACACAGCGGACGCTGCACTTCGATCCGGCGAGCGAGACGATTCGCGGCGACGACGAAGCAGCCAGGCTCGTGCGGCGGATGTATCGCGAGGGGCACTGGGCAGTGCCCAAAGGGGTGTAGGGCCCAAAGGGGTCTAGGACGCTGGAATTGGTCGATTGATTGACCGTCTGAAATTCTCAGGCGCTTGACGAAATCCTCGGCTTTGTGGGGTGGCGAAAACACCACAGAGGGGATTCCTTCGACAGGCTTGGTTGGCAAAATCCCGCGGGACCGCGCCACCTGACCTGGTGCGTCCAGAATCGGGACACAAAATTCGCATTACCCGTTACCAGCGGCGAAATCGGACCGTCGCCCGTGGGCGAATTGAGCTATGGTTTCCCACATGAACACCAACCGATACACCACACCGCCGCAAAAACGTAGTCGCACCCGCTACAAGGACACGGGCACCCTGTTCTGGGGCGGCACCGTGGTAGCGATTGGCCTTTTGGCCGTCGCGCTCTATTGTCTGCTGACAAATTGTTTGTCGGTGTAACGCTTCGCCCCTGGCGCGCGGTTATCCAGCGGGGGAACGGAACCGAAGGCAATCACGTTGGTGCGGGAAAGAGGTGTCTTTCCCGGATCACTTTCTTGTTGCCGATACGACGTGTCCTGCCGCTGCTCGCCTGACGATCCGTGCCCGACAAGGCTGCTCGGCTCAGGCCCTGTTTCTTCAGGCGCTGCTTCCTCAGGCACTCGTCATGGACCCCCTGTCGTCGCTTCGCTGGCGGGCGGTGCAATCGCGAAGATGTGGTCGTTGTTCGAAATGAACAAGACCCCGTTGGCGACGATGGGCGTGCTATAGACCGCGTTGCCCATGTTTACCACGTCCCACCGATCGGGATCGATTTCACGGGCATTGATCGGGTAGAGCTTGACCTCGCCGTCCTGGTGCTTGATTTCCTTCATCGCCTTCTTCGGGTCGGCCGAGAGGTTAAAGACCGAAATGTCGCCATCCTCGTTGCCGATGTAGATCTTGTCGCCGACGATCAGTCCCGAGCCCCAGGACGCCGCCAGCATGTCATAGGTCCAGTTGACCTTGCCCGTCTGGGCATTGAGGCAATGGCAGATGCCGCTGAAATCGGCGACGAACAAGATGTCGTTCTTGATCACCACGGTTCCGATGGACCGGTGGAACTCCTCGTCAAAGTCGAGTTTGCCGTCACCGTTGGCGTCGTTGGTGGCGTACTTCCAAACGACGCCCGAGTTGGGATTGGGCACGGCCATGTCGCCGTCGGCTTCGACCACGGCCTGGACGCGCTTGACCGGAATGGGCGTTTTGGGATTGGCCCGGTTCACCGCCAGCATCTCGCTGATGTCGCCGTGCTTGGTCGGATCGATGCACCAGAGGATTCCGTTCCCTTCGCCGTGCTCAGGATCCTGGCCGGTGCAGAAATAGACCTTGTTGTCATAGACGACTGGCGTGCTGATGATGTCGTTCCGCGTCCCGCGGCTATCGAGCTCCAAAATTGCGTCTTTGGGGTTGGCGTCGAATTTCCAAAGCAGCTCCGGCTTGCCGTTCTTCCCCTTGTCGGCTTTGAAGCTGTAGAGCCAGCCGTCGCCGCCGCCGAAGAGGACCTGATCCACACCGCCGATGGTGGCCACGGTGGGGCTCGACCACTGGCCGTGCAAGATGTTCTTTCCGGGAGAATTGTCGGTCCAATAGACTTCGCCGGTGTTCTTGTCGAGCGCCACGAAGCTGGGCGCGTCGGGAGCCGAGACCACCAGGTGCGAGTCATCGACGCCGTTGCTCGTATTCACGAACAAGATGTCGCCCCAAGTCGTGACCGAGCAACTGCACATGTTGTGCTGGGCCGAGCCGAGGCGTTCCATCATGTTGAACACCCAGACGACGTCGGCCTCTTCCTTGTCGTCCGGCGTAATGAGCTTGAAGCCGCTCAAGGTGGGGCCGCGCAGCTCGATATAGAAGTCGCGGTCGGCGTCGTTCACCTTGGCCTGGAACTTCCACTTCTTGAGCGGGGGTTTGGCAGAGCCGTCGGCAGTCAGGGCGATTTCGCCGTCAGGCAGCTTCATACCGGCAGCCTCAAACCGGGCCCGCACATCATCGGGCAGCTTGCCGGCGTCGAGGTCTTTTACATAGCCGCCGATCTTGTCCTCGGCCGGGTCGTCGGACGACCGCAGCTCAAACAGGCGGGCAGGCTCGTTCTTCACCGGGCCGTCGTCCTCCCCGTCGTAGAAGCCTTCCACATCGAGGCACCGCACCTCGCCGCGGCTGGTGACGAACCAGACCCGGTCGCCTTCCACGTGCGACGAGCAGCAAATGCCCATGAGCGGCCAGTCATGGACGCGGCCGGTAGGGAGCTTTTCACTCGAATGTTGCCAGAGAAACTTGCCGGTCTTTTCATCGAGGCAGAGAAAGACCCCCAGATCGACATTGACGGGATAACGCTTCAGATAGCCGGCCCCGTTGTTGGTGCCGACGAAGACCTTGCCCGAGGCGACAACGGCGTTGCCGTACGTCTGGCTGCCTAGCTGCGTAACCCAGCGGATGTTCTTGGCGTCGTCACTCTTCCAGACGCCGGTTCGGCGATCGAACTCGCCGGGAGACCAGTCGGTAACGATGCCCGTGGCGGTGGGGATGTTGTTGCGAGCGGGCGAGCCGCCCCACTCTGTCCAGTCACCCGGGGGCACAGTGGCCGTGGTGGCGGCGGATTTGTCGCTTGTCGGTTTGTCACCAGCAGGAGCTTCCGAAGTGGGCGCGTCGGCAGGCTTGCTTGCGGCCGGTTTGGATTCGGCGGGCGCACCGCCCTCAACCGGCGCCGACGCTACAGGCGCTGGCGCATCATCGGTCGTCAGGCTGCTGGATGAAGGGGGAGTGACCGTGACGGGCGGCGGCGCGGGTGGCGGGGCCGCGGGAGTACAGCCCGGAACGAACATGGAGGCGAGCATTCCCAGCACAAGCGCGCTGCAAATGGCCGCCAAGGCCTTAGTGGCTTGCATGAGTGATTCTCCGTGAGTCACACGGCAGGAGGCAACTGACTAATTCGCGGAATTCGAAACGACGCTGACATTGTCGAAATAAACTTCGGCGTTGGTTGAGTCACCCGCCATCCCGGGCGCGCCGTGGGTATTGGGAACCGAATCGAGCATCTCGATGGTCCAGGCCTCGGGCTCGGTCTCGCCACGCTTCCAGAGCTTGCCTTGGAGCTGCGCCTTGCCATCGACATTGGCGGCCCGCAGTTTGAGCGTGTACCAGACGTCCGGCTCGGGATCGAACACGATCTCCTTGAATGTCCGTTTGTCGTGCGAGCCCCAGCTATAGAGCTTGAGCCAGTGGTTTTCGCCCGAGATTTCGAGCGTGTACCCCTGGGCGATGATCCCGGCGGTGGGCAGCTTGCCGTTGGCCGCGGCGGCGATCTTGATGTCGGCTTGGGTGGTATAGTCTGCCAGGTCGCTCGGGCCAAATGAGCCGCGGCTTTTGGTGCCTTTGGGGATGGTCGTGATCTTGGCGAGGACGGTCCCGCCATCCATTTTCCGGGCCACATGGCGATAGCGGATGCCGACCCAGGGGAGCGGGGCGTCGGTTATTCCCTCAAAGTCGAATTTCCAGGGGAGCGGGGGCACGAGGCGAATTCGCGAGCGGCCCGTCAAATCGCTCACCTTGGCCGTGAGAATGACCGCTGTCGGCGGAGCATTCGCGGGCGCGGAATACTCGCCGCTGTCGCTGATCTTGCCGTCCCCTAGTACGGTGAAGGTCGCAGGCGATTCCTTAAGGAATTGGCCATGGCTGTTGAATAGGCGGACCGTGAATTGCTGCTTCTCGCCGGGCCGTAGGAGCAGCTCCGCGGGCACGACTTGCACCTGCGCCGGCTTGTCGTCCTTGGCGACCGGGCTTTCCTCGGCCGGAGTCGGCGCCTTGACCGAGCCGTGCTGTTTGTTTGTGTCTTCGAAGCAATAGAGGGCGCCGGTGGTGAGCAAATACAGCCGGCCGTGCGAGACGACCGGCGAAGCAAGGCATTCGTCGCCCGAGGGGAATTCGCCAGAAGTCTTGCCGCGCCGTTCGTGGCCCGTTACGCCCAGCTTCTCGTCGGGCGTGAGGATATACCAGCGGCGATTTTGCTCGACCTGATAGATCTTGCCATCGGCAAACAGCGGGGCGGCGAAGATAATCGTACCCAGGCGGGCCGGCCGGCCGATCGACTTGCCCGTCTTGGCGTCCATCACGAACATCTTGCTCGGATCGCACACATAAATCCGCTCGCCGACCTTCAGCACCGGGCTGCGACCGACGCCCAGCCCCTCTTCCTTCCAGATTTCGTGGCTCTTCGTGACGTCTCCCGTTCCGTCGGCCTTGATCGCCGCAATGGCGCCGCGGAGGGTGCCCGTTGGGTTTTCTTCATCGTGCCCCATATAGACGACGCCGTCGTCGTAGGTGGGGGCCACGTTCAATCCGCGGCGCGACAGACGGTATTCCCAGACGATCTTGCCCGTTCGCGGCTGGAGGGCGTAGAGCGAGCCATCGCCCGAGCCGGAGATGAGCAGCTTCTGGCCGTTCACGACGGCAAGGGCGGGGCTGCTATAGATGGTGTCTTCTGGACGGAGCTTGGTGCTGACGAACCAGCGAATCACGCCGGTAGCTTTGTCAAAACCGATGAAGCGGTGGGCGGGGACGGCCATATCGCCCCAGCCGATAACCACCGAGCCCAGGACGACGAGGTCATCGACGACGACCGGGAAATTGGTACGGCCGCCGAATGTTGAAAGGACGCCGAGCTGCTCATGCAGGGGAATTGACCAGACGATTTTGCCCGTGTCCCCTTCGTAGCACTCGAAGAGGCCGCAAGCGCCGAGGGCATAGACGCGGCCCGTTTCCGGATCGCCGACGACGCTCGACCAACCGAGGCGTGTGTCAGGGACTTCGCTCGACCAGACGTTGTGCCGCGATTGCCAGATGTCCTTGCCAGTGGCGGCATCAATGCAGACGACCCGCTCGCCCTCCTTCGGCGTGCCAGGATCGGCACGAAGGATCGTATAGAGCTTGCCGCGCATAATGATCGGCGTACTGCGGCCCCCTAAATCGTCGCGCTTCCAAACCAGGTTGCTGCCGTCGCCCGACCCCGGCTTGCCGTTGGGGTTGATCGTGTCGGGCAGTCCGGTCTCGCGCGAGATGCTGTTGCCTTCCGGGCCACGCCAATAGGGCCAGTCGAGCGGGTCAGCTTGACTCGGAGCAATCGAGTCTGCGGCGACGACGGCGGTGCAAAAGGTTGTCCAAACAAGCGTCGCGGCAGACAGGGCCAGCAAAGGGGCCTTCCAGGGGCGTTTCATGGCGGACTCGCGAGCGTTTTCGGTGGGGAGGGCCGAGACCGGGGTTGGGTCGTGCGAAAGCCGCAGCAACAGGCGGGGATGCCACCATCAGAATACGGGACGGATCGGGCGCGATCAACTGGCGGAACGTCGAAATCGACAAATAATTGTCTGAACGAGCATTGTCGCAACTCTTTTCTACGCAACGACTTGTTCGCCAGTGCGCCGGGGAAGTTACAAACCCGTCAGTCGAACCACTCGTCGTCCGGATCGAACTTGGGATAGACGACGATCAGCACCTTCATCCGCCCGATCGCCCGGTGCCTCGTGCCGGGCCGGATCATGATGCAGGTTCCCGGGCGGACGTCGAGCACCTCGTCATTGAGCTGCATCTGGGCCTCCGGCTCGCACTCCAGGAAGTAATAGGTCTCCGTCAGCCGCTTGTGATAGTGAAGCGAGTTGTCCAGGGCGATTTCGGTGACGTGGATCGTCCCGGGGAAGTCGTCCACGTCGGCCAGGCCCCGCCGCGCGGTGCCGCACGGGCACGGGACGCCGGGCAGGGCGGCAAAATCGACGAGTTCGTAGGGCTTTATCGAGGCAGTGGGCATTGACTAAGGTTGCAAGGGATTTGATGGGCTTGCGGGTAAGAGCGATTTGCTCCTAGTTGGGCCGCCGCCGTCCGAGACCTCATCGCGATGGCGGATTGAATCGACAACGACCACAACAATAAACAGCACGAGCCATAAACCGCAAGTTGATGCAATCAAGATTGGCGCAAACAATCCTCGACGCCCACAGACTGCCAGACTAATGAGCCACGCGATGACGAACAGCGAAAACCAAACAATATTCCTTTCCGCAAAAGAAGCAATTTCTAGAGCGACTACGCCGGTCAGCACAAGAATGTCCACGATACCTAGTTGGTACCGCGTTAGATTTGTTGGCCGAGCGGCAGCAGGAGGATCCATTTCTATCGAATCGGCTGCAGTCCCAACAGCCGCCGCAAGAGCCCGAGTTGTCCCGCGTGCAGCATCTCGTGGTGTGAGCAAAAGAGCAAGCAACCGAGTTTGTTGGCATGCACCGCGTAAGGCATCTCGACCGGCTCGGCGAGCTGCGCGTCCGTAAGGTCGGGGGATTCCTTGAGCACCTGGGCATGCACGCGGTCGAGGGTGGCGCGAATCTCCGCGGCCGGCGGATACTTCGACGCATCGGCCTCGGGTATTGTCCCGCGGCTGAAGAGCTTGCGAAAGCCGCTGCTCATGAGTTCCAGATCGACCTCCTGCCGCCCCCGCATGCGAAACAGGCACAATCCATACTCGGCCATTGCCAGATGTCCCACCTGCCACGCCACATGCGTCGGGCGGCCGGAAGGCATCGTAAACCACACCGCTTCATCGATCTCATGGACGATCGACAGGGTGTACTTGCGGGCAAATTCGATTTGCTGGAGGGCGAGCTGAAGGGACATGTTAGCTGGATTCTAGCTGGCCGCGCTTCGTGAGGCCAACTGCACCGGTCTTGTCGTCTGGGACCCTGACAACCATGATTGATCGAGAAGCTGTCGAGTCAGTGCGCAGTACTGAGTCCTCGGTACTTTGCACTCCGCATTGACCGCCGCCTACTTCACTCTGGCAACCCTGTTGCATAACTCTGAATCGCGGCTGCTGGCTCCATGCCCGACTACTTCCTCATCACCGGCGGCTATGTCTATGACCCGGCCAATGGGATCGATGGTCAGGTCGAGGACCTCTGGATCACCGGCGGCAAGATCGTCGAGCCGCCCGTCGATCCAACTGTCCGGCCGACGCGGACGCTGAACGCTGCCGGCCTGGTGATCATGCCGGGCGGGATCGACATGCACTGCCACATCGCCGGGCCAAAGGTCAACGCCGCCCGCAAGATGCGCCCGGAAGAGAAGCGCATCGGCGAGAAGATCCTCCGCACGGCCGTCACGCACAGCGGCACGATGGGAAGCGTCCCCAGCACGTTCGCCACCGGCTACAAGTACATCGGCCTCGGTTACACGACCGCCTTCGATGCCGCGGTGCCGCCGCTAGCCGCCCGCCACACGCACGAGGAATTCGAGGACACCCCCTGCATCGACAAGGGCTTCT
>Ga0065705_10104434_pt1 | contig 15958 bp, 26 predicted proteins | sample SwibulcommuniRL2_FD_59092 | JGI IMG/M metagenome (GOLD analysis project Ga0065705, IMG submission 59092) | Bulk soil microbial communities from switchgrass field near Rose Lake, East Lansing, Michigan, USA - RL2 Bulk Soil v2 (version 2) | ecosystem: Environmental > Terrestrial > Soil >...
AAAACGCGAATATTTGTTCTAAGAATAAAGACAAAAAAAGAGAGGGTGTTTCCATGGTAACGGCACAGCCTCGTCACTTGTTTGATCTAGAATAGCTCACCCTGGGTGCCGTCTTTCTTCTTGATCCGCCCGGCTTGTTTGAAGGTCTGGGCGTGATCGCGCGGCGGCATGTTCACCGCCGTCTCCTGCAGGAGCTGCTCAACCGTTAGGATCTGAATGCGCGGATAGTCCTGGTGCGTGAATTTAGTGTGGTAGTAGCCTGATGACACAGCCTCTGTGATCATGTCTTTAGACGGCTCTTCCAGTGTGATGAATAATCCCATGGCTGCTTCCTCGCGCTGGACCGTGCCCACCAGGTCCCGGATATCTCGGCTGCTGACGTGACCGCTTTTGACCTGAACCAATACGCGCTGGGTCTTTTCCTTTTCATCCATAAAGTTGATAACGCCATCGATACCCTTGTCAGATCCCTTCTTTCCCTCCTTGGACGCCCCTTCACCACCCAAAGGCTTTGCCTTAACAAGCGATGCGGCCCACCACTGGAATTGATAGCGATCGTCCTGGGCCAGCTGGCGAGCGCCGTCGATGCTCTCGGGCTCACCGATCAAGTTGTAATCTTGTTTCTCGACCAGGTTGAACATATCCTTGAGTCGGTACTTCATCAGCGCAATCGATAGGTGCGTGATGTCGATGCCGATCCACCGGCGATTGAGTTTCTGGCTGGCAGCTACGGCCGTGCCGCAGCCACAGAAGGGATCCAGGACCACGTCGCCATCATTGCTCGATGCCTGAATAATGCGCTCGAGCAGTGCAAGAGGCTTTTGTGTAGGATAGCCAAGGCGCTCAGCTGCCTGGGCGCCGAGTGGGTCGATATCACCGATTACATCCTGAATCGGTGTGCCTTTATCAGCAGAATAATATCGTTTGAACTGCGGGACCTTTCCCTTAGGTGGCCAATAAATCAATCCCTCTTGTTCTAGTAAATCCAATTTAGCCTGGGATGTAAGTCCATCGAGATCCAAATCCGGAAACATCTCCAAAAGGATTTTATTAGGCACGGCCCAATGCCGTTGCACATTGCTAGGGTTCACGCCCTTCCATGGTTGACCGGAATCGCCGGTCCTAATCCCGGCGCCCGTTAGATCAGAAAGTCTATACCGCCCCTTCTTATCTTCGAATCTATAAAAAGTCTCAAGATAGGATTCGTCATACTGTTCAAAAACACTATTCCAAATGTAGCCGTGGCTCTTAGTGTAATAGAGCAGCGTATCGTGGATCGGACCCCATCGCTTTGCACTGTTATGCCCACTGGTTCTCTTCCAGGCAATTTCACTCCGAAAGTTTTGAATCTCAAAGATTGCGTCCATCACCACCTTCAGGTAATGGCTTGCCGTCGGATCGCAGTGTAGATAAATACTGCCGGTGGACTTGAGCACACGGTGGAGTTCGATCAGTCGCGCGGTCATCATGACCAGGTACGCCATCATCTGGTTGGCGCCAATGAACTCGCGCAGTGCGCTGATCATCGAGGAGACGTTTGCCGGCGCATGCTGGACCAGCTCGTGATAGGTCTGCTGGGCATCCTCGCCCCAGTGCCAGGTGTCTTCGAAGGCGGTGATCTGCGACTCGGAGTCCTTTCCACTTTCATCCTTGAAGAGGACATTGTAGGAACGGTTCGAATTGAACGGCGGATCGAGATAGATCAGGTCCACGGATTCATCCGGCACATACTCGCGCAGGATCTCCAGGTTATCGCCGTAAAAGAGGGTATTGCGAGAAAGCGGTTTCACTTTGTTCTTATCGATCCAGTTGTATTTGATACCAAGAGTTTTCATGCCCAGATTGTACTTCTGGGCCACCCAGGAGCCGTTACGGTCGTAACGGCTCTTACATCTGCAGGATTAGCCAGCAAGCCTGCAGGAGTACGCCGGCTATCGAAACGATTGCCACGATTGTCAGGAAGCTGCGAATGAATTTGATATCGTCGGCCATCTGCCGCAGATAATCAAGCTCTGTTCGTGGTGCCGGGGTGTTTGATTGGTTCACTGAATTCTCCTTTAATCCCATTCTTATTGATTTCTACGTGTGCCTTTCCTTCCACGCCATGCAAGATCGCCATGCGAGCCTCCTTACTCGGGTAGCGTTTCCATCGTAACGGCTGGGTCCGCGCAGAACGGCACACACTGATCGAGTCGGTCAAGTTCGTCCGTCGCTGCCTGAAACGACTGATTGGCTTGTTCGAAATACACTGCGACATCATGGTTGCTGGCTTCGCTCATGAATGCGAGCATGCCGTTGGTCGCGGCGTCCATTCCATCGACGGTCAGAGCATGGGCGTAAGCCATGCACGCTGGCATCGCGACGGCGTCCGACGCGCGTCGGATCTCCTGCATGTCTGCCACAGGACCAGCGAGTTGAATCCGTGAGGTTGCCAGCGCAACCTTAGACGCATCTTGAAATCGCGTTACTTCCTGAATCAGCACCGCCGACGCTGCATTCACTCGATTCACGCCGCAGGGTCCGTAGTAGTAATATGCGGTTCCTCCCCCACCGAGGATCAGGCACAGAACCAACGCACCTAAACTCAGAACGATTGGCAGCGGAATCACCTGTGGTTTCGAAGCTGGCTGTGGTTGTGTTTCCATGAAATATCCCTTTGGCTAGATCCAGTGCGCGTTACCTGCAAACGTATCGAATAATGGCTTAGGCTCCTCCAATTGCGGAGGAGCCTTTTTTGCATAGACCCAGTGCGCCGGCAGATAGAACTGATCATGGGTTCGGCGGCGGAACTGTAGCCAGGCGATGTACCTTTTAATTTGATACCGATCGGCAGGGTCAGAATCCTTGACGGCATCATAGATCTCGTCGAGCATTCTGCTCCTTACTTCTTCTTGCGTAGGTTGTTCTTCATGCGGATGAAGGCCAGTATTTCTGGTCTATCTGCTTTATTCAATCTCCGGACCGCCTCCATGATCTCATCGACCTCTTCATCTGCATCTGGCCGGCTGGGCAATATCCCGGCCGCTCGAAATGCCGTTTCTGGGGAAATCTCAAAGGCTTTTGCGATTTTCTTGAGAGCATCTTCGTCGGGAGTCTGGGTCTTTTTCCCAATGTACCTTCCAATAGCCTGACGAGTTAATCCCGATTCGCGCGCGAGGTCGGCTTGCGACCAGTCGCGCGAGCGCATCCGTTCAATGAGCCAATCCGAGAAGTTGTCCATGCGTATTTACATTTTGTCACAAGATGTGGAAATACTACATTCCTTATTTGGAAATGACTATTGACAAATTTTTATAAATCTGTATAATAGCCTTGTAACTTGTCATTTCCACTTTGTAACTCTTTATTTCCAATCACGTCCAGTAAGTAGGAGCCCTGAATGCCCGAACAATTTACAACCATTCGGATCTTTGCTAAAGACAAACCTCTTTTGCTCAAACGATTTGGCGCACCATCACATGAAGCCGTCCGCAAAGCCATTGATGAGAATTGTCCCCACCCCGAAGAGAAGCGCTCGTACATGACCGCCGACCTGCCGATCCCAACGCAGGAAGCCGGCAAGCGCCATACTCTTGGGGGATTTTATTGTGCCGAATGTGGTCGCTTTATCTTCAAAGCCCCCACCGCCAAACAAAGATAATTTCCATGGCTACCCCTCCTCCTGCCCCATTACCTTTTCCTTCTTCGGTGCGTCGTCGCCGGCCCAACCCCCAGGCACTGAATGAGTTCCTGGATCGCTACCTCTGGTGGAAGGCAAAGCGCGAGCTGGCGAAACGATCCAGTAGCGCAAAACAAGCGGCCAAGCCGCGTAAACAATCCGTGAACGCTGAATAAATTCGAGCCAATCATGACCGTCCCAAAACCCTTCCCAATCCATACCCTACTCCGTCGGCTAGGAAACCGCGAGACTCGACTGAATGAGTTCCTAGATCGCTATCTCTGGTGGCAAGCAAAGCGCGAGCTGACGAAGAAGCAGGATCTGGAAAAGTGCGCGAAGAAGAGCAGCTCTCGAAGGAAGAGCCGCAAAGCTAAAAGACCAGCTGTGAACGCTTAGGAAAATCAACATGTCGAGCGTACTTAAGCTTACCCCCCGTCATCTTTCCGTCTACGACTTTATAGTCGCGTTTAAACAAGACCACGATGGCTCTTCTCCATCGGTCTTGGAAATTTGTAAGGCGACCGGCGTCAATTCCACCAGCATGGTCCGGCGCTACTTCACAACTCTCATCCTGCTCGGCATGATCAACTACGGCGGCAGAAAGAGCAGGATGATTAGCATACCAGGTGCCCGCTGGCTTCCTCCATTGTCAGATTTCAGAGGAATAGCATACAGCTATTCCAGTGTCGGCGGGGCGGAGGACCTCGGGACATATCACTTCTTACGTTCGGGCTCGGGTTCATCCATCCCAGAATAAGGGAAAGGGAACGGCAATGCAAGAAATATCTGTCAATTGGACTTTTTTTAGCCTCACTTTGGCTTCAACGTTTGTGTTTGGCGTTTTGTTCGCCGCCCTGGTGCGCTGGTCTGCGAAGAAGAAGATGATCTCGCAAACGGCCTGGGCAGTGGCGATCGGCGTCACCGTGACTCTCCTGGCGATGATCCCGGTCTTCGGCTTGCAAGTCGTTGCCATCATGTTCTGCTACTTCATGGCAAGCGGCATACCGATGATTGCGGAATATCTGCTCAGAGTTGCCAGGGACGCCGAAGAGGACGCCGAAAAGGCCAAGGGAATAGCGAAGGATTTATTCCAGTGACCAGTAAGCCAGAACTCGGCAAGAATTCGTTCAATGCGGAGCTGGCAAAAGGTAGGAACGCTTCCGACTCGCTCAGGCAAGCATTGAGGCGAATGGTCGAAGAAGAACCTGGCCCGCAAACGAGAGCAATTCTTATGGCAAAGGCAGCACTCGCACTAAGTGAACTTGAAGCAGTGCTCAACGAATTGGACAGGATTGGTAGAAACACAAGGAACACAGCCAAGAACGAATAAGGACATTTACAACTTAGGGATTTACAGACACGGGCACCTGGTTCTCTCCCCTCCCTAGGTACCCTCCCGCTCCGAATGCTGGTAGTCGTGCTCGTCGTCTGTTGATCTTCCCTGCGGAGTAAGCCTACTGGCGGTTACGGTCCCAAGTGAATGAGGATCCTAGTCCGCAGCACAGGGAGACGGGTCCTGCCGGCGCACATAGTTGGCTGTGCGCCGGCAGGATAAGCAAAAACAAACCGGCAGACCTGCGTAAACAGATCTGCCGATAGGGTTGAGAAAACCTGGTCGGCTCTCTCAACCTCCATTTTACCAAAGATTGGAGGCTTCATGTATCAACAACCGCAGAATTCAGATCAGAACCAAAAAGCAGTAGTGGGCTCAGATATCCTGGCCAAGGCCGTGACCCGCCTGCGCAACGGGACCCATGAAATGATCGTCGTTTTCGCACTATCCACGAGACAGGAATTCTACTGGACCTTCCGGGTCAAGTCACCCAGGTCTCCTCGTCGTTCGTGGAGATTTACGGGGTATTCAGCTCGTGATCTTTCCCAATACCATCATGACTTTGTATCCTTTGTCACGCACCGCGCAAACCTGTACGACGCCGAGATCCTTTCGACGCGCTTGCCACAACGCCGCCGGCTGGCTGGTTTGATCAAAAAGACGGCTCACGAATCGATCTACTCAGACTGGGCACCGGCTAGTGCAGCGCCTGTCAGTTTCACGGGCATCCGCCGGCGCCTGGACGGCAGCCGCAAGAGCCGATATGGAATCTGGTCCCGATGAATACATCGATCAATCAACTACTCGATACAGCAAAACGGATCTATTCCGTGTTCGCATGCCAGGGAAATCCAGTGCACGTTGCTCCAGGCTTTGCACTGCGCGCGGAAGGCGGTAAGTGTGTGTGCCCCACGTGCGGCGCCAGCGTGACAGAGATCACGGAGACTCCACTCGGTAAGGCGTACTTCGCTTTTGTCCGGCCGGATCTGGGAACACAGCAATCCCAAAAGGGAGCGCAGGCATGAGCAAAGTGAACATGCGCCTCCTACTGGAACAGCTGGCTCGCGATGATGCCTACGGATGCTACTCACGCCAGGGACTCGAACTGGTTGCCTGGCCTCGCATTGCCGCCAAAGCCAAGTGGGTGATCTTCGCCGACATCGATGACATGCACCAGCTCAACACCGATCTGGGTTATGCCGAGGTCGATCGCCGGATCCGTGAGGCACTGCAGGTCCGCGCATCGGATGTAATGGCGACCGGCCGTTACTTCAGCGGTGATGAGATTGTCTGGGTGATTTCCAATGGAGATCCGGAGGGGATGATCAGCCGGCTAACCAAGAGCCTCGCCAAGCAGAACCTGAGCGCCCTGTTTGCCTTTGCACCGGTGATCTCGAAGAAGCTCACCGAGAATGTTGCGTCTGCGGCAGCCCGTGTGCAGGAAGCCAAGCAAGCGCGCGGCAGGGCTGGACGCTAATTCCTTCAAGACACATCAATAATTCTTTTCAAACAAATGGAGAACACCATGAATACACAAACTGAAGTTCCTGCCGAAATCGCAACCCTCATCGAGACCAAACGCCAGGCGTCGCTGAAAGAGCGTCAACAAAAAGCCGAGAGCGAGAAACGGGAACGCGAGGAAGCGGAAGCAATTGGAAAAGCGAAATATGACGAATACATCCAAGCGGCTCTGGCGAAGGTTCCTGAATTTCTGCACCAATATGTTTCAGGCAGTGATGAAGAACCAGACTATTTCCGAATTGGGAAGGGGTGGGAACAACCGAAAACTTGGTTGCATTTTGAAATTCCCGGTCTTGCTCAAATCATGTTTGCTCCCAACGCAAAGCAATCGCCCTGGAAGTGTCAGACCGCCAGCCCATACGAGCAAAGATATGGTTACGACGGGGAAACGATTCTCATAGAGCCGTCCCTATCCTTCTCGGACGGCCAATATGGTTGGACAGATGATATTGACTACGCCTTGGGAAGCGCTCAAGGAGAATTACAGAAGTATCGGAAGTATGTCGAGGAATATGAGGTCAAGCAGGATGAAATTGCCAAGGAGAGAGAGCAACGCCAGGCTGAAGCACAGGTGCGAGCTGCGCGGGATGCAGAAGCCAACGCTCAGCGCGAGTTACAAGCCACCCGTGAGAAGTTGGAAGAACAAGCCTTGTTCGAGGTGATTAAGAATGATCCGGTAGTCATGCACTTGGTCAAGGCTTTTATCTTGGTCATGGATGAGCGCCGCGACTTCAATGCTCAACTCTAGGGTGCCAACGAGAATGCGTACTTCATTGAGGAACGCTATTCCCACAAGCTGGCAGAACTTCGTCAGCAGAAGGATGCAGCCGAGCGTGACGCCCAGTATGAGAAAGACCGCTTGAAAAGCGATTTGGATGACGCCGAATCAAAGCTCAAAAGAGCACAGCGAGGGTGGTAGAGATGCACTCTCATACCGGACGGTGCGCTCGCTGTCATCGCCTGTTGAAGGATCCGCTCAGCATTGCCATGGGCATGGGTCCGGAATGCCGGCAGCGATCACACCGGCCGCGAACCAATCGGCAAGCGACCTTCTTCAGCCATGGCCGCATGCCCGAAACCATAATTACAACCACGCCCACATTCTTGTGGACCCCAACTTCTAATTCACCAGCACGAGGAGTAAATCCAATGGAAACTCAGTCTCTGATTTCAATCGATCTTATCGATCACAATCCATACCAACCCCGCCAGGTGGAAGACGCTGCAGCTATCGCCGAGATCGCCGCAAGCATCCGCCAGAACGGTCTGATGCAAGTCCCCAGCGCGCGACAGGTGAATGGTCGATACCAACTCGCGTTCGGTCATACGCGCCTGTCAGCCTACAAATTCAACGGCGAAGAATGCATGCCGCTGATCATCCGTGATCTCACTGATTTGCAGATGTTCGAACTGGGAGTCGCAGAGAACATCAAACGAAGAGACCTCAACCCGATCGAGCAAGCTGAAGCGATGAAGCGCTACATGCAGGAATTTGACAAAAACAGCATCGAGACAGGCGAATTCTTTGGTGTCTCTGAAGAACAAGTTCGCGGCACTGTCCGCCTAACCAACCTGGTTCCGGCCGCACAGACGGCGCTCGCTGCCGGCAAGATCAACATCACCACAGCGCGCTCACTGCTTTCCATGCAGAAGATCGCTTCGGAGCAGGTCATCATCGAAACCGTAAAGAAGATTGAGAAGCGCCAGGGAAATGAGCATCCGGACGAGACCATCGAAGATGTGGTCCGCCACCAGCTCAAAGATGTTGAACGGATGTGGGATGAACACAGTGGCAACGGAAAGCCTCATTCCAGCTACCGCGGCGGCTGGCCGCTGGACATGAAGAGATTCCCTAACAATTTATTGCCTGCCCTCACTCCTGTGGATGCTGCGATTGCGCTGGGCATCCAAGACAATGAAGACATGATGGAAAAAGTTGGGGATTGGGTGATGGCGACAAACCTCAAGGACTCCGAACTTGATCCCAACTCTTATGCTCTGAGCATTCCGGACGAGCTGCTGCAGAAGCTCGAGCACCTGGTCAACCCGCCGGCGTGTAACTCATGCCCGTTCTACACCAAGATCCGAGGCTATCACTTCTGCGGAGTGAAGCTCTGTCACGAGCGCAAAACATCAGCGTGGCAGCTCCACCTGGTGGAACAGGCCAGTAAGAAGCTCGATATCGCAATCTACGACAAGGAAGTGGATGGCGGCTATCGCGTGATCGATTGGCAGGACCAGCAGCTCTTTACAAAGAAGCATAAGGGACTGCGGCTGATCGCCAAGGATGCAATCGAAGGATACACATATCAGCACTTCACGGGCCTTGACGATGATGCTGTTGTGGTGGTCGCAACTGGCACTGCGCTCGAACAAATGAAAAGCCACAGGCAGTCTGGCAACGGTGGTGGCAAAAAGACTGATAAGGAAAAAGCACGAATGCGCGCCATGAAGATCTACCGTCCCAGGCGCCGGGAACTGATTTGGGAGTTCACGCTGATTGGAAACGCTATCTTCGAAGCCGTTCCTTACTCCATGCTGCTGAAGATAAACCACTGGCAATACATGCAGCAAGATCTCCAGCCTTCGAAGGAAGTGATGGTGGCAGATAATGCCAAGGTCGATGATGCGAAGATCGAATACATGCGCCGGCTGACGATTTGGAAGATGGCGGTCGAGAATTCATGGCACGAAATAAACAATCTCACCGACTTCACCGTTATTGTCAAGCGCCTGGAAAAGCTTGCCCAGGAATGGAAAGTGCAGATGCCAACGGCAATTGCTCAGATGGCTGAGCAGTTCCAGCTTGAAGTAGACGACATCATGGGCAGCGTTTCTGCCGTAACGCCAAAAAAGGCGAACGGCAAGAAGGGGAAGTAAGCCATGCGCACCAGTACCTACAACACCGACACCTGGTTCGGGCAAACGCTGAGGCAGCACAACAATGAGATCAACGAGATCTTTCTCCGTGAGTACTGCATGCATCTCGAGCAAAAACCAGTCCTGGACCCTGGCGGGTGGGTCTTTCTCGGCTTATTCGCTCAAGATTTCCCCATGGAGTTTCGCATGGAGATGCAAGAGCACCTGGACCGCTTCGTGGCTCTCGACAAGCCGTATGGCTGTGAACTGTGCGGCGACAAGCCGGCCACGAAGTATCACATTTGCGCGGGAAAAGTCTGTGACGACTGTTTCCTGACAATGCCGAAGGAGTAGCCATGAACATTGGAATGTTGTGGTTCCTCGAAAAAACTCCCGAGCTGACGCTTGGACAAAAGATCCAAAGAGCTGTGGATTACTACCACAAGAAATACGGTCGCCTTCCGGATATGTGTCTGATCCATCCCAGCATGATCCATAAGGACCAGCAGCTGCCGGAGATCAAAGGACTCACCGTCCGCCCGTACCGGCCTGTACAACAGGGCCACATTTGGATTGGGGTGGAAGACAAGCCAGACAAACCGACCACAGGAGATGACTGATGATCGCGCTCAAACCTGATCTCAATATCCAGCCGGGGCACCAGTGGCTCGCAGTGCCCAATGATCCAACGGGCTGGGCACTGGCTACGCTCCTTTGTGGTGAATGGCAATTGCCTTCCGCCGACGAGACTCTTGAGACCATCCTGATCCCGCATAACGCCACTGTGGACCGTGCGATCGTGAAGCTCATCGACGAGCTGGCGCATGTGCGATTTTCCGCACCTGACCTGGTGCAGATGACGCTGCTGGAGGTTCCTGAATGAGTCTCCCAACGCCTCCTCGTTACGTGATTCTCCCTCAAGAAGTGATCGAGCAAGCCTTCGCCCCGGATAAGCCTCGGCGCGCGTTGCTTGCATCCTTCACTCGCATCTTGTCGCTGGCCTGGCATGAAAATTACGAGAAAACTCCGCCGATGGATGAGGAAGAGCTCATAGAGTTCCTTAAAGTGAGTCGCCGTCAATACTTCGAACAAAAGGCTGATATGGAGTTGATGCAATGGCTTCGTTCATCGCATCCACGCCCTGGCTTCGTCCAGTTCACGTTCAGCCGATCGGTCTCTGAAAAAACAGCATTGGATGCGAGTGCGAAAAACCCCACTCCAGTGCGGGAATCCGCACCCCTAGTAGTAGTAAGAGAATCTCTTGAATCTTCAAATCCAGAGTCTCCTACTACTGAACTTAATGGAAACGCCAGTGCGGAAAATCGCACCGGATTACCGACGGTCCCCGAGATCCTGGCACAAACACCGCTGCTATTCGATGGCGCCATGGTGACCGGTTCCGGGCTGGAGGATCGCAACCCACTGCACGTGCTGGCCTGGTGCGCGTATGCCTTCAGCCAGAAATCCAAACTAACCGGTCCAGGCGGTTTGGTGCGCAAGCGACTCTTGGAGAATCAACGGCCGCCGGACTGGACGATGGAGCAGTGGCCATCGGAATTACCCGAGAGTTTTCTCGAAGCCCTCAGCCTGATCAAATTCCAGTGCGACCGGTGCGAGCAGAAGTTTGACAAGCGCGCGGAGTTGGAGAGTCACATCCAGGATGTGCATCCGGTCATCTGTGATCAGTGTGGCGAGAAATGCGCCGACGAGATCGCACTTGCCGAGCACAACGCAAAACTTCACGCACCGCAGGAGATGATCCCAGATGAGTCTGTCACGGCGCGGATCGATGGCCGCATGTCCGCCCAGCAGGCATGGGAGTCTGTGCTGGGTCAGTTGCAGATGGAGATGCCGCGCGCCTCATTTGATTCCTGGGTCCGGGACACGAAGGCGGTCCGTTACGGTGGTAACACCCTGGCGATCGGGGTCCGCAACGCCTACGCGCGCGACTGGCTGGAGAGCCGGCTGGCCTCGACCGTCTCCAGGCTCCTGGTCGGCATTCTGCGCAAATCGGTCGAGGTGGAATTTGTTACGGAGTAATGCGATGAACACATGGCGAGAACTCTGGTATTTCGTGTGGCGCGGCCTGGTGGTGCTGGCGTTTGCACTGCTGCTGGCACGTTGCCTGGGAGGCGTGGTGTGACCACGAGGAAGAAGAAGGCCAGCCCCTTGCCGCGCAGCGTTCGGATCCGGCCGTGGACACCACTGCCACCCGAGGGACCAAAGGATGAACTCGCCGAGCGCGCGAAGAAGCTGCCACGGTTCGGACCCGGTCTCGTGATCACCGTGCCGTTGAGCCTGTTGCCGGCGTATCTCGAGCTCTATCACCTCCAGCCGAAGGGCGTGGCAGCCACCGGCACACTTCTGGTCAAGCGGATCCCGCCGAAAGGGAGGCATGATGATCAAGATCATTCTGGATGAGCAGGATGCGGACCAGCTGCTGCGCGTGCTCTACAACGGGACCCGACCGGCGCGCGTGCACACAATGGTCTGCCTGTGTGGTGCGACCGCCAATCTGCGCGAGAGACCCCATGCCTGGGACGGTTGGCAGGTCCTGCCGCACCCGAGGTGCCCCGCATGCCTCCAAGTCATGCGGGCCCGGGTGACCGAGGAATTATTTCCATGGAAAGCGCGCGAGCGATTTATGACACAGCTCGCAGAGCTACAAATAGGAGAGCCTTTATGAACATGAACGTGCAAGTGATCAATTCCGAAAAGCGAATGATGCCGGCCTTCCAGGATCTGAATGCAGCCCTCGAGGCAATCGGTCCATTGCCCGAAGAGGCGTTGTTCCTCGGCATGGCATCCGATAGACTGCCGGTCCTGTTGAACTTGCAGGATCCGGTCCCGGGTCCGATGCTGATCACCGGCGATGCAGGATCGGGAAAGACCGCGTTCCTGCAAATGGTGGCGGCAGCTGCCGGAAGAAAGTTTCAGCCCGAGGCACTGCAGTTTGCCGTGATCACCGATCATCCGGAGCAATGGCGCGCTCTGGAACTGATCCCGAATATGGTCGGCATTTTTGCGATGCAGGATCCATCGGCAAGTGATCTGATCCTGTCCCTGGCTTCGTGGGCACATGCAAACAAGACATCAAAGCAGTCCGTCCTCCTGATGGTGGATGATCTCGAATCAGCAGCCCATATGAACATCGAAATGGTCCAGAACTTCCGCTGGCTTCTCCTGCGTGGACCGGCGCGGCGCGTGTGGCCCCTGATCACCTTGAATGCGAACCACTACGGCCAGGTGCTCGCCTGGATCGAGATGTTCCACAACCGTGTCTATGGTCGCATCGAAAACCCACAGATCGCCGGAGCCCTCGGCGCCGACCCGTCATCTGCAGCGAACCAGTTGGAGCCATGCCGGCAGTTCGTGCTCCGGGAGCATGGGCAGTGGCTGCGATTTACGATCCCGGGATTGGACTAGGAAGGAGCAAGCATGGGTATCCTGCGCAGGCAATACGAACGCCAGATGAAGGAACAGGAAAAAGAGAAAGGGAACGATGACGATAACAAAGGGGGTGGTCATCGAGGCGGACCTTCCTTGTTGCTCGTGATCGGAATCGTAGTGATGATCACGCTGTTCTTCCCATTGCTTCAAAGGCAATCACCGGTGTTTCAGCCATTAGCCTCTTCCGTGGATCTCAGCGGGCGCGCCACTCAGCTGGCACAACAACAGGCAAGTCTGCAGAACAGCATGACTCACGCTGCCGGCGTTTCGACTGAGCAAGCATTTGCAGCACAACTGGAAGTACAGCGACAACAGAATGCACTGTCGACTCAGATCGCCCAGGCAACGGCTACCGAATCGGCGCATGCCACATCGACTTCTTGGTCGCTGACCCAGACGCCGATGGCAGCTGAGCAGATCCTTCGAGATCTCGAGCTCGACAAGAAACAACGTGAAGCGTACTGGAGCCAATACGTTTCACCACTCAAGGTCTTTGGCTTGGCATTGCTGGCATTCGTGAGCCTGGTGCTGTTGGTCGTGGGAGCAGCGTGGGCTGCTTATCTGATCATCCCAGCGATCGCCGCGCGCATGCGCTTTGTGAAAGAGGATCGAGGCGAGCGCACGATCCATGCAGGGCAACACTCGATCACGCGCGTGGACCTGATGCACGAACCAACACTGACCGAGCGACGAGACGGCACGATGGTCGCCAGCGGTGGAGCCGTGGATCCATTGCTGCAATCGCAGGTGGCGCACGATGCGGCGCGCGTGAAAGCCCTGCAGGGATATGCCAGTGCATCGAGACCAGCCAAAGAATCATTGCCGCGCGCTCTGCCCATCTCAACATCTGCAATGACAGAACCTGAACCGGAGACGGTTGAACGACTGTTCCCGCTGCCATCCTGGAACATCATGGAGAGCTGGGATGGAAAGCACGGACTGCCGTATGGCGTGAGTGCGAGTGGTCTCGAGCTCATGGACATCCATCTGCATCCACACATCGGCGTGCTTGGCAAAACCGGATCTGGCAAGAGCCGTAGATTCCTGCGGCCATTCCTCGCCGGCGCGCTAGCAGCCGGGCACCGCGTGGTGATCATCGGAAAGCAGACTGACTTTACACCATTCATGGATCATCCGAATGCAACACTGATCCCGATCCGTGAGCTCACCATGGACACAGAAGCAGAGCGGTATGCAGGGCTTCTGCGCCTAGTGGTGGAGGAGATGAATCGCCGTGATGAGTTCCTGACGGCGAACCGCAAATCCACCTGGGCGATGGCAGGACTCGAGAACACCATCCTGGTCCTCGATGAGGTTGGCAACTCGATCGATCTCATGCCGCGTAATTATGCAGAGCTCAGTCTGCGTTACCTGATGGGCTTGACGAAGGAAGGCCGGAAGGTCGGCTTCAATGTGATCTTCACATCACAGCGCGCGAAAAGTTTACGCGATCCGATCACCCAGGTGAGCCGTGCTGTGTTCTTCGTCGAAGACAAACAGGAGTCTCGTTACGCACTGGATGCACTGGGCGCGGAGAGTCTGCAGCCAGGATATTTCTACAGCCGGTTCGGATCGATCAAGCTAACGGGTGCCTTCGATCCAACAGACGAACAGATCGAGAGATTCCTCAAGCAGCGACCAGTGAAGCGGCTGGAGAAACAGGATTGGATCGACCTGGAAGCTCGTGATATCGATCGCATCGAGAAACCAAAAGCTGCAGGCGACCTGCCACCAAAGACGGAGATCGAGGTGCTCGCCGAATCCATCCGCGCGGAGTGGCATGCCGGCATGACCAAGAGCGAAGTCTCTCGGTTGCTTGGCAGACCATTCGGCGGCGCATCCTGGACCAGCAAGGTTAATCAGGTGATCGAGTACCTAAGTTCTTCTTCTTCTACCAACAATATGCCTGAATCGGGCACTTTGGCGCCCGCCAGGTAGAAGAAGAAGAAGAAGTAGGGCTAGAAAGGCAAATCATGGCGTTCAAGACATCATTTTTACAGGACCAATCTCGTGTCAGAAACGTGTCAGAAACAGAGATCTCGACCATGTCCACTAAAGATACTCTCCTGCAGCTCCTGACGCTTCTTGACACACTTTTACAGCACGCCGATCACAAGGATTTGTATTCGGATATGGCCGGTCGTTTGTCGAAGATCGCGAGTAAAACGCCGGAGTGGGGATGGCGCTATGTGCAGTCTGTCGCATCTGGAACGGTCGAGCCGAGCAAGAGATTTGCAAAAGCTGTAGACGTGCTGGCTGTCACCTTCGATGATATCCCGGTGCCTTTTGCCAAGAGTTCTCCTGTGACTGTGTATGCCGAGACGGGCACAGTCATAGATGGTGCGCTGCTCATGGCTGGGTCTCGCCGATGCGCGACACCATCATGCACAGTGATATTTGTGCCGAATGTTCCGTGGCGTAAACATTGCCCGGTCTGCAATCCAAAGAGGGAACAGAACTGATGGATTGGAAAACTACTCTTCAACAGGCACAGGGAGCTGTATCGACGATCGATCAGGCGATCGCAGATCTCACGAAGTATCGAGATGATGCAACGGCCGAGATCGCCAAATACCTGCGCGTCGAAAGCGGCGTGGATCTCGACATGGATGCGATCCGCGCAACATTGACCCGGCCCTATACACTGCTGCCGATCAATGAGCATGAAGCCTGGCTCATTCACTGGCGCGGTGTGCGCATGCCGATCTTCGGATGGGTGGTCGCTCAGGAGCCGGCGTTCATCAAAGCACGCGTCACACGCTCGATGGACTTGCTCACGCCTTTGCCGGCGTGGATGAAGCAGGAGCTGGGCTGGAAGCCGCCGGAGCATAAGGCAGTCATCGATGGAACGCGCACGAGTCTGCAGCTGATCGATGGGGATGATGCAAGCTTCAAACGGAAATACGGAAAGTTCATCGGCAGCAAGCAAGCCGATGGATCATTCAAGATCCGCGGCGGCGATTCGTGGATCAAACTTGTGGCAGCCCTGGTCCGGGATGGGATCCTTCCATATGCACCACAGCCCGTGGATCCGGAACACTGGAGCAATAAAACCTTCTTCGGTGTTCCCGAACTGCTGCAGCGGATCATTGAACAAAAAGAGAAGGAGGCGCACTCGAATTACATCACTCGCGCGG
>Ga0065705_10002287_pt1 | contig 15951 bp, 11 predicted proteins | sample SwibulcommuniRL2_FD_59092 | JGI IMG/M metagenome (GOLD analysis project Ga0065705, IMG submission 59092) | Bulk soil microbial communities from switchgrass field near Rose Lake, East Lansing, Michigan, USA - RL2 Bulk Soil v2 (version 2) | ecosystem: Environmental > Terrestrial > Soil >...
GCGCGCGGGCTTCGACGAGCGCAGCAGCATCCCCCGCCGGTGTCTGCGTGCGTGCGAGCGCCGCGGCCGCAATCGCGCCATCGTAGTCCGCAGCGTTATAGAGCGTGCGCGCCCGCGTCAACGACGCAGGCTCCGCCGCGTTCGCGCCATGGACCACCAGCAGCGCCGCCATCGCAACCATCACAACGCGCATCCGCACATCCTAACGTCCTGAGACGCTTTGTTACAATCGGCCCGATGACCGTTCCGGTGGTCGTACCTCGCGCGGAGCACGCAATCTCGCGCAAACAAGTCGACCCGGACGCGCTCAAGGTCCTCTACCGGCTCCATCAGAACAACTTCGCCGCCTACCTCGTCGGCGGCAGTGTCCGCGATCTGTTGCTTGGCCGTCGCCCGAAGGACTTCGACATCGGCACCGACGCGCATCCCTACCAGGTCAAGCGACTGTTCAAGAACTGCTGGATCATCGGACGCCGTTTCAGGCTGGCGCACGTTCGCTTCGGCGCCAAGACGATCGAAGTGGCTACCTTCCGGCGTCAGCTGACGGCTGCGGAGCTTGCTGCACCCGAAGAGCCGCACGAGGGCATTCCTCTCGAGCATGCCGGCCACACCGGCCATCACGACCGGATGCTCCACCGCGACAACACGTTCGGCACACCTGAGGAAGACGCGTTTCGGCGCGACTTCACCGTCAATGCGTTGTTCTACGACATCGCCGACTTCTCGATCATCGACTTCACGGGCGGACTGCGGGACCTCGATGCGCGCGTGATTCGGTCGATCGGAGATCCCATAGAGCGCTTCCAGGAAGATCCTGTCCGGATGATTCGTGCTGTCTCGATGGCCTCGCGGCTCGACTTCACCATCGATCCTCCGATTGATGCCGCCATCGCCGCACATCGAGGAGAGCTGGCGCGCAGTGCTCCGGCGCGACTCGTGGAGGAGATCTACAAACTGCTGCGCGCCGGTTCGGCGGAAAAGGCCTTCCGCATGCTCGCCGAGCGCCGACTGCTCGACCCGATAGCGCCGGAGCTGCAGAAGCGTGCTGGCGAAGGACTCTGGAGATCGCTTGCTGCCCTCGACACGTATCGACGCCGGTTCGACGAAACGCCGGAGGCACTTACCAACGCGGTGTTACTCGGGACGCTGCTGGTGTCGGTCGGTTACGACTTCCGGCCGCCTCCGGCGGTGTTCAGCGAAGACGGCCGCGCGAAGAAGGAGCCGGCATTGTCACTTGGTCTGCTCCCGCTGGCGCGCCGCGACGTCGAACGGCTGCGGCATATCCTCAGCCTGCAGCGGCGTCTGATGGACCTGCATCTCTCCCCGCGCGCACGCAGAGCCCTCATGCATCGCGGCCCCTTCCACGAAGCGCTGACATGGCTCGAGATTCACGGCCACGTTCCGGAGGTCCTGGAACACTGGCGCGGTTTCATCGAGGCGGCCGGGACATTCGAAGGCGAGGAAGGCGCCGATGCACAGCGGCCACGCCGACGACGACGACGCCGTCGACGGCCCTATCGGACGCCTACGGCGTAGTTACCCCCGTTTACGCTCGAACTCACGCATGAACGAGACGAGCGCATCAATGCCTTCTTCGGGAAATGCGTTGTAGATGGACGCGCGCATGCCGCCGACGGACCGGTGGCCTTTGAGGCCATCGAAACCTGCCGCGGTTGATTCCTTCACAAACAGCTTCTCAAGCTCTTCGGTCGACAGACGGAACGTAACGTTCATCAGCGACCGATCCTCCTTGCGGGCGGTCCCTCGATAGAACCCGGTCCGATCGATTTCGGCATAAAGCTTTGCGGCCTTACGCTGGTTCACCTTCGCAATCGCCTCCAGACCTCCAATGGATCGCAGGAACTTCATCGTCAGACCCAGGATGTAAACGCCAAACGTGTTCGGTGTGTTGTAGAGCGAATCGTTCTCCGCCTGCACCTTGTAGTTCAGCATCGTCGGAAGCGTGTCCGCCGAGCGTTGCAGCAGGTCCTCGCGAATGATGACCAATGTGACGCCCGAGGGCCCGAGGTTCTTCTGCGCGCCTGCGTAGATCAGTGCGTGCCGCGCGACATCGATCGGACCGCTGAACATATCCGACGAGGTGTCGTTGACAAGCGGTGCATCGCCAACATCCGGCAGTGCCTTCCACTCTGTTCCCTCGATGGTGTTGTTGCTCGTCATGTGGACGTACGCCGCGCCAGGCGTCAGCTTGATTTCGGCGGGTTCAGGCAGCCGCGAATAGTTCTCACCCTTCGTCGTCGCGGCGATATTCACCTTTCCGACCTTCTTTGCTTCCTTTGCCGCTTTGTCGGCCCACGAACCGCTGTCGATGTAATCCGCGGTCTGTCCCGCCGCGAGCAGGTTCATCGGCACCATCGAAAACTGCAGGCTGGCGCCCCCCTGCAGCATCAGGATCTTGTAGTTGGCAGGGACGCCCGCGAGCGCTCGGATGTCGTCCTGCGCCTTGTGCATCAGCTCCTCGAACGTCTTCGAGCGATGGCTGATCTCCATCACGGACATACCGACGCCCGGCAGCGCAATCAGGTCGCGCTGCGCCTCCTCGAGTACCGCCAACGGAAGGACCGCGGGGCCCGCGGAGAAATTGAATACGCGTGTTGCTGTAGGCATGAAAGCTGCTCCGTCCGTACAACTAGATCTTAACGAGGTACAGATTCAAGATGTCCTGGTTGCCGCGCGCGATGGTCTGCAGCAGCCCCGCCGGCGGCTCTCCATCGAGATTGATGCGGGCGATGGCGGCTTCGGCGCCCTCGAACACGATGTTCTCGGTTTCCTGGACATTGAGATTTCCCGCGCGCAAGTGATCGAAGACGTGCGCCAGTACACCCGGACGGTCGCGATGACGCACGACCAGCATGTGCGTTGCCGGTGTCGTCGTCGCGAGATTGACGACGTTCGGGACCTTGCCGGTCTCCTTGTAGACGCGCACGATCCGCGCGGCCTCGGCGGCAATCGCTTCCTGGGCCTGCTCCGTGGATGCGCCAATGTGATGCGTTCCAATCACCCCGGGAAGCGTTAGCAGCGCGTCGCTGAACTCGCCAGTGGAGGAAGCTGGCTCCTGGACGAACACGTCGAGCGCGGCGCGAATGCCACGGTTGCGCACGGCATCGGCGAGCGCCGCGTGATCCACGACCTCGGCGCGCGACGTATTCACGAAGTACGATCCCGGCTTCAGCCGATTGAGGATCGAGTCACTAACGAGATTGCGCGTGTCACCCGCCAGTGCGAGATGCACGGACAGAATGTCCGCCTGTGCGGCGACGTCCTCCGGCGAGTGGACGACGGTAGCGTCGGGATCTGCGATCCGGGATCCGGGATCCGGGATCCGGGATCCGGCGTGTGAAGATTCTTCAAATCGTCGACTCCACACGACGACCCGCATTCCAAAAGCAAGCGCACGGCGGGCCACTTCCTGGCCGATGTTGCCGTAGCCGAGAATGCCAAGGGTTCGCCCGAACAGTCCCCGCGCTTTGGAGTACTCCTTCTTGTTCCATTTGCCGGCTCGCAGATCATTGACGTTCTCCGCGATGCGCCGATCGAGTGCGAGAATCAACGCGAACGTCAGCTCCGCAACCGCGATCGAGTTCTTTCCGGGACAGTTCGACACGTAAATGCCACGGCGTGATGCAGCCTTCACATCGATGGTGTTCACACCCGCGCCGGCGCGGACGATCAGCGACAACGACGTGTGGGCCAGCATCGGTTCGGTCACCTTGGTGCTGCGAATGACGAGGACATCTGGCTGGCTCGCCGTAAGTGCGTCCGCAAGTTGCTGATCGGCGAGCGAAGGTTCGTAAATGACTTCGCAGGCAGCCGCAGCGATCGCGTCGATGCCGCTTTGCTCGAACTGGTCTGCAATGAGAACTTTCATAGAGGTCCGCCTTCAGGCGGACTTAGATGAGATGCGATAGCAACCCGTCGCGCAGCTTCGGCTCGAACCATGTCGACTTCGGCGGCATGATGCCGCCGCCATCGCACACCTGCATCAAGTCGTCGACGCTGACGGGATATAGCGAGAACGCGACTGCATATTTGCCGGATCTGACCAGCTGTTCGAGCTCCGCGGTGCCTCGCGCGCCGCCGACGAAGTCGATTCGCTTGTCACTGCGAACGTCACCGATGCCGAGCAATGGAGTGAGGATGTTCTGCTGCAGGCGACTCACGTCCAGACGGTCGGCTGCACCCGCATCACGCGGTGCATCACCGAGATCAATGGTGTGCCACGCGCCGTCGAGAAACATCGCGACGTGCCCCTTCCGTGCGGGCGCCGCGGGTCCGTCTTTCACGTCGAATTTGTCGCCTAGCTTCGCCAGCAAAGACGCCGGCGAATGCGACCCGAGATCCTTCACCACGCGGTTGTAGGGAAGGACCTGCATCTGCGTGTCGGGGAACGCGACCGCAAGTACCGTATCCGATTCACACTGCCTCTCGCCCGTTGCGAGAAGCTGCCGGCGCGCGCGGGCGGCACTGGCGGCGCGATGGTGCCCGTCCGCAATGTACAGAGATGGAATCGCGTCGAATGCTGCGACGAGGTCCCTGACATCGGCGCTCTCTGTGCGCCAAATCGTGTGCTGCACGCCGTCCGGTGCAGTGAAGTCAAACAGCGGCGACCCGCGTATCACGTCGCCGACGATCCGGTCGACCGCGCTTGACGCGCGGTAGGTCAGAAATACCGGACCTGTCTGGGCGCGCAGCTCGATCATGTGGCGCGTCCGATCATCCTCCTTGTCGGGCCGGGTGTGCTCATGCTTCTTGATGACACCGCGCTCGTACTCATCAATTGAGAACGTTCCCGCCACACCGGTTTGCACGTGATTCCCCATTTTGAGGCGGTAAACGTACAGCGATGGTGAATCCTCGACTACCAGTGGCGCCTCACGCTTGAGGATTTCGAAATTCTCGACCGCTTTCCGGTAGACGCCATCCGAATAGGGATCCGTCTGAGCCGCTAGATCGATTTCGGCGCGCGATACGTGCAGAAAACTGAGCGGATTGTCTGCCGCAAACGCATGGGCTTCCTGAGCGTTGACGACGTCGTATGGGACCGCTGCCACGCGAGCGGCCGATGCGGGTGTCGGCCGCAGTGCGCGAAACGGAGCGATGAGGGCCATCGAAGAAAAAATTATAACGTGGCACACCTATTGATTAGGTTTGCCGGACTTTGGCATGCATGCGATGACGAAGCTTCTGTCCGTACTTGCTTGCTCCGCGACCGTGTTGGTGACGGCGTCCGCCGCGGGTGCGCAAACAGGCGCCGCCGAAGTTATCGGTGACGTTGTCGATCTGGCCGGCGCGGCCGTGCCGCACGCAATGGTCACGGTCACGAACGTCGAAACGAAGAACGAGCGTCGTCTCACGGCCGACGATCGTGGCCGCTTTATGGCGACGGCACTCGTTCCCGGCGAGTACCACGTCACCGCGGAGGCGCCAGGTTTCGCGCCACGGCGACAAGAAGAACTCGTTCTCGCGCCGAATCAACGCGTCACCGTCCAGTTAGCGCTGAGGCGGGCCGCGATGCCTGAAACGCTTACCGTCGGCGAAACCCCCGCAAGGCTGGAAACGACACGCTCCGACGTTCACCAGATAATCGACGCCGAACAACTCGAGAAGCTGCCGAATTTGCGCAGGGATCCATTCGCGTTGTCGGAGTTAGTTGTCGCGACCACCGCAAACCCTGCCGACGGCGATCCGCGTGTCATGGCGCACGATCCTTCGCTGAGCGGCTACGCGGTGGATGGATTCAATCGCAAGGACAGCCTGACCGGCGCGTCGCGTGTCCTTGCACCATTAGGTGCGATCACGGCGTTTGACGAGCGCATCAATGGCTACACCACTGAAGCAGGTGCCGCCGCCGGAGTCTTCAATGTTGCGACCAGCGCCGGAACAAATCGGCTGCATGGCTCGGTGTTCGACTTTTTTGGCGACCGAAGCCTGAACGCACTGAAACCGATTGACCAGCCAACGGGCACACGCCCACCGTACCGTTCGAATCAGTTCGGTGGCGTTGTCGGCGGCCCACTCGCCGTCAATCGCGACTTCTTCCTCTTGAGCTATGAAGGCGCGCGCCAGACCATCGCAGGCGGCACGTCGGTCGACTTTTCACCCTTTGTATCTTCCGACCCGCGATCCACTGCGGCGCTCGCCCAGCTCCGCAGCCTCGCAATGCGCGAGCCGCAGGCGTCCGATCGCGACATGTGGATGCTCAAGGCGAACCACGAGTTCAACGGCGGTGGAACGCTGCGACTGCAGTATGCGGAGCAGCGGGTCGCCGGTATCGCGGCCACAGACGCGGGCCCTGCGCCCGTGGTGGCATCAACCGATGACGGAGACGCCAGAGGGCGCATGTTCGGTGCCTTGCTAGGGGTCGCGGCGGGTCGGTTTGTGAACGAAGCGCGCGCACAGTACGCCACCAATCACGATCGCGAAGCGGCGGGAATCCCTGCGCTCACGGTCTTCGAGCGGGGTGCCTTGGTATTGCGAACTGGCGGCAGCGTGCTGGGGCCACACGATTTCACGACCGATCGCGTTCAGGTCAACGACACGGTTTCGATTACAAGNGGAACGCACGCCGCCAAAGCCGGTGTAGAGGCGCTGCTNGATCAGAACGATCTGAATCCGAATGCGCTGGNGCGTGGCGCGTACGTGTTCCGGTCGCTAGCATCGTTTGCCGGCGGGATACCTGGCGGTGCCGGCGAGAGCTATACACAGACGTTTGCAACGGACGGACGCCGACGGTCTGTGGACATGCGGACGTACTCAGCATTTCTGCAGGACACCTGGCGCATCTCGACCGCCGCGACGGCCGACCTCGGCGTCCGCTACGACGCGCAGGTGTTCACAGACGGCATGCCACGCGATGCGGATCACTGGGCGCCGAGAATCAGCTTTGCCATCCGGCGTGGTGACCATGCAGTCATCCGGACTGGTTACGGCCTGTACTACGGCGTGACGCCGGCGTGGATCCCTGCGACAGCGTTGCTCGACGGTAGTCTCAACACCGCGACCGTGACCCTGCGAGGTCCAGCGGCGCCGGCGTATCCAAACCTGCTGACGCGAATACCCGCGACGCCGCGCTCGACAACGGTCGTCGACACTGGGTTCGAGAATGCCCAGATACATCAGGCAAACGTCGGGTACGAGTGGGAGAAATATCGCGTCGGCACTGGAGGCGTCGCGTATGTTTTTGCACGCGGCAGACATCTGCCCAGACTGGTCGAGGCCAATGGCCGCGGTACATTCGCCGGGTTCGACCGTGTAGCCGAATACCAAAGCACCGGCGATTCTCTGTATAACGGGCTCACCATGCGCGGCCGACTCACGCGCACCGCGTCGACATTTGATGTGGCGTATACGCTTGCGCGAATGGATGCCACGACGTTTGGTGGCATTTCCCGGCAGGGCGGAACCATGGCCGATCGCAGTGTCCTCGTTCAGAGTGCACAGGAACGACGCACCCCCGGCGACGACGATCACCGGCACCATTTGGTCGCGTCATTCATCTACGACACGACGACGCNAGCCGCTCTATATCACGGCATCACGAGAAGGCTTCTGCAGAANTGGACGCTCAGCTTCACCTACGATGTGCTCAGCGGAGCCCCCTACNCCGCCTATGCAGACGCCGACCTGAATGGCGACGGTAATCCTTTCAACGACGTGGCGCCAGCAACCACGAGGAATCAGTACCGGCTCCCGTGGAACATTTCTCTCAACCCTCGCGCGTCGCGAGACTTTCACTTTGGCAACGGCAGAAAGGTGTCGTTGATCTGGGAGGCCTTCAACCTGACAAACCGCCCGAACTACGTAGCGGTCGACGACATGCTCTACGCGCTGACCGCGACGGGTTTGCAGCGTAATCCGCTGTTTGGACGGCGCACGGCGCAGGACGAAGGCCGCATGATGCAATTGGCGGCCAAGGTAACGTTCTAGCGCGCTTTGCGCTCGGGGACCGCTGACGCAGTGGTGGGCGCGTTCAGGGCGACAGCCGGTTCATTCGGCGTTTCCGCGCACATCGTGTGCAGCAACGCCTGCAGCGCGGTCGCGCCCTCGCTGCGGCTCTCGCGCGTCTTCGCAATCTCTGAAAACGCGCGCTGGGCTTCCACCGCGGATCTGAACGCAAGCTTCACATGAATCTGCAGCGCTGCCTGCAGCCACGTGCGAAGTGTGAATTCCGACGCAGAAGATCCGGCCAGGGACGCCGCCTCGGTTGCGGTCATAACGAGGTCGGACACGCCGCGTGGGTACTCAGACGCGCGAAGCGGACGGTGCAGGATGAGCGCGAGAATGGACGCGCCCATCTGCGTCACATCCGTCTGCTGGTCGAACCGTGCCAGGCTTGCAGCTGGTGGCATCGCCAGACGAAATTCCTTCCAGAGCGCCTCGCGGTTTCGCTGCAGCGCCTCGAATCCTCCGCCGAACACACCATCGGTCAGCAGCACGCGCCCGTTGTTGGTGAGCAGGATGTGGGCAGGATTGATTGCGCCATGAGCGAGGCCGCCTGGCCACGCGTGCAACGACGCTACGGCGTTGATGATCGATGAAGCGAGCTCGAAGATTGCGGGCTCCGGCACAAGGGCGCCCGTGCTTTCGAGATGTGCCAGGAGATGAGAGAGCCGCACCCCAGCCGCCATTTCAGTGACGACGTGCAGCGAGCCGCCGGATCGCTCGAGGCGTCGAACCGTCGCCAACGATCGGACATCGAGATCTGCATAGCGGGACGCCCGGGTGCGGATCGCCTGTTCGACGATCGGGTGATTCGCCAGAACGGGAGCTAACGCGAGAATCTCAGTCTGCGTACGGCCGTCACGTTCAACCCGGCGAATACCGAGTCCGTCGTCAAGCGAATAGGGATGTCCTGGAACCGCGCGTTTGACCAAGCGTCCGCCAGCGTGCAACGAGCGCGCCCGTGAGCGGTGGGCGGATTCGCTCACAAAAAACGCGGTCTTGTGTGGTGGTGATCCTCGAACTGACGGATCGGTCACACCTGTTACACTCGTGCCGGTTCCCATGGTTGTCCTGATTGGCATCGCCGCGGCGGCCGCTGGGGCGGTGCTGGCCTTCTGGTTCACACGCCTGGCTGCGCAGCGTCAGCTTGCCGACGAGCGGGCGGCGCTCGCCGCTGAACTGGCCACGGCCAAACGCGACAACGATTGGCTCTCCGGCCAGATTGAGCGCGAGCGGCAGGCGCTCGGCACGCTTCGTGAGGCATTTCAGTCGCTTGCAGCGGACGCGCTGAACAGCAATCGCAGCGCCTTTCTCGATCTCGCCAGAGCGTCGTTCGAAGGTTTGCAGAAGGAAGCGGCACTGCAGTTCGATTCGAGGCAGAAGGCCATCGACGGCCTCGTGCAGCCGATTGCGGAAACGCTGAAGAAAGTGGACGTCAAGCTGGCGGAAGCCGAACGTGAGCGGGTTGACGCGTATGCCAGGCTCGCCGAACGAGTAAGCGCCCTTGGCTCGACTGCCGACTCACTGTCGCGTGCGCTGCGAACGCCAGCCGTACGCGGCCGCTGGGGAGAAATGCAGCTGCGGAGGGTCGTCGAGATTGCGGGCATGTTGCAGCGGTGCGACTTCGACGAACAGCCGCCCCTTCACGGAGACAACGGCCGGCTACGACCCGATCTCATCGTTCATCTTCCAGGAGGCAAGCAGATCGTCGTCGACGCCAAATCGCCGCTGGAGGCCTTTCTGGATGCGCAAGAGGCCCCTGACGAAGAGGATCGCGCCGCAAGGTTGCAGGCGCACGCGCGTCAGGTGCGTGATCACATGGATCGTCTCGGCAACAAGGCGTACTGGGAGGCGCTTGCCACCTCGCCGGAGTTCGTCGTGATGTTCCTACCCGGGGAGACGCTCTTCAGCGCGGCGCTGCAGCATGATGTTCGTCTGATCGAGTACGGCTTGAATCAGCGGGTCCTGCTGGCGAGTCCTATCACCCTCATCGCGCTGCTCACCACGATCGCGCACTCGTGGCGGCAGCAAGCATTGACTGAGAACTTCAGGGAGGTCGCGGCGCTCGGCAAAGATCTCTACGACCGTCTCGCGACGTTCGCCGGTCACCTGAACGAAGTCCGAAAAAAGCTGGACGGCGCGGTGCAGTCGTATAACCAGGCCGCCGGTTCGTTCGAATCACGCGTGCTCGTGACCGCGCGTCGAATGAAAGATCTGAACGTCACGACGGCGGAGGAGCTGCCGCCAGCGGAGACGATCGACACGGTCCCGCGCGTGCTGAGGCAAATCGGCCTTATGGGATTACCAGAGAACGCGACGACCGAAGACATCGAATCAATCTGACGCGTCACGCAGCCGTTCGGGAACGACACCCACACATATAATTGCGACATGGAGTCTGACGCCGGAACGTCGGCGCCACCGGCTCCGGTCGATTTCGTACGCGAAATCGTCGCGGAGGACCACCGCACAGGGCGGCATGGCGGGCGTGTGCACACACGGTTTCCACCCGAACCGAACGGGTATCTCCATATCGGCCATGCGAAGGCAATCTGTCTCGATTTCGGCGTCGCCAGCGAGTTTGGCGGCTTGTGCAACCTGCGATTCGACGATACCAATCCCACCAAGGAGGATGTCGAGTACGTCGATGCGATTCAGGAAGACGTGCGCTGGCTCGGGTTCGACTGGGCCGCGATGCTTTACGCGTCGGATTATTTCGAATTGCTGTACCGGTACGCCGAGCAGCTGATGCGCGATGGCAAGGCCTATGTCGACAGTCTCAGCGCCGACGAAATCCGCGAGTACCGCGGCACACTGACGGAGCCTGGCCGGAATAGCCCTTATCGGGACCGCAGCGTCGATGAAAACCTGGATCTATTCCGGCGGATGCGGGCAGGCGAATTCGCCGACGGCGCGCATGTACTGCGCGCCAAAATCGACATGGCGTCGCCGAACATCAACATGCGGGATCCCACGTTGTACCGGATCCGGCATGCGGCTCATCACCGCACCGGCGACGCCTGGTGTATTTATCCGACCTACGACTACGCGCATCCGATTTCCGACGCTATCGAAGGCATCACCCACTCGCTGTGTACGCTCGAGTTTGAGGACCACCGGCCGCTGTACGACTGGTGTGTCGACTCGCTCATCGCGACAGCCCGCGAATTCAAGTCGCGTCCGCAGCAGATCGAGTTCGCGCGGCTCAATCTGAATTACACGATCATGAGCAAGCGCAGGCTGCTGGCGCTCGTGCAACAGCAACTGGTATCGGGATGGGACGATCCCCGCATGCCGACCCTCGCCGGCATACGGCGGCGTGGGTATACGTCCGAGGCGGTACGCGACTTCTGCACGCGGATCGGCGTCGCCAAGAAGGAAAACGTCATCGATATCGCGCTGCTCGAGCACACCGTGCGCGAAGACCTGAATCGTCGCGCGCTGCGTGCGCTCGCCGTGCTGCGGCCGCTCAGGCTCGTCATCGAAAACTATCCCGAAGGCCGCGTCGAGCAGCTCGAAGCGGTCAACAACCCGGAAGATTCGTCGGCCGGTACGCGCCGCATTCCGTTTTCACGCGTGCTCTACATCGAGCAGGACGACTTCATGGAGACGCCGCCGAAGAAGTTCTTCCGGCTCTCGCCTGCCAGCGAAGTGCGCCTGCGGTATGCGTACATCGTCAAGTGCGAGCGCGTCGTCAAGGACGCAAGTGGCGCCATCACCGAAGTGCGCTGCTCGTACGATCCCGAGTCGCTCAACGGAGCAACGGCATCACGACGCGTGAAAGGGACGATTCATTGGGTCTCGGCGGAGCACGCCGGCGATGCAGAAATCCGTCTCTACGATCGCCTGTTTCTGTCCGAAGACCCGGGCGCAGGCGGACGCGAACCGCTCAACGACCTCAATCCGCACTCGCTGGAAGTTATCGCCGGTGCGAAGGTTGAGCCGTCGCTGCTGTCCGCGACGGCCGGCAGTCGTTTTCAATTCGAGCGGCAGGGCTATTTCTGTGTGGATCCCGACGCCCGTCCGACTTTCCCTGTGTTCAACCGCACGGTCACGTTGAAGGACTCCTGGGCCAGGATTCAGAAACGGCCGTGACGAGCGCACCATTCTGCTAGCTGTTTTGCGACTTGCATGGCACCCGGCTCGGTCGACATGCGATCGGAGGGCCAGGGCAGGCGCCACGTCCAATTCAACTCGTTGACCGTCGCCGGCTGATTGATGCGATCGCGCCAGCCGAAGATGTCGCCGATCGGCAGGATGAGGGTATTGGAGCCTGAGGCGAACAACGTCTCGAGCAGCGCTTCGTGAATGGCATGAGGCAATCGCGCGACATCAGTCGCCTCAAGATCTTCAGGGGTCAGAAGTGCGCGCAGCGAAGGGATGGCCAGTACGGCTTCGCGCTCGGTGCGCGTCGCATCTTCCCACCAGATGACCATCGGCTCGGTATCGTGCGTCCCTGATGTCGCGACCGAAACCGTCGGGTAGTCCCTCGGGTCCTTGAAAGGTTGTCCCTCAACGTGCCAGTGCCGCTCCCAGCGGAACACCTTGTAACCGGCGATTCCCATGCGCGCGAGCGATGACCGAACGAAGTCGGGGACGACGCCGAGATCCTCCGCGATGATTTCCGAGCCCGGCTCGCGAAACACACTGAGCACCCGTTCGCCGAGCGCCCGCTGATCGTCTTCGGAATCGGGGGTGAACCGGGGCGCGCCACCATCGTGCGGGCGGTAGAACGTGCGGTAAAAACCGACGAGGTGATCGACGCGATAGCCGTCGAACAGATCCGCGTTGCGACGCGCACGATCGCGAAGCCAATCGAAATCACGCTCGCCAAGGACGTCCCAGCGATACATCGGTAGGCCCCAGTCCTGACCGGTCTCGCTGAACGCATCCGGCGGCACTCCGACTGACGCGTCCATGCGGAATTCGTCCTGCCGCGCCCAGACGTCCGCGCTGTCGTCGCTCACCATGAACGGCAGGTCGCCGAACAGCGCCACGTCGCCGGTCGCCCGGCGTGCCGCTCGCCACTGCTCACCAGCCAGCCACTGCAGGTACTGTCGGAAAAGAATCTCGTCGCCGAGTTCGGTGCGCGCCACCGCTAGCGCTGGCGCCTCGTGCGCGCGGAGGGGCTCTGGCCAGTCGGACCAGGCATGTTCCGCATGACACGCGTGCAGCGCGCGAAACAGCGCGTAGTCGTCGAGCCACCAGCCCTGCTCGGCAACATACGCCCGGAATNCCGCCGCGCGTTTCGTCCCTCCAGATAGATCGANCGATCGAAACCGTGCAAAGCAGCGGCGGAGCGCNATGTCCTTCAAGCCGCGCACTTCGGCGTATTGAATNCGCGGTGCCACGCGTGCAGCGTCGAGCCGCACGCGCAGCTCTGGTTCGAGCGCCGCTTCGCCACCAACCTCGGCGAAATCCTCGACATCGTCCAGGGTGATGAACTGCGGATCGATCGCCATTGCACTGAGGGCCGAGTACGGCGACGTCTCGCCCGGCGGCATTTCATTGATTGGAAGCAGTTGCAGGATTTTGACCCCGGCGGCTTCGAGCCAACGAACGATTGAGGCGATGTCGCCGATCTCGCCGATACCCCAGCTCCGAGACGAAGGAATCGAAAAGAGCGGAATCAGTACACCGGCGCGGCGCGAGCCGGGTCTCGGGGGCGTCATACGGTGGACTCAGGCATCGTGCAAGCGTAGTGCCGCGAGTGCTCTGGGAATTAATGCCATCACGACGCAACATATCGCAGCAGGCGCAGGGCTCCTTCACGCAACGTTTCCGTTTGCGGCAGCAGACTCATAACGAGGAAGGCTTCTCGCGTGAAATCAAAAAAGTACCCTGGGTGAACGACGATTCCTTCGGCGTCGAGAAGACCGAGGATGAGCTGATCCTCGGTACGAGTGGCGGGAATGCGAATGACGGCCGACCATCCACCTTCGACTCTTAATACCTCGCAGGCGGGAAACGACCGCGCAACATCGCGCAGCATCGCCAAGTTGCCACGCACGCGCTGGTGGATCTGCGTGCGGATTGCGGCACCGCATTCGAGCAGCGACGGCGCGGCTATCTGCACTGGAGTACTGACCGAAAGGAAACTGTCGGCAATCAGTTCGAGCCCGGTGAAGGCCCGCGCACGCGCGTCTGGCGGACCACCGGCAACGAGCCAGGCCAATTTGAGCTGCGGCAGTCCGACGTTCTTCGACAGGCCGCCAAGAGAAAAGGTCAGTACGTCCGCGCGACATGCGAGGTCCGTCAACGGTGCGTCGATTTCGAGCGGATAGTCCGCGAAGACCTCGTCCGCGATAAGCGCCCAGCCTCGCTCACGGCACAGAGCGAACAGCCGCTCGGCCTCACGCAGGTTCACATAAGACCCCGTAGGGTTGTTGGGGGACACGATCACGAGCGCCCGCGTACCGGACGGCGCATCCTCCAGCGTGGCAAAGTCAATTTCCCACCGACCGTGATACTCGAGGCCGAATGGGGCCGCACGGACACCTTCGAGCGATGTCAGATGCTCGAACAGCGGGTAACTTGGCCGCGGCACGAGCACCGCATCGCCTGGATCGCACAGTAGTTTGAACAGCCACGTGTAGGCTTCGCTGGTGCTCGCCGTCAGGACGACGTGGTGTGGATCGATAGCAACGCCTCGGCGTGCGTGATCTCTGGCGACAGCTTCGCGTGCCGACAAAAGACCGAACGGATGCGGTTCGTAGCGCAGCGACGCTTCAGACGCGAGCGGCAGGAGCAGATCCGGCGGATACCGAAATCCCGCGCGCGTCGGATTCGATTCGGTCAGATCGATGATCGATCGCCCGGCGGCGCGGCGCCCCGCAATCGCGCGCGACAGCGCGTTGGTGTCAGTGCGAGCCGGCAGACGTCGGGAGAGCATTCACTCCCAATACAATACTTCCCAGATGTCACTGGCGGACGCGTTGAACTCCGGTGGGACGGTGATCGCGGCCGAGCTGCGGCCACCACGCGCCGAACTGGGCTCGCGCGAAGGGATGGACGCGTGGATCGACATGTACCATGCGGTTCGCAGCCTTGCGCGCCGTGACGTGCGCGTGTTTCTGACCGACAGCGCCGTCGGGACCCAGGAGGAGAACAATCTCCGCCACCTGGTGACGAACCTGGGACGCGACGTCGCGCACGATCACGTTATCCCGTTTCTGACCTCGAAGCATTCGATCGAATTCTGCCTGTCGTATGCGGAACAGGCGTGGCAGCAAGGATTTCCTTCGCTCGTCGTGCTCGGCGGCGACCGCAGCGTGGGACGACCGCGCTGCGTAGAGCATGCATGGCAGCTGCGCGAGCAGATTCGCGGGCGCGAACCACGACTGACACTCGGCGGCTGGGCCAATCCGTACGCAGACGCCGAGCAGCAGGTCTCGTTCATCAGCGACGGTTGCTTTCACGCGGAGTACTACCTCACGCAGACTGTCAGCCACTTGAACATCGAACCGGTCGAACGATTCATCCGCAAGGCGCGGAATCGGGGTGTCGAGAAGCCCGGAATCTTCGGGGTCTTTTTCTACCGAAGCGCGAATCCAAAGACCCTCGCCGCGTTGCGGCAATTCCTTCCGGTCCCCGCCGAGGGTTTAACTCGTGAATTCAGCGCCGGGGCAACGCCGGTTGACGTGTGCGTGAAAACACTCCGCTCGATGATCGATGCCGGTGCGCGCCACTTCTACATCAGCAATCTGCCACCCGACGGCGCCGCCGCGACGCTCAGCGAAATTCTCGATAGAGTCGGCGTCAGCGCTTCGTAGTCAGGCTTCCCGCTCCCGGCGTCGGGCAAGGTTCGCGATTTGCCAGGGTTCGCGATTTGCCAGGGTTCGCGATTTGCAAACGTCGCGTGCATGAAAAGCACAGCTTCGCTCAAGTCGCATCCGATTCATCCAATGCTCATCCCGTTTCCCTTTGCATTTCTCACCGGAGCATGGGGGTTCCGAGTCGCGGCGGCGTTTTCGGACAACGAGGATCTGA
>Ga0065705_10002331_pt1 | contig 15947 bp, 9 predicted proteins | sample SwibulcommuniRL2_FD_59092 | JGI IMG/M metagenome (GOLD analysis project Ga0065705, IMG submission 59092) | Bulk soil microbial communities from switchgrass field near Rose Lake, East Lansing, Michigan, USA - RL2 Bulk Soil v2 (version 2) | ecosystem: Environmental > Terrestrial > Soil >...
GGGCGTGAGCTTGATTGCTCAAACGCACCGTTGACCCCGCGCGGGTGAGCCAGCCGACCTGTGGATGAAAAACCTCGCGCGCGAAGCCGCGCTCGCGCAGGTGCGGATCGCGATAAAGATCCTCCGCGGTCTGCACGACGCCGGCGGCGATGCCCGCGCGCTGCAACATGATCATCACCTGATGCGGCGTGTGCTGGGCCGTCCACTTGCCGACCCAATAATCAAGTTCCTGGCGATACACGACCCGCGTCGCCGGCTCGGAAAACCGGTGGTCCGATAACCACTCGCGATGGCCGGCAAGTTCACAAAATCGAATCCATTCCTCCTGCGATTCGATCGCGATCACGCACCAGCGGTCATCGCCCTTACAGCGGTAACAGCCGTGCGGCGCCGCGGCGGCGCTGAAGTTACCCTGGGGCTCGGGCTCTCGGCCACTGACGAGATACTCCAAATACGCCGGGCCAAGCATCGATGCGGCGGTTTCGGCCTGTGAAATATCGATGTACTGCCCCTTTCCGGTGCGCGCACGATGGTGCAGCGCGGCGAGGATCGCCAGTGCACCGTAGGACGGCGCCACGTAGTCGGGAAACGCCGTCTGGCAACCGGCGCCGGGCCGTTCGACCTCGGGATCGCGCCAGAGATAGGCCATGCCGGAATACGCCATGAGGATCGGGCCAAAGCTCACATAGTCGCGCCGCGGCCCGGTTTGACCGAAGGCCTGCAGACTCGCCATGATGATCCGCGGGGCAAATTCTTTGATGCTCGAGTAATCGAGTCCCCAGCTCGCCATCACGCGCGCGCTGAAATTTTCCACCACCACGTCGGACCCGGCAATAAGCTTCTTCGCCAGAGCCACGCCTTCGGGATGCTTCATATCCAGCGCGATCCGTTTGCGATTGCGATTGGCTTCCAGGTCCGACGCGATCTGAAATTTTTCCCCGCGCTGCGGGCTGCGCGCGCCACGACCGGCCTCTATGGAAATCACTTCCGCGCCATGGTCGGCGAGCAAGCCTCCGAGTGCCGGCCCGACAACACCGGTCGGAAAGCTTATAACGCGAATGCCATGGAATAGATTTTTGCCCGCCGCCGGCGGCGCATCGGTGCCCGTGCATTCCGTCAGCCAGGGCGAGGGCTGAGCCAGGTCACGGCCGGTCTCGGTCTGGTGCTCTCCTAGAAGCGGCGCGCCGCGGGCAATGCGCCAGGGACTTTCCGAAAATCTATACGGATCGCCGGGAAACCGATGGCGGCCGAGATGAGCGTGATCGACGCTGGCAACGTAGTTTCGGTGCTGCGTCTGCTCATCGGCGAGAAACGCGCTCGGCGGGTTGATCGGCGCCGCCGCCAGCCGCAAATTCTGAAACTCTTCGAAGAACTGTTTGGTCGCGGAATTGAGCGTGCGGGCTTCAACCAGACGATCGATCAGTTGCCGGAGCGGAAAACGGTTTTGCACCACTTCGAGTTTGGGGTCGAGCAACTCCGGCGGGCGACCGAGCCATTCGACGAACCGTCGCCAATGATCCGCCTGGTTGACGAAGATGCGCGCATAGCCGTCGCGGCACTGGTAGGTTTCCGCCACGGTGGTCGACTGGCTATGGCCGGTGCGCTCGGGAATTTCCCCCGTCACGCTGTGCCGCGTGATGATGCGCAGAAACGGATCGGCGACGAGCACGTCCTGGAGCGACACTTCAACGCGGTCGCCAAATCCGGTGAGACGCCGGTTGAACAGAGCGACCAGAGTGCCGAACGCGGCGTGCACCGAACCCAAATGAAAGGCAACATCGCACGGCCCCATGAGCGGGGCGCGTCCGGGATGGCCGCAAAGACTCATCAGGCCGCCCATCGCAAAGGCGACGATGCTCGGAGCCTTGAAATCGCGATAGGGTCCCGACTGTCCGAATCCGGTGATCGATGTGAGCACCAACGCCGGATTGGCCGATCGCAGCATTTCATAGCCGAGTCCGTGGTGCTCGAGAAAACCGGGCGCTTTGTCTTCGATCAAAACATCGGCGCCAACCGCGAGGTTGCCAAACGTGCGCCGGTCCGCTTCGTCTTCGATATCTAAAACGTTGCCGCGCTTACTTGTATGGTAGGCGGCAAAAGACAAACTTTCTTCGGGATTGGGCTGATCGTTCTTGAACGGGCCTTCGCCGCGCATGGGATCGCCGCCGGGCGGCTCGATGAGAATCACATCCGCGCCGAGATTGGCAAGCAACAAGCCGCAGTAGCCGCCCATGCGTCCGGTAAAATCCAGGACGCGCAGGCCCGTTAACGCCCCGTTCGAAGCAGACTGATCATCCGACATATGAGCGTCCCGCCATGGGTTGACCTTAAAACCGCCGGATTATATTTGCACAACGTTGGCCGAAACAAGAGCCAGGATAACAAACCCTGGAACGGCCGGCGAGCAAAATTCGAATGTCCGGATACCGCCCGGCTCCAATGGCGCGCGGCCGGATTATGGGTTAGCCGCGAGGGGTGCGCCATTGCTGTCGAAAACTTCCACCGCGCCGTACTTCTCCAACGCCGTGCCGATCTTGCTCGCGTCGCCGACGGCGACCATTTGCAGCGCCTCAGGATTCAAATATTTGCGCGCCACGCGCTGCACATCATCCGCCGTTACCGCCATGATCCTTGCCGGATAAGCGTCCCAGTAATCTGCCGGAAAACCATATTGCTTTGACGTTATCGCAAATCCGAGCATGCGCGCGGGTTGTTCAAGGGACAGCGCGAAGCTGGCCACGATGGCGCGCTTGCTCGCCTCAAGCTCCTCCGCGCCGACCTTTTCGTCTCTGATGCGACGAAACTCATGGAAAAACTCCGTGAGCGCACCTGCCGTAACTTCGGTGCGCATGCTGCCGCCGGCGCGCCACGGTCCCGGATAGCGCAGCGCGCTAAAATCGCTGTACACGCCATAGGTGTAACCTTTCTCTTCGCGGAGATTGAGAAACAATCGGGACGAAGCGCCGCCGCCGATCACATGGTTCATCACGAGCAGGGCTTCATAATCTGAGTTGCGCCGGTCGATGGCGATGTTGCCCAACGCGAGCGTCGTTTGCACCGAGTTGGGCCGGTTGACTAACAGGACCCGGCGCGCCGTTGCCGGGGCGGGATTGGGCGGCCAGGCTTGCTTTGCATCGGCTTTTTTCCAGCTGCCCAGCCGCTTTTCCAATTTGGCGATCAACTCTTTGGCGCGAACATCGCCGGCAATGCCGAGAATCGCGCCCCCCGGCGCATAGCGCTGACGATGCCATTCGATCAACGCGTCGCGATTGAGCCTGGAGATGGAATCCATGGTCGGCGAAACCTGCGCAGCCGGGTGATCCCCGTAAACAGCCCGGTTAAACCGCTCGCTGGTCAAAAAACCGGGTGACGAACGCTGCTCGCGCAGATGAACCCGCTGGCGCTGCTTGAGCTTTTCCAGCTCGTCGGCGGGGAAACTCGGATTGAGGATAACGTCAAGGACCACGCCAAACCATTCATCGAAGTTGTCGCGCAATCCCGACGCGCTGAGAACCGTATCCGGTGAGCCGAACGCTGAGCCGGCGCTCAGCGCCGCGCCGAGCCGGTCAATCTGCTCGGCGATTTGCACACTGCTGCGCGATTGGGTGCCCTCGGTCAACATGGCGGCAGTCGCATTCGCCAGTCCCGCCATCTCTTTGGGCTCGAAGAGCGCGCCCGCGCCGCTTAGGTAAAGTTGCAGATTGACGTAGGGAGCGCGTTGGTCTTCGAGAATGAGCACGGTCAAGCCATTTTTAAGCTTCGCTTCGACCGGCTTCGGTAATTTTACCCGCAGGATCTCGCGCGACACCGGCGCTTTGTTCTTGCGCTCCACCTTGCTCGGCGGCGCCACGGATTCCTGGCCCTGCAGCGGCGCCAGCGCCGGCAGTAAAAATACACCGAGCGCCACGCAAGCGCCAAAACCAAGCGCGGCCCGGTGGCATTTCATCTTCCCTGTTTTCATGGGCTGCTGTCTTTCGTGCCGGCGGACTTCGGCAGGGTCGTGACGACCGTGCGGTTGCTCTCCTTGAAGTAGGCGCGCGCTACCCTTTGCACGTCCGCGCGCGTGACCTTGTCGTATTTGCGCCATATCGAATTGATCAATTCCGGATCGTTGTAGTAAACCGCAAAATGCCCCAGCGAATTCGCCCGGGAACGGGTGCTATACAACCGTTGGGCTCTCTCGCGGCGCAGCTGCATCTGGACCTTTTTAAGTTCCCACTCGGCAACCGGCTCGTTTTGCAGCCGGGCGATCTCTTCATAAAGCAATTTCTCCAACTCGCCGAGGTCGGCGTTCGGGCGCGCCATCAAGCTCAACCAGAAAAGCGACAGCCCGCGCTGCTCGCTCGCGTCGGCGTTAACGCTCAGCGCGATCTCCTTCTCTTTGACAAACTTCTGGTACAAGCGCGACGACACGCCGCTCGACAGGACGCTGCCCAAAACGTCGAGGGCGTACCAGTCCGGAGTATTGCCCGCGGGAATCTTGTAAACGATATCGAGCCTGGGGGTTTGCGCGAAGCCGTCTTCGATGACCCTGCGCCGCTCGCCCTTTTGTTCCGGCTCCGTCACATCGGGCGCGGCCGGCGGTGTTTGCGCGGGAATCGCTTCGAAATATTTTTTTATCAGATTCAGCGCGACTTCGGTTTTGAAATCACCCACCAGAGTCAGTAGGGCATTGCTCGGCGCGTAGTAAGCGCGAAAAAAATCCGCGGCATCGCTCACGGTGGCCGCGTTCAAATCATCCATCGAGCCGATGGTCGAATGCTTGTAGGGGAAGTTATCATAGGCAAGCCCGATAACCGTTTCGTAGGTTTTCCCGTAGGGCCGGTTGTCGTAGCTTTGCCGGCGCTCCTCCTGCACCGTCAGGCGCTGGTTGTCGAAGTTCGCCTGGGTGATGCTCGGCGCGCGCATGCGGTCCGCTTCGAGGAAAATTCCCAGCTCCAGTTGATTGGCGGGCAAGGTCTCGAAGTAATTGGTCCGCTCGCTGTTGGTGGTGCCGTTGGCACTGCCGCCGTTATTCTGGATTAAAATAAAGTGCTCGCCCTTGCCGACGTTCTCCGAGCCCTGGAACAACATATGTTCGAACAGGTGGGCAAAGCCGGTGCGGCCGGGTTTCTCGTCGCGCGAGCCGACGTTATAAGTCACACAGATCGAATAGGTCGGCGCGCGGTGATCCTCGGCAAGCAGCACCCGCAGCCCATTTTTGAGCTTGAATTCCTTGAAAGCGATATCGTAGGGATCGGCCTGACCCGGCTTTGCCGCGGGGGTCGCCTTGGCGGGCGGCAACCGGCGCTTGGCGGTCTTTGATTGCGCCGCCTCAATTGCCAACGGAGTAATGGCCAACGCTGTGCCCAGCGCTGCGACCGCGACCATCCCTCGCCAACCGTTCAATAACTTTATTACCGCAAACATCCCCGACTCCCTTGGCTGAATTGCCTGATCGGTTATTTGTAGCATCATTCATGGCTCAAGCAAGTTCGCCTCGGAGCATCGGTCATTTAGTCGTTGACAGGTCAAATGCAACATCATAAGTGAGAGATCCATATCTGCGTCGATCCGATCCGGAGGCCGTCATGAAGAATTCATGGGAAACCGTCACTGTCGATAATGGCCCGATGCGCTTGTACGTGAGCGAACCCGAAGGCAGCGGTCCGTTTCCCGCCGTCGTCGTGATTCAGAATCAGGATGGGGTTGGAGACTTCACTCAGGCAATGACCCGGCGAGTCGCAGAGGCCGGCTACTTCGCCATCGCGCCGGAGCTTTACCACCGCGAGGGCGAGCCGAAAACTCCCGAACAGACCGCCAGCATCAAAAACTACCGCCGCGACACCAACGTCATCAGCGATGTCGACGCGACGATCAAATTCTTGCGCGGCTGCGCCAATGCAGATATCGGGAAGCTCGGCATCGTCGGCTTCTGCATGGGCGGGCGCATTGCGTTTCTGATGGCGGCGGCAAGCAAGTCTTTCAGGGCCGCGGTCGATTTTTACGGCGGCGGAGTTTACTCCCAGTGGGGCGATCGTCCTGCGCCTTCAGCGTTGGCGGCGAGCGTGTCCTGCCCGGTGCAAGGTCATTTCGGCGAGCTCGATAAAAATCCTCCGCCCGACGAGATGCGCCGGCTCGACGCCGAACTGACCCGCTTGGGCAAAGAGCACCAGTTTTTTTTCTACGCCAATGCGCCCCACGGATTTAATCGCCAGGGCTGGAACGGCTATCGCCCGAAAGCGGACGCTGCATCATGGGCGCGAACACTGGAATTTTTTGGCAAGCATTTGGGCGACCTGAGCGCCGCGAAAGCGGCCGCGGTCGGATAACCGCCAAGCCTCATGATCACACCACGATCGGATCTCTGCCGCGCGATCATCGCGCTCATTTTCGCCATGGCCTGCGGAGATTTCGCCAACGGCGCCGAACCGAGAGTTCTGAACATCGGCTGGACCGGCGGTTCCGCCTGGACCGCGCTGCCGGACCGCATCGCCGCTGAGCGGGGCTTCTTTGAAAAAGAAGGACTTCGCGTCCGCTATATTCAGTTTCAGGGCACCAACTTAATGCTCAGCGCATTGATGGCGAATGAGCTCGATTATGTGACCATCTTGCCTTTCATTGCCGGCGCTGCCACGCGCGGCTTGCCCGTGAAAATCGTCGGCACAACCACCAAGTCGAGCGGTTACGCGATCATTTCTCGTCCGGAGATAGATAGCGTTAAAGCGCTCAAAGGAAAAAGGATCGCGATCAACACCTTCGGCAGCTCGGCGGATTTTGCCATTTACCAGTTGCTCAGCCGCAACGGCCTGGATCCAAATAAAGACGTCACCCTGCAGGCTGTCGCCGGCAGCCCCGACGCGCGCTTCGCCGCCCTGCTGAGCGGCGCCGTCGACGCCACCGTGGTCAATAGCCCATTTGAATATCGCGCCGAGCAAAAGGGGTTCAAGACGCTCCTGTCGGTCCGGGAGACCGCGGAGTTCGTGCGCATTCCGATCGTCGGTCTAAGCACAACGCAACGAAAGATTGACAAGGAGCCCGATGAGATTGTCCGCATGCTGCGCGGCCAGCGCGCGGCGATCTTGTTTCTGCAAAGCCAGCGCGAGGTCGGCGTTGGCCTGCTCGAAAAACTGCTCAGGCTCGATCGTCCCGCCGCGGAAAGATTCTACGCGATCTACCGCGATCAATATAACCCCGATCTGACCGCTCCGGATGCCGTCGTCGAAGAATGGATCGCCGTCGGCACTTTTCGAGCCAAGGAAAAAATCACCGTCAAGCCCAATGTCGTCTACGACTGGACTTTCGCGGAGAGAGCCAGACGTTAGTACCGAGGCACCTTCCCAGCATCATCCGTTTATTCATTACCGCTCAATCAAGTTTGCGCTTTGAGCTAATAGAATCGTTGTAAACATCCGAAACGACGCAGGTTCATATCATCGGCGTCGTCAGGGTCACGCATGCGGACAGCTCTGTGTATATGGACTCAGCTATCGTTCAGGTTGTGGACAACTCCCAACTGGACACGTTATTGATAGGTAAATGGAATGCGATGAAAAACGCTCTACGAGCCGGTGATACGACTACGGCTGCGAGTTACATCGTCATCAATAAGAGAGCGTCATACCAGACGATATTCAACAATCTCACGATTCCGTTCTCGTCCATCGATCAGATGCTGGGAAACATCACTTACCAAGCGACAAAAGGTTTAGAAGTCGAATACGAGATGCTGATGAACGACGGTTCTGACGGAAATGTGTCCTACATGGTCCTTTTTACGTTAGATCAAGATGGCGTATGGAGAATCAGTTTCTTTTAGGAACTCTGGACTGCGACATTAGACGAGATAGCATGGGCATATATTGGCGAGTGTTAGGAGCTTGGAATGGGATGCGGTCGCAAACACCCGTTCCCGTTGTGCCAAGTTGGTCCACGAGATCATTTCAAAATCTCCTTCGCGCGTGGGATCAGCTTGGGATCGAGGTTGAAGACTTCGCGCACGTTTTTTCCAATTCGGCGCCGTCGAGCTTAGTTAAAGAATGAAATGGCATTTCGATCGCTGTCGATTTCATTTCTCATCTTCATTCGCTTCACATAACTACGCCGTTAAGCCATTCGTTCTAAACCGTGGTGGCATCTGCGGCGGATCTTTCAATGCACTGGATCGAATGTTGCACCATAGCATTTATGCGCGAGCGTGGAAGTTCGTCTAGCACCCGAAACCTTTGGATAAAAAGGTCCCGGCCGCCAAACCGGTGGCCGGGACCGTGAAATGAGAGCACTGCGGGAACTAGCGTCGATCGTGTCGCAGCTCTCGGCGATTTTGTCTCTGGTCTTGTCGGTCGTTTTGCAGCTCTCGTCGATCATCGCGCAGCTCTTGCAGATCGCGCGCGATTTCATCCGTCGGTGCGCCTTGCCGCAAATCCTGGCGCAGCTCGCGCCGATCGCCTTGTAGCTCTCTACGATCGTCGCGAAGCTCCCGTCTTTCGTTTTGGATCGCTTGCCGATCCTGTTGGATCTCTTCGCGATTGCGATTCCACCACCAACCACGCCACCAACCCTCAGCCGCCTGAGCCGGCAGCGCCGACAGGGCAAACGACCCGGCTAACAAGCCGCTGACAACGATCTTTTTCGCTTGCATCATGGTCATAAATCCTCCTCCTCAAAATGTTGTCTTCTGAAACCCGCGACCATGCCCGTTATCGATACCATCGGGCATATCTTTCTTCGGTGCGAATGTTCCTTTCGATCTCCCTGATTCGTGCTTCGTCATCGGCAATTCTCCACCGGCTGGCCCCGTGACGCAGATCGTAGTCGAGCTGACGCCTCGCGTCTTCTAAATCACGATAGTGTCGCTGCAACTCGGCTCTGTGCTCCCACCGATCCTCGTAGTTCCATCTCCATTCACGCTGAGCCATTGCCGGGCTCGCCGAAATTGCCATTGAACTTAGGACTAAAGTTCCGAAAATTAAACTGTTCAGTTTGCGAAACATAGTTATGCCTCCTTTCGCCTTCCTGCCCATAAAAAGGGGCAAGGCCCGTGCCAGCCAAAAAACAACCTGATCTCAGAGGCTTACTGGGAAAGGGTAAAAATGACTGTCAGTAGAAATTCTGACAGACAAGAACAGAATTCACTGATTCAAAAATTCGACGAGTTTTTTGAAGAAAGACTCTGACGAGAAAATACGAATGAATTTTACGTCCGCAAAAAGGTCGATTCTTGAATAGTCAAATCTGCAATCGCCTGCACTCGGGGTGCGTTGAGTGAGAAGCAACGGCAGTCGCCGTTCACGGCGCTAATAACACCACCGCTCCGACAGCGTTAGTTCGCCCACCTCGCCGGTCGCAGCACCTTGCCCGGACAGGCGCCAGTGGGCGCGCCGTTTTCGATGACCACTTCGCCGTTGACGACCGTGAAAGGCACGCCGGCGGCCTTTTGGATCATGCGCGTCTCGTTGCCGGGCAAATCCTGCACATACTCCGGCTCCAGTGTGTTGACGGTCTTGGGATCGAACACGGCGACATCGGCGGCGAGACCGGGACGCAGCAAGCCGCGATCGCCAAGACCAAAGATCGAAGCCACGCGAAAGGTTAATTTATGGACCGCATCCTCAAGACTCATGATGCCGTGATCGCGCACCCAGCAGCCGAGAAATGCCGTGGAATAACCGAAGCGCGCGTCGTAACCCATATGAGCGCCGGCGTCGGATTGGCCGATCATCACAGCGGGATGCTTGAGAATTTCACACACGGCGTGCGGGTCGCCCTGAGTATTGGTGTGGACGAAGCGGGTCTCGAGATCCTCTTCGAGAGAAATGTCTAAGAAGCAATCGAGCCCATCTTTTTCCTGGGCCTTGGCAACTTCTTGTACCGTCTTGCGCTCCAAGGACTTGTTCTTGGCCAGCTTTACGTGATCGAAAAAGATCACGTCCCAACGTCTCGGAAACACCGACGGGGACTGGTCCTCGACCGCCTCGGCGCGCAGTTTCCTGCGAACATTGGAATCGCCAAACATCTGCTTGCGCATCTCTATCGGGCCGAACATCGCCGCCTTCCAGGTGGGAAACTCATCGAAGCACTGCGCGTCGCGCAGGGTGTAGCGATTTTGAAAAGGCTTGGCCTGCGTCATGGCGTAAATCGGCAGTCCCTCTTCCTGGAAAATACGCTGCGTGTTGGCGAGCATCTCCTGCCAAAAATTGGGCCGGCTCCAGCTGTGAGTGATGCTTTGCCACAACACCGGCCGCCCCGTGCGGCGCGCCATTCCCGCGGCGTAGGCGATGCGCCCGCGCGCATCCGCGCCGCCGCCGCTCAGTTGCACCACCCCGGCATTCATTTCGCCCAACACGTCCAGCAGCGATCCTAACTCCTCGTCGGATGCGAGCCGGCTCGCCACCGGCTTTCTGTCCTCGCGGATGTGACGCGGATTTTGATTGGTGGAAAAACCCACCGCGCCCGCTTCCATGCCGCGGCGGACGAGTTGCTTCATCTTGCCGACTTCTTCGGCGGTTGCCTGGCGCTCCACCGCGTCTTCGCCCATGACGAAGTGGCGCACGGCAATATGACCCACCAGCGCCGCCGCATTGATGCCCAGCCGGTTGCCGAGCACGCCGAGATACTCGTCCGTGGAAGTCCACTTCCACTCGAACCCTTCTTCCAGCACCCGCCGGCTGATTGCCTCGACGCGCACAAAGCTTTTGATCACCGCATCGCGGTCCTCAGGCTTGGCCGGCGCCAGGCTCAAACCGCAGTTGCCGACAATGACCGAGGTCACGCCGTGGAAGCAGGACGAAGTGCCGAGCGGATCCCAGAGCAGCTGCGCATCCAGATGGGTGTGCGGATCGATAAAACCGGGCGACACCGCCAAGCCGTCGACATTGAGTGATCGCTTTGCGCCGCCGTTGAGCCGGCCGATCTCGACGATTTTGCCGTCCTTGATACCGACGTCGCCGTGATAACTCGGCATGCCGGAACCGTCGTAAATCCTGCCGCCTTTAAGTATGAGATCGTACATTGCTTGCTCCTTGTTAATTCTTCGGCGCTGGCCTGCGCCGTCGATGATTCAGTTGGGTAAATGAACGTTAGTCGAAAATACAATCAAGGGTCAAGTGGACACGCGGATACGGTATGAGGTAAAGAAACGAAAGCGAGCATTGATCATGGGCCCCACTGAAACTCTCGCACAATTCGTCGCCGACACCCACCTGCGCGATATTCCGTCAAAGGCGGTTGAAATATCCAAGCTTGTCATCCTCGATGTCTTGGGTGTCACCCTCGCCGCGGCGCGCCAACCTATGGCGCGAATTTTAAATGAATATTTGCGTGAGTGCGGCGCGGCGCCTAAAGCCGGCGTCATCGGCAGTGAATTACGCACGGACGCGTCCCTCGCCGCATGGGCCAACGGCTCGCTCGCGTTCGCTTTGGACTTCGACGATAACATCCATGGCAGTACCCACACGGTGCCGGCGGCGCTGGCCATCGGCGAAGGCAAAAATGCCACCGGCGCGACGCTCTTGGAAGCCTACATACTCGGCCGCGATATCTGCTTTCGCCTCGATGCCGCGCTCGATGCCGGCCGGCGCAAAAATCAGGGCGGTCCGACCTCGCGCGGCTGGTTCGCCGGCGGCACCACCGGTAGCCTTGCCGCTGCTGCTGCCGCAGGCAAAGTGTTGGGATTGAATACGCGGCAGATGGCGACGGCGTTCGGCATCGCGGTGTCGAGCGCGGGCGGTGTGCGGCGCAACTTCGGCACCATGGCCAAGGCGCTGCAGACCGGCAACGCCGCGCGCAACGGCGTTATCGCCGCCCTGCTTGCGCAAAGAGGCTTCAGCGCGGATCCAACCATACTCGAAGCGCCGATGGGTTTTGCCAGCGCGCTCTGCCTCGAAGGCGAATGCGACTGGAACGCGCTGACCAAGGACTTGGGTAAATTTTTCTATATGGAGCAGTTACCGTCAATCAAGCGCTTCCCCACCTGCTCACCGGCGCACCGCCCCATTGAAGGGCTGTTGGCGCTGCGCCAACAACATGGCTTCACGGCTGACGACGTCGAAAGCGTCGAAAGCGATTTTCACCTCCGTTCTTTGAGCCGAACCGATCCCCAGGAAGCGATCGCCGGTCCCAACAGCATGCCGTTCATCTTGGCCATCGCTCTGCTCGACGGCAAAGTCTCTCTCGACCAGTTCACCGAAGAAAACATTCACGACCCGCGCGTTCGCGCCGTCATGGCTCGAGCACAACATCGCTCCAACGAGCGGCGACCGGGACAAGCGGAACCGCCGGATCGGATTACGGTAAAGTTAAAAAACGGCGCGGTGCACACGATCGAAGTGGCCGAGCGCACGACGCTTAAAACCAAAAGCGAGATTTACGCCAAGTACATGAGCTGCGCGACGATGACGCTGAGCCGTTCGCGCGCAGAGCAACTAGGAGAGCTGATTGACGGACTAGAGAGCGTGCCGGACATCACTGCCTTAATGCGAAGCATGAACGGCTTTAGCCTTGACCGTTCGCCCTGAGCTTGTCGAAGGGCTCTTCGCAATTAGACGCGAAGCAACCGTTATAGTCCACTAGTCATTCGCAAGAGAGAAACGATGAAAAACACGATTGTGATCGGTAGCGATTCACCGAACCGGAGGAACCGAAGAGAGCGGCGAATCTTGTTGTTCGCTGGAGTCGCCGCGCTCTTGCTCGCTCTGGTGCACGGCATCGGCTGGGCGGGTCCGGTGGAAGGCAATCCGCGCAAGGGCGGCACGCTGATCCTGGGCATGGCCGCCGACCCATCGACGTTGAATTGCGGCATCGAGAGCAGCCAGATCGTCGCCATGGTGACGTCGAATATTTACAATGGCCTGATTCACATGGACGAGGAATCGAATCCGCATCCCGACCTCGCCCAATCCTGGGAAATTTCGCCGGACGGTCTGGTCTATACTTTTCAGTTGCGCGACAACGTCAAATGGCATGACGGCCAGCCGCTCACGTCAGCGGACGTAAAGTTCAGCTTCGAAAGCCTGGTCGGCAAATACAACGCGCGCGGCCGCGAAGCCTACCGCAGCATCAAGGCGATCGAAACGCCGGGTCCAACAACGGTCAAGATCAGCCTCAAGAAAGCTTACTCGCCGTTTCTTGAAGTGCTCACCGCCCACGACGGCTGCATCATGCCCAAGCATCTCTATGAAGGCACCGACGTGTTCAAGAATCCGCGCAACAACGATCAGCCCATCGGCAGCGGACCATTCAAGTTCAAGGAATGGCACAAAGGCAGCCACATCACGCTGGTGCGCAACGAAAATTATTTCAAGAAAGGCCGGCCGTTTTTGGACAGCGTCATCTACCGCATCATTCCCAATCCGGCGACGCGCGCCATCGCCTTTGAGACCGGCGAAGTCAACGCCATCTTTGCGAGCAATTCTTTTCCCTACCAGCATGTCGACCGGCTGAAGAAACTGCGTAATGCCGTCATCAAAGACATTGGCTCGCCGTCACTCATCGGCGTGAACTTTAACTTAAAGGGCAATCCGATCTTGGCCAAGAAGGAAGTGCGCATCGCCATCGCCCACGCCATCGACAAGAAGTTCGTCGTCGAAAAAGGATTGCGCGGCGTCGGCAAGGTCATCGACAGCGTAATCCCGCCGGGCATTCCATGGGCCTACAACGCCAACGTGCCCAAGTACGCCTTCGATCTGAAAAAGGCCAACGCCCTGCTCGACGAGGCCGGTTATCCGAAAAACCCTTCGGGCACGCGCTTCGCGCTGAAGCTCAGTTTCGAAGCGGGCAACGACAACGCCGAAAGGCCGGTGCAGATCTTGCGCGAGCAACTGAAGGCAGCGGGGATTGATATCAAGCTCGAGCGCCTCGAGCGCTCGGTGATGCTGGAGAAGATTTTTCAGAAGTACGACTTCGACCTCTGGTTTGGTCCGCTCACCACTCGCGGCCATCCCGCCATCGGCACCGCGCGGCTATACACGACTTCATCGATCACCGGCCAGCCGTTCACGAATTTTACCCGCTACAGCAATCCCAAGGTCGATCAACTCTTCGACCAGGCGGTGGCGGCGACCAAGAAAGCGGACATGGTCAAAGCCTACTATGAGATTCAAGACATTTTGATGCGCGATCTGCCGACTATTCCGGTGGCGGACCGGCTGCAGCTTAATATTATCAAGGATCAATTCCGCGGCGCCTTAACCAGCACCGAAACCTACGAGCGCATGGACGAGATCTGGTCGGTCAAAGGCACGCCGCTCAAAGAAGGTGACTTCGAGCGGGAGTGATCCACGTAATCCTAAGGTCTGGAGTTCTGAAAATTGGGGAATGAACTACCCCGCAACAATCGCCGGGGTATCACAAGAACGCGACGGAGAATATCCCAAAGGCGTCACCCCCGCATGTTTCCATCGGGGGTCCAGTTCCGGATCCGCCTGGATTCCCGCTTAAAACATGCGGGAATGACGGTCTTCGGAAAGAAAATCAATTTGACGCAGTAAGCTGCGGAAAATATGGCCCGCAGCGATTTGAAATCCCGGGCGCAAGCGAAATGCTATGTCTATTGCCGCCTTCGTCCTGCGCCGATTGTTGCATGCCCTGCCGCTGCTTGTTTGCGTCATTGTCTTTAACTTCTTCCTGATTCACCTGGCTCCGGGTGATCCGATCCAGGCCCTGGTCGGCGAGTTTCCCGCCCCGGAGTCCTACATCGCCGAGATGCGCAAAGTTTTCGGCCTCGATCAGCCGCTTTACATCCAGCTGCTGCTCTACATAAAAAATATTTTGAGCGGCGATTTAGGCTATTCCTTTTATTACCGCCAGCCGGTCCTAAGCGTAATCCTGGATCGAGTCCCGGCGACGCTGCAATTAATGGTCCCGGCATTGATCTTTTCCGCCGTCATTGGGATCCTGTTGGGCATTCTTTCCGCGCGCAAGCCCTACTCGCTGGCGGATCATACCATCAGCGTCTTTGCGCTCTTCGGCTATTGCGTGCCGGCCTTTTGGTTCGGTCAAATGCTCATGGCGGCCTTCGCCATCGAGCTTGGCTGGCTTCCTTCACAGGGGATCAAAACGGTGGGTGTTGACCTCGAGGGTTTTTCTCTCCTCCTCGACCGGACCGCCCATGTCGCGCTGCCTTTCGCCGCGTTAGCCGTCCGCCACTTGGCGGTGAATGCGCGCATGATGCGCAGCAGCATGCTGGAAGTGGCCTATGAAGATTTCGTCACCGTCGCCCGCGCCAAAGGTCTGGATGAAAAAGACGTGATCGCCCGGCATATGGTGCCCAACGCGTTGATGCCCGTGGTCACGATCATCGGCGTCGACGTCGGCTTTCTTTTCACCGGCTCGGTGTTGGTGGAAACCGTCTTCGGCTGGCCGGGCATCGGCCGGCTCATGTTTGAGTCGATCGTCAAACGGGACTATCCGGTCTTGATGGGAAATTTTCTCATCACCACAGCGCTTGTGGTCATTGTTAATCTAATCGTCGACTTGGTCTACGTCTGGCTCGATCCGCGAGTGAAATACCAGAAGTAAGGGCAGACCATGTCTTGGCGTCAACTCTGGCAACAGTTTCGCAAAAATCGCGCCGCGGAGTTGAGCTTATATTTAATCATCGGCTTCGTCCTCGCCGCAGCACTTGCTCATCAGTTCTCCCCGTACGATCCCTTCGCTCTCGGCGATGAAACGCTAATCGCACCGCGCGGCGATCACTGGATGGGCACAGACGATCTCGGTCGCGACACCTTGAGCCGAGTGATTCATGGCAGCAGGGTGCCGCTGCTGGTTGGTTTTCTCGCCACCGCTGCGTCAATGGCGCTTGGCATCCTAATTGGCTCTCTGTCCGGTTACTTCGGCGGCCGCACTGATGTCGTCTTGATGCGCGCCACCGAATATGTCCTGGTCGTGCCGCGCTTCTTTCTCGCCTTGTTAGTGGTCGCCATGCTCGGCACCGGCATCGGAAAAATTATTCTCGTAATCGGCATCTT
>Ga0065705_10002157_pt1 | contig 15926 bp, 15 predicted proteins | sample SwibulcommuniRL2_FD_59092 | JGI IMG/M metagenome (GOLD analysis project Ga0065705, IMG submission 59092) | Bulk soil microbial communities from switchgrass field near Rose Lake, East Lansing, Michigan, USA - RL2 Bulk Soil v2 (version 2) | ecosystem: Environmental > Terrestrial > Soil >...
CAGCGCGTCAATGAGCCCTTGGGCCGACTTGTCGACCAAATTTACCGTGAAGGCTTCGAGCGGATTGACGCGCCGTTTCGAGCGATCCTCCCCGTCCTCCTGCTCATCATCGTCCGGGTGCGCCTCCGGTTCTTCGTCCGTGGCAATTTTGGAAACACCGTGGGAAACATAATTCACCAGATCGAACCGCGTAATGCCTTGCTCCTGGAGCAAATAAACGGCGTAGGAATCCGGCTCACGATACATCGCGATCAGCATGTTGCCGCCGTTAATCTCTTTGCGCTCCGCTGATTGGGCGTGAATCACCGCGCGCTGCAGCACACGATGAAAACTCAGCGTTTGCTGCGGCTCTTGTTCCCAGCCGTGCGGCAACGTCTCCATCTGCCCGTTGAAGTATTCTTCCAGAGATTTGCCGAGCCGCTCGAGGTCGCCGCCGCACGCGAGGATCGCCGCCTTGCCATCCTTGTCGCGCAGCAGAGCAAAGAGCAGGTGTTCGAGACTGACATATTCGTGGCGCCGGCTCTTGGCTTCCTTCAGGGCTAAATTGAGAGTGCCTTCCAGTTCCTTGCTAATCATTCTAGGCCTCTTCCATCGTGCATTTGAGAGGATATTCATGCTGGCGCGCTAGATTTTCCACCAACGCGACTTTGGTTTCGGCGATCTCATAGCTATAGACGCCCGCGACGCCGATGCCTTTCTTGTGAACGTGGAGCATAATTTGCACCGCTTCAGTTTGCTCCTTGTGAAAAACATACTGCAAGATCTGTACGACGAATTCCTTTGTCGTGTAATCGTCGTTGTGAAGCAGAACTTTGTAGAGGGGCGGGCGTTTTACCTTCTTCTTGGTCTCGGTGACCAGCCCGTGTTCGGATTCCGTCTCGCGCCGGCTCATCTTTGAAGCTTGCCCCTTGTAAAACCCAATCAAATCTAACACGGCGGTACACCGAGCCGCAATATTGTCTCGATCTCGGCTAAATTCCTTTCAGCAAAGGGCCATTGTATCGCGCCGTGGGCTAGGTGTTATAATGGATCCAGGCTGACGACGGCGAAGTCGTCGCCTCGCGGGGGTGTTTATGCTTTCCAACAAAGTCAGCGAGATTATGACAACCAATCTGACGACGGCACCGGCGTCCGCCTCCATTTTCGATGTTATGGCGACAATGGTCGCGAAAGACGTCGGCCGAATCATCATCACCGATGACGACGTTCCGGTCGGCATTTTCACCGAGAAAGACGTTCTTAGGCGGGTGGTCAACCCGCGCCTCGACGCGCGCAGGACCGAAATCAAAAGCGTCATGACCACGCCGGTGCGCGCCGTGCGCGAAGAAACTCACATCATTGACGCTTTTGGCAGGATGTATCGCGGCAAGTATCGGCATCTTTTGGTCCGCGGTCGGCGCGGAAAAATAATTGGCATCGTTTCCATGCGGCGAATTCTCAATATCGCGGTAGAGCTCGGACAAGGGCTCAGCGAGACGCGGACCTTGGGCGACATCGCCGCCGGCGCGATCGTATTCGTCGAAGCCACCTGCAGCGTTCAGGAGGCCGTCGATATTATGGAGAAAAAAAATGTCACCGCGGTGGTGGTGAAAACAGCCGGCAAGCCAGCGGGCATTTTTACCGAGCGCGACGTGCTGAGGCGTGTCGCGGTTACGGAATTGTCGGTCAAAGACACAACGGTCAAGCAAGTGATGACCGCGCCGATCATAACGATGCCAATGACCGCGCTCGTCGGCGACGTGCTCGCCGAAATGTATCGCCGGGATATTCGAAATATGCCTGTTCAGGCAGGCAGCGGTGATCTCATCGGCTTGGTCTCCATGCCTGAGATTCTTCAATATGCGCGCGCTTTTAATGTCGATGAGCAGGTGCGTCGCACCTGGAAAGAGGTCGCCGAATTTCTCGATAACGAAGACCAATATACCCCCGGGTAAAGATTCTAAACCGTTGTCTTTCCAGGGTTATATGGTAGAATCGGCGAATTGTCATCGAGCTTATAAGGAGGTTGTATTTTGGATACGCCGTTAATCAATGATCTCAACATCTGCGTTGCCACGGAGAATGGTTCCGGTAGCGCTTCTTCGAACAATATTCTTTTCAAGGCCATCTTTAAAATGGGCATTCCCTGCTCATCGAAGAACATGTTTCCGTCGAATATTCAGGGTCTGCCCACCTGGTATCAGATCCGTGCCTCGGCGGAGGGCTACCTCAGCCGAAAAGATGTCATCGACGTGATGGTGATGTTCAACGATGTCACAGCGGCAAAAGACATTTACCGCGTGCGCGACGGCGGTTTGATTCTTTACGACGACTCCACGCCTCTCGGCGCCAGTTTGAAACGCGATGGCGTTCAGTTCATCGGTTTTCCGGCGAACAAACTCGTGGCCAAGCTCGTACCGGCATCGCCGCTCCGCGCCAAACAGCGCAACATGGTCTATGTCGGAGCCCTGGCTTATCTTTTCGGCATCGATATGTCCGTGATCAAGGCGGTGCTGGAAGATACCTTCGGCAAAAAGCCAGCGGTCATCGAATCCAACTTGATTTGTATCGAGGCGGGCTATCAGTACTGCAAAGAGCAGAACTATAAACAAACCATCGCCCGGCTCGAACCGATTCCCAACGGCAACAAAGGCAAAATCATCACCGAGGGCAACACCGCGGCCGCGTTGGGCGCCATTTACGGCGGCGCCTCGGTCATTTGCTGGTATCCGATCACACCGTCGAGCTCCCTGGCTGAATCGATGGAATATTACCTGCCGAGATTGCGCAAACCCATTGACGGCAAAAAAACCTACGCGATTGTTCAGGCGGAAGACGAGATTGCTTCCGCCGGCATGGTGGTGGGCGCGGGTTGGGCGGGTGCACGGGCGATGACTTCCACCTCGGGCCCCGGAGTCTCGCTCATGAACGAGACCATCGGCCTTGCCTACTATGCGGAGATCCCCAGCGTTTTTTTCATTATCCAACGCGGCGGGCCATCGACTGGATTACCCACGCGAACGCAGCAGGCGGATATTTCCCTTATGTACGGCGCTTCTCACGGCGATACGCGCCATCTTATTTTGATTCCCCATGACATGAATTCCTGTTTCGACCTGGCGCGCCAGAGTTTCAATTATGCCGACCGGTTCCAAACGCCGGTTTTCGTCGCCATGGATCTCGACCTCGGTATGAACCTGTGGCCGTCGGAGCCCCTGAAATTGAACCAGGAACCGTTCGATCTCGGCAAACGGTTGACCGCGCAGGACCTCGACGAATGGACCAAGGCCGGCAAAAAATTCCGTCGCTACTTCGATCAGGATGGCGACGGTATTCCGTATCGGACCGTGCCGGGCAATCAGAATCGTCTGGCGTCTTATTTTACCCGTGGTTCGGGCCACGACGCCGATGCTCGCTATTCCGAAGACGAGCACGACTACAAATATATCCTCGACCGGCTGCGGAAAAAATTCGAAACCGCGCGTAAGTTTGTTCCCAAGCCGATTGTTGAAAAGGAACGCGGCGTAAAGACCGGCATTATTTGTTACGGGTCGAGTTATGAGCCGGTGCGCGAAGCACGCGATCGCTTGAAGGCGCGCGGTTTGAAAACCAATTTTTTGGTGATTCGCGCTTTGCCTCTGACCAGCGAAGTGAGAGATTTCCTGGCCGAACACGACACCATCTATCTGGTCGAGCAAAATCGCGACGCGCAAATGGCGGCGATTATCAAAGATGAACATCCCGAGTTCGGCACCAAGATCGTCAGTGTGTTGATTTACAATGGGCTGCCGGCGACGCCTCTCGAAGTCGTCAATCAGATTTTCGCCGCATCCCAATCGGCAAAAACGGCATAAGGACAGGATAAGAACATGGCAGAAGCTAAACTCAATCGTCTCAATTTGGCTGAAAAAGACTATGACGGCGCGGCCTCGACCATGTGCCGAGGTTGCGGCCATGACGCCATCTCGGCGTCGGTGCAGCGCGCGTTCTTTGAAAACAGCATCGACCCGCGCAAGGTCGTGAAATTAAGCGGTATCGGTTGTTCGTCGAAAACCCCCGCCTATTTTCTCAGCCAATCCTTCGGCTTTAACGCGGTGCACGGCAGAATGTCCGCGGTCGCCACCGGCGCCAACCTGGCGAATCATACGTTGCTGCCGATCGGCGTTTCCGGCGACGGCGATACCTCGGCCATCGGCTTGGGCAATTTTTGCCACATGATGCGCCGTAACATTAACATCACCTATATCATCGAGAACAATGGAGTGTACGGCTTGACCAAAGGGCAGTTTTCCGCAACGGCGGATGTTGGTTCGGTCATGAAAGGCGGTAAGGTGAACGATATCCCCGCCATCGACTTGGCCGAGCTCGCGATTACGCTCGGCGCTACCTACGTTTCGCGAAGCTTCTCCGGCGACCGCAAACAGCTGGCGCCGCTGGTTCAAGGCGCTCTCTCCCACAGAGGCAGCGCGATTTTGGACGTCATCAGCCCCTGCGTGACTTTCAACAATCACGAAGGATCGACCAAGAGCTTAAAGTACGTCAAGGGACACTTGGATCCGATTCATGATCTCGATTTCATTCCACCCTACGAGAATATCGAGGTCGATTACGATGAAGGAACGGATCACCAAGTCGAAATGCACGACGGCTCGCGCATCATCTTGCATAAGCTTGGCAAGGATTACGACCCGACGAATAAAGCGCAGGCGATCCAGGCGATTCACGGCGCCATTGCTGAAGGGAAGTTTTTGACAGGATTGATTTATTACAACCCCAACCGCAAAGAATTCGCCGAAGAGCTGAACTTATGCGATGTGCCTCTTTCGGAATTGACCCAGGAATATCTCCAACCGCCGCTCGAAGCGCTGGAAAGAATTAACGCGGACATGATGAAGTAGGCTCCGCGGCCACAATTCCTGAACGCAAAAGACCTGGTAGGTTTTTCTACCAGGTCTTTTTTTGTCAATGGATTGAACGTCGGGTGTTCTTATTCAAAGGCCGCGCATTTCTCTCGCCGGCAGATCTTGCCAGGTGTCGACAATGTCCTTCGACGAAGCGACCAAACCAAAGTGGCGGCGCATATTGTCCAGCGTGCCTAAATGCAGCTTGGCTTCATACGCCGCCGAGCAATCGTCGATCATCGTGACATAGTAATCGAACATATAGGCGTCCCGNGCGGTGGTTTCCACACAGACGTTGGTNGCCACGCCGCANACCAGCACGCTNTGAATGTTGCGCGCTTTGAGGACGGTATTTAAGTCGGTATTGATAAACGCGCTGTAGCGGTGCTTGACGACCACTCGCTCGCTCGGCAGCGGTGCGATGCCTTGGTAAAACTCCGCGCCCCAAGTTCCCTCGCGGCAAGTGCTAAGCCCGCCTTTCTGCGAAGTGCGATAGATCCAGGACGGCGTATCGGTCCACTCGCTGTGCGTGGTTCGAATGTATACGATTGTGAGTCCCACTCGCCGCGCTTCTTCAATCAACCGCAACAAGGGCGGCATGATCGCCATCGCTGCGTTGACATCTTCGCCGCGTTTGCCGGCGCTGCCTTTGGGGCTGACGAAATCGTTTTGCACATCGACGACGATCAAGGCCGCGTTCTTCGGATCGCAGCGTTCCTTTAGGCTTTTTAAGATTTCCACAAAATTCCTCCCCGTTGAATTTGCTTGGCGCCGCTTACTGAAAACGGATCACCGACAACCGGGTTAATGGTCGTGTTTTCGTTGCAAGCCACCATGGCCCATTGCCATGATGTCGGCGCGCATGATCTTTTCGCCAGCGAGCAACCGTGGCAATAACACATCGAACGCAGTGAAAGGATCGTGCAGCACGCAGCCGGAAAGGCCCATGACCGGCGTATCGCCGAGATAAGCCATGACAAACATCGAGCCGGGCAAAACCGGAAACCCATGCGTCTCAACTTTGGCGCCGCTCCGGCGGATGCCTTCGGGCGTTTTGTCGTCCGGATCCACTGACATGCCGCCGCTGACGAGAATGATTTCGGCGCCGGCCCGCTTCGCGGCGTTGATATCGCCTGCGATGATATCCGGATCGTCGGGTGCCACCTTGACCGATTCGAGCGTCGATCCGAGCTCGCCGACCTTTCGCGTTACGATCGGGCCGAAGCCGTCCTTGATACGGCCGGTAAAAACCTCGCTGCCGGTAACCACGAGATGCACTTTCTTTTGTGGCATCAACAGAAGCGTGACAATCGGCTTTTCCTTGCACAGTGCTTCGGCCTTCTGAACCAATTCTTCCTTGACGATCACGGGAATGGTCCGCGTGCCGGCAACCACCGTACCTTGTTTCACATAGCGATCACCGGGTAACGTTGCCAACATAAGATCACCTAACGAATTGAAGCGATAAAGCAAATCCGTATCGACTTTAAGCAGCCCGGGAATGGCCGCGACCAGATTGATACGCCCTTCGCTTGGATCCGTCAGGTTTAGATTCGATCCGGCTGCGGCCCGCGCCAGTCTTCGCGCGGCATCTTCCTCATGCAGTTCGTCTTTTTCCAACTCCATGACGTAAAGATTGCGCTTACCGACATCCAAGAGCTTGGAAATATCCTCCTGGCGGACAATATGGCCCCGGCGAAATGCCGGTCCCTTGTGCTTGCCGGGCACAATCTCGGTAATGTCGTGAGCCAGAGGCAGTCCCACCGCCTCTTCTACGGGTATGACTTTAAGCATTCTGGCGATTTCCTCTGCTTGCGCTTCTAACCGAGAATATATTCTCACGACCCGTGCTTTGTCCAGGATTGGGATTTACCCGTATTGGCTGCGTTTACAAAGCGTCGAAAACCGCAGCCGCACGTTAGGCGAAGAATTGTCGGTTACAACGCGCTCTATGCTTACTGCCAAGAGCCGGTGCGTACGAATGCCGCTGCTCACCAGAACGCCCCAAAATTGACGAGATTTGGGGGCTCTGCAGAATCCATCGGCCGAAGGAGTATGATTTTTAAACCCTGAACGACATGAGAGCGAGGCTCGCCGGCCCCGGGACGACAGGGCAACCTCCTAACCCGGATTATTCGCGGTAAAGCTGCGATCGAGCTGCAACCCTTCCGGAACGAAGGCAAAGCAGCTGTGCCTTGAAGGCGCAAGTGGGCGAGTTGCCCCATGAGGGCGGCAGCGAAAAGGTCAAACATCGTGCCGAGTGCCGAGCCAATATGAAACATTCGCGCCGGTGCCTTCATTCCTCCAGGGTCACAACTCGATCAACAGAGTGTCGTCAGGTTTCCTCGTAGCATGAATAATCCAGGCTAATCATGCGACTCAATAGCGTCGCCGGTCGATTGCTGCTCGTGGCGCGCGCTCACAAGTAATTTATCGATGCGTTTTCCGTCCATGTCCACGACTTCGAATCTCAGCCCGTTCCACTCGAAGGAATCCGATACCGAAGGAATCCGCCCCATCCTCGTGAAGACGAAACCGCCCAACGTTTGATAGGCGTCGCGTTTTTCTCCCGGCAAGTCGTCCAGATGAAAAATCTCTTTGAACTCGTCCACGCTCAACATCCCGTCCAAAAGCCAGGAGCCGTCGTGGCGCTGGACCGCCTTTGGATCGGTCGGCTTTCCGTTGAACGGAATATCGCCGGCGATCGCTTCCAAAATATCGTGGTGCGTGAGTAACCCCTCAATGCCGCCGTACTCATCCACGACCAGAGCGATATGCTGCCCGGACCTTTTAAATGACTCCAACACTTCCAGGGCATTTACTGTTCTTGGCACGAATAAGGGCTGCTGCATCAAAGCTTTGAGATCGAGGCCCTGACCCGCCAAGCTGTGGGTGAGCAACTCCTTGGCCTGCACAACGCCGTCCACTTTATCCAGGCTCCCCGTCGCCACCGGAAAACAGGAATGTCCGCTGGAGATAATCTTTTCTCGAATCTGCTCAGCGCCGTCTTCGAGATCAAGCCAGGCGATGTGCGTTCGCGGGGTCATCAACGAGCGCGCGGTTTTGTCGCCAAGCCGGAGCACGGCTTCGACCATGTCTTGCTCCGACTCCTCGAACACGCCGGCATCGGTGCCTTGCTGGACCAGTGTTTTGATCTCTTCTTCGGTGACGGGAGGCTCATTAGGTTGTTGGCGGCCAAAGATCCGGCACACGGCGTCCGTAGAAATACTGAGCAGATGAACCATCGGCGAAGAGATCTTCGTGAATAGACGGAGCGGGATAGCGACGTAGGTCGCGATGGTCTCTGGATGACGCAGCGCGAGGCGTTTGGGTACCAGTTCGCCGATGACGAGGGAGAAATAAGTGATGATCAGAACTACCAGTCCGAGACCGATTTCCTGATGGTAGGGTCCGATGACGGGCAGCCCTACGATATAGGCGCCCAGCCATTGGGCAACGCTCCGGCCCGCAAAAGCGCCCGCCAGAATTCCAACCAGAGTGATACCGATTTGTACCGCCGACAGAAATCGATTTGGCGCAAGGGCCAGCTCGAGAGCCACTTTTGCCCGGCGATTACCCCTCTTGATCCAATCCTGTAAACGCGATTTGCGCGCCGTAATTACCGCCATCTCAGACAATGCGAACACCCCATTGGCCACAATGAGCAGTAGAATGATAATGATTTCGCCACCGATATCGGACATTTGGCCCTTTACTCCCCCCACCCAAGAATACCAGGAAGAACGCAAATTAACAGTGTACCGCGGCGGTCCGCGCGACCGTGGGACGGTCCGGCTAGTCAAACAAGCACACCGAAAAAGTGAAGTCGAAGTTACACGCGAGAGGGGTCAACGCGCTACCAATACGTAAACGATTTCGGCGGCAATGGCCGTTACTAGCACAACCAACCAAGGCGGCCACTGCCAAAATATCAAAGCGCCGAAAGCGCCTAACCCGAGGCTAAAATCACTGGCACTGAAAATTGCGCTGGTCCAGATCGGCCGGTACAGAGCGGCGAGGAGCAATCCGACAACCGTCGCGTTGATGCCGCTCAGTGCCGACTGAAAGGTCGATTTGCCGCGCAATGCGTCCCAATACGGCAAGGCCCCGATAATGAGGAGAAATGACGGGAGAAAAATCGCAACGAGACAGAGCAACGCTCCGCTCCAGCCATTCATCACGCCGCCGAGGTACGCAGAAAACGTAAACAGGGGCCCCGGTACCGCCTGCGTGGCGCCGTAACCAGCAACAAATTGCTCGTTGGTGATCCAGGCGCGGCCGACCACTTCAGACTGCAATAGCGGTAGCACGACGTGGCCGCCGCCGAACACAAGAGAGCCGACTCGGAAAAAGCTATCGAAAACTTCTAGCGTGTGGCTTTCTGTAAATTGTCGAATGAGCGGCAGACCCAATAACAGAGCGAAAAAAGTGATCCACGCGCCGACGCCCAATCGTTTGTCGATCGAAAACTGCCGGTGCACATCTGTGCCTAAAACCACTGGTGGCAACACCAGCCAGCCGATTGCTCCGCCGGCCGCAATCGCAACGAGTTGACCAGCCGCGCCGGACCAACTGAGCGTCACGACGGCCGCCACTAACGCTAAACTCGCGCGCTGGCGATCCGGACACAAATTTTTAGCCATGCCCCAAACCGCTTGCGCGACCACTGCGACAGCGACTATCTTCAGTCCGTGTATCCACCCCTCGTTAGCAGCGGCGCCAAGCGCGTCAACGCCGAGCGCAAACATCAGCAGGGCCAGCGCGGATGGCAAAGTAAATCCCAGCCATGCCGCCAATGCGCCCGCTAGACCGGCGCGCGCGATACCGATCGCCATCCCGACCTGGCTGCTTGCCGGGCCGGGTAAAAACTGGCAAAGCGCGACAAGATCCGCATAGCTCTGCTCATCGAGCCACTTGCGCCGCGCCACATATTCCTCACGGAAATAACCCAAATGCGCGATCGGGCCGCCAAAGGAGGTCAAACCAAGCCGCAACGCGACCAAGAACACTTCGACTGCGGAACCGTTCGGAGAAATAGTGGTCGGGGACTCGTTCCCATCAAAAGTGTGTCGATCCCTCGTCATGGTTTAATTTGCGCTATCGTCCTTGGAATGATTCTCAACGCCATGCGAGAACGTCGCTTGAATAACCGGCTTCGACTTGCTAGATGCGAGTCTCACATTGAAAAATTGCCGGACTTAAGTCGCATTCTAACTTCCCGTCGTCAGGAGTTTTATCGCATGGATTTAGTGACCATCCCTTATCAGTATTTAAGCTCTCTTTGCCACAGCATTTATGACCCGAAACTTTTTCATGGGGTAAAACATTACGTCCTGTTCATCGGCTATCCGCGCAGCGGGCACACTCTAGTCGGGTTTTTGCTCGACGCCCATCCGCAAATCGTCGTGGCAAGCCAGACCAGCGCGCTTAGATACATCAAGTATGGCTTTGGCACGCAACAAATCTTCCATTTGTTGGCGCAGAATTCACGGCGGGTCGCCAAAACAGGCCGAGAACAGCGGCGTTATTCGTATAACGTTCCCAATCAATGGCAGGGTCGCTACGAGAATCTGCGGGTGATCGGCGAGTCCACGGGTCTCACTCGGCTGCGGCGCAGTCCAAACCTGCTTCGATCCCTGCGAGAAAGGCTCAAGGGAGTCGAACTCAAACTGATTCATGTCATTCGAAATCCCTATGACAATATCAGCACGATGAAGCTGCGAAGGGGAGAGTCCCTGGCGGATGCGATCCAGAGATATTTTTCCATGTGCGAATTCGTCGACCGCCTGAAGCCGCAAGTAGCGTCCGGCGCGGTCCACGATTTAAAACACGAAGATCTCATCAGCAATCCTCAGAGCACGCTCAAAGAACTCTGCGGATTTGTCGGTCTGAGCGCTGACCCAAGCTACTACAACGATTGTGCCAGCATCATCTTTAAGTCCTCGCACAAGACTCGCCACGATGTGGAATGGAGTTCGAACCTGATCGCTTCTGTAAAACAACAAATGGCCAAGTTCCCATTCTTGAGCAGCTATACCTACGCGGACTAGGCCCTCAGTACTTGGCGGAAGTCTCTTCGGGCGGCTTCACGCTTCGAAATACCGAGTAGATCCAAAGGTCGTAAATAATTTTCAGCCCCCCCGCCACAAGGAATGGCAGTCCGAGGGCCGGCCTTGCCAGTATCGCTCCGGTGAATAATGGCGCGACCGCCGCGCCGGCATTTCGCGCTACCGATAAAATCCCCGCGGCAGCGGCCCGCTCATCGGCATTGACGACCGCCATGGTGTAGGACTGCCGTGTCGGCACGTCCATTTGTGACAGCAAATGCCGCAGTAGCAACATACCAACCGCCAGCTCCAGGTTCGGCATCAAGGGCACGAGCAACAGCAGAACGTTTGACGGCAAGTGGGTAAACACCATGGTGTTTAACAACCCGAAGCGGCGCGAGATCGCGGGCGCGCCGAGAAAAGAGAGTGCCGCCAGCAAATTGGTGCCGAAAAAAATCCCGCCCAACGCGTTCAGGTCGAGCTGGTAACGGAGATAGAACCAATAAGCAACGATGCTTTGAACAATGAAGCCCCCGGCAAAAGCGTCAAGAGCGAACAGCCCGGCCAACTTTGCGACCATACCGCGAGATTGTTGCAAACCACGCCTCCGCGTCGCTGAGGCGGATTTCCTTGGGGCTTCGACGTCGGGCGAAAGCAGCGCGAAAAGAATCGCGAGCAAAAGCGCTAGCACAACATAGCCCCAGACCAGGAAATGGTAACCCGCAATGGGTGACAGAGCGAAAAACTCAGGCAAGCTCACCGCCAGAGCGCCGAGCGCGCCGGCGAAGGATCCAACCAGATTGTAGGCGGAGAAGACGGCCGTTCGATGCTGATCGCTGGTTGTTTGCGGTAGGACCGCCTGCTCCAGGGATAAAAACGGCCCCACTTCTTTTCCCGACGGACTGATGGTGCCAAAGATTGCCGCGACGCCCAGCCAAATCGGGTTCGCGCTGACCGCGAATACGCAACCGGCAAAGGCCATCAGAAGTGCACCGACGATCAGCAGCGACTTACGGCCGAAGCTATCCGCGATCGATGTGACGACGAGCGTCATCACTGCGCCCCCGGCGAGGGCAGCCGTGAATATCCAGCCGATTGCCATCGCGCTCAGCCCGACGGCATCGAGATAGAGCCCCAGAACCACGGACAAGAATCCGTACGCGAAGGAACGCACGCCGCTTGTGGCGAAGAGCAACCAGCCATCGCGCGACAAGAAAGGGAATCGCATTTATAGAGGAGTACGAAAGGTCGATCGCTTATTCAAGCGGTCGAGAGCGGCCCCTCTGTTGTATCTATTCGACGATGATCGCGGCACTCATGCTTTCGTGGTCGATGCCGCAAAAGTTGTCACAGTGAAATTCGAATGTGCCGGGTTTTTCCGGGACCAGCCGCACACGGGCGGTCTCGCCGGGTTCCAGATCGGCGCGCAATCCCAAGTCAGGAATATTGAAACCATGCGTAACGTCTTTTGAAACTAGCTCGAGCACAACCGGTTCTCCGACTTTGAGGCGAATTTCATGCGGTCGATATTCGAACTTGCGCGCCGTAATTTTGACGACGCGCTCCGAAGTCTGAACTCCGCCGGAACTTAAGAAAGTTGAGCCGAAGAAAACAATTGGCAGGGCAATAACCGCGCAACAAACGATTCGAGATAGGGTTGACTGCATGACTAGCTCCTTACCACGGGATATTCAATGATCTTATATTGGGCTTCATCCCCTTCGGCTTCGATTTCGCGAAACCCCAGACCCTTGTAGGGTGACGCCGCATTCCACGGCACGGGCGCGCGCTTGGGCTGTGAACCGGGCGCCGGCAGCGGAAAAATCAGCGACTTGGCCGCGTGGTGAGCGATACGACCGGTCATGTGATGATGTTCCTGGTGAATATGTCCGTAGAAAACCGTCACGTTGGGATGCTGCGAAAGAATTTTGATCGCCTGTGATGCGTCAGCGGTGGTCCAGTCCCACTGCGGATAAAGATCGAAAAGCGGCCGATGCGTGAAGACAACGATTTTGGAATTGGGGTTTTGCTTTTTTAGATCGGCGTCCAACCATTGCAATTGCGCGTCGCCTAAACGCGCGCGCGGATCGGAGACGTTGTCGAGCACGATGAAGTGCACTCCTTTGTGGTCGAAGGTGTAGTGGGTGGCGCCGAAGAATTCCTGGAATGCCTTACTATGGTCCAAGGAACCGTCATGTTCGCCCGGCATCAAGCGGACCTCCTTCACTTTGAGCTGGCCGACGATCTCCTTGAATTCACCGAGCCGGCGCCGCCGCTCCTTGGGATCTTCTGTGGCATGGGTAAGATCTCCGGTGAAAACGATGAAATCAGGTTGTACTTTTAACTCGTTCACGGCCGCAACGGCCTTGGGTAAAGTGCCCGCCGCATCCGGGTTCGCCTCAGGTCCGGTAAATCCCCAATGGGTGTCCGACAGCTGGGCAAAATAAAAATCACGATAGTCGGCAGCCTCGGACAGATTCGCGCCGTTTCGCACGGCGGAATAGCCAAGTCCGGAGGCAAACACGACCCCACCCATGCCGGCCAATTTCAAAAAGTCACGACGGTTTATCGTCATCGTCATAATCGATCTCCTTGCTTGTAATTGCTTGTCATCCCTATGACCTTTGTAATGGTTGTTTTATTCCCGCCGCGAAAGCTGCGTCCAAAACTCACTCTGTTCAACCGCACACAGTCCGTGGCCGGAATAGAATCCGTCATCGAACCCGCGAACTATTCTCAGCCGTACCCACCGGCTGGTTGAGCAAACTGGCCACATCAGCCTTAAGTTGCTGCATCGACAGTCGGTCCGCGCTGTCGTAGGAACCGCGAATCTGCGCGTCGCGGTCGACGAGCATAAAGCGCGGACTATGTATCACGATGGGCGCTCCCTGGCGGGTCACAGCAGATGCTGCCGGCACATGAAACCCGTCTTCCACCAACCGAACAATCTGCTTTTTGTCGCCGGTCAAAAACAACCACCGTTGGCCGTCCGCGTGAAAACGCTTCGCATAACGTGCGAGAATTTGCGGCGTATCTTTTTCGGGGTCCACCGAAATCGAGACCAGCCTGAGATCACGGTTATTGACCCATAGCTCTTGGAGCTTCGCCATTTCCGCTGTCTGCAACGGGCAGGTATCGGTGCATTGCGCATAGATAAAATCGGCAATCCAGATTTTGCCCCGCAAATCCGCAAGACTGACCGGCCTGCCACTGCGTTCGGTAAGGGCAAATTCGGGCACCGAGCGCATAACGCGGCCCTGGGGCGATTGACGGCTCAATGAAAGCACTTTGAACGGGGCGGCGTTATGCGCCAACGCCGCCGCCGACCACCCTAGACACGCCATAAAGATCGAGACTCGTGCTGCGTTCATCGGTCATCTCCACGCCAAATTATATGCGCATATTCCAGCGCACGTTTAAGTTAAGCGGCCCGGCGCCGGGCAAATCGCCGAGCGAGTTTCTTCCGCGCCAAGCCGCCATGGGTTAGTCCTCGTAATCGATCGCGAAGCGATGCTGCGACTCGATTCTTTGCGCCTGAACCTCATCGCTGCCCGGCGGCTCGTGGTCGCACGATCCGTAGAAGTCGATCAGGTCGCCCGATGGGGCGAGACTCGGACGCGCGTTGGCCAATGTGCTCTCTTGGATCGCCTGGAACTTCAGGTGGCAGTAGCTACTGGGCCTGCTGGCCTCTTTGAGGATCACGTTCTCGGCGCGCGCCGTCGCGCCACTCAAGCCAATCGCTCCGACAATCGCGCTTAGAGCTATTAGCAATTTACGACCCTTCATCTCGATCATCTCCCTTCCGGCCAACCCGTGGCCTTCATCCTGTTTGACCAGAGCACGCGGGAAAAAATTCCCTGGAAAAAATCTTTCGCTGAAATAGAATCACTTACTTTCAAGCGCGACTGGCTCATTTGATTTTGTTTTTGATCGGTGCGATCGACTTCAAGTAATCCGCGATGGCGAGGGCATCCGCTTGTTTCATGTCTTTGAAACCATGGGGCGCGCCTTGGATCACTTCGGCCATCAATCCTCCGACATTGTCGAAGTCGGGTTTGATCCCGGTGCGCACCAGATCCGCGATCTCTTGCCGCTTCCAATCGCCGATTCCGGTGAATTTGTCGGGTGTGATGTTCGGCACCTCGACTCCAAGCAGACTACCTTTGTCCGTGGCTCCTGCCAGGTATAGAGCTCGGTTCGGCGCACCGAGAAAATTTCTCGGTGTATGACAGTCGCCGCACAGCGACACGTGCTCGACGAGATACCGGCCGCGCTCGACGCCGCTGTTGGGCGCCTGGGCCGGCGCCCTGCTGAAATGGCCAAACGCTTTTAGAAACAAACCCGTGCCCAGACTGCGCGCGAAAGGCGCCCAGGTTTTCAGCTCCGGCGTAGGTTTCTTCACCGGTTGGAGAGTTCTTATATAAGCGATCAAGGCTTGCAGATCTTCCGGTGCCATGCCGGAATATTTTTCGTAGGGCATCACCGGCAGGATTCTGCTGCCGTCGCGACGAATGCCTTTGATAATCGCATCGATGATCTGCTGATCGGTCCACCCGCCCAAACCGGTTTCTTTGTCTTGAGTGAGATTGGTGCTGTAGACCTTGCCAAACGGGATCGGAAAAGAGCGTCCCCCGGAATTGAAATCCCCCCGCGGAACCGTGTGACAAGCGCAGCCACCGGCCAGGGCAAAGACGTACTGCCCTTTCTTAACGAGGTTGGCCTCAGGCGTTTGAGCCCACGCCGCGACGGCCTCAAAAAGCAAAATTTGGAAACACAAGAATAGCCAGCTGCGCTTGGTCGTCATTTCACTCCCCCGTTTCGCTCAAGTTTGTCGTTCGATCCGGTGGCGCCCCATGGTTGTCATTCTTTTTACAGCTCCGCGCAGAATTGATGTTTCGTGCGACATCGTCTTGCCCGCTGGCGACCACTCCCGCGGCGTGCGCGGCCGGCGGCGTGCTCAGGCCCACCGCCGCCGTAAAGAAAAGAAACGCCACACTTG
>Ga0065705_10002023_pt1 | contig 15895 bp, 11 predicted proteins | sample SwibulcommuniRL2_FD_59092 | JGI IMG/M metagenome (GOLD analysis project Ga0065705, IMG submission 59092) | Bulk soil microbial communities from switchgrass field near Rose Lake, East Lansing, Michigan, USA - RL2 Bulk Soil v2 (version 2) | ecosystem: Environmental > Terrestrial > Soil >...
GGTCGCCTGAAGAAAGCTCCGCCGGGAAGCACAGGCCTTGCGCATGGCACCGATCCAGCAAGGAGATTTGACTTTATACTGACGCGATATTCGGGATATGCTAAACGCTCGGCCGGCGCGACGATAGTCAGCGGCTTCGGCCGCTGGAGGCGTGTGAATGGTACGGCGGTGGATAAATCGTTGGCCTCTGTTGGCCCTACTGGCATTGTGCGGCCGAGGCTCCACTTGGCTGGCTGCCGCCGAGCCGCCAGACTTCGAGCGCGATGTGGCCCCGATCGTGGTCAACCACTGCCTCGTCTGCCATCAGCCGAATAAGCGGAGCGGGGGTTTGGATCTCTCGACGCTGGCTACGGCTACAACTGGTGGTGAACTAGGCCCGGCGATTGTCGTCGGGAAGCCGACCGAGAGTGTGCTCGTGGACCGTATCACTGCCGGCGAGATGCCGCCGCCGAAAGCCAAGGAGTCAAAACCACTGTCGGCCCAGCAGATCGACACGCTGCGCCGCTGGGTCACTTCTGGGGCGGCCTGGCCGCAGGGCCGCGCGCTGGGCGTCCACGAAAGGACCATCGATCTCGACCAGGCCCGCACCTTCTGGTCGTTCCGGCCGGTCCGCAGGCCGGATGTGCCTGGCTTGAGAGTCTCCAATCCGATCGACGCGTTTATTGAAGATCGCCTCGCCAACAGCGGCCTGGCGCTTTCGCCCACTGCCGAGCCGCTTGTGCTTCTCCGCCGCCTATCACTCGACCTTCGCGGCTTTCCACCGACGATCGAAGAGCAAACTGCATTTCTGGCCGCTTGCTCCCCCTCGCCCCCTCTCCCCCTCTCCCACTCGGCTGAAAATGAGGGGGCCAGTAGAAGATCGCGAGAGCGGGAGAGGATCGCGTATGAGTCCGTCGTCGATCGCTTCCTCTCCGAGCCTGCCTACGGCGAACGCTGGGCCCGGCATTGGCTCGATCTGGTGCGCTATGCCGATTCCAACGGCTACGAGCGAGACGACGCCAAGCCGAGCGTTTGGCGCTATCGCGACTATGTGATCGCCGCGCTAAATGACGACAAGCCTTACGACCGGTTTGTCTTGGAGCAGATCGCCGGCGACGAATTACCCGATGCGAGCGATGAAACACTCATCGCGGCCGGCTTTCACGCGCTGGGGGCCTGGCAAGATGAAGTGGATCCGCTGGAAGCGCCGCAATATCGGGCCGACGAGCTGGACGACATGGTCCGCACGATGTCGCAGACGTTCCTCGGCCTGACTCTTGGCTGTGCCCGCTGTCACAACCACAAGTTCGACCCGCTGACGATGGTCGATTACTACAGCCTCGTGGCGATCCTCGCTCCGCTGAAGCGGCCCAACAAGGGCCGTATGGATCGCGATATTCCACTCGGCACGCCCGAGCAAATTGCCGCGATCAACGCGCGGAACGAAGAGCTGGCGAAGCTCGATGCGAAGATCCTGGAGATCATTACCCAAAAGCCGGCCGACGCCGAGCAGCAGAAGGCGGCCATTCACGAGCGGCAGCGGGAACTGCGCGCCAAGACTCCAGACAGGCCCGGTGCGTACCGCTGCTACGAGGACAGCCCCAATCCGCCGCCGACGTACTTGCTGCTCTCTGGCCGGGCCAGCAACCCCGGCCCACTCATGCAGCCGCGCGTGCCGGCCGTATTGACCGACAGCCAGCCCACATTTCCGGAGTCCATCTCTCCGTCTCTCCGTCCCTCCGTCCCTCCGTCTTCCTCTACCCTCCGCCGCCTCACGCTCGCCCAGTGGATCGCCAGTCCCGACAACCCGCTCACGGCCCGCGTGATCGTTAACCGTGTCTGGCAACATCACTTCGGCGAAGGTCTCGTGGCGACGCCAAGCGACTTCGGCGCGATGGGCGCCCGCCCGACCCATCCCGAGCTGCTCGACTGGCTGGCGCACTGGTTCTCCCACGATGCCGATTGGTCACTGAAGAAGCTGCATCGACTAATTGTGATGAGCGAAACGTATCGGCAGTCCACCACGGTTCAAAGTTCAATGTTCAAAGTTCAACGTCTTGAGGCCAATTCAACTTTGAACATTGAACGTGGAACATTGAACCCAAACGCGATCGATCCCGAAAACAAACTTCTGTGGCACTTCCCCTATCGGCGGCTTGACGTCGAAGCAATTCGCGATTCGATGCTCGCGGCGGCGGGCAACATGAACCGGCAGATGTACGGCCCGGCGGTCTATTTGCCGATCGATCAGGCCGCGATCGAGGCCCATACCGACAAGCAGGCCGCTTGGAAGGCCTCGGCCGAGCCCGCCATCGATCGGCGCACCGTCTATGCCTACGTAAAGCGCACCTTGCTCGTGCCGATGCTCGAATCTCTCGACTTTTGCGACACGACGCAGAGTACCGACCGGCGGGCGATCACCAGCATCGCCCCGCAGGCCCTGACCCTCTTTAACGGCCCGTTCGTCAATCGCCAGGCCGAGCACTTTGCCGACCGGCTCCGCCGCGAAGCGGGCGACGATTCATCACGGCAAATCGATTTGGCATTCCGCCTGGCCCTGTCGCGCCGGCCGACGACGGCCGAAGCCGCATCGCTAAAGAGATTCCTGGAATCCGAAACGGAAAGCCTCGGCCCGCAAGCTTTGGTTCAAGTCTGCCGCGTGATCCTGAATCTGAATGAGTTCGTATATCCGAACTGATCCGAATCATGTCCGCCAATCCGAAATCCAAAATCCAAAATCCAAAATTTCTCCCCAATCCCACCCCCTGCGGCCGTTCGCGCCGCGAGGCCCTGTGGCAGATCGGCGGCGGGTTCGCTTCGCTGGCGCTCGTGGATTTGCTCGGGAGAGATGGATTTTTCACCGCCGCCGCAGCGGCCGAAGACCAACCGACCACCCACAACTCACAACTCACCACTCACCATGCTGCGAAAGCAAAACACTGCATTTTCCTGTTCATGAACGGTGCGCCGAGCCAGGTTGATACCTTCGACCCCAAGCCTGCGCTTGCCAAATACGACGGGCAGCCATACAGCGGCAAGGTTAAAGTCGGCTCGAACGACCGGCCGGTCGGGTACCTGATGCCCAGCCCCTTTAAGTTCGAGAATCGCGGCCAAAGCGGCCTGGAGATCAGCGACCTCTTTCCACATACGTCCGAGCACGCCGACGATTTGTGCGTTCTTCGGGCTATGTACACCGACACGGCCGCTCACTCGTCGGGTTGCCTGCAGCTCAATACGGGCAGTCCGCTTACGGGCCGACCGAGCCTGGGGTCGTGGCTGAGTTATGGCCTGGGCTCGCTGAACGACGATCTGCCGAGCTACGTCGTAATGACCGATCCGCGCGGCGGTCCGATCGGCGGCGCGCCGAACTGGGGCGCGGGGTACATGCCGGCCCGCTACCAGGGGACGCTTTTTCGCAGCGGCGCATCGCCCCTCTTGGACCTCGCAACGCCAACGGGCGTAAGCCCCCAGACGCAGCGCAAGGCCCTCGACCTGCTGGGGGACCTAAACCAGCAGCATGCCAGCGGGCGGCCCCAGGAAACTGAACTGACGGCCCGAATTCTGGCGTACGAGCTGGCCTACCGCATGCAAACGGCCGCCGCGGAAATCGTCGATCTTTCGAACGAAGACGCGAAGACGCTCGACATGTATGGTCTGAACGAAGAGCGGACCGCCGATTTTGGCCGCAAGTGCCTGATCACCCGCCGACTGATCGAGCGGGGTGTGCGGTTCGTGCAGCTCTATTCGGGCGGCGGCCACATCGAGGCGACTTGGGACGGCCACAACGACTGCATCACTAACCACAAGACCCACGCCGGCGAGACCGACCGGCCGATCGGAGCCTTGATGACCGATCTCAAACGCCGCGGCCTCTGGGACCAGACACTGCTCGTTTGGGGAGGCGAATTCGGCCGCACGCCCACGAGTGAAGGGGTCGGCAAGCCGGGACGCGATCACAATTGGCTGGGCTTTTCAATGTGGCTGGCCGGGGCGGGCGTCCGTGGCGGCCAGGCGGTCGGTGCGACCGACGAACTGGGCTTTGAGGGGGTCGAGGACCGCTGCCATGTCAGCGATCTCCACGCCACGATCTTGCACCTGATGGGATTCGACCACCGCCGGCTGACTTTTTTCTACAACGGCCTCGACCAGCGGCTAACCGGCGTCGTGGAAAGGCAAATCATGCGGCAGGCGCTGGCGTAGGCCGGATTTTTAATCCGGCCACCATCGGACGGAATGCAATTCCGTCCTACCTACCGGCTGCTCTTGAGATACGCCAGCAAATCCGCCAGCTCTTGCCTGTTGAGCAACGTCGCAATGCCTTGTGGCATCAGCGATGCCTGCCCCGGCTGCATGGCGATGATTTCGCTCCGCGGGAGGGCCTGCTCCTGCTGCGGGGCCGTCGCGAGAACAATTTCCTCGGCCGACTGCCGAATCGGAATGCCGGCCACGTTGCGGCCGTCATCCATCCGCACCAGAACTGGCTCGTAGCTGCGCACAAAACTCGCGCTGGGAAAGACGATGGCCTCCATCAGGTCGCGGTCGTTGCGAGACTTGGCGATGTTTGTCAAATCTGGCCCCAAGCGACCCCCCAAATAACCCACGGCATGGCACGTCGAGCATGCCGCCTTTTGGCTGACGAAAATCTCGTGGCCGCGGCGGATGTCGCCGCTGGGGAGCTCCTTGATGATTTGATCGAGCTGGGCCGCCTGTTCCGCGGTGCTGGTGCCAAGTGCGGCCAGTAGCTTCTCCGCCGTCTGGCCGACGGAAGCCGGATACTTGGCCAAGAGCGGCCGCAAGACTTCGGCCCTCAGTCCCCGCGCGCCGCTGGCCGCTTCCAGGGCCGCCACCAGGCGGCGGCCTTGCTCCTCGGTCGGCTCGCGCTCAAATACGGGCAACAACTTTGGCACTTCGAACGGCCCGACCTTGGCCAGCGTATCAGCCAGCGACAGTCGCTGCTGGGCCGTGAGCGCCGCATTGGCCAGCACATTCGCGGCAGCCGTTCGCGAGGCATAGGGCTCGTCTGGAAGCACCGCCGCGGTCAGCAGGTCGAATAGCGCCGGCTCGACCGCGCCGATGCTGCCAGCCGCTTCGAGCGCCGCCAGTCGCGGGCCAATCGGAGCCGCTGCGTTTGTGCCGACGGCCAGTAGCGCCGCTTTTAGTCCGGCATGTCCCGCCTTTGGCAAGGGGAGCGCCTTGGCTGTGGCAACCATCTCACTCAGCATCTCGCCGCTCGCCTTGGGTAGCAATACAGACAAACAATCAAGCCAGGGCGAGGGCGTGGCCGACAATCGCGCCTCGGCCATCGCGTGGAGTACAACCTGCCTCTGCGCGTCTTCATTCGACCGGCGAAGCGTGACTTCCAAAAACCGTTGAATCGCTTCCGATTTGGCGAGTTGAGCCAGTTCGGTTGCGAGCAGCGTTCGCTCATCGCCGGCTGCCGGCAGGCGCTCCAACCGCCGCTGGAAATGCCCCACCAAGGCCTCGCCCCACTGGGGCCGGTGGGCGACAATCCACTGGCCGGTGCGGCGGAGGATCGGATTTTCGTCGTCCAAGAGCGGGATCACGCGCTCGGGTGCAAGACTGCCACCATCCATCTGGTCGAGCGCAACCAGTGCCGCCCGCCGCACATGGGGCGAAGTTGAGTCGAGACCCGCCGCGGTCCCCTGCGGATCGTCAATCTCGATCAGCGCGTAGATCAGTGCGTGTTCGTTGATGCGAGTGGCCGGATCGGCAGGCGCGCCGGACGCGTCGGGTGCGAAGTCCGCCAGATCCTCGATCGATTGGAGCAAGGTCGGCACTGCCTGCTTGTCGCCAATGCGGCCAACGGCCTCCGCTGCTGCTCGAGCAATCGCATGGTCGCGGCTCGAAAGCAGCCTCAACAAGGCGGCGAGGGCGTCGTGATCGCGCCACAGCCCTGTGACATGAGTCGCCGCCTGAGCGACAGTTGCGTCTTTGTCGTCCAGGGCAGTTCGCACAGCACTCCGGGCCGCTGCGCCGTCAATCCCCGCCAGTGTCCACACGCTGCGCAATCGCACGGCAGGATTTGCGTGTTTCTGCTGGCTGGCCAGCGCGTGGACCGCGCTTTCACCATGCGTTCGCAGAGCCTTTGTTGCTCGCTCGCGCACAAAGTGCCGCGAGTCGCCGAGGAGCTTGGCAAGCTCATCTGCAGTCAGCGAATCCCAGGCAATCTTCGTGCCCAGTGGGTCCTCGACCGGTTTAGCGCCGACCTTACGCACGCGATAGATCGCCCCCAGCACGTCGGGCTTGGCGAGCTGCGACGTCGGGCAACAGACCTTGTACCAGCCCCCGGTATCGACGACGAGCAGCGAGCCGTCGGCATCCTCGAACACGTCAGTGGGGTGAAAGTCGGGGTGGTCCGAGCGGACGAAATCCTCATCGACCGTCTTGAACGTCGGGCCGTCGGCAACAAGCGTGTGCCGGACTACCTTGTGCAGGTTGAAGTAGCATGCGAAGAGGTTGTCGGTGTGGTGGCCGCCAAATAGCGACGGGCTGGCTGCGATCAGGCCGCACGGCGCCGCGGCCCCCTCGTGCACGAGCACCGGCATGACGTCGCCAGTCATTTTGTGCGACAAGATGGTGTCGCTTCGCTTGCCGTAAACGCCGCCGTAGATCGCGTGGATCAAGCCATCGCGCCGGCCAGCCTCGGGATGTTGGAAGAACGTGCAACTGAGAATCCGCTCTCCGCTGGCGAGGAACGCGACGTTGACCGGGTTGTCCATGCCGCCCGTGAGCACCGGCTCCAGGCCGCTGCCATCGAGCCGAGCACGGAAGATATGCGAGGCCCGCGTGACGAACTGCTTGCCATTGGCCAGCGTATGCCGCTGCTCGGCGAACGCCCCTTTGCACCAGTACAGCCAGCCATCGCGCCCCAGGTACGGCCCGTGCAGATCGTTGGCACAACCGGTCAGCGTCTTGCCGTCGAACCAGACCTCGCGCCGCTCCGCCTGCCCGTCATCGTCGGCATCGGTCAGCTTCCAGATTTGTGGGGGCGCGGCCACGTAGAGCGACCCCTCGTACCACAGGCATCCTTCGGGGAACATCATCCGGTCGGCAAACACGCCCCCCGTCTCGTAATGCCCGTCGCCATCGCGGTCTTCCAGCAGCACGATGCGGTGCGGCTTGGTCTCGAGCTGCTTTTCGGCTTTGTCGGACATGCCGGCCGAATCAGTCGCGTACAGCCGGCCCCGTTCGTCGCGGGAAATGCTGATCGGACGATCCACGAGCGGCGAAGAGGCCGCCAATTCAATTTCGTAGCCATCCGGCACCTGAATCGTCTTCGAGCCGAAGACCAATTCGCCCGCACTAGCCTGGGCCACGGCGAACAGGATCAAGATCGGGAGCCAATTCAGCGTCGATTTCATGGTTCACCACTGGGGATACTGGATGGCTGCGGCATTATCTTACTCTTCCCACAGATTTTTGCTTGCCTGGCCGTGTCCGCCCGCGAATAATGCCCGCGGAACGACTTCCCCACCCAAGGCTTATCTAACGGGGAGGTGCTCATGTAGCAAGCCATTTCGGCAGCAGGACGGCTCGCAGGCTGCCCACGCTCGCTCGATCCTTGGCACTGGTTTCTTTCGCAAGACCTCCGTTCTCGTTCCTTGTTTCTTCTCCGCTTGGGGTCGCGCAGCGAGTCGGCTCATAGACCGCGCCCAGCTGCTGCACTTGACATCCTGACTTCGATCTGTCTCTCGGTCCTTGCGCCGCTCGGTCCTTCTGGCGGCGACTCGCCGAGGGCTGGGTCGTCCATTGTCTTCATCCCAGCAAGGAGCGACACAATGTTCAAAGATCCGTCGGTTCCGGTCTTTTCGATTGCCCGCTTCCTGTACACCCAGAATCCGTTTTACCTGATCGGCACATTGCTCGTCTTGTTTGGGCTCCAACAGAGCCTGGGTCGCGAGCCGCAACTAGCCACGAGCGGAATGCTTACGATGCTGCTGGCGGCTTACACGCTGTTCCTGGCTGGAATTGCCGCGGTCGTGATCCGCTGGGGCCAGATCTGGGACGATGCCCGGACGATCCTGCTGGTGATCGTGCTGATGTTCTTCATGCTGTCGGCCAGCCTGGATATCCACCTTGTGACCGATCCGGTGTCTGGAACCGTCCTGCTGGCCCTGAGCCTGGCCTTGTCGATTGTCCTCAGTGAAGGCCTCCTCAGTGCACTGAGAATTCACCTGGCTGCTCGCTATCGACTGCCGTACTACTTGCTCCTGGTGCTGCTTTTCGGTTATCCGGCCGTTCCGGCGTGGCTGGCGCAGTTCGGCCTTGTGGAGGCGCGGCCGTGGGTGCTGTTTGCGTTTCCGTGGCTGGCGGGGCTGGCGCTCTTGTCGCTGTTGCCGGCTGCCCGCGCACCCGCCTGTTCCGAGCCAGCCTCGGGGACGCCCTGGAAATGGCCCTATTACCCGTGGTCGCTCTTTGTCTATCTGTCGATCGGCATTGCCATTCGATCCTGGTGGCTTACGATTTCGTTCGAGCCGGCCAGCGGCCAGGACGCCTATTTTCGCCCCTATTTTCTGCTGCCGCTCTGCCTGGCGTGGTCGGCCTTGGTCCTCGAAATGGGGCGCACGCGTGCCAGCCGTGGCGTGGTGGCCGCCGGAATGCTCTTGCCACTTGCGGGACTTGCCTTCGCATTTCCGGGCCCAGGAGCCAGCATCGTCGAAGTGTCGTTTTTGGATCGGCTGTCGGCGACGCTCGGCTCGCCGGCGCAATTGGCCGTGGGCAGCCTGCTGGCGTTTTATGCCTGGACGTGGCTGCGCGGAGTTCGCGCGGCCGAAAGCTTCTTGATATTGATCGGTCTGGTTGCCTCGCTCATCAGCCGCGACACGCTTGATTGGCACTCGCTTTCAAGACCGCAGCCATTGCCACTGGCCGCGGTGGCGGCGGGACTGCTTGCCGGCGCCGCTATCCGGAAAAGCACCTGGCGCGCATTGACAGCCGGCATGCTGATCTGCGGGGGGCTGCGACACGTGTCGCTTCCGATCGCCGCAAACGATGCCTGGTTCTGGCACTGGCACGCGCCCGCCGTGGCACTCCTCGCCTTGACGGTCCTCCTGGATGACGACCTGGCCAAGTGGCTGCGGCAACTCGCCTGGCGAGCCGCCCCTGCCATGGGGCTTGCGGCAGCTCTCATCTATCCCTGGGCTTTGCCGCAGTTGTCGGTCGGCTCGCTGGCGATCTTTCTGGCGCTCCTCTTGGCGACCTCAGCGGCCTTCTGGCTGAAGCGGCGCGAAGCTCCGCAGCTTGCGGCTGGCGTAATGACCCTCGCAGCCAACGGCCTGGCCTATGTCCCCGTGCTTTACCGGCTGATGGGAAAATCAGCACTGGCGGCGGGATTGCCCTGGTTGGCCGTCGGCCTGGCTATCGTCCTCGTCGCCCTGGGCATCAGCCTGACGAAAATGGGAATTTGGCACTCCACCCGCAGGTGGCTCCTGCGACTCAATTTGGCCCTCGGAGGAACCGCGAGCAAAGGAATCTGAAGACGGGAGTAGTGGACTCGCCAGACCTAAGCCGAGTGCTTGGCCGCCCACAGCTGGAGCAACTGAAACTGGCGGACGAAATCGTGCTCGTCCACGCCCAAGGGGCTCTTGAAAAAGCTGGCCAGGAACGTCAAGAGGCCGCGCTCCCCTTTGCGGTGGGCCAGCTCGGTCAGCCGCACGAGGTCAATCACCAGCGGCGCGGCCAGCAGCGAGTCGCAACCCTGCCAGGTAAATTGCATGACCATCGGCGTGTTGAGAAATCCGCGGAAGTGGATGTGGTCCCACGCGGTTTTCCAGTCTCCCAGGCTTTCGATGTATTCGATGCTGACCAGCGTTTGCGGCGAGTAGCCCAGAATCTTGTGCAGCAGCCGGTCCTTGCTTTTGACCTTCGCTTTTTTGTTTTCGGGGTCGTCGAGAATTTTGCCGTCCATGTTGCCGAAAATGTTGTGGCCGACCCAACTTTGGACTTGCAGGTTGCGGGCGGCGAACATCGGGGCCAGCACGCTCTTGAGCAGCGTTTCGCCTGTTTTGCCGTCGTGCCCCATGTGGCACGTCTCGCGGTCAAGCGCCAGCTCGCGCAGCGCGATAGGCGCCGAGCCCAGCGAGGGCGTGAAGTTGACGTAGGGATACCCGAGGTCAAGCGCCGCGATCGCATAGAGTGAGCTGGCGGCCAGCGGCGAGCGTTTGGGTTTGTCGAGCAGTTTTTCCAGTTCTTTCCAGCTATTGGGAAGCGCCGATTCATCCGTCGGGGGTTCGGTTGAGGCTAAATTAACGACGATCAGTTGGCTTAGCCCATTGGTTTTAACGAACGCTTTCAGGTCGTTCTGAATGCGATCGATCGCGGCCCGTGGCGTCTCGCGCTCCTTGCGAATTTCGGCGTCGGCCAGGTTCTCGATTGCCCGACCGACATTCACCAGCGTCCCTGGCCGCGTGTTCTTGTCGAGCTTATCCAGTTCGGCCTTGCATTTAGCAACAAGGTCGCCGTCGAGAGCGTGGTTGTTGCGGACGAGCTGCTGGGCTTCGGCAAAGAGCGTTGTTTCCCGGATCTCGTGGCCGCCGAGCGTAAAGTCGCTCCAGGCAGGCAGGTCGAGGCCTGCAAATTGCGGGAGCTGCGTGACGAGTCCCTGGTCGGTCGTCAGTCCTTTCCGCAGGGCGACGAGACCAACCGTCACGCTGGTCGCCACGCCCCCCTTTGCGCCGATGAGCCACAGACCGAGTTTTCGAGAGGCCATCAGGGTTGCTTTGCGATGGAGCTGTGGAAGGAGAGGCGGCCGCAAGCCGGGCGGGGCAGACCGACGGCGCCCCTGCTGGGACCTTGGACAGGTCTGCAATCCGGCTAGGATAATAGGCTTTGCCCGGGGTGTCTAGGAGCGAACCTGGGAGGCAGTGCTCTCGTCTGACTACATCGTTCTCGTCCTCCTCCTCGTCGTCGTTCTCGCAGGAATCGATTACGAGGACGACGACGAGGACGATTTTATTCGCACCACCTCCCCCGACTTCCGCTATTCCGCAATCCTCAATCGCACGATGTTCGACACACTCCCCATGGCGCCGCCCGATTCGATCCTCGGGCTAACCGAAGCCTTCAAGAAGGATCCCAACCCGCGAAAGATCAATCTGAGTGCCGGCGTCTTCAAGGACGAGCGGGGGAACACGCCCATTCTGGCCTCGGTCAAGGAGGCCGAGCGGCGACTTTTGGCAACTGAGCAGAATAAAGGCTACTTGCCGATCGAAGGGCACGCGGAGTACGACGCTCGCGTTCAGGAGCTGTTGTTCGGTTCGGGGCACGAAATTGTCGCGAGCAAGCGGGCGGTAACCGCACAAACGCCGGGCGGGACGGGCTCGCTGCGTGTGGCGGCCGATTTCCTGAAAAAACACTATCCAACCGCCAAGCTCTGGCACAGCAAGCCGACGTGGGCCAACCACGGGGCAATCTTTTCCGCGGCGGGGATGAAGGTCGAAGTCTATCCGTATATCGATGCTGCCGGCCGCGTCCTCGACTTCACGGCGATGATGGCGGGGCTGGCACAGATTCCCGCTGGCGACGTTGTCCTCTTGCACGCCTGTTGCCATAATCCGACCGGAATCGACCCGACGCTGGACCAGTGGAAGCAGATTGCCGACGTCATTCACGAGCGGAAGCTGTTGCCGCTCGTGGACTTCGCCTATCAGGGCTTCGGCGAAGGCCTCCAGGAAGACGCTGCCAGTTTGCGAGAGCTTGCCAGGCCGGGCATGGACCTGCTCGTATGCAGTTCGTTCTCCAAGAATTTTGGCCTCTATGGCGAGCGGGTCGGGGCGCTAACGGTCGTTGCCGGTAATGCCGACGCTGCGGAGCGGGCCTTGTCGCAGGTCCGGATCAGCATCCGCACCAACTACAGCAATCCACCGACTCACGGAGCGGCAATCGTGGCCACGGTGCTGGGCGACGCGCAGTTGCGCAAGCAATGGGAGGCCGAACTGGCCGCCATGCGCGACCGGATTCACAAAATGCGGCAGCTATTTGTTTCGACGATGAAAAGCAAGGCACCCCAGCACGACTTTGCGTTCCTTGCGAACCAGAAAGGGATGTTCTCGTTCTCCGGGCTTACGAACATGCAGGTTGATGAGCTGCGGGCCAAACACGCCGTTTATGTCGTGGGTAACGGCGGCCGCATCAACGTGGCTGGGATGACCGAGACGAACATGGGTCCGCTCTGCGACGCTGTTACGGCGGTCTTGTAGTTTCCTGGGACGGCGAGGCTCCCGCCGAGCCGCGCTAAGCGTCGAGGGCAAACGGAGCGTGCTTGCTGCTCGCGGCCGGGTTCAATTCCGCTCGTGCGGCAAACGCCGCATTGGGCGGCGGAACATGCGGTACGGGCCGCTCCCTGGAAGTTTGCTGCCCCCGAGCGCAATCCTCTTCCAGTACGCCGATCACCTCAGCGAGCTGATGCGCGTCGCATGCCTGCTGAGCCTCGATAAGCATTGAGAGCAGGTGGACGTACTTGCTTTCCACTTCCTGGGACGCCGGCAAGTCGTCCGTTGGAATCTCTGCGATCAATCTGCTGATGTTTTGGCGCGCCGAGACCAGCGATTCCAGCGCTTCGTCAAAGGCGAATGCGCACCATAACTTGTGCGCGCGGCGGGCCGAACGCAGCGCCTTTTCGATGAGGCTTGGGCAAACCGCCTGGCGTAAGTCGGCGCGGACTTGCGAGTCGCCAGCAAGGGGCCCGTTTTCAGTGAGCATGGAGGTTATGAAAGCGAGTGCGTGGCAAGTTCGTGTGAATCGAATTGCCTCCGTGCCCGCTCCGCGGCCTCCGCGGGTGCGGCCTATTTGCCGGCTTGATTGGATTTGCCTAAATCGCGCGTATCGCCCGGCTGGAGCTGGCTGGCTTTGCGATTCTCGCGCTGGATGGCCTCGAAGACTTCCTGGCGATGCACGGGAATGTCGGTGGGGGCTTCAATCCCCAAACGCACCTTATCGCCGCGGATATCGACGATCGTAACCACAATGTCGTCCCCAATCATGATGCTCTCGTCGCGGTGTCTCGACAGAACCAACATCTTGGACTCCCTCCTCAGGGGCAAGGCCGGCGGCACCGGCAAACAGTGGCAGGCTGACGATGGGCAGGGCGCCGGGAAGAATTAACGGTTGGGGCGAGGCTGCGACCCCCGGCAGTTCTGGCCCTGGGGAAGTATCGGTAGTGCCCCTTCGCCAGAATCACCTCTTTGCGCAACCGGCAGGCTTTTTCATTTCACGCCGTTTGTATCAGGCACTCTTGCGAAGCAGGGCGGGGCGTGTGGCGACTAGTTGCCGTGCCACGGGCTGCTCGTCTGTGGTGATGACCTGCCGGCCGAGGCGACGGTCGAGGTTGATGATCAGCGGGGCCTTTAGATTGAGCGTCAGATCGTCGTCGCTCTTGCTCACGATCGAGAGGACATAGGCCGAATCGAAGTGCGAAAGCTCGAGGGTCGCGAGTTGTCCGCGGGTCACGTGCACCTGATATTCCGGGGCAAAACGCCGCGGACTGACTACGGCCAGGGCCACCTCCCCGCGGGTCACGCTTTGCAGCCAGCCGAGCGAATCATTCCCCTCGTCGGCCAGAAGCACCCAGTGGCGGCAGTCTTCGAACGCAATCACGCCGTGGGGAAAAAGCAGGATATCGGCGACGTCCACTTCAACGAGGCCGAAACGGGTAGTGTGGATTTGCATGGCTGGCGATGCCGTCGATGGCTGGGCCTTGGACCGCAGAGAACGATAACGCGGCTTGAATCGTCATCGACCAGACCGCCCTGGCAGAATCAGCAAAATCGGCACTTTAGGAAGTGGAGCAGCGTGAGTGCCTCCGGGTCGGCGCGTGCCTGGGAGACCAAGCCTCGCCCTCCCAAATTTCACCGATCTAGCCCTTCAAGGCCGCGACGCCGACAGGGTGGCAACCGACTCGACAAGTTGGGCAACCTGCAGCAGCGCCCGCTGCGCCTGCACCCAATTGAGGATGTTATCGCTGCGTAGGAGCTGCATGGGACGGCGCAGGAGTTTGGTTCGGCCACGCGACCGAATTGGTTTGCGCCCGCCCGGATCGCTGGTGGGTTTTCCGGGGCATCCGCCCTGCTCTTCTTTGCTCTTTGCGGCCAATAGGTCCGCTCGCCGCTCCTGACAAAGCGCGAGGCGCGCGGCCAGACGCTTTTCGCGCACGCGGATTTCGGCTCTTGCCGCGGTGTTGCGGGCGCCGAGCTGCTCGCGCTTTCGCTCGAGTAATGCGAGCAGTTCTTCCTGCACGCACGTCAGCTCATCCAGCAGGGCGGCGACCTCCGTTGCCCAGTCAATCGTCGATTCCGCGTAAGTCATGGAGTCGGTCCGTAGGCGTTGGGCGTGCACGGGGCGGCGCACGCGTAGTGGGAGCGTGGGACGAGTCCTCGATTAGCAAGCGGCGTGCCGCGGGCTGGCGACGGTACGTGTGGAGCGGTTTGCTAGCCGCTCAAGTTGATTGGCGAATCACGAGTTAGAACTACACGGGACGAGGATGCGCGGGGGCTGGCAAACGCCAAACATCAATGCCGTGATCCGCAGAATCTGCCGATCGAATCGGCAAAGTTCGTCTGTTCCCTCAAGGTATCGACGGGTCCCGCCCACCGGTGCGCGTCGAAGCGATCAATTCTGTGGCCCCTTGATCGATCAGGGATTGGGCCACTTGCTGGCCCAGCGCTTCGGCGTCGTTTGGAAGCGCATCGCCTGATGCCGCGACGCGCTTTGCTCCATCGCCGCTCAGGACGACAGAGTCGAGTTGCAATCGGCCGTTTTCGATCCGGCCCAAGGCGCCGACAGGGGCCAGGCAACCGCCGCGGAGAGTCGATAGCAGGGACCGTTCGGCGATTACCGCCAGATGAGTTGCCTCGTGGTTCAGCGGCGTAAGCAATTGTCGAGTCGTGCCATCGGTAGAGCGCGCTTCGATGCCCAATGCCCCTTGGCCAACGGCGGGGAGCATCACGGCACGGGGAATGACGCTGACGATCCGCTCGGCCAGCCCCAGCCGCTTCAAACCGGCTTCGGCAAGGACGATCGCGTCAAACTGCTCCTCGTCGAGCTTGCGCAGGCGTGTTTCAACGTTGCCGCGGATGTCCAGGACGCGCAGATCGGGCCGCAGATGCAAAAGCTGCGCTTGGCGGCGCAAGCTGCCGGTCCCCACACGGGCAGCCGGCGGCAGGTCTTCAACGCGTTTGGCAATGTTTGAGACCAGGACATCAGCCGTGCTCTCGCGCTCGGGGACGGCGGCCAGCGCCAGCCCATCGACGGGGGCAGTCGGCAGGTCCTTCAGGCTGTGCACGGCCAGATCGATCTGGTTGTCGAGCAACGCTCGCTGGAGTTCCTTGGTGAAGAGGCCCTGGCCGCCAATTTGGCCGAGGGGCTGAGTTTTCACGTCCCCCTGCGTCGTAATCGGGACCAGTTCCACCTCGACTCCCAACTCGGTGAGGCGCGCGGCAACCCACTCGGCTTGCCAGCGCGCGAGTGCACTGGCGCGGGTTCCAAGACGAAGATGGGGACGCGAGGGCATACGTCGAAGATACTTGGGCCGTGGCCGTTGGGCGAGGCGGGAAGGTTGGCCGGGCGGGGATGGAAGGTTCTGTCGAGAGTCACGGCTCGTGGGTGCTGCGGGCTACGGCGGCAACATAGACCGCCGACGCACCCGCCTTGAGGAGGGCGCGGGCGGCTTCGTGAGCCGTGGCGCCGGTGGTCAGCACATCGTCGATTAGCAGAATCCGTGCGTTGCGGATTCCATACCGCAAGGAGACTCTAAAGGCGTGCCGAACATTGCGGCGGCGCTCGTCGGATTTGAGTGTGCTTTGCTTTTTCAGCCACCGGCGGCAGACCAGCAGGTCCGCAGCGATCGGCAGCCGCAGCACTCGCGCCAGGGACAATGCGACCGTCTCGGCCGCATTGGTTC
>Ga0065705_10001952_pt1 | contig 15877 bp, 15 predicted proteins | sample SwibulcommuniRL2_FD_59092 | JGI IMG/M metagenome (GOLD analysis project Ga0065705, IMG submission 59092) | Bulk soil microbial communities from switchgrass field near Rose Lake, East Lansing, Michigan, USA - RL2 Bulk Soil v2 (version 2) | ecosystem: Environmental > Terrestrial > Soil >...
ATCTCTGCGCTTGTTCCACTAAGCGCATAATGCCTGCCAGCGCGGTTTGATCACCTGTCGCTGTGACGCGGACTCGCAGGCTGCCATCTCCATTGATCGTTCCGGCAATGACCTTTGAGTCGATGACTTTATCCACGGGTTTAGATTCGCCAGTCACCATGGATTCGTTGACGCTGGATTCACCTTCCACAATCTGACCATCCGCAGGGATGCTTGCGCCCGGTCGGACAAGGACAATATCATTCATCCTTAGCGTACTGACGGAAACGCTTTTTGTATTACCCTCGGCAGTAAGCAGTTCCGCTGTATCAGGCATCAATTTGGCAAGTTCATTAAGTGCGCCCGATGCCTGACGCACACTGCGCATCTCAAGCCAGTGACCCAGCAGCATAATGTCAATCAGTGTGACCAACTCCCAAAAGAATCCTTCGCCAAGACCGAAGATCTGTGCCGCGACACTGTACACTAATGCTACCGAAATCGCCAATGAGATGAGAGTCATCATCCCCGGTTCACGGTTCTGGATTTCAGGAACTGCCATTTGAATAAATGGAATTCCACCAAAAGCAAAAATAATCAAGGCAAAGATAAATGGAATCCACTCGCTGCCAACAAAAGAAGGGATTCTAAATCCGAGCCACTCTTGGATCATTGAGTTGAATAATAGTACCGGAATGCTTAGTAATAAACTTCCCCAAAAACGACTTCGAAACATCTGCTCATGACCTGTGTGATCCGCGTGACGAGCATGTTCGGTGTGACCTTCACTCGTTGTTGCCTTTACTTGATGTGACTGCATATCATCCATGGTATGGACAGAATGGTCGGCCATGAAATGCCCGGCATGTCCATCGTGCATGCTGTGATCCATAGAATCCGATTGCTCACTGCCGCTTGGTTTATTTATAGGATGTTGATCATGTTTGTGTTCAGCATCAGACATAGAAAACTCCTTTTGGTTACTTTCATTGTAATATGGTCATTCAGTTGGCAACAGTACAACATCGCCTATGCCCCAATAAGCAAAATAGCCTATCTGGGAGATAGGCTATTTTGGACTAGTTTATGCTTTCGTGTTGGTGGTCGTGTGCTGGGCGGAGATACTTTTCGGGATCTTTGTCGAAAGACTTCTTACATCCGAGGGAGCAGAAGTAGTATGTATGCCCTTTATATTCAGACGTGCCGGCCGCCGTCGCAGGATCAATATCCATATGACAGACGGGATCATGTACTGTATTTGCCATAGGTGGGTCTCCTTTTGTTGAATTCAATTGTTACATGGAGCTGACGCCATTGCCCAGCGTCATATTACACAAAATAATAAAAGCAAATTTGCCTATATCTACAGCGCCGGATATAGTTTTTTGGCAGGGTTAGTTCTCTTTGAGTTCTTGGTATATCTTTCCTACTCGATCTCCTATTGCATACGCAACGACTTGTGTCCTTTTATCAGCGGCGTTTTTCCAGAACTGGTCTTCGGAATTGTGGATATTCTCTGTACATTAATGGCTGGAACTAAGGCACCTTGCTCTGTGAGTGCTTGCCTCAAAGTATTCTCTAACTCTCTATCATTTATTTCATCGTGTGTCCCACTTATAAACACAGTTAAAGTATCGTCAGAATTTTGCGTAACTTGCCAACCACCTACAGGCAGAATATCCATAATGCGATTGAATACCAAAGATTGGATTGCAACGCGACCGCCAGATTTTGCCGGTACGTATAAGATGTCTTCTATCCGGCCTTGAATGCTTTCCAGAATCGCAAAAGGCAATCCACTAGCGCATGATTCCATGGAAAGACGTACGCTATCATTCAATTCATAGCGGATGAGAGGCTGCGTGCGACTAAAGAGAGTCGTAATTAATAACTTTGCTCCATAAGTTCCTTGGGGTACAGGCTGGTAGTTTTCATCTACGACTTCAGCAATCACTAAATCCTCAAACAAATGCATGTGTCTGCACGTCTGATATTCGGCCGCAATATCGGCGGTTTCGGTCGCGCCATATTGATTGAATGGCTCGTCACCCCATATGGATTTGATGAGTCGCCGCGTTTCATCTGTCAGCACTTCCGAACTGGTGAAGACCTTGGTTGGCTGGATCCGGAGGCGTCCATCAAGCTGTTCATTTGCCAGGATGCGAGCCATCGAGGCGTAGGCAATTAGAATGCCTGGCTGCCAATGGTTAAGCTCTTGAACAATGCTTTCCAATGAATCAGTGGAAGGCAGGCGAATCGAGGTCGTCCACCATGACTTTGCTGTCCTGGCTACCTGTGAGGATGTATGCCAAGGGCTGGTCGATGCTACGGTCGCCATTTTTCTGCGATGGAACAAGCTGACTTTGGCACCCGACCATTCCTGCCCGCGCCCGAATGATGCCACAATCGTTGACCATTCTTGTTGATTGAAAAGAAAGAAGCCAGGTTGACTGCTGCTGCCAGAAGTAGCTGTTACCCAGTAACGATCTAGAAAGAGACGATCTTCCGTTCGATCCTCTGAAAATGCCCGTACTTTGTCCAAGCGGACAGAGCGGTCTGTTACCAATTCATCAAAGTTTTCCATCATCATAGACTTGGTAAGGACAGGTAAATCTTGCAATGGGCGATCATACAAGCCACGATGAAAACGCTGGTAGAAAGGTGATCGAGCATAAGCATTCTCCCGTAATTGCTGCAATGCCTTACTTTGATATGCCATGAGTTGCGGACGTGTCCAACGTTCGTGTCCGCGTAACTCTCTGATGGCTTGAAGGATTCTTAGAAGGTCCATAATTAGCCTCTATTCATATTCGAGGGATGGAATTTTATTATTGAACTGCCAACCATCGGCTGGCCACATGACGTGATGGAAACCGTCAGCCTTATTGATGTAATCTGGTTGAAGCCGGATACTGGAGAAATTGTGAGTGCATTTGAAGTCGAAAAGAGCACTTCCATTTATTCTGGGATTTTGCGCATGGAAGATCTCGCACGATCTATTCCCGAGTGCACGTGCCATTTCTATTTGGTGGCGCCTGATCAACGTGAAAGAGATGTAATGGCGCAATTGGCTCGGCCCGCTTTCCGTAACGATTTAGCCGACATTTCTCTCGCATTTATCCCATTCAANGACTTGCGCGAACACTGTGATGCGATGTGTAAGTTTGGTGAAAATCACACTATTGTACAGAAGATTGCACGTCATCATCATCTGGCATAACCGCTCACTCCATAAAAAGATTGAATATTTAGGGTTATACCGTGATTACCTTGCTTGCTCTAGTCTGAGCCTCCAGAATATCAGGCATGCCTCCGACAATTCCCACTTTCACCTTTTCGGCTAATTTAAAGTAATTGATGCATGTGGAACAACTTATCAGACGAACGCCTCTTTGCTCAAGCTGGGAGAGNTGCTCTAGGAANGGGGAGCCTTCCACTACCAATTTGACTCCATCTGTNTAGAAGCAAAGTGCAGCTGGCAGCGAGTCGTTCTCAAGTAGCAGTTTTAGATAAGTGCTGANAAGCTTATGCTGCAATTCAACATCGGCAGAGCCTATACCTTCCCTAGTTATCAATATCACTGTATTGNCTAAAGATTCATTCATTTATTCGTTGATCCTTACTTCTCAATTTGGTATCCAGCTTTTTCCCAGTCCGCCATACCGCCCTTCAGATTCCAAATGTTGGTATAACCGAGCGATACAAGTTTCTCAGCGGCGATCGCACTCATGTGACCACCTCGACAGTAAAGAACGATCTTTGCGCTTTTCTCTGATGGCAATTGAGAAAGATCTTGTTCAATTTGATCATAGGGAATCGACAGATCTGTTCCAGCGATGTTGCCCGCAAAAGGGATATGAACATTAACAAAGGTAAAATCCTTATTCTTCAGCAGGGTATTCAAATTATCAGCGGTGATATTTTGATAGGAGCCATTCGGCAAGGTAACAGTTTCACCTGCCACGGTTTTGGACTGACAGCCAGTAATCAAAAAAACAATAAGCAGAAGGAAAACAAGAAAATATTTCTTCTTCATCTATTTCCTTTGAAATGTCTGTCCACTTAGGTAGCCCAGGTAAGCAGGGACAAGCGGAAGAACACAGGGTGAGATAAAAGAGAGCAATCCTGCAATGATTGCGGTGAAATAGGTGGGAGCAGCGGCATAGGTAGCGAACGCTTCAATAAAGTAACCGTTCTTAAACGCCCAGATGGAAATCAAGCTCATCGTGTTAGTTAGGAGTAATATGCCAATAATAATGAGGAAGGCACCACTTGCAATTCGAATGAGACGGCGGTAACGCGCTACACGTTTGATCCAGCCTGTGGCGCGCTCCAACCCTATTGCCATAATAAGGAATGGAATCCCCAAACCAAGCGAATAACCCGAAGCCAGCCACATGGCTTGTCCCACTGTTTGCTGGCTTAGTCCCATTGTTAGAATTGCGCCAAGCGTCGCGCCGATGCATGGGCTCCAGCCTGCGGCGAAGAAAATGCCCATCAAGGCTGATCCGCCATAGGTTCCGCGTTGTCCTGTATATTGGGCGCGCGTGTCCGCGTAAAACCAGGGGATACGAATCACTTCCAGTGTTACTAATCCAAAAATGATCACAATTACGCCGCCGAATTGAGCAATCAGACGTTTATAAGTGCCGAATAATTGACCTAAAACTGTTACCGACCCGCCCCACCCAACGATGAACACCAATGAAAATCCAGCTACGAATAACAGGGCATGTATGAAGATTCTCAATCGATCACTGTGTGAAGAAATCAGTGAGGTGGTGGTTTCAGTTGCCATGCATTCTCCTTATGGGATGAGATGCTAGCATGATAAGCTCAAATTCAGTACTTTATGAGCGCAGGATAGCGGGATGATAACTAGGCAAAATGGCTTATGACATTTCTCATGCCTTTTTTTGTCGTGCGGCTGCCAAGGTATGCAGAGATGCCAGGAACCTCAATAAGCCAACATGCTTGCCGTTTTCAAAGCCATTGAGTGTCAGGGAATGGTTCAACCAAGAGCTGCTTCGAGATGATAAGCAGCTGGCCATCAGCGTGTTGGATTAATACTATTTTTAGATGATTTGTGTACTGATGCTTATATATTCGCTTCGTCCATGTTTATGAGCTCGGACGCTCCTCATACTGTTTACGCCACCCAAATGGAGTCATGCCTCGCGGCTTATACACTGCTAAGCTGGTAGCAACGAGCAATGTCAAAAGTGCAACACCAGAAGCAATCACCATCAGAATTTGTAGAGTACGATCGGCACTGGACAGTACTGCTTCCGCTGTCCGACGTGACAGATAATTAATTGGCTGTAAATGAACAAGCAAGATTAGGGTAGAAAGAATGTTGATCGCAAGCTTTGCCAGAATCCAATAGTGCCTAAACAAGCCCCATGGCGTGCCGAGCGACAAAATGGGCCCGGTCAATAAGAGGGGGATAAGGCTAAATGGGACAATCACGTACCACGTGATCATCTTCATCGCGAGATAAGCAGCATTGACCATCTGAGCATCCGGGCTGTTGAGCCCAACGACGGAGAGGACAAAAAAGCTGGCAACCGTACCAAGCCAGCCTACGGTGAATGTGATATGCGCGGTACGTACAAACTTGCGAATGCCAGGCGTCATGTGTTTGCCTTTATTGTTCTGTGCCCTGTAGATTGGATGTCAGTGCGACCTGTAAAGGATACTCGATGCTAATGCCAGTAAGTCGCACTCTATCAACCGTATGAAAGCCCGAGAGGTTATTAGCTTCACCTACCCTATGAGAACCGAATCCAAAACCCATGAGGTGCAGGGCAATGACCAAAGCTAAAATAACAACAAAGATGATCACAAATACCTTCACCCAGGTCGGCAGGCTGGGAGACGATCCGCAGTTGGGTTGATTTTGCGACACAGTTATTTTTCCTGATGATCTAATGGTTTTGTTCCGCTGACAAAAGTTAGGAAGGCAGATTGTGTTGGTCCGGAAGTAACGTCAACGAAGCCTGTTTCCTTGAGCATCGGGGTAACACTCTCCAGATTGGATTGCATCATTGTTCTGTGACCAAACATCGTAGATGCAACATGGGCGAGAATCGGGTTGGCCGGTAGTTTGAAATCTGCAATGAAGAATAATCCACCTGGTTTTAATACCCGAAATACTTCTGCGAATGCCCTACGCTTCAGATCGTCTGGAAGGTGATGAATCACCAAGCGACTGATCACTACATCAAAAGTTGTATCTGAGTATGGGAGCTTCTCAATTAATCCAACTTCGAAAATAGCCTCAGCTTTACTGCGTTCTGCCTTTTTACGTGCTACTTCTATCATCTCTGGAGATGCATCTATTCCGTGCACCGAACCAGATGTTCCCACATATCTCTTGGCTGTTAACGTCAGGTTGCCGGAACCACAACCCAAATCCAGAATTTTGTCTCCCGGTTTGATCGTTGCCATTTCGATGATCATCCTACTGTTGGAACGATTTACTCCTAAGCCCATTAGGCTGGTGTGAAGATCGTATCGGGCAGCTGTGTGAATAGTGGCACCCGTGGTCTTGGGGGAACCTATGTTGGTATTGGTATCGCGGTGTATTCGATGCATCGCTAACATCCTTTCCTTGTTATTTCTCGTTACATAATTTGAAACCAATGATGCCCATACTACGTGCTTCGTAGATAAATAGCAATAATCAAGGTGCAGGATTTGTTTATTTCTGAACAATGTGGATAAATTGTTCAGAAACTTCAACTTTGATCCTTTCTTCTTAATCGGTAGAGTACAATAAAAATAAAGAGTGATTCATGACTAAGATTGATCGACGAATACAACGGACGCGGGAATTATTACGAAATTCGCTGATCGAGCTGATTAGCGAACGTGGATATGATACAGTCACGATTGGGGAAATTGTAGAGCGCGCCAATGTTGGGCGAACTACATTCTATCTGCACTTCAACAGCAAGGACGAATTATTTTTGAGTTGCCACGAAGCCATCGTGAGCAAATTCCATCTTGGGCTATTTCATCCACTCTCCCGAGCAGAATTGCTATCACTGGAGATGCCACCAGAGATGACTTTGGCATATCAACACCTTGAGGAGGACCGAGCGCTGTTGCATCCCATTTTTCAGGGTAAGGATAGCGCATTAATTCTGCGGCAAATCCGTGACCGGAGTGCGCGAGAAATTGCAGCGAATCTACGCGTCGTTTTTGCTGATGTCGACAGCGCCATCCCGCTTGATTTGCTAGCAAACTATTTGGCGGGAGCGCAAATTGCTTTCATGCAATGGTGGTTAGAGAAGCGTCGTCCATACCGCGCCGATGACCTGGCACAGACGCTCTATCGTTTGCAGCGAGCGGCGATCCGTGATGCATTCGGACTACGGGAGGGAGGGTAAGCCGCGAAAAGCTAAAACGCATCGGCTATCTTAAATGATAGCCGATGCGTTTTAGAGGATTAAGGCCTCATCTGGCTTAAGCTGTTTAATGGGTCTTTCCCTTCGGTAGTGGGCCCGACGTATTCGTCAGCCGAACAGATAAACTTGTCCCCTCTCCGGCTTCACTTTTTACCTCTAGTATGCCTCCGATTAAGTCGGCTCGCTCCCTCATTCCGAGCAAACCAAAATGTCCGGCGGGAGCAAAGTCAGTAGGACTCTTCGGCACAGCAAATCCAATCCCGTCATCTTTGACCTGCAGTTTAATTTCGTCATCAAAGAAGATGGACAGCGTAGCAAACTTTGCTTTTGCGTGGTGTAGAACGTTATTCAAAGCTTCCTGCGCAATGCGATAGAGTGATAATTCCACTTCACTAGGAAGACGACGTTCTTGTCCTGACTTAAAAAAATCCACGTGAAGATCATTTGTCTGACCGATTTCACGTGCCAACATCTCGAGTGCAGTGACGAGTCCCAGATCTTCAAGATAAATTGGGCGCAATGCTCTCGTCAATCGGCGGAGATTCTCTATCGTTTGTTCCGCAAGATCCTCCAAGTTTTTCAGGGACTGCTTCCCATTTTGATCTTTCACCAATTTCTGGGCAAGTTGTACGCGCTGTTTTAGTGCAATGACCGCTTGAATTGTGTCATCATGCAATTCGCGCGCGAGCCTTGTTCGTTCCTCTTCCTGTGCTGAAGTGATCGCACCGATGTAATCGTGCAATCCTTCTTGTGCCGCTTGCACCTTGTTCGACATTTCGGTCAGTTCCAGCTGCAGATACTGAATTTCTGGTATTCCGCCGACCGGCTCTTTAATTGCATCGAAATCGCCCCAGGCGAGGGCGGCAGCTTTCGATTCCAATTTTTGAATAGGCTGAACAATTCTTGTCGCCACGAACCACAGCGCGAGAAGGGCAAGGATAAAAGCTGGCACTAGCACAAGCGGAGCGATTTGAGTAAGTTGCAGAGATGGGCTGACAACCATTTCCCATTCTTCTTCGGTCACCAACGCCCAGCCTGTAGGCTTAATAGAACTGTAGGCAACAACGTGTTCAACGTTATCTTGCTTGACGTATGTGGTTCCACTTTCGCCTTGCAGGGCTTCAGCTACACCGGGATGCTCAGGCGAGATTTTATCTTTAGCCAGCGGACCATTGGAATACAGCACCTGCTGTGAAGGGTCAAGAAGAAAAATCGTTACGTGCGTGCTGTCGGGATAGGAAGTGGAGAGCGTACTCTGTGCGAGGGTTTCGGGCGAAAACGCACCAGCAATAATCATATTGCGAGATGGAATAATCTGGGAAATGATGACGAAGAATTTATTTGAATTCGAATCAAGAAAAGGGGCAGAAAAGATTGGATCAGGATCTGACAACGAAGCCAAATTCACCTTATTATGCGCGACCCAATTCCAAAGTTCAGTTTGACGCGTGCTTGCGATGATTTGCCTATCCGTATCGAGATAAGCAAGTCCACCGTCGAAGTCAGCATTAAGATCATCGGTTGTGGGTATGGAAACTGTGTCATCGGATAAAGCAGCCAACGCAGCCAGATCAGCAATGTTGGCCGCTAGATGGTGAAGTTCGGAACCTAGCGCTGCGGCAGCAGTTTGAACTGCGCGTTCATCACGTTCACCGACAAGGGCGCGCATATCCCTTTGATGCAGTGAGACGCTCCCGAATGCAATCAGCAATAGAAGTAAGGTGAGTGGCAATACCGTAATGGCAAACAACTGCACGGTGAGTCCGCGCAGAAAAGGTACTCGTGACTTGGTCATTCTTCGACCGTATTGCCCATGCTCTGTGAAATCAACCCCAGCGAAACCGCGCGCATCACAGCTTCCGTTCGGCTATTGGATTGCAGTTTGGCGAAGATATGCGCGAGATGCCCTTGGACTGTGCGGTCGCTAATGTTTAGTTGCACACCAATGGCTTTGTTTGTGAATCCCTTTGCAGCGAGTCGTAATACGTCTAATTCTCGGTCCGTTAGTGGCTCAATAATTTTCTTTTCAGGACCTTTAAAGATGCTGGCCATCAACTTACGCGTGATATTTGGATCAAGAGCCGACTTGCCTTCATATACGTCTCTTACAGCTTGAATCAATTCATCGGCCTGACCCGTTTTCAGCACATATCCGTTAGCTCCTGCTTGTAAGACAGCCATCACGTAGGGATCGTCATCATAGGCGGTAAGAATCAAAACACCTACCTCCGGAAGGTGCGAACGGACCCAACGTGTCACTTCAATGCCGCTAGCTTTTGGCATTTGGATATCCAGCACAGCAACATCAGGTTTGTGTTGTTGGATAAGAGCCTGAGCTTCTTCACCATCTCCCGCCTCTGCAATGACCTGGAGGTCATTGGCGCTTTCAATCAACTGTCTCACCCCCGCGCGGACAATGTGGTGATCATCCGCCAGAAGCACGCGGATTTTGGTCTTTGATTTGCTCGATGACTTGGGCATAACTTTTTTCATCTAATTGTTGATTATAAACTTGCGATTGGAAGATATATGGGAAGGCAAGCCAGACAATACCAGCTCCAGCCAGAATTCCCGTAAGGAGGCGCATCCATGAATTGAAGGAGCCGACCCCGTCTCCTGAGTAGAAGGCTGTCGAGAAGGTGTTGTTTGTCAGCACAACCAGCCATGTATTTGTATCACGAAATCCCCGCCCAATCCCAGCAAAGTCACTAATTGCATGTGTAATTCCGTCGAGAGCAATAGGGAGGAGCAAAAGTAACACGCCCCACCACGAGAGTGTTTTGACCTTTCGTCGAAGTGGATACCAGATTAGAGCGAAAAACCACACACTGGTATAGAACGAAATCATTCGGTCTGACCAGGCGACCTTCCAACCCATGGTTTCGTTGCCGATAAATTGACGAAGGATCATCGGATTGACCGTATCCTGCCAGGCGGCTTGGATTTCAGCCAACGAATACATGCTCTTTTCGCCGAAGAAGAAGAACGAGCGCTCAGGTAACTGATGGCAAAAAAAGGAATAAATGAAGTAAATTGATTTCCCTATGCCAATCCAGCCAATGTGCAGAAAGACAGGCGCGAGGAAAGGAGTGAACACCCAAGCACCGTAAACGATTAGGAAGGTTTCAAGCCAATGCTCACCAATCTGTTGAAAAATGGATCGCTTGGATTTCGGCAGGAAATTCGTTGTGTCTAATGACATTAATTCCCTTACGTATTGGTACCCGGTGCAGATCCGTTGACTTCAAGAGCTTGCTGAATTGCCCTTATGAGTCCAGCCTCCGATTTGAGGAGCGGAATGTCTCCGATGGAAACCAACGTTTTTCCATCGTTACCATGCAAGATCAGAGTCACAGGTTCGTTTGAACTTCCGTATACCAGTATAACTACCATCTGACAATCGCATTCTGTTGTTCCATGATGTGGGCAAGTGCAACCAATGGATCCAGTCCTTGCCTCGTGTAAATCAAAAGTTTGCGCAGAACGCAAATTTGCTTCTATTAACCGTTGATTGATCCAATGCAGTGCATCATTACAAGGCTGATCTATAGAAAGGATTGGTGAAATACTCATGCGTGCCTCACGATTGATTATGCCATTTTATAGGTTTCCACAAAAATTATTCAGGGCTACTTCACTTATTTTCAGATAAGCAATATTGCCTATCAATATCCATTCTTTACCGGGCAAGATGGGCGCGTACAGAGGAACGTAAATTCACCGAGTGTTTAAATAAAAATGAGGCTGTCTCTCTTAGAATCAAGTATTGCTAACCAAATCATACGCTTGGTCTTGTTTAGAATATCAATTTATTATGCATGTGGCTATCCCAAATCTCTCCCACTGGTGGGGAGTTTTGCTGGATAACTTATAGTTGTCGATGAATAGACACAACCGAATGGAAGCAGCGCCGCTTCCAGAGAAGAGGGGTGGCCATGGATTATGTATCACATGTGCACGAGAAAGGCGGTCAAGTGTTGTCTTTGTTTGTCCGAAAGCCAGGTTTCTTCTTTAGCCAGTTACGCTCTGCGATTCCGACGGCTTCGCACCCGCGATATGAAGAAATATGCCCAACGGATTTACGATCTTATGAAATGTCATGCTCTAATGCAAATTCGATTGCCTGATCCATGTCAATGGATTGTCCCTCTGCCCAAAGCAATTCAAATGTTTTCTCATCCATACCTGCGCGAAGTCCTGCCAACTCTCTGTCATACTCCATGCTTTCCTGAGGTGTCCGCGGAGAATTGCTGACCCGGCGCAAAAGCTCGGCTGCGCTCATCAGGGCGACCGCACGTTCCCCTTCTTCCTGTGCTTTGGCGATAAATGCAAAACATTCTAGTTGATGGGCAACGGCACCACGATGACCGATCTCCTGCCACCCCTGTATCGTTTCGCGATATAAGGCAAGGGCTTCCTCAAAATTGCCGAGCTGCCGCGCGGCATGTGCCATTGCGCTCTGGTGCCCGGTGACTGCGAGTTGATCTCCCATTTCGCGATGGCGGTCCAACATAAGGTCTGCATGTTTTCGAGCATCAACGAGGTCGCCGCGAAAGAGTGCCATCCTAGCTAAGAGTCCCTCTGTTCGTACTGCTGCCTCCGGGTCCATGGACCCTTGAGATAAGATGAGACTCTCCTGCATGTAGGCCTCCAGCTGTTCTGCAGCCTGTGATCCATGAACTTCCATAGTTACATACGCCATAGCCTGTAAGACTTCAGCGAGTTCCTCTCTATAGCCCAATTTTCGGCAGATATCTTCTGCCTCATGCAGAGAGTCGAATGCCAGTGCTACATTACCCAGAAAGGCAGATGAAAACCCTACAAAGGCAAGTGCTTGAACCAGTATGGATTTGTCGTCCAACCCTCGCGCAAGGGCAACACTTTGCTTGGCCGCGATCAGCCCTGCGTGATGTTCTCCACGATTGACGGATAAGATCGCCAAGACCAAATATGCGCGGGCACGCGTTGGATCAATTTTGTCGCGATCAAGGGATGATGCCTCGAGGCGCATGATTGCTGCCTGACACCAGCTGCATCCCTCTGTCAAATAATTGTTTGACATCCAAAAAGTGGATAATAAACAGACCATTTGCAGCGCGGATTTGGGGTCGCTTTCCAGTGCCCAACCCAATGCAGCCCGGATATTGTCGTGTTCGGACTCGAGCCGGTTCATCCAGGCGAGTCGCTGCGGGGTCTTAAAATGTCCTTCGGCGCGCCGGCTTAGTTCCAGGAAATGAGCCAGGTGACGCTCCCGCGCCTCGACTTCATCTCCTGATTCCAATAGTTTTTCCATGGCGTATTGACGGATGGTCTCCAGATAATGATAATGGGATTCGCCTTCCTTCTCTTCCACATGGACCAGGGATTTGTTGACCAATCCGGACAACCCATCCATCGCTTCCACTTCACCAGCGACAGATTCCGCGCCTTCAAAGGTCCAGCCTCCAGAAAAGACGGCGAGCCGGCGCAAGACATTCTGTTCTATCTCGTTCAGAGTGAGGTAGCTCCAGTCGATCAATGCACGCAGGGTTTGCTGACGCGGCAACGCCGTGCGGCTCCCGCCGGTGAGCAGTTTGAAGCGGTCGTCGAGCCGTTCTGCTATTTGCTGCGGTGTGAACAGTTTGACGCGCGCCGCCGCCAGCTCGATCGCCAGCGGAATGCCGTCCAGTCGTTCGCAAATCTGGGTTACAGATGGAGTATTGTCTTTTGTAAGCATAAATTGTGAATTTGCCTGGACGGCACGCTCGATGAAGAGACGTATGGATTCGTACTCCATCCAATCCTTGCTGCTGTCGCCCGGTGCAGGTGGCAATGACAACGAAGGCACGCGGTACACGGTTTCCCCGTCGATTCCCAATGCTTCGCGGCTCGAGGAGATGATTTTCAGGTTTGGACAGTTGTGTAAAAGTTGATTTGCGATTCGGGCACACGCTTGGATGAGATGCTCGCAGTTATCCAAGATGAGCAAGATTTTCTTGCCGCGTAAATAATCTGTGACAGTGTCAATGAGTGGGACAGCTTGTATTTCACGCAAGTTGAACGTGGAGGCGATCGTCGAGATAATATAAGTTGGGTCAATGAGAGGCGCAAGCTCGGTCAGCCAAACCCCATCCTTGAATTCCGATAATTGCTCTGCCGCGACTTGAAGCGAGATTCTTGATTTGCCTGTCCCTCCCGGACCCGTGAACGTCAAAAGACGCGTCGATGATAATAATTTCCTGGCTTCGGTTAACTCGCGCTCCCGACCGATGAAAGATGTAAGCTGCAAGGGAAGATTATGATTTGATGTTTCCAGGGTGGTTATGGACGGAAAATCAGAGAGAAGATCAGCAGCAACTACCTGATAAAGATGTTCGGGTTTGGCTATATCCTTCAGACGACGTTCCCCCATGTCACGGAGTTCTGTTTTGCCATCAAGTTTGCTTTTTGCCAGATCATATGTGGATTGCGAAAGCAGGATTTGCCCACCGTGTCCCACAGACATGATCCGTTGGGTTAATGCCAACGTAGCATATCCTTCATAAAATGCGCCCTGTCCATGTGGGTCATCCTTCAACTGTGCTGTGCCTGTGTTAATGCCTATCCGTACTTTGATGGGGGCAGGTGACCATGATTCGTTTTGCAGTTTTCTTTGCGCATCCAGTGCGGCGTTCAGTGCATCACTGGCAGTATGAAACGATGCAGAAAAAGAGTCACCAACAATTCTAAAGGTAAAGCCATGATGCGCTGCAATGGACTCATTCAAAATCTCGTTGTGTCGTGCAAGCAGGAATGGCATCTCGTCAGGATGTTCCTGGGCGAGTTTTGTACTGCCTTCGATATCTGTAAAGAGAAAGGTGACAGTGCCTGTAGGAAGATTTGTTTTCATGGCTGTTGATATGCTTAGGTTAAATGGCCTGGTCAACTGCGAGTCCAAGCCCGGCCATAGACTATCCTTTTTGAACTTGCGGGGACAAATTACAACATTGGCATTGAGAAAAATTGGGTTTCAATGACAACACGGTACAAAATGTGGGCGTAGTATAAACCCATTATAAGGGGCGAATTCTACGCTGAAAACATCTTTGAAGAGACAGAAGATCATGATTACAATGTAACCGGAAATCCGAGATTTCCCTGAAATGAAAAAATCTGCTTCATCATGTGGTCAATCTATCCAACTACTATGATCGAGAAATCATTAAATGTAGCCGATTGACCATGGAAGACCGGATAACTTTGGTCAACCCCAATAGTTAGCGCGCGGGTATAATGAATATACAAAGTAGTTTTACAGAATGATTTCAGCATAACCACCTAATGTTGGGGACATCATCAGAATCATCTGGAAAAAATCTAAAAAGTTCAACACCATAATAAATTCGGTATCAGAAAACTCTAAGTCTTTACCTTACTTTTATTCTCTACTGATAGATCTTTTGTAGAGTTCTATCAAAACGAAGAAACCCGATCCTTAGTATTTCCTTTGGCAACGGGGCAACGGCTTTTTATTGTTAATGATGGAGGCTTCACCATGAACGATCAAAATCAATCCGGAACAACACATACTTCCAAGAGTCGGGGTAGAGGCTGTTTGTTGTGGCTTGGCCGTGGTTTGGCTGTATTACTGGGTCTCCTGCTGGTGGGTTACATTTACGAATCCTTGGCAGAAGCTGCTGATGCAAAAACATATCCGCCTCCCGGTCAATTGGTGGATGTCGGCGGGTATCGCCTGCATATCAACTGCACCGGCACGGGCAGTCCCACCGTGGTGATTGTAGCTGGAGCAGGGGATTGGTCAACATCTTGGGGAGGAGTTGTACAACCAGAAGTGGCGAGGACGACCTGGGTCTGCACCTATGATCGACCTGGTCTGGGATGGAGCGAAGCAAGTCCACTATCGAGCGATGCAGCGCAATTCGCTAGGGAGCTGCATACGCTGCTGCAAAACGCCAATGTCCCGGGACCCTATGTCATGGTCGGGCATTCGCTCGGAGGTTTTGTCGTCCGTATATTTGCACACGATTACGCCTCAGAAGTTGCCGGGGTTGTGTTGATCGATTCGATGAATCCCAAACAGGTAAGCCAGTCTCTGTCGAGCTCAATAGCTCAGCAGTACTCTTTGCAAGCTGTGTTAGCGCGTTTTGGAGTAGGGCGGCTGCTTGTGAAGCTGCCGGCCATTGCTCCCAGTAGGCCAGCTGGTGAGGAAGCCTATTATCCGCTCTATATTCGCCCAGGATCTTTGCAAGCTTCTGCTAATGAATATCGGGGGTTGCCGGACTCGGCGGCCGAGGCGGCCACCGTGGAGTCCCTCGACGATCTGCCTGTGATTGTTCTGACCGCCAAACTGAACGACAATCCAGGATGGCCGGAGTGGCAGACTGAACTGCTTCAGCTATCGTCCAACAGCCAGCATTTATTTGCAGAAAACAGCGGTCACAATGTTCAAGCTGACGAGCCGAAGGCTGCCATTGAAGCAATCCTCCAGATGGTCCAGCAGGTCCGTG
>Ga0065705_10002444_pt1 | contig 15866 bp, 11 predicted proteins | sample SwibulcommuniRL2_FD_59092 | JGI IMG/M metagenome (GOLD analysis project Ga0065705, IMG submission 59092) | Bulk soil microbial communities from switchgrass field near Rose Lake, East Lansing, Michigan, USA - RL2 Bulk Soil v2 (version 2) | ecosystem: Environmental > Terrestrial > Soil >...
CGACCGCCTCGATCCCGACGATTACAAGGGGCGTGTCTGGGTGACGCGTCCGCGGCCCGGCGTCGATCGGTTTTCGTCGGCGTGGCTCATCCGCCGTTTCATCGATCGCGACGCGAAGTTCGTCTTCTCGGTCTCACCAGAGCGATATCCCGACGCCGTCGCGTTCGACATGTACCACGCGGCCGGTTTCAAGCACGAAGGCGATCTGTGCACGTTCGAGGTGCTCCAGGAGCGCTTTGGAATCCGGGAGAGCGCCGTGAAACGGATTAGCGAGATCGTCCACGACATCGATTTGAAGGAAGAGCGGTACAAGTCGCCGCATGCCCCAACGGTCGCACACCTGGTCGAGGGGCTGCGCGCGTCGACCCCGGACGATGCCAGGCTGCTCGAGTTGGGCATCGGCATGTTCGAAGCGCTCTATGTGTCGTTCAGTACCGCGAAATCGGCGCGCGCGAGAAAACCTCGATGCTGATATAGTTCGCGCTCGAGAGGTGGCTATGCGAAATCTGCTTCGCGCGGTCTGGGTCATCTGCATGCTCGGCGTCTTGGCCTTCCTGATGAATCAGAAGGGCGCGGCGCAGCAGGCGCTGAAGCCGCCGATGCCGCCCAACCTCTTTCAGATTCACAAGCTCACCGACCGGCTGTCGATCATCGCGCCCTACGGTCCCGATATGAGCCAGGTGGGCGGCAACATCGGCGTGTTCGCCACCGACGAGGGCGTGCTGGTGATCGACGACAACTACTACACGCAGGAACGGAACGGGCAGACCGTCAAGCTGGCCGAGGCGGCCCTCGCCGAAATCAGAAAGATCACCAAGCAGCCGATTCGGTTCGTCATCAACACGCATCATCACAGCGACCATGCCGGCGGAAATCCCGTGTTCGCGCAGGTCTCCACAATCTACGCGCAGAAGAACGTGCGAGCGCGCATCCTCGCGGGCTATCAGTCGTCCAAGGAGAAGCTCGATTTCGACCCAATGAAGGCGGCGCCAACGGTCACCTACGACGGCGAGCTCATCTTCCACTTGGGCGGCGAGGAAATTCACCTCTATCACCCGGCGCGCGCGCACACCGACGGCGACTCGATCGTGCACTTCAAGAACGCCAACATCGCGCACTGGGGCGATGGGTTCATCAACAACTGGGTGCCCGTGCTCGACGTCGCCGGTGGCGCCAGCAGTCTCGAGTGGCTCCAGTTCATCGATCGCGGTATTCAACTCGTCGGCGAGAACGCGACGATGGTGCCCGGCCACGGCGCCATCGGCAAGGTGGCCGACGTGAGGCGCTTCCGCACGTACTTCACGAACATGCAGGCCAACGTCCACAAGGCGATTGCCGCGGGCAAGACGCGCGAGCAGGCGATGGATGAAATCACGGTGCCGGCGTATGCCAACCTCCCCGGGGGCGCCGCCCGCATCCGCCAGAACGTCGCCGCGATCTACGACGAGCTGAAGGCGGCGAAATAGCTGGTAGCTGGTAGGTGGTGGCTGGTAGCTACTCCGTCGCGAGGATCGACTTCAGCAGACATTCCACCGCGGGCGGACCGTCGACCTGAAAAGCCGCGCCGTTCGGGCGGCGGCCGACGGCCACCGTCAGTCCGTTGCTGCCGATTTGCTCGAACGCGTCCTCGTCGGTGGCATCGTCCCCGATGTAGACCGGCCACACCACCTCGCGCGTTTCCGCCTCGACGTGTCGCATGATGGCGCGCACCGCATCCCCCTTGGCCCAGTCCACATTCGGCAACAGTTCGAGGATGTTGTCGCCTGGTTGCAGCCGCAGCGTGCCCTCGCTCAGAAACGGCGCGGCCAGGGCGTTGAAGCGGGTCGTCGCATGCAGGCGATCCGCTTTCGACGCACCGCGCGTGTGCAGGACGACCGAATAGGTCTTGTCTTCGACGAACACGCCCGGGAGCGGCCTGACGGCCCTGCGGAGATCCTTCGCGAGCAGGTTCACCGCCGGGGCCGCGATCGAAGCCGCGTTGTGCGCGAATCGCAGACCCGGCCCCTCAATCTCGAGGCCGTGGAGACCCGCGAAGAAAAAGGACGGATCCGCCGGCACGCGAAGGCGCAGGTCGCTGATCCGGCGTCCGCTCACGATGCCCGCGGACAGATCGGCGCGCTCGCTCAGCGTGTTCAGCAGAATCTGACGCGCCGGCGTCAGCAGGACCGCATCGGGGTCGATCTGGAACTCCGCCAGGGTACCGTCGAAGTCCATCAGAATGATTGGGCGCGCATCGTGGGGCCTCGATTGCCAGGCCGCGATGGCGCGCTCAACTCCACGCACGGAACCTCATCTCTCTCGCGTCGATCAGCTCGCTGATGGTCACCGCCGTGTTGATCAGCCCTACGTGCGTGTAGGCCTGCGGAAAATTGCCGAGCAGCATACCGGTTCTCGGCTCGATGTCTTCCGAAAACAACCCGACGCCATTGGCATGGGTCAGCAGCCGCTCGAACAATGCGGACGCGTCTTCCAGGCGGCCGACCATGGCAAGTGCTTCCGCCCACCAGAACGAGCAGATGGAAAAGGCGCTGGTCGTGTCGCCGAAGTCATCCTTGTGGCGATACCGAAGCATGAGGCCGTCTTCGACGAGCAGCCGCTCGTAGGCTTCGAGCGTCGAGACAAACCGCTGATCGCGAGGATCAATGATGCCGAGCGTCGGCAGAAGAAGGTTTGACGCGTCGGGTAGCCGCCCATCGAGCACCTGGGTAAAGTACCCGACTTCGGGGTTATACGCACGATCGAGGATTTCCTGGCGGTACTTGTCGGCCCACGCCTCCCACTCCGTGGCGAGGGTGTGCCGGCCCAGGCGCCGGACGAGCCGGGCGCCCCGGCTGGCTGCCACCCAGCACAGCACGTGCGAGAACGTGTAGCGGTTCGGGAACGTGCGGTACTCCCACAATCCGGTGTCGTCCGATTCGACGGCCGTCATCGCCTCGCCGACGAACCGCTCGACCAGTCGAAGAATCGGCTCGGTCTCGTCAATGACGACGCGCGGATCCGCGCTGATCGTGTCGAGGCAGAGAATCATCTCGCCCATCAGATCGTGCTGACGCTGCGTGTACGCCGCGTTGCCGATGCGCACGGGCCTGGCGCCGCAGAACCCCTCGAGATGGTCGAGGTGCTGCTCCACGAGCTCGCGCTCGCCACCGATGCCGTACAGCGGCTGCAGCGGTCCGGCCTCGGCGACGTCCCGGAGAAACGACACGAACGCTTCGCCTTCGGCAAGATGCCCGACCCGGCGGAGCGCCTCGACGACAAACGCCGCGTCGCGAAGCCAGCAGTAGCGATAATCCCACGTCCGTTCGGAGCCGAGCGATTCAGGAATGCTCGTGGTCGCCGCGGCGATGATGGCGCCCGTGCCCGAGTAGGCGTGCAGCTTCAGGCACAGCGCCGATCGCAGGACCGGCAGGCTCGCGAACGACGGCAGCGCGCACGACTTTGCCCACGCGCGCCATCCCGAGATGGTCAAGTCGCGGATGCGCTGCGCGGACGCCACCGAGTCGGTGTCAGACGGTTTGCCGTAACTGACCGCGAAATAGAACGGCTCGTCGATGCGAATCGGCTGGCCGCTCTCGAGATAGGGAAGCGGTGCGTTCGTGCGCAGGTAGATGGCCGACGCCCCGTCGCCGATCTGCAGGCCTTCGGAAATGGCGACGATCTTCGGGTTCTGGTCGGCGGCGTAGTTGGGCTTCGGATCGAAGAGCACGCGCGTGCGCGCGGCGCCTTCGCGCGGCACCACCAGGCGCTGGATCTCGATCGGGGCTTCGACGTCGAGACCGGCCGGAATCCTCGGGGCGTAGTCGTAGACATCGAATCGTCCGTCGGCACACGTCACCGACGTGCGCAACACGTTCGTGTTGACGATGTATTCCATGTGCGTCTGGATGTCGGGGCAATCGGGGAGCAGGGCGAACGTACCACCCTTTTCGATGTCGAGGATCCTGCCGAACACCGAGGCGCTGTCGAACCGCGGCATGCACAGCCAGTCGATGTGCGTGCTCGGGGCGACCAGCGCCAGAACGCGGCCGTTGCCGATGACGCCATGATCCAGCCTGATGGCACACGGCTCGGTCACGAAATCCTTCGCAAATCTGTCGTCCCTCGTGTCTTCGCGTCTCCGTGGTTTCCGACACCGTCGTGATGCTCCGCCAGGCGGAAGGTCTCGGTCAGCAGCAGGCCCGCCCATCTGAAGATGTTGTGTTCGGCCACCTGCTTGCGCAATCGCTGCATGCGTCTCCGTTGTTCCTCGGCCGACATCGTGAGCGCGGTGTTCAGGGCATCCGCAAATGCGTCGGTGGCATACGGATTCACCAGCAGGGCCTCGGGCATCTCGCGCGCGGCGCCCGTGAATGGCGAGAGTATCAGAACTCCCTGCAGGTCGTCTCGCGCGGCGACGAACTCCTTCGCCACCAGGTTCATGCCGTCGTGCAGCGACGACACGACGCAGACGTTGGCAGCGCGGTAGCCGGCGAAGACGTCTTCGACGCCATGATGCGCGCGCGCGAGGCAGATGGGCTTCCAGTCGTCGGTGCCATGCTTGGCGTTGATGTGCGCCACCAGATCCTCGATCGACTCGTTCAGTTCGCGATACTCGTTGATCTCCGTACGGCTGGGTGCGCCCATCTGCAGGAACACGAACCGCCCGCGCCAGACAGGATACCGCTCGAGGAACCGGTCGACCGCGCGGAAGCGTTCGGGAATGCCCTTGGTATAGTCCAGGCGGTCGACGCCAACGGCCAGCGCCCAGTCATCGCGCAGGCCGAGGCTCTGACGAAACGCCTGCACGTCGCTGCGTCGCAGCCCGTTCTGCGAAATGCCCTCCATGTCGATGCTGATGGGAAAGGGGCGCACGTTGGTGACGTGCGATCCGCGCGTCGCGGAGAACTGCTCGTAGTCGACGCGCGACTCGATCAGGCGATCGACCGTCTCGAGAAAGTTGTTGCAGTGGAGCTGCACGTGGAAGCCCAGAAGGTCGCTGCCGAGCAGGCCGTCGAGAATCTCTTCCTGCCAGGGGCAGATGCGGAACGCTTCGCGGTTCGGCCACGGGATGTGCCAGAAGTGGCTGATGATCGCATCCGGACGCCGCGTCTTGACGATACGCGGCAGCAGGGCAAAGTGATAGTCCTGCACCAGCACGATGGCCGGGGCGCCGTCGATTTCCTCGAGCACCGCTTCGGCAAACCTGGCGTTGACCCGCGCGTACTGCTCCCAATCGGCCGCGTCGAACACCGGGCGCGTGTAGGCGATGTGACAGAGCGGCCACAGCGCGCGGTTCGAGAAACCATAGTAGTAGCCGCGCTCCTCTTCTTTGTTCAACCAGATGCGCCGCAGCGTGTACGACGGTTTGTAGGGAGGGACGGCGAGGCGCCCGCGATCGTCGGACGTTTCGCGATCGCCGCTGCCGCTCCCGTGCGCCACCCACACGCCACCCGTCGCGCGCATGATCGGATCGAGCGCCGTGACGAGACCGCTCGCCGGCCGGATCCACGTGAGCTCGTCGCCGACGCGATTGTGGATGTACGGCTCGCGATTCGCGACCACGACTACGCGAACTCCGCTGAGGCGCTCTCTGAGCAGCGAGACCAGACGATCGCGAGACCACTCCCTCTCCGAGCCTGACTCAGAGGGTAACCATTTGGCAATCGCGTGTCTGAATGATCGGGCCAGCCAGTCCCGTGTAGGCACAGGCTGCTGACGTCTGCAAAAGCTGATCCGGCACAGGGCTTCGACCCCACCTATGCGCCGGCCCAACTGCGACAGATTTCGATAATCACCTCGACCGCCTTGTCCATATCCTGGACAGACGTCCATTCCAGCCGCGAATGGATGTTGTGTTCCCCGGCAAACAGATTGGGAGTGGGGAGACCCATAAACGAGAGCCGCGCGCCGTCGGTCCCCCCGCGAATCTGACGGAATCGCGGCGTCAGCCCGGTTCGTTTCATCGCGATCTTCGCGTGCTCGACCACTTCGGGATACCGATCGAGCACTTCTTTCATGTTGCGATACGATTCGTGCCGCTCGACGTCGACCGAGGCGGCAGGAAAGGGACGCACGATTTCCTCGGCCAGGTCCTTGAGCATCCCCGCTTTGTCGTCCAGTCCCTTCGTCGTGAAATCGCGCAGCAGCAGCTTGACGACCGATCGCTCCACACCTCCCTCGATCGTGTGAGGATGCACGTACCCTTCATACCCGTCTGTGGTTTCGGGCGAAAGCCCGTGGCGCGGCAGACGGTGCACGAACTCCGACGCCAGCTTGATCGCGCTCACCATGCGGCCTTTCGCGTATCCGGGATGCGCGTTGAATCCCTTGAAGGTCATCGCCATCGCGTCGGCGGAAAAGTTCTCAATCTCGAGATCGCCCCGCAGAGGACCGTCGAGCGTATAGGCGAACCGTGCGCCGAAACGATTGACGTCGAAATATTGCGTGCCGCGGCCGATTTCCTCGTCGGGCGTGAAGCCGATCTTCACCGGCCCGTGCGGGACCTCGGGATGCGTCGTGAGATATTCGGCCGCCGCCATGATTTCGGCGACACCCGACTTGTCGTCCGACCCGAGGAGGGTGAGGCCGGAGGCGGTGATGATGTCGTGGCCGTGCTGATCCTTCAATTCCGGATTGTCGGCCTGTCGCAGCACCAGCGCCGGGTCGTCGGGCAGGACGAGATCGCGCCCGTCGTAGTTCCGGTGGACGATCGGCCGTACGTCGGCGCCGCTCACGTCGGGCGACGTGTCAACGTGCGCGACAAACCCGATAGCCGGTACCGCGTCCTTGCCGGCCGTCGCGGGAACGGTCGCCATCACGTAGCCGTATCGATCGATGGACGCGTCGGCGAGCCCCAGGTCCTTCAACTCGTCGACCAGGCGGTTGAGCAGCGTCAGTTGCTTCGAGGTGCTGGGATAGGTCTCGGAGCGCTCGTCCGACTGTGTGTCGAACGTGACATATCTGAGAAACCGGGCCGCAGCGCTCGACGAAAAATGCTGGGTCATGCTTCAGAGCGTACTGCATTACAATGCGATTTTCCGCAAGGAGATAGCCCATGCGCGCCATCCTCTCGGTGCTCGTCGTGCTCTACGGCGTCGGAGCCGGCGGCACATGCTGGCTATACGCGCAAGCAGCCCAGGCGCCGGTCTTCCGATCCGGCGTCGAGGTCATGGAAGTCGACGTCACGGTCGTCGATGGCAAGGGCACGCCCGTGCGCGATCTCCGCGTGCCGGAGTTCACCGTCACCGTCGACGGGCAGCCGCGTCGCGTGGTGAGCGCGGAGTTCATTTCCGACACCGCGGCGCCGGGTGCACCCACACCGCCACCCGAGCGCGATCCGTACGTGTCCAACAATACCGATCGCCGACCGGGCCGGCTCATCATGCTGGTCGTCGATCGCAATAACATCGATACGCAAACGCTGCGCGGCGCCATCTCGTCGCTGAAGGAGTTCGTCAACGGCATTCCGCGTGACGACCGCCTGTCGCTCGTGACGATCCCGCCGCCGGGACCGTANGTGGATTTCACGACCAACNGGCAGCAAATCCTCGAGGCCATCACGCNCGTNTCCGGCTCGGAAGACCGGATGATCTCGCGCTTCAACATCAGCGACTACGAGGCGATCACCTTCGAGAACCGGTCGAACCCGATCGTCACGCAGCGGCTGCTCTTCCGGACCTGCGGCGACACCGATCCGAACACGATGTCGCCCTGCGATCGCGACGTCGAGCAGGAAGCCTTGACGCTGTCGAACCACCTCCGTCAGCTGACGGCGCAGTCTGTGGCGGGATTTGCCTCGCTCCTGCGCAACCTTCGCGATGTCGAGGGCACCAAGTCGATGATCATCCTCTCGCAGGGGCTCATGATCGAAGGATCGCAGGCTGAGGCGAGCGCCCTTGCGACCCTTGCCGCCGAGGCGCGGGTGAACGTGAACGTGCTGATGTTCGCGACCCAGATCGGCTCTGCGTCGGAGTCGCGCATCTCCGAAACCGTGGCGCAGGATCGCGACCTCCGCGAGGCCGGGCTCGAAACGTTCGCGGGGCGCTCCCGGGGATCGCTGTTCCGGGTAGTGGCGAACCCGCAGTACATCTTCGAGCGGCTGAGGAGCGAGATTTCGTCTCATTACATGCTGGGCGTCGAGCCGACCGAGCGGGACCGCGATGGCAAGGTGCACCAGATTCGCGTGACGGTGGGGCGCCAGGGTGTCCAGGTACGGGCAAGGCGTCAGGTGCAATACGCCGTGCGCACGCCCGACAACTGGTCGCGCGACGTCGTCATGGGGCGCGTACTGCGATCGCCGTCGGCGAACACCGAGCTGCCGATGCGGTTCTCCACCTACACGTTCCGCGACGCGGAACCGGGGAAGGTGAAGCTGATCCTGGCGGCTGAGATCGATCCGGAGTCGATGGCCAAGGAGCTCGATCTCGCCATTGGATTTGCCGTCTTCGACAACCTCGGCAAACCGGTCCTCGGGGGGCAGGAGCGGAAAATCTATTCCGCCAATACCTCGCTGCCGATTCGCTACGAGATCGCCGTCGCCGTGGACCCGGGCGTGTACCGGGTAAGGCTCGCGGGCGTCGACCTGGCCGGCAAGTCGGGCAGCGTGGAACGCGAGGTCACCGCCTTCGGGATGACGAACCACGAGTTCGCGATCGGGGACCTCATCCTCAACTCGGTGCGGCAGGGAAGCGACAGCGACCTGCGCGCACCGGTGGTCTTGAAGGTCACCGACGGGCTGCTCGCCACATACACCGAGGTCTACACCAACCAGCCGGGCACGCTCGACGACACGAAGGTCGTGTTCGAGGTCGCCGATACGGCCGACGGCCCGACACTTCAGAAGAGCGAGGCTGAATTCCGCGAGCGGCCAGACAAAACGATGAGACAGGCGGTGTCGGTGGTGCGCGTCGGTGCGCTGCCGCCAGGCCGGTATATCGCGCGGGCGGTCTTCTCGAAGGGTGAGAAGAACGTCGGAAAGCTTTCGCGGCCCTTCGATATTGTGCCGGGCGCGAAAGTCGGTGCAACGAGTGCGGCGGGTGCGACGGGTGCGCCAGGTGTGCCAGGTGCGAGTGAACCGGCTCCCGCGGCGGTGATGACCGGCATCGTGGTCGGCGCCCGGCCGTCGATCTTCAGGAAAGACGACGTCCTGACGCCCGAGATGTTGCGCGCCACCCTGGAGGTCATCGACAAGAACCACCCGGCGGCCAAGACAGCCACCGCGCGTGCGCGTACGGGAAAACTGGATGGCACCGCGATGATGGCGCTCGATGCCGGGGATCAGGCCGCAGGCTCGCTCCTGCGCGGGCTCGAGCTGCTCATGAAGGGGCAGCTGGATCAGGCGGCGAACCAGTTCGGGGTCGCCATGCGCAACGCCCCTGACGCACCGCTTGCGTCGTTTTATCTCGGGGCCTGTTATGCCGCTGCCGGTCGTGACAAGGAGGCCGTGTCGCAGTGGGAACGGGCACGGGCGGCAAAGCTTCCGCTTCCAGCCCTGCAGGCCATTCTCGCCGACGGATGGCTGAGGTTGGGACGGCCCGCCGATGCCGTCGAGCCGCTTCGCGACGTGCTCGGCCGCGAGCCAGAGAATGACGAGGTGCGACGCAATCTCGCGATCGCGCAGTCCTACCTCGGTCTGCACGAGCAGGCGTATCCGACGATCGTTCCGTACCTGGAACGAAATCCGTCAGACCCGGACGCGCTGCTCGTCGCCATGTATGCGCTGTATCAGGTGCACGTCGAAGGGAAGACCTTGAAATCCGCTGAGGAGGACAAGAAGCAGGCGGCTATCTACTCGAAAGCGTATGCGGCCGCCAAAGGTCCGCACGCCGCGCTGGTCGACAAGTGGGCGGAGTTTTTACAAAAGTAGGGCCTGGCTTCCCGCCTTCGCCAAGGCTACGGCGGGTCTCGCCAAAGCTCGCACGTGTCAGGCGAGCGACGGCGGATAGCCGGGCCCCAGCGCTTTCTCCAACCGGCGAACGATTTCATCTTTCGGTTGCACGCCAACCAGCCGATCGACCAGCTGGCCGCCTTTCAATACCAGCAGGGTGGGAATACTGCGCACGCCGAAGCGGTTCGCGGTCTGCGGATTCTCGTCGATGTTCAGCTTCGCCACTTTCACGCGTCCCGCCATCTCGACCGAAAGCTGATCGATCGTCGGCGCCAGTATGTGGCAGGGCCCGCACCAGTCGGCCCACAGGTCCAGCAGTACGGGCGCAGCACTCCGATCAACCTCCGACGCGAATGTCTCGTCAGTGACGTGCACAGGACCCGGCGGTGCCAAGAGGGGCGTTTTGCACTTGCCGCACACCGTCTTGCGCCCGGTCTGAGGAGGAGGAAGCCGGTTGGTGGTTCCGCAGGACGGGCATCTGACGAGGCGCTCGGTCATCCCGCTCACCGTGGAAACTTTACGCCGATGCAACCCGCGAGCGGGGGTCGCCGGGTCTCGCCCCGATAGTACACGCGCTCGAGAAACAGTCCAGACGCCGGCGCTGTCAGTTTCGCCGGGACTCCAGACTCGACACTGAGAAACGACGCCGCCTGTTCGATCGTGGTTCCGCCCAGACCGACATCCACCATGACGCCCACCATGCGGCGGACCATCTTCCACAAAAAGTGGGAGCCCTCGACGCGTACGACCACCAGGTCGCCGTCTTCCGCCATCTCAATCCGCTCGATCGCCACCACCGTCGACTTCTCGTCGGCGCTGTCGTCGGTAAACGACCGGAAATCCTTCAGGCCGGCAAACCGCTCGGCGGCCTGCCGCATTCTGTTCAGATCGAGATCGTCGCGCACCCACCAGACGAAGTGTTTGGCGAACGCCGTGCGCCGGCGCGAGATCTGATAGAGATAGCTGCGGGCGACCGCGTCGTGGCGGGCGTGGAATCTCCGCTGGACCATCTCGATCTTCAGCACGTGAATGTCGCTCGGCAGCGCGTCGTTGATGCGGCGCCTCAGCGTGTCCGGCGGCAGAGCGGTGATGATGTCGAGGTGCGCCACCTGTTCCAGCGCGTGCACGCCGGCATCGGTTCGCCCAGACCCGTACAGTTCGAACTGTCGCTGGCCGGACACGTCCTGAATCACCCTCGTCAACTCTCCTTGAACGGTGCGCGCATTTTTCTGGATCTGCCAGCCGCTGTACCGCGTGCCGGCATATTCGATGAACATCTTGAACCGAGCCATGACGGCTCAGTGTACTTTGGCGCCCGGTCCCGTGTCGTTCAGCGGGGCAGGAGGCCCCTGCAGCCAGATCCGCTCCAGCGCGTCGAACAATTCGTCGATCTGCACCGGCTTTCCAACGTGATCGTTGAAGCCAGACTTCAACGCGCGCTGTTTGTCTTCTCGGCGCGCGTAGGCGGAGATGGCTACCGCGCGAACCTGCGCGCCATCGAGGTCGGGCAGGCCGCGCAGGGCGCGCATCATCGAGTACCCATCCTGTCCCGGCATGGCCACATCGGCGAGGATGATATCGGGCCGGTCTTCGGCGACGAGGCGCAGCGTGTTGCGAGCCGAGTCTGCCTCGCTGATGCGGGCGCCGGTGGTTGCCAGCATGGCGCGGAGGAGCTCGCGCGCGTCGCTGTCGTCGTCCACGATCAAGACGTGCACGCCGTCCAGATCGAGGGTTCGCGCGAGCGCCGCCCGGGCGCCTGCAAGCGCCAATGTCGCCCGTGGTTCGGGTTGTTGCATGGGCAGGTATACCGTGAAGGTCGAGCCGAGCCCGGCTCCGGCGCTTTCGGCTTTCATGCGGCCGCCGTGCAACTCGATCAGAGTGCGTACGATCGAGAGCCCGAGGCCGAGCCCACCATGCTCGCGCGTGGCGCTGCCGTCGGCCTGGCGGAAACGGTCGAAGACGTGCGGAAGGAACGCCGGGGCGATACCGGCGCCGTTGTCCGCGACGCTGATTCGCACGTCGGGTTCCTCGGCGGCGATTCTCAGATCAATGCGGCCGCCGCTCGGCGTGAACTTCACGGCATTGGCGAGGAGATTCCAGAACACCTGCTGCAGGCGATCGGGGTCGGCCCAGACGTACAGCGGTACCGATCCGGCTGACGAGGTGATGCTGACCCCCTTGGCTTCGGCCGCCGGCGTCATCGACTCGACCGCCAGCGTGGCCAGCGGGCCGAGCGGCATGAGCCGCGGCGACAGTTGCAGCGTGCCTCGTACGATGCGGGACACATCGAGCAGGTCGTTGACGATCTGCATTTGCGCGGTGGCGTTGCGGTGAATCGTGTCCAGCGCGCGCGTAACCTGTCGCGGCCGCACGTGCCCGTCGCGCAGCATCGTCGTCCAGCCGAGGATGGCGTTCAGCGGCGTTCGCAGTTCGTGCGAGAGCGTCGCGAGGAACTCGTCCTTGAGACGGTTGGCCATCTCGGCATCTTCGCGTGCATCGGCCAGGGCTCGAAGCAGATCGCGAAGCTCGTACTGTCGCTGCCGCCCGCGCAACGCGCTGCGGATGAGGCTGAGCGCCACACCGAGCCGGATCGGCCGTTCGAGCAGCACGACGTTGCGCAATCCTTCGAGCAGGCGAAGCGTCCGCAGATACACTTCCGATCGCTCGGTATCGGCAAAGACGAGGATCGGAATATCCGACCACGCAGGCTGTGCGCGAAGACACTCCATGAGCTCGCCGATTCCCGCGTCCTCGAGCGCTTCCTCGGTGAGCATGACGACGGCAGCGCCGCGAAGGAACTCGAGGCACAGCGCGTGCGACGTCGCGCAGACGCAGCCACGCAGGTCCGTCCGCTCGAGCACGTCGAGCGCCAGCAGCGCATCCTTGCCNACGGGAGCGAAGATGAGGATTCGCTCGTCGAGCGATGGGTCGATGCCCTCGATGGTCATGCCCTCTTCCGACTGCGGACCTTCTCGTCGGNCGACGTGCCGCGATATTCCGGAACTCCGGTNAGAACGCCCCTGAATTCCNCCAGCGGGTCGCCGACCGTCAGCGCGTTGCGCTTGACGCCAATCTCGCGAATCGTGGTCTCGTGAAGGCCCGTTCGTTTCTTGAGAACCGACAGAGCTTTTCGCACCTGGCCCCGGGCTTCGAAGAAACGCATCATGAACATGGTGTCGGCGATATAGCTGACGTCAATCGGCGATGACATGTTCTGGCCCAGCATGCCTTGCTGCGCCACGGTGAGGAACGTGGCCACGCCGCAGCTGGCCAGATACGACGTCAGCTCGTGAAGCCGCACGACGGCGGCCGACGCTTCCGGGATGGCCGTCAAATAACCGGTGAGACTGTCGATCAGCACGACCCGCACCTTGTCGTTTTCGACGGCCTTGCGCACGGAGTGGCTGAATTCGCCCGGAGACAGCGACCCCGGCTCGACCTTGGTGATTTTCAGGATGTTGTTCTTGACGAACTTCGACGTGTTCATGCCCAGGGTATCGCCGCGGTTGATGAACGTCACGCGCTGCTCGTCGAAGAGAAACGCCGCCGTGTGAATGCCCTTTGCGGACGCCGAACACAGGTATTGCGCGCCGAGCGTGGACTTGCCGACGCCCGACGGCCCGAGGATCAGCGTGCACGTGCCCATCGGCACGCCCTTGTCGAGGAGCGCATCGATCTGCGGGAGCCCGCTCTTCAGCGTCTCCTTCGGCAGCGCGCGGGCCAGCCGTCGATTCTCGAGCCGCGGAAAGACACGAATACCGCCGGTCTCGATCTTGAAGTCGTGGAATCCGCCGACGTACGACACACCGCGCAGCTTGGAGATTTCGAGGCGCCTGCGAACGAGCCCGAAGTCGAGGATCGTCTGCTCGAGGCGGATGACGCCGTGCGAAAGGCTCTGGATATGCGGATCGGTGTCGTTGCCGCCGTTCTCGTTGAGCAGCAGTACCGTGCAGCCCCGGCCGGAGAAGAACTGCTTGAGTCCCAGAATCTGCCGGCGATACCGCAGGGAGTCTCGCGCGAGGAGACGCATATCGGACACCGAGTCGATGACGGCTCGAGTCGGCCTGAGGGCCTCGACCGTTTCAAACACGCTGCGCGACAGGTCGCCGAGCTCGATTTCGGATGGATGAAAGAGGGTGTACTGCTCTTCCGGCCGCAGGTTCTCGGCGGGCTGCACCTCGTGAATGTGAATGCCTGACAGGTCCCAGCCGTGAGAACGGGCGTTGGCGCGAAGCTCGTCGGCCGTTTCCGAGAGCGTGATGTACATGCACCGCTCGCCCTGTTTTATTCCAGCCAGGAGAAACTGCAGGCCGAAGGTCGTCTTTCCAGAGCCGGGGTGGCCCTCGACGAGATGAATCCGGTTGGCGGGAAGTCCTCCGCGAAGCAGGTAATCGAAGCCGCCGATCCCCGTCGCGGTTTGTGCCGCCGATGAATGTGCAGTGTTGTCGGCCGTCATCTGCCCTCCGTGCAGACGTTCACTGTATGGCTCTCGGACATCGAGCCTCAGGTGTCCCGATTCGCTGCAAGTGAAATGCCGGAATTTGTGCTGGTTGAAACGACCGAAGTGTATATCTCGGAGACAACGCGGGCCGGGCGGGAGGATCAGGTGCCCGCTGTTTTGACAGGATGTAGTCGGCGCATCCATTCCACGAGCTCTGCGGCCGCGACCGCGGCGTCGCAGGCGCTGATGACCCGCAACCGATCCGATTCCTGTACCCCGAATCCCCATTGAACTCGTTCGAACCCGCGGGTGCGCAGGACGGCCCCGGCCCGATGATGCTCGAGCCCGTGCTCGAGTGCCGCGGACAATTGCGGGCCCGTCGCGACCTCGTAGTCGAGTGCCACCGACACGCGACGCTTGATCAGCTCGACCCCGAGCGGAGCGGCAACCGGCAGCCGATCTTCCGGCACGTACACCAGGAACAGATCGCGCGATTCGACGACCGGGTGGCGCCGAGCCACGTGCGCCAGGATTGCGGAAGCGCTCGCCTGTGCGGCGCCGCGATCGAATGTATGCGGCAGCTGCTCGACGATGCGCGCGTACTCGACGAGCAGCCACTCGGCCGATTCGGGCGCGGCACGCATGTCGTCGGCGAGCGCGACGAGATCGTGCGCAAGCGCCGCAAGCGCAGAGGACACCGAATCAGGTGATGCTCCTGGGGGAATGGCGCGGCAGCCCTGGGTCAGGAGCAGCGCCGTTGCATGCCTGAAGCCCTGTGGTGGGATGAACATCGACGTCTACGGATTGTCCAGGACCTCGAACACGGCGGCCGTGTCGCGCGTGGCGCCACCGCGTGCCTGAAGCGCGGCAATCACGCGTGCGGCGGCGGCGCTCCCGGGCAGGTCGAGGCCGAGCGCCCGCGCCATGTCGAGCACGATCTGAATGTCCTTGTGGTGAAGTCGGGACTCGACCTTGGCTTCGAAGTTGCGGGCGATCATCTTGGGCGCCTGCACCTCGAGCATCCGGCTTGCCCCGAAACCGGTCATGAGCACGTCTTTCACCTTTGCCGGATCCACACCGGCGCGTTCGGCCAGCAGCATCGCCTCGGCCGCGCCAAGCGTGTTGACGATGGTGCAAATCTGGTTGCAGGCCTTCGCCACCTGGCCCGCGCCGCTCGGTCCGATGTGCACGATGGTCTTCCCGTAACACGCGAGGATCGGCCGGACGCGTTCGAGCGTGGCCTCGGCGCCACCCACCATGATCGACAGCGTGCCCGCTTCAGCCACTGCGGCGCCCCCCGACACGGGCGCGTCGAGCATTTCGATGCCGCGCGTCTGCAGAGTCGCCGCGACTTTGCGCGCACCCTCAGGTTCGATCGTGCTGTGATCGACGACGATCGAGCCGGACCGCGCGCCTTCGATGATGCCACCGGGCCCGAGCACGACGCTTTCGACGGCTCGCGTGTCGAGCACCATCGTGATGGTGACGTCGCTCACCGCCGCCGCCTCGGCCGGCGACGCTGACGTGCGCGCGCCCGCGGCCGCAAGCGGCGCCATCGCG
>Ga0065705_10104435_pt1 | contig 15862 bp, 16 predicted proteins | sample SwibulcommuniRL2_FD_59092 | JGI IMG/M metagenome (GOLD analysis project Ga0065705, IMG submission 59092) | Bulk soil microbial communities from switchgrass field near Rose Lake, East Lansing, Michigan, USA - RL2 Bulk Soil v2 (version 2) | ecosystem: Environmental > Terrestrial > Soil >...
TGCTCGGCAGCTTCCCTGCCAGGATCGCACGCCCCACTACATTCGCCGTTGCTTGCCAGCCGCCGGTGGACCACAATCAACTGGAGTGCATGCCCCCACGAGAATGAGGGACTGCGGCAGTGGAATGTCTGGTTGCCTCAGTGCTGGTGCTGGGAATCTCGCTGGCGCTGATCGCATTCTTCGCCACCAACATCCACTCGCGCGCCACGCGCTGGAACGACGCTTTCTCGCATGTTGCCCGCCAGTTTCGCGGGGCCTACACACGCGGCGGCTGGTTCAGCGAGCCGTCGGTGCGGCTGATGTATGGCGCGGCCCACGCCCGGCTGTCGAGCTATAGCCTGGGCCGCTCGGGCAAGAGCGTGGTGCAGCTCGTCATCGAGCAGCGCGAGGTCCGCTGCCGCTGCGAAATGCTCTCGCGGCCTTCGACGGTGACGCTGGTGCCCAGCCTGGCTGGCCTGACAGAAGTCGAACTCGACTGGGGATCTCAGTTCGCCCGCTGGCAGGTCGCCGCAGTCGATTACGACGAGGCCCGCCATCTGATGACCGATGCCGTGCGGCTGGCGCTCGATCGGATCTGGCTGCATCCTCTCCCCCGCGACACGGCGGTCAGTCTGCTGCCGGGCTGGGTCGTGGTTCGCAAGGTGTGGGATTCGCCGCGGGCGACCGACCTGGCCCAGTTCGTCGAGTTGTGCTGTGCACTCAACGACCAGGTGCAGCTCGCCGCGGCCGCGGGTATCGAGTTCATCGCGGGTGATGAAGCCCAGGTGATTGACGATGCCCTGTGCTGCGTGTGCTGCGAGCGGCTGGACCGGGACGTGGTCTTTTGCGTCCGCTGCAAGACGCCCCACCATCGCGAATGCTGGGAATATAGCGGCGGCTGTTCGACCTATGGCTGCGGCGGGCGGATGTTCTTCACCCCCGGTGAAGCCCCCCTGGCGAGCCCGCCCCACTGGCAGGAACATCCCGGCGCCGTAAAGCCGACGAAGCCGAGGTGAGCAGCAGGCGCACTCCGTGTGCCGTCTTAAAATGACCACGGCACACGGAGTGTGCCTACTACGAAAGTGCGTGACGCCTCCATCATTCCGTTTTTGCTCATTTTCTTCGCGATCGTCGTGACGGTCGTCGTTTTCAACATCGTCCAGTCGCAGCAGCACGCGCGGGTTCTGGAGCAGATTGCCCAGCGGTTCCGTGGCCGCCTCGAGCCGGGAACGCTCTTCTCGCGCGGGCAAATTCGCCTGCGATTTCAGGGCTATCCAGCCCTGCTCAAGTATGTGTCGCACGGCAAGCACAACGTCCACACCATCTTCAGCATCACCTGGCCGGACCCATCCTTTCGCCTCGAAGTCTATCCACAGGACATCCTCTCCGGCTTTCGTCGCTTGTGGGGCATGGAGGACATCGAGATCGGCTCGGCGCAGTTTGACGCGGCGTACTATATCAGCGGCAACAGCCGCCAGGCCGTGCGGGACCTGCTTACCGCCGAAGTTCAGGCAGCCATCTGGAAGCTGGCCAAGGTTGGCGCCAGGGCGCTGCGGGACCCGAGCGACATTCAGGTGCAGTTCCTAGGTGGCGTGCTGACGATCACCAAGCCGATCACTCTCTCGAGCCCCGAGGACCTGGAGCACTTCATCACGCTCTCGGCCGAACTGTTTCAGGCCGCGCTGGACACTCGCAGCACCGGCATCGAATTCGTCGGCGATGTGACGATCGACGCGAAGGATCCAGACGCGGTCGAGTCGCAGTGTCAGGTTTGCGGCGAGCCGTTGGCGGAGGACGTCGTCTATTGCGGTGCCTGCCGGACGCCGCACCACCGCGAGTGTTGGGAGTACTTTGGCGGCTGTTCGACCTATGCCTGCGGGCACAAGCAGTACGTGACCAAGACGACACGGCGGAAGGCGTCGTGACGACAATCCGCCGATAGCCGGGACCAAACTTGGTCCCGGAGCGCTGCGATGCGACGCCAGTTTTCAGTTCTCCGGGAGCAAGTTTGCTCCCGACTATTGGCAACTCATGAACCGCTCAACCTCCGCCAGCAGCGGATCGATGGTCCAGGCCTGAATCCGATGCGGCGGATTCCAGGCGAACCACTTATAGCCGACATGTTCCGTGACGGCGATCGACGCGTCGCGCCGCAGGCGACCCAGGAAGATAACGAGCGTCTTCTCATAGATCCGGTCCGACTTCTTCGCCCGGACCTGGTAGTGCGTTTCAAACCGAAAACCGTCGATCAATTCCAGATCAGTGGCCTGAATGCCGGTCTCTTCGCGCAGCTCACGCAGCGCGCATTGAATCTCCGTCTCGCCCGGATCGACATGTCCCTTGGGCAAATCCCACCGATCGGCATGCCGCATCAGCAGAAACTCGCGGATCGGCTCGCCGCGAATGATCAACACGCCGCAGGATTTCAGTTCAGGCATCTGTCGAGGATTCTAATATGGGCCCGCCAGAAGAGGTGGTAGCCATGCGACGAAGGACGGCTCGGAGTAAGGAGTCGAACGTAACCTCCGTATCTCGGAATTGGTCCCAATCCAGTTTCACAATCAAGTCTCGCTCGATTCGATTCAGGACGTCCGCAAAATCCATTTCGGAATCGATGTAGGCCAGATTGTCGCCTGGGTGCAAACCTGCGAGGTCACAGCCGGACACGTCCTCCAATAGCTGCCGCAAATATACAATCATGTGCTTAGGTACGTCTGACCGTTCGTAGAACGATTGGTAAAAGACAGTTTCGTCCAGCTTAGGCCGTTTGCGTAGCTTGCGATGGAAATCCCTCTGCTCGGGCGTGATCTCCATTAGTTCTGCCACGAGGTCCGGTGGCACTCCGGCCCGCACCCACTTCACCAGCACATACACGCAGACAGGCAAATCGAATACAAGCAAGGCACCGATAATCCCAAATGCTACACCTACTTCCTTCGCAAACTGACGGCCAAACAAGGCCCCCATTTCAGCAACGATAGCTACCGCAGCAATGAAGAATGGAACGAGCGCGATCCAAACGCGGCGCTGATCGGCGTCCGAGTGTCCTGCCGTCGTCGGAGCTTGATAGGGATTAATCACCGAGCTTGGCTCGCCAACTCGGTCAAGTCGCCGGCTCACTCGGGCAACTTAAAGTCGGCAACAAAGAGCTGGCTGCTATGGTCGTCCGTCCGCGTGCTCGTCCACATCAGCTTTGATCCATCGGGCGAGAACACGGGAAGCACATCGGCCCCGGCGAAATCGGTGATCCGAATGGGTGTGCCCAGCGTGAACTGGCCATCCTTGACCTCGTATTTTGCTAGCCAGAGATCGTAGTTGGGCCGGGCATTGGGATCGGAATGGTCGGCGCCGGACCAGATGATGTACGGCTTGCTGGGGTGCCAATAAGGTCCCCAATTGACACCTTGTGTGTCCGTCAATGCGGTCTCATGCTTGCCATCGATGCCAATCACATAAAGTTGCAGCCATTCCGCCTTCTTCCGATCGCTGCGGAAGATCACCCACTGGCCGTCGGGCGAGATAAATGGTCCACCATCATAGCCGGGAGCATTGGTGAGCTGCTTCACATTCGATCCGTCGGCGTTCATCAAATAGATATCAGGATCGCCGTCGCGGTCGCTGCAAAAAGCGATCAGCTTGCCGTCCTTGGACCAGGCTCCTTCTGCGTCGTATCCCTTGGTATTGGTAAGGTTGCGGATGATATTTCCGTCGAGATCGGCCTCGAAGATGTCGGTATATGGATCGAAGTCCCACTTGTAACGCCGCCGCACGCCCGCCTTCCTATCCTCTTCGATTTGCTTCCGTTCGGCTGCTTCGGTTTCTGCGAGTTTTGGATCGAGATGACTCGACGCGAACAGAACCCGGCGGCCATCGGGCGAGAAACAGCTGCATGTCGTCCGGCCGCGGCCGGTCGAGATCAACTTCGGCCGCCCGCCGGAAAGTGGCTGCGTGTAGATCTGATAGAACATGTAATCCAGCGGCACGGCCTGATAGATGATCGATTGGCCGTCGGGCGAGAAGTATCCCTCGCCAGCCTTTTGCATGCCGCTAGTCACCTGGCGAATATTTGACAGCGTGCGACTTTCTATCGATTCCTGACCGCTGGACGCTCTGCATGCGGCAACCAGCAAAACAAACCCCAAGGTCATTGCCATCAACTGGCGCATGCGTACTTTCCTCATCTCTGGCGGTCGGAATCTACAGGTCGGGTGGCGTTAGTCGAGAAGCTTGGCAAGCGTGTCGAGCGCCAGACGGGCCTGCTGGACGCCCCCCATGCGCGCGGCCAGCTTCTTGGCCAGCACGAGCTGATGGAGCGTCGCATTCCCCGCGGCAGCTCTTCGTCCACCGCGACGGCCGCGGCGCTTGCCGGCCTTCTTACGGGCATTCGACAGTACGGTGCTCACAAATTGGGCCGAGACTTTCGTGCCGTCCTTGGTAAGCGACTCGGCGATCGCTTTGGGGCCGGCATCGGGATGCGCGGCTTTATAGTTACGAATTGCTTCAGACTTCGAGAGACCACCAGCTTTCTTAGCCATGTGCTGCAAACTCCCGGCGAGTGTATTGTGCCATAACGAAGGTTGCCAACGTATCCCGCGGTCTTACGGGTGTCAACTTGCGGCGCACTGGCGACAATCACCTTTCCATATAGATATACGGCGACAGATCGAATTGACTGCACATTGTGCTACTGTGACGGCGGATCATAGCGCCACAATCAGGGGGAACCTGCCAATCATTGCACTTCGATAACCGCCAAAAGTTGATCGACCTTGAGCACTTCATCGATCTCGACGCAGCGCTTGACGAGCCTCCCACTGGCGGGGGCTGGCAGATCGACCGTGACTTCGCCGGCCAGCACTTCAAGGAGCCGGTCTCCCTCGACAACTCGCGCTCCAACTGCGGCATGCCAGGAGCAGGCGGTGACGACCGTTTCGGGCAGGTCCAGGTCAGGCAATCTCAACTCGGCTCGCTGCACTGACATGGAAGTTCAATTCCCGCCACTGGACGCTCACCAACCAGTCGCTAATACATCTCCGCCATTTCGCGGGCGTGATAACTAGAACGCACGAACGGACCGCTGGCAACTTGTTTGAATCCCATCGATTTGGCAACTCGACCCAGTTGGACGAATTCGTCGGGCGGAATGAAGCGGACCACCGGCAAGTAATGATCGGCCAGCGTCGCACTGGGCATGAGATATTGCCCAAGCGTCAATAAGTCGCAGCCGGTGTCGAGCAAATCCGCCAGCACTTCCAATACTTCTTCCCGCGTCTCGCCCAAGCCGAGCATTAATCCACTTTTTGTTTTGATTGCAGGATTCATCTCCTTCACGCGTCTTAGTAAGCCCAGTGTCCAGCGGTATTCGCTTTTAGGGCCGCGAACCTGCCGATAGAGGCGCGGGACCGTCTCGGTGTTGTGATTGAAAACCTCGGGCGCGGCCGCCACCACTCGATCCAGAGCCGATTTGCAGGTGACGAAATCTGGCGTGAGCACCTCCACGGTTGCTCCCGTTCGCTCGCGCACCACAAGCACACACTGATAGTAGTGCTCGGCGCCGCCGTCGGGAAGGTCGTCACGGGTGACGCTCGTAATCACTACATGCTTCAAACCGAGCCGGGCCGCCGCTTCGGCGAGGCGGGCGGGTTCATCAGTTTCGGGCGCCTCCGGCCGGCCGCGATGCACCGCGCAAAAGCCACAGGGTCGCGTGCAGACATTGCCCAGAATCATGAACGTGGCAGTCTTCTGCGAATAGCACTCCATCCGGTTCGGGCATTTGGCATTTTCGCAGACCGTTTCCAGCCGCAGCTCGTCGAGCAGTCCAGCGGTGAAGTGGTTGGCGTTACCCTTGGGGACTTCCCGCTTGAGCCAGCGAGGCAGGCGGGCGGCCGCGGTCGGGCTTGCCGGGCTTTGGACCTGGCACGCATCTTCGTCAGCCCGACCATGGTCCAGCGGCGACTTCACCAACGGCAGTTCAAGCAGCGTGTTCACGAGCGTCGCTCAGGGGCAGGTCGGGCAGATGGGGATGGCCAGTGTGCAGGTGGTGCCGCTCGCAGCCAAAGGCTGTGGCCAGGTGCGTAACCAATGCGGCTCGCACTGCCGCCATTCTAACGGGCGCCGGCCGCTCGGACAGGATGGACGACATGGCTTGGCCAGTCCATACCTCCACGCGAGCATATTCGCGCATATCGGGATTGACGCTGACAAAGGCGCCTTGCAGAGTGACGCCGTGCTTCACGCTCACACCAATTGCCGCGAGGACGCCGGTGCGTCCTGCCAGGCTATAGCAGCCGCGCTTTGTCTCGGTTTTGATCCTCTGTTCGCCAAGTGTGTCCTGAATTGCAGTCTGTAGCCGCCGGAGGTACTCACCGACGGTCCAGCCGTGCCAGTCGAGGGGCACGATTGGATACACGGCAAGTTGCCCCGGGCCGTGCAGAATCGCCCCGCCGCCGCGGCAGACGTAGCGAACTTGCAGCTGGCGTTCGGCAAGCTCCACGCCGCTCAAGTGCACATGGGCTCGCGACCCGGCCCGGCCGATCGTCACCAGCGGCGGATGTTCGCAGATCAGCACAGCGATTCGGCCGTCGCCCCGCGTCACCGCGTCGTATGCCAACCGCCGCTGAAGCGACTGGCAGTCGTCGAAATCGACGCAGCCCATGAGGTGAAAATGGGCGGCGAATTCGCGCGAGGTGACAGCCGTCTTGGACGACATCCGTGTCATCGCATGGCCGCAGGTTGCTGGTAAGAACTGTCAGATCGAGAGGAGCGGCGGACTTTAGCAACCTGTCGCAAGCCAGCAAATAGCGCTAGCAATCCGGTCAATTGCGGCTGCGGTGAGCAATAGGCCCGCTAGTTGCTTCCGCTTTCGGAGCGAGCGGACCACTTACTTCTTTCGCTGGGCGAACAGCCACTCATACAGGGCCGGGTCCTTATAGGTCTGGGTCCAGCTATCGTGGCCCACCCCTTTGTATTCGGTGTATTTCGGCTCCTCGCCGACATCGCGGAGAGCCTGGATCATTTCCCGCGAACGTTTGACCTTCACCGTCTTGTCGTCATCACCGTGAAACGCCCAGACCGGCACGAAGTGAATCTGTTTGGCCAAAAGCGGATCGCCGCCGCCGCAAATCGGCGCCGCCGCGGCAAACAGCTCCGGACGCCGCTGTACCGCGTCCCACACGCCGAAGCCCCCCATCGACAGGCCGGTGATGTAAATCCGCTTGGTGTCGATCGGTTTGGTGGCGAGCAGCTTATCGATCAACTCAAACATGCCGGTAAGCGGCTCGCTTGGCTGGGCGGGCATCTGATGCGCGTCGAGCGTCCAATCCACCTCGACCCAGCGCTTCCCCTCGGGGCACTGCGGGGCCACGACAAACGACGGGCATTTGGCCGTGATCTCGTCCGAAGCAAAGTCGATCATACCGTGGACGAGTTGCTTTTGATTGTCGTTGCCGCGCTCGCCGGCGCCGTGCAAGAACACCACGAGCGGATACTTGGTCGCCGCGTCGAGCTTGGCCGGTGCCAGCAGCCGGTAGGGCAGCTTGTTGCCGGCAGTGTCTTGAAACACGGCCGAGGAAAAGCGGTCGCGATGATCGGGTTCGGCGGCGGTGATGATCGTGGGCATGAGCGCGGCCAAGGCGAAGCCACAAAGAGTTGTTGCGCGGGTAAACATGGGAACCTCCGTACTGGGTACTGAAGTACTGAGTACTCGGTACATGGTACTATGGCCAGCCGTGGCGTGGGTGATGCCTGCAATACACTGCAATTCTCGAACCAAACATGTCGGAGCCGAATCCCTACGAGCCACCGCAGACACCGGACCCGCTCACGGCGGGAAAATCGTGAAGCGCGGTCTGGGCGTGGTGACGATTCTGCTACTGACGCCCGTCGCTGTGGGCATTGCAACGGCCGGAAGTTGCGCTGCTGTATTCCCGGTCCTGGATGCAGTCGTGCCGCAAGGTGCTTACGGCCAGGCATTTGTGCTTGGGTGGCTGGTGTTCCTGACTCCGCCGGTATTGACATTGATCGGAATGTTGTGGTGGGCGGTAAGAGCGCATCTGCAAAAGAAAGGGTTGCCAGGCGGACCGCGACCACTGGTCGCGGCCATGCAGGGGCAGGGCCGAACAGGCAGGCAAGATGCCTGCCCCACTTACCGCCCGGCCCCAACAAGCTGCTTGTCTTTCTTCTTGTCAGCGACGATCTCTTCCTGCACGCTGGCGGGCACCTTTCGATAGCAGGCCAGCTCCATCGTGAAGGTCCCCTGCCCTTGCGACATGCTGCGGATGTCGGTTGCGTAGCCGAACGTCTCGGCCAGTGGCACCTCGGCCAGGATGTTGGTCACCCCGTCGCGCATATCGGTGTTGACGATCATCCCGCGCCGCGAAATCAAGTCGCCTGTGATCGGGCCCTGGAAATGCTCGGGGCACTCGATCTCGACTTTCATGATTGGCTCAAGCAAGGCGGGCCTGGTGTCTAGGAAATGCTCGCGGAAGCAGCCTTCCGCGGCCGTCTGGAACGCCCGATCGCTCGAATCGACTTCGTGGTACGAACCGTCCTGCACAACCACCTTGAGGCCCACCACCGGGTATTCCGCGACCGGACCCTTGCCGATCACTGCGCGAAAGCCCTTCTCAATCGACGGGATGAAGTTCTTTGGAATGCGGCCCCCTTTCACCTCATCCTCGAACACAAACGACTCTTCGCTTTCGCCTTCCACAAGCGGCTCAAAGTAGCCGACGATGTGGGCATATTGGCCGGAACCGCCCGTCTGTTTCTTGTGCTTATAGTTCCATTCGGCTCGCCGCGTCGGCGACTCGCGGTAGCTCACCTTCGGCGCACCGACCTCCAGCTCGACCTTGTATTCGCGGCGAATCCGCTCGACGTAGATATCCAGATGCAGCTCACCCATGCCGGCGATGATCGTCTCGCCGGTCTCTTCGTCGTTGAACACGTTGAACGTCGGGTCTTCCTTGCGGAACCGCTGGAGGGCCTTGCCCATTTTGTCGGCGTCCGCGCGGCTCGTCGGGTTGACGGCGACCTTGATCACCGGCTTGGGAACAAACATGCTCTCCAGCGAGCAATACTTCGTGTCCGAGGCGTACGTCTCGCCGCTGGCACAGTCGATCCCCATGATCGCCACGATGTCGCCCGCCTCGGCCGAGTCGATCTCTTCCCGCTTATCGGCATGCATCTTTACGATCCGGCTGAAGCGGTCTTTGCGGCCGGTCCGCTGGTTGTAGTACATCTGCCCCTTCTCGATCTTCCCCTGGTAAATCCGGAGGAAGGTCAACTGCCCGAACGGATCTTCCACGATCTTGAACGCCATGCCGACGAACGGCTTGGACGGATCGGGCTCGAGCGGAAACCTCTCGGCCGGGTTGTCAAACTTCAGGGCGTGTACCTGCCGCTCAAGCGGGCTGGGCAGATAGCGGACGATCGCGTCCAGCAGCGGCTGCACGCCTTTGTTCTTATACGCCGAGCCGACAAACACGGGCGTAAAGCCCTGTTGCTGCACGGCGTGCTTGGTGACTTTGTAAATCAGCTCGACCGACGGCTCCTGCTCCGAGAGCAGCGTCTCCATCAGCTCGTCGCTATACATGGCCAGCGTTTCGAGCATGATGTGCCGATACTTTTTTACTTCGGCTTCGTACTTGGCCGGCACGGCGTCCTCGCGGACCTTTTCGCCGTCCTTGCCGTCGAAATAAATGGCCTTCAGCGTCGCCAGGTCGATGAGGCCCTCGAACGTTTCGCCGGCTCCCATCGGATACTGCACGAGGCACGCATCGACGCCCAGCTTCTCCTTCACGTCATTGACGATCGCGAAGGGGCGCGCTCCGGTCCGGTCCATCTTGTTGATGAACGCCAGCCGCGGAATGTGATAGCGCTTCATCTGCCGATCGACGGTCATCGACTGCGATTGCACGCCGCCCACGGCGCAGAGAACGAGAATCGCCCCGTCGAGCACGCGCAATGACCGCTCGACCTCGATCGTGAAATCGACGTGGCCGGGCGTATCGATCAGGTTCATTTGGCAGCCGCCCCACTCCAGGTGCGTGGCGGCGCTGGTGATCGTGATGCCGCGCTCCTTCTCGAGTTCCATGTAGTCCATGGTCGCGCCGTCGCCGTCACCATGGACCTCTTCCATTTTGTGGATGCGGCCCGAGTAAAAGAGAATCCGCTCGCTCAGGGTCGTCTTGCCCGAGTCGATGTGGGCGGAAATGCCGAAGTTGCGTACTTTCGATAGGTCCATACTGCACCTGCAATGTGAGGCGGACGCCAATGCCCAACGCGTCTCACCAATCCACGGTCCGATCCAGGAACAACACGACCCCAACCAGGCCGACAGCGGGGGCTGCGCCCACATGCTGGCGACTGTCAATCAGGGAAGCCCCTGCCGCCCAAGCCGGGCCAGGGGCAGACGACTAGGGCGGGTCAAGGGCTGGAGGGCGGAGGAGATTCCACTGCATGTCCTCGCGGAGAGGCCTCTCTCAGGTCCGAATCTCTTACTAGACCAACGCTCCAGTCCCTAATCTTAGCCGAAAGGTGCTGGCTGGAAAGGTCAAAGGACCGTCCGTAATCCCACCGCTCGATTTTTCACCATTGTTTTACATTTCCTCCGGCTTCAACTTGGCTAGGTCAACATGATGACGCTGCTCCACGCCTCGATGCATAATGGCAAAAAATCTCTGAGCGGACTTTAATTCATAACTCCTTATCTACAAGACACTTGTGTCTCTTTTTTGCGCCATCCTATTATGCAAGTTATGCAAGTTAAGCTGGTCGGTGCCCACGTCAGTCGCGCGAAGTTCCCAGCGCCAAATTGGCACGCGCCGAGCGAACCGGCAGCACGGGGCAAATTCTGTACCGATGTTCAGATGAGCCGGGAGTTGGTTGTCGAACAGAAATCGCGTACTGGCAAATCGGCTAAGTGCCTGATCAACGCACCTCGCTCATGACGCCAAATAGATTTCCCTCGCTGTCTTCCAAAAACGCCATCCACAGTTCGTGGTCCGGCATTTTGGCGATCAGGTGCGGCTCGCCGACCGTCTTCACGCCTCGCTCTTTGAGCGTCGCGAAAGTCGCCGGCAGGTCCGCCGCCTGGTAATAGAGCACCGTGCCGTGCGGCTCCTTCGGCGGCCCTTCCCCTTCGCCAGTGCTTAGCATCAACCGAATGCCGTGCAGGTTAAAAAACGCCATCCGCGGCACCTGAAACAGAAGCGGCAGGCCGAACGTGTCCCGATAAAAGGCGGTCGCTCGCGCTAGGTCGCGCACCGACAGGGCAATTTGACGGACGGGTCCAATTTGGAAGCTGCTCATAACGATGCTCCCCTGGTAGTTGAGGCTGTCACTGGAGTGTATTGCGCCGAGCCACCGCCAGCTACACTGCGGCCATGCCCGACCAGCTCTCGGTCTATTCCACCATTACCGATCGCCTGCCCGGCGACGTGCTCGCCCAGCTGGCCGACGGGGCGGCCTGCTCGCCGCGGGAGGATGGCGATGGTCAGTGGTATGACCTGGCATATAAGACGATCCGCATCTCCATTCGCCACTTCCATGCCGGCGAACCGGACTTCGCCGACCACATCCGCGGCTTTCTCGGCTACGTCCTGCAACTAGCCGAAGGAAACATGGACGGCCAGCTCTGGGAAATCTATTACAAGATCTCCAAGGTGCGACAAGGTTTTGGCCTCTCCATCGCGCCCGACTGGGACGAGGAAGTTGCCCCGCGGCTCGTGGCGGCGCTGGCCGAAGCCGTGTGCGGCTTCGTCTTTGTCAGCGACATGCTCACCGATCCTTGGGGCGCGCTGCTCATCGGGCCCGGCAATGAGCGCGGCAGCGGGGTACGGTATCTCTTCGATACTGCGAAGGAGCGGCGCTCGCGCAGCAATGGCCGGCTGGCGACACTCGGGCTGGCAACGCCGGACTGGCTGCCGACGACTGTTGCCGATGAGGAGGCGCTGCTGGTGCCCGCGGCCGACGTGGCCCGCCGGGCGATCGTGCTGATGGCGGTGGCGATGCGGGCCGATGGAACGGAGCAGGCAAAGGTCGTGAAGTTCCTTCAGCAGCGGGGGGTCGCCACGTCCGTCTCGCCCAGCGAAACCGCCTTTCTCAAGCTGGCCCAACCCGGCGAAGCCGAAATGCGCAAGCTAACATGGCGATTCGAGGCCCTGTGGACTCTCCTCTGGGCGCTGGGACACGTCGATTCAGTTGGTTCGCCGGGGAGCCAATGTGATGCGCGGCAAGCGATCAAAAGCGTCAACCAGTCGCCAGCCGAAAAGTTCATCGGTCAGGCCCGCCTCCGACCAACCGCCGAGATTCTCGACGAGCTCGACTTCTATTACCGGGCCCACTGGCACGTGGTGCGTTTGCAGCAAGCCGAGCGGCCGCCGCACGAGGGGCTCGACCCTGACGTGATCTACGAGCGGCACTATGCTTTGAATTGGCTCACGAACTACATGTATCAGCAGTGGGACGACGTGACGACCGACACGTGACTTCGATGCAACAGCCAGCGACTTTGCAACCGACGAGACTAGCTGACGTCACTTCCACCCAATGGAAGGCTGGCATCGCCGCCTGGCTTGGCTGGCTGTTCGACGGGCTGGACATGCACCTATACACGCTGATTGCCCTGCCTTTCGTCGCACAGCTTTTGCACGTCCCACAGCAGGACCGCAGCGCCAGCCTCTACAGCTCGTGGATTCAAGCGGCGTTCATGGTCGGCTGGGCCTTGGGCGGCGCGCTCTTTGGCCGCCTGGGGGATCGGATCGGCCGCAGTCGTGCGCTCGTCCTGACGATCTTGACCTACGCCCTATTCACCGGGGCGGGTTTTCTGGCCCAGGCGTGGTGGCACCTATTGATCTTTCGCTTTCTGGCAGCGCTGGGGATCGGCGGGGAATGGGCCGTCGGGGCGGCGCTATTGGCGGAAACGTGGCCAAAGGGGTGGCGCTTCTGGCTGGCCGCAGTGCTCCAGAGCGGCGTCAACATCGGCATCTTGCTGGCCGGCGTGGCGACGCACGCGATGGCGGGGTTGCCCTATCGAACCGTGTTTCTCGTCGGCTTGGCGCCAGCCTTGATCACGCTCTGGATACGTCGTGCGGTGCCGGAAACCGACGATTGGCATGCTGCCAAACAGGCCGCCGGCCAGCACGAGCCGAGCATTTCCGACCTATTTCGCGGCGACGTCCTGCGCACGACGCTGCTGACCATGGCGGTTTGTGCGCTGTCGCTATCGGCGCATTGGTGCTTTGTCTTTTGGCAGGCGCAGCATGTGCGGCGGCTCCCCGAGGTCGCCGCCCTGTCCACCGATGCCCAGACGCGGATCGTCAGTGATGCCTGGATCGTGATCATGTTGGCCTCAATCGCTGGAAATTTTCTGGCCGCCGGAATCGCTCGCAAGCTGGGCTATAAGCGGACAATCGCCCTGATGGCGGTGGCATATTTCCTTACGATGATGTTTGCCTATGGCGTCCCGCGAACATTCGCGTCTCTTTGGTGGTGCTTTCCCCTGCTGGGCCTATGTTCGGGCTTCTTCGCCCTCTTCACGATGTATTTGCCACCCCTCTTCCCCACGCTTTTGCGGACCACAGGGGCCGGCTTTTGCTACAACATCGGCCGCGTTGCCTCAGCCGTGGTGATAATCGTTTCCGGACTGATCGGTTCGGTCGGCGACTTGCGAATCGCCCTGGTTTGCGCCGGCGTACTGTTCCTGCCCGCGGCGTTCGTTGCGCTAGCGATGCCGGAGGGAGAGCGAGTCGATGATTCACACTCCCCTGCCCAAGGAGACAATCCGGGGCACTCTATGAGTTCCCAGCGTCCCTTGTCGTCCGAGGAGCGAGCGGAACTCGAGCGGGTCTATCAGGATCGCGGCTGCGGCGTGGAATGCGAAGAGTAGGACGGATATTCAATCCGTCCGCCCTTCATCAAGCGGCTTTTTGGCCCAATCGTGCTCGCCGGGCCGCGGCGTGGGGCGATGGTACGGCGCGCTGTTCCGATAGCGCTGCGTCATGCGCGCGCCCAGCCAGATGAGCGCGACCATTCCAAAGCCGAGGATCACCAGGCCCGCCAGCGCGGCGAGCACTTTGGCCCGCGTCGGCCCATCGAGGCGCTTGATCAGCGGTGCCGGCGCCTCATCGGCCCAGGCCATGGCCGCGGGCAGGAACACCATAAGCCACGCTGACAGCCAGATGGTCGTTCGACCAAGCATTCTCACAGGATCGTCTCGCTATCCGCCACCAGAAGCTCCAGCTCGATCCTACCAACTTCCGCCACCTGAGTTTTTCCCGACTCGGGCAATTGGCTGCGGTTCCAAGGGGAGCGAACGTTTGGCGACTTCCTGACTCATGCCGAGATTTACAGCCGCCAGGCAATAACCCCCCAGTCGCAATACGCCAATGATCACGAGAATCCACGCCGACGTGCACGCGTTGATGAAGATGAAATGCCACGTGTCAGGTCCGGCCGTTTTCGGCAAGAGGCTCAAGAGCGGCAGCTCCCAAAGGGTGGCCAAGCCGATCAGCACAAGGACGGCGAGGGTGGAGGGCAAGGCCCACCGCGGCAGCAAGGCCGCTACGACCAGCGGCAGCGTCATCACGACAGCCGCAATCGCCAGGAAAATGAAAATGGCCCCTTCGCCCACGCCCCGATCATCCAGATGAGCAATGATCGCCAAGACCAGGGCCCGTAGCGCTGCCAGCACAATCGCCACAATTGTGGTCAGCGTCAGCAATTGGCGAATGCCGAATTGAAGCTGTCCCGGCGTCCCCACCAGTGGATTGGCCTGCGGGAATTCGGTTCGATGTTGAAAGTGCAGCCGATAGCCCAGAGCAAGTCCCCACAGGGGAATCTGCACCAGAGCCCACTGGCCGAGCAGGCAACCCGCAAATAGCAACAGCATCGCGCCCGGCCCCCCATGCAGGCCGATGTTCATCACGAGGCAACCCCAAAGGATTACGAGCCAAATCGTCGCGAGTGCAAGTCGCACGTACCACGGAAACGGCCCGAGCGCGGTCCAAGCGGCAGCGAGTGTGGTCTGGCCGAATAACGTGCCAAACAAATAGCCCAGCCCCACATATTCACTCAGCCTCCCTCGACCATCGGGATCGAAGAGTGCCAACACCACCCAACTCAGGCCCAGGATTGCCCCGACAACAAGGAGAGGAATCAAACGCCGTGGGCTCATGCAGCACCCAGGGGCCTGGCTGGAGTAGGAAACGAAGGTGGACCGGCGCGCATTCGACTATTCGTGGCGAGCGGTGCGTTCTTGGAGTTTATTAACGAGGAAGTGTCAGCACTCATCGGGCGGCAGGACTACCAGCTCAGCTCGGAGCGCGGGTCCAGGGCCAATCGCTCATCCAGCTTGCGGATCAATTCGGCACTTGGCTCGTCGATCTGCCGTGGAATGGTGATCAGGATTTCGGCATACAGATCGCCCGTGCGGCCGTCGGACTTGTGGATCCCCTGCCCTTTTGCCCTGAGGCGCGTGCCGCTTGATGTGCATGGGGGAACTTTAAGCGAAATGGTGCCGTGGGGCGTGGGCACATCGACCTTGCCCCCCAAGGCCGCTTCGGCGAGCGTCACCGGCACCTTGACGATCAGGTCCAGGCCATCGCGGCGAAAGTTTGCGTGCTGAGCGACGCGGACCGTCACCAGCAAGTCGCCGGGCGGGCCGTCGTTGCGCGAGGCCTCTCCCTGGCCGCGCAGGCGGAGCGTCTGGCCGTCATCGATGCCGGCTGGAATTTTGACGCTGATCGTCTCGGCCCTTTGCCCGCCGCGGTGAATTCGCAAATTCACCTCGCCGCCGGTGACCGCCGTGCGAAACGGTATTTCCACCTCATGCCGAACGTCGGTTCCCGGTTCTGCGGGCCGGCGGCGGCCGCGGCGGCGCGTG
>Ga0065705_10001994_pt1 | contig 15852 bp, 15 predicted proteins | sample SwibulcommuniRL2_FD_59092 | JGI IMG/M metagenome (GOLD analysis project Ga0065705, IMG submission 59092) | Bulk soil microbial communities from switchgrass field near Rose Lake, East Lansing, Michigan, USA - RL2 Bulk Soil v2 (version 2) | ecosystem: Environmental > Terrestrial > Soil >...
GCGGCGGAGCTTCGCGGCCGCCCCTGCCGCGAAGACCGACCCGCGGCGCTTTCCGCTCGAGCTCCCCGGCTACGGCGTGACCTTGTATCGCTTCCACCTCATCGCCCCCGGCTCGGAGCCGTCGCCCGCGCCCGCTTCCCGATGAGCCATCGCTAGGGCACGATGGAGAATTCCACGTCCTTGGTGGTCTTGGTCCCCGCCAGCTTGTCGGTGACCGCGATGCGCAGCTTGTAGGCTCCCTTCGGGAAGCGCTCCAGCGGCAGCGAGTAGGCCTGTACCTGGTAGGAGGTCGGGCCCACGTGGATGCTTCCCAGCGTCACCTCTTTTCCCTCCTGCATCACGAAGCACTCGTAGTCGGCGTCCAGGCTGGCGACGCCCGCCGCGTCCTTCTTGGCGTTGTAGACCTGGTAGTAGAAGTTCAGCGTGCCCGAAGACTTGAATTCCGATTCCGCGGCTTGCACGACCTCCAGCGATCCGAACTGGAACGGGGTAGCCTTTTCTCCTTCCGCCATGGGATGGGAGACCAGGCTCTGTGCCAGGGCGATGCTGCTGAGCGACAGCGCCTCCGACTCGGCCAGGTTTGGAACCACGATCGTCTCGCGGAACGTCCCGACCCTTCCGGCCACTTTGTCCTGCGCCGCGAACACCGCCAGGTAGCGTCCCGGCTTCAGCGCCACCATCGCCTGGAACAGCAGAAAGTCGTCTATGCCGGCCTTGTCGTTCTGCGGCGCCGGCGCGAAGTTCCCGTCCGAGGAGATCGCCACCTGGTTGTCGGGCACGTCCTGGTCCACGAACTTTCCGAACAGAACGATGTCGGGCTGCTCCTTGCCCAGGACGTTCTTGTACTGCACGGCGGTCGTCCGGATCGCCAGAGTTATGGTCACCAGGGTGGCGGCCGAGCCGGTCTTGAAATAGGAGTAGCGGCTCTTGAACGGGAAGGCGTCGAAGGTGGAGGTCGCCGTCACCACGTCGTGGATGAGCGCCTCTTCCTTGGGTGGGAGCTGCTGCATGCGGCCGTAGATGAAGCCGGTTTCAAACTCTCCCTGCGAGAAGGGGACTCCCTGCGACAGCAGCAGCGGATCCTTCCCCGGGATCATCGGGTAGTTGAACTCGGGATCGGTGGCCTTCGGCCCCATCAAAACGAGGCCATGCGCCACGTCCGAGTCCCAGGTCGGCTTCGAGCTGAGCACGAACTCGCCGGAGGTGTCCTTGGCGAAGGCGATGACCGTATTGGGGGGGAGATCCGGGAAGGGAGGCACCCGGTAGATCCACATCACCGTTCCGCGGCCGCCGCGCGGCATGCGGTCGCGTACCATCTGATCGGGTGGCCCCACCAGGATGTAGACCTTTCCCATGTCGGTCTTCCACCCTGGCATGGCGGTCTCTGCGTAAAGCTGATTCGCATCCAGCGCCCGGTCCCGGTAACGCTGCTTGAATTCGTTGAACTCGGTCTTGGGTGTCGGATCCCGCCGCCTCCAGAAGATGTCGATGAAAGTGGCGCGCTCCTGCTCCGTCTTGCATGCCTTGTAGGCGCGATCCTCATCCTTGCTGATGATGTAGCGCACCGGCCCCTCGCGCCATTCGGGAGTCGGCTTGTCGATGTTGACCACGAACTGGGATTCCCTGGCGAATGCCGGCGAGACGAGAAGGGCCGCGCCGATAATCCCGGCGAGCAGCCCGAGCCACAGGGCCCGGCGGGCGCGGGGCCAGCCTGCGAGGACGCCAGGGGGAGCGAAGGCCGCCACCGGCCCGGCCAAATTGCTGGATTTGCGCCTCTTACGGGGAGGGACAGGCATCGTGTTCCACATACAATGCTGGAAGTATAGCACCGGCGGGCGGTTGTGGCCGCCCGGCGCATCATCTATAGTAGCGCCCGCCATGGACATCCGGGAACGCCTCAAAACCCTCATTGCCGAGCATTGCATCCTGAAAGGGGACTTCGTCCTTGCCTCCGGCGCCCGCTCGTCGGTGTACTTCGACTGCAAGCGCGCCACCCTGCACCCGGAGGGGATTTCACTCATCGGCGAGCTGCTGTGGGAGCAGATCGCGACGCTTCCCGGCGGGGTATCGGCGGTGGGTGGGCCCACCATCGGCGCCGATCCGATCGTCGGGCACCTGGCGGCGCTATCCTTTATTAAGGGAAAGCCGGTCGCGGCTTTTCTGGTTCGCAAGGACGTCAAGTCCCACGGCACCCGCCGGTTGATCGAGAACCCGCCCCCCGCCGGAGCGCGCGTCGCCATCTTCGAGGACGTGGTCACCAGCGGCGGCTCGACGCTCGATGCCATCCGCGCCGCCGAGGAATCGGGACTTAAAATCGCCGCCGTCTTCTGCCTGGTGGATCGGGAACAGGGTGGCGGCAAGGCCCTCGCCGCCTACGACTACCGCCCCCTCTTCAAGAAATCCGAATTCGGGCTCTGACCGAAAGCCTCTGTCGGGCGCGCGCCCGATGAGCCAGGATGCCTCTCGATGATCGTGTTGTCCGCCTCGAAGCTCGTTATCGCCCGCGGGGATCTTCGATGAATAAAACTCGCGTGTTTTGGGATGCGGCCCGCGTGCGGTGCTGGATTGCCCTTGCTGCTTTTGCCTTCCTGTGTGCGGCGTGCGCCTGCCAGTCTCGAACCACCTCCACCGAGTCCCTCAAGCCCACGCAGGAGACAGCTTCCGCCGGCTCACTCGCGCCTCTCTACCCGCTCGACAAGGAATCGTTTGCGGATTTCCGCACCGCTTTCGACGAAGGAAAAGATCGCACTCGCTTCATCGTGGCGCTTTCCCCCACCTGACCCGTCTGTGTGCGGGGGGCCTCCGCACTGGGCGATCTTCTGCGCAAGTATCCGCAGGCCGACGTGCGCGTCCTGGTGGTGTGGGAGCCGGTTATCCTGACCGATATTGGCAAGCCTGGCCACGGCGTGCGCCAGCCGCTCTCCGATCCCCGGGTGACGGAGTTCTGGGACGAGAAGCGCTGGCTCTCCCCGCGGATGATCGAGCGGGCCGCGATGCTTGCGCGCGCCAAGGGGGAAGAGCCGCCCCTTGGCCCGGACGATATCGCCTGGGACGTCATTGCCATCTTCCCCGAGGGCACCCTCTGGGAGGACCCGTTCCCCGTTCCCTCCTGGTACGGCGAGGACCCGGTGGTGCGCTCCCTGGGGCCGGTCGAGGAGGCCCTCTCCCGCGAATCCCATGCCAAATCCCCGGTCCAGCCCGCACCAACTCCCTGATTCCGGTCCGTCGCCCTTGACGGAAGCCCCTTTTATCCCTAATATTTCGCCTTCGATTCGTAGTACCATTCGGGCCGGGCCACGCGCCCCTCATTCCTCAGTAGCTCAATGGTAGAGCATCCGGCTGTTAACCGGAGGGTTGTAGGTTCGAATCCTACCTGAGGAGCCAGATAATCCCTGCCCCGAGTCCTCGGGGATCAAGATGATGGAGCCCCGGTCGCCACGCGCGGTCGGGGCTCTTGTTCTTTAGAGTTCACGCGGGTTTACGGTCTGCCAAGAACCCCCTTCTCGCGAGTCCAAAACCTGTTAACCAGAGAGTGCCGAAACACGCCCAGAGGACCTGGATCTCTCGCCCAAACTCTCTCCCTCTCTGTTAACCGGGCGGTGGCTCTGGTTAACGGCTAGAGAGTCGAAAACGTCTCGCAATGCTCCTTGCTGTTAACCAGGCTGGCGGAGATGACTTGGATCCGTCGACCGATGAGCCGCCTTGACGCATTGCTTGGTGTCGGGCTAGGGGGGTATAGTGCGGGACCAGTCGTTCCAAGTTCCAGGGCTATATAGGGTTTTGAGGTTACCGCCTGCATTGTAGATGGGAACGGCTCAGGTATATACGAATCAAGCAACCATGACGCGCGTTGAGCAGTGGGCCAGATTCCTATCCGACCGCCGTCTCTACGGCAGAGCCTCCCCACCGGACGAAGATAGGCGTTCAGAATTCCAACGCGACTACGACCGCATCATTTTTTCCTCGGCGTTTAGAAGGCTGCAGGACAAGACGCAGGTTTTTCCGTTATCAACACACGATTACACTCGGACGCGGCTAACTCATACTCTCGAAGCCTCATCAGTCGCCCGAACATTAGGGACATTGGCCGCCAGACACCTCAACAAACAGGGTGTGACGTGTGAACCGTATGATATTGGCACAATCGTTGCCACCGGAACGCTGGCCCATGACCTCGGAAATCCGCCGTTCGGTCATTCAGGAGAAGAAGCTATCCAGTCTTGGGCTCGACGCCGTCTTCGCGCACCGGAAGCGGATGAGCTACAACCCGAGATAAAATTCGGCACCCGAAGGCGGAATGCAGCTTCGATTCCCATGACGGCAGCGGAGATTGCAGATTTCCACTACTTTGAGGGCAACGCGCAGGGATTTAGAATTCTCGTCAGGACGCTAGTGAGAACTCGAAGAGGTGGGATGCGACCTACCCTGGCAACTCTGGGTTCGATGACCAAGTACCCGCGTCCCTCGTTCCAACCTGGGAAGCAATTCAGCAGCAACATAGTTTCGGAGAAGAAGCCCGGTTACTTTCAGCACGATCGGGCGATGGCGCTGAAGGCATTTGGCCTCCTGGGTCTGAGACAGGAATCCCCCGGTACTTTCTCACGGCACCCACTAGCCTTCTTGACGGAGGCCGCGGATGACATTTGCTACGCAACAGCCGACCTCGAAGACGCCTTTAAGCTCGGCATCCTTACCTTTAATGAGCTCCGAGACGCGCTGTTGCCCCTTGCGGAACAGGATAACTGGTACGCAGAGATGGATTACCTCGACGAGGATTCGAGATTGGGGAGGATGCGAGCTTCCGCCCTCCAGGTGCTTGTTGCAGCTTGTGCGAAGGCGTTTCGTGATTGTCTGAACGATTTGGAGGGGGGGACTCTGACATCGCCCCTGCTTCACCACACCGATTGTGCGGAGCACCATCAAGCATTGGTGAATCTCGCGAAGCAAAAGGTTTATAGAAATGAACGAGTGCTCCAAATCGAGTACGCTGGCTATCAAACGATCGGTGGTCTTCTGGAAATGTTCTATTCGGCTTTATGTGAGCCTAACGATCTTCGAAAGGACAAGAAGTTACGTGCGCTTCTCCCCGCTCAGCTGTTGTGGCGTCCAGATTGCGCGAAGCGTCTCGCGACCTCGGGGAAGGATGCGCATGAATTCTATCTCGATCTCATGACCCCATATGAGAGGCTTCTCGCGGTTACTGATTACGTGTCGGGTATGACCGACCGATTTGCAGTACAGCTCTACCAGAGGCTCTCCGGGATCCGGCTGCCAGAATAGACTCTTCGGGACCGCTAATTGGATACTGGGTGTTCGCCGTCGAGCATCTGATGGGTGGCGTTGCGGTGAGCCAAGTGTTGCACTAACTGACCAATCCACAATAGCATATAAACGAGGAGGTGGGATGTTCGAGACAGAGCGCAAGTTGGTTGCCCAGCTTGAGGATGCCCTCGGACAATCGAATTCGCCCTGGCCGGAACTCAGGTTTGGGCGCGAGTTTGAGTACCTTCGAGGCCGGGCAGATCTGGTGGCCCTGTCGGTCGAGGGAACTTTACTTGCGTTCGAAGCTAAGCTCGAGCGCTGGCGCCAAGCCCTTGCCCAAGCATACCGCAATCTCTGTTTCGCCCATCAGTCATATGTCGTGCTCCCTCGAGCGACCGCTGAACGAGCCGCGCGCTATGATGCCGAGTTTGTGCGCCGGGGCGTTGGCCTGTGTCATGTGGATCGAAATCGGATTGTCGTGATCATCGAGGCACCTCAGAGAAAACCTCTCCAGCCATGGCTGTCGAATCGAGCTGAAACGCATGTGACCGGGGAGAGACTTGAGCGGCCCTCAGCTTGAAGAAATCGCGAAGTCCTTTTGCAAGTCTGAGAAGTTCGAATACATTGAATTTGTGGGGCGTGGTGCGTTCAAGGAATCCTTTAAGGCTAGGCATTCCGATGGCTCCCTGATAGCCGTGAAGGTATTTCGGGGTGGCGTGACGAATGCGAGGTCCGACCGAGAGATCGACGCTCTACGTCGGTGCTCCCACCCACAGATTGCCCGACTCGGTTTTGTTAAGTCCCTAAATGTTGGTGGCGCGACCTACCTTGTGACCTGTGAGGAATACCTTTCGGGCGGGACCCTGACTCGACGGCTCGACGGCCCTGGTGTGCTATCTGTAGACGAAACACGGAGTATGGCGATTGCGCTTGTCGACGCACTCTCCCACATAGCTGCTCTTGGCCTCGTACACCGGGACATCAAACCCGACAACATCATGTTCCGCGAAGATGGTCGCACGCCTGTGATCGTCGATTTTGGCCTCGTTCGGGATCTTAGTGCGGAGTCCCTTACGCAAACTTGGTTGCTCAGGGGACCAGGCACTCCGTTTTTCGCTCCGCCCGAACAGCTTCTAAACGAGAAGGCCTTGATCGACTGGCGGGCGGATCAGTTTTCTCTCGGTGTTGTCCTTTCCATCGCGTCAACAAAGATGCATCCGTACCAGGAGGCTGGTGACGACGATAGTGCCACGGTCGAGCGGGTCGCGAGGCGCACCGGGCCCACTGATGGCTTCCGCATGTCCGTCAGATCCTTGAAGATGGAAGTGCTCGAGAAGATGGTGGGGCCTTGGCCTATACAGCGCTTTAGAACTCCGCGCCAACTTGTCGCTGCCTGGGCGTCAATGGGAGCGTAGCTTGGGTGCATATCACCAGATGGGCCATGATTCGGAAAACCTCCTCCGTGAGCCAGCGCTCGCTGGATACCGGGGTGCGATTCTAAGTCCTGTCAATTACTCTCTCTCAGATGTGCACGCACAAGTCGAGGAATTTGCGAGCCGTCCCGATTTCGAGCTCATATTTGACCCTCAATTGTACGTTCCTACATCTGAGCGCGGCTGCCTCCGTCAGTGGCCTTATTTCCCTGCTGACGTTGACACGGCTGACCTACACTCAGAGCAGTGGTGGGGCGCGCTTCTTGACGATTTATCGAAGACCGCCTCCGAGTTAGGTCAAGTGAATGTCTGTTCGCCAGCGATCTTGCCGAAATCCTACTCGGACGAGTACTTTCTCTCGCTCGTTCGTGCAGGAGAAATGCTGCGAGAACGTCTGCGCTCGCCTAGCCTCCGGGTGATCCAGACTGTAGTCGCATCCCTTGCCGAACTAACTGTGGAGGGGTCTGCGATGCGCATCGCCTCAATTCTCTCGCAGTCAGGCATCGATCGAATCTACTTGGTTCTCGTTGGCTCAACGGAGCCGCGCCGAGAGCTCGCGGATGCGGAGGAACTCAAAGGTGCCATGAGCCTGATTCGCCTGCTCGCTAGCTCTGGCATGCAAATTCTGGTGGGATACTCATCCTCGGACATGTTGCTCTGGCGGCACGCTGGCGCGACTGATTGCGCCTCAGGCAAGTTCTTCAATCTTAGACGCTTCCTAAAGTCCCGGTTTGAAGAGCCAGCTGGAGGAGGTGGGCAGTTGCCCTACTGGTTCGAGGAAACGCTCATCGCCTTCCTGAGGGAATCTGATCTGATCCGCGTCCAGAAGGCGAGCCTCCTCTCAGACTCGTCCACCCGCAATCCGTATTGTTCGGAGATTCTTGTTACTCAAGCTGCGATGCCGGGATCAACATGGCTTGCGAAAGCTTGGCGTCAGTACCTTTGGTGGTTCGCAGACGCCGAGGCTCGGATCTCAGCTGGCGAGGTCATCGTACCCGCGCTCCTGAAGGAAGCAGAACAAGTCTGGACCAACATCGAAGACACCATCCTGATGGAAGAACCTCGCAACGATGGCAAATGGCTTCGTGCTTGGCGACGTGCGTGCATCGAGTTCACGCCATAATCGTATGACATTGGAGTCACGCTCGATAGACTGTCGACTAGATCGATCAGAAATCAATTCCGGGTCCAATGGTCTGTGTGAACCACCTGTGCTGTTCCCTCCAATCCATCTCTATCACTAATGTGCGGAGGTTATGCTCAGAATTCGAATCGTGCCATTTCTGGCTTGGGCATATTTTGAGAATTAGTTCCTGAATGTCCGGTGCCAGTAAAGTCAAGTTGGTAATCTGCGCGACCCTCGCCCTGCTCAGCCCCGTCAGGCGAGCAATCTCAGCGTAGTCCTTCACCACGCCCTCCCGAACCAGCTTTTCGAAGTAATGGCCATGAACCAACAGTCGGGTAATTCTGGGGATACGGTCGAGTGAGGCTCCCTTGACGGGTTCTGGCTTGGACGTCGTGGCCGGGGCGGGCCGCTCGGTCGGTGTCGCCGCATTGCTCTCAAATTCGACACGACGTCGGCCCTTCGCACCACCTGAGAACTGGACTTGGAATTCCACCCGGACAGGTGCTTCGGGCGAAGCTTGGGGCAAGCGGGCGGGCTTCACGGGGCCACCTTTTCAGCAGCTTCTGCGGCCAGCGTCTGCACACCCCCAGGCCGGAAAGCAATCGAGAGATTCCCCGTCCCACCGTCATAGTCGATCCGCTCGATCAGGAGTTGAATCACACGGGCTTGCTCTGACGGCTCCAACTGCGACCAGACGGGATCGAATGCGGCGAGGGCGGCCTTCAGGTCGGCGGGATCTATCCGTTGCGCCTCGACGGCGGTGCCTTCCTGCTCCACGGTGTGAAGGCGTTCTTCGAGGGAGCGAATAGCCTCCTCACGGGCAGGGGCATCCTTGGGCCCGGGTAAGCTGTTGGCGGACACCGCCTTCAGGGATTTCCGGAGGTCTGCGTGGGCCTTCTCCAGGTCACCTCGAATTCGCTTGGCCTCGGCCTCCAGTTCGGCTTTTCTGAAAGCCAACTGCTGCCTGGCGGCTTCCACCGTCTGGTCGACCAGCTCCGGGTCCCTCCCGATCCCACGGATCTTGTCGATGACAAACGCCTCAATCTTCTTAGCCGAGACCGACTTCGTCGGGCAGGAATCCCATCCCCGCATGTGGGCCTTCGTGCAAAGGTAATAGCGATAGCGGACCCGCCCCTTCTGGCTGTAAGTGGGAGTCATGGCGGCGTCACAAGCTGCACAGCGGAGGATTCCTGCGAGCAAGGAAGAGCATCGGCTGCTGGGGCGACGGGGACCTCTTGAACCGTTGTTGATCAGTTCCTGGACCCGATCCCATGTTTCCTGGTCGACGATGGCCTCGTGCTCTCCGTCAAAAACGGTCCCATTGAAGAAGACTTTACCGACGTAGGCGTGGTTCGACAGCATGCGCCGCAGGGAATGAACGTCGAACGGGCCACCTCCGTACTCAAGGCCAGCCTTGGTGGTCCACTTCTTCAGGGTCCAACCGCGGTGGTTCAGCTCCCGAATGGTGTCGACAAGGGAGGGATGCTCCTCGAATAACCTGAATATCTTCCTAACCCGCCGGGCTTCACCCTCGTTCGCCACGAGGCGGCCACCGTCGGGATGCCGATCGAACCCGAGGATCAAGCCTCCTCCCGTGAATTTCCCCTTCCTTCTGGCTGCGTGGACCTTATCCCGGGTGCGTTCGGCGATGAGCTCCCTCTCGTACTGGGCGAACATCAGCAGCATGTTCCGGTGCATTCGGCCCCTCGGAGTCGAGGTGTCGAATTGCTCCGAGACGCTCACGAAGGTCACGCCGTGTCGGTCGAACTCTTCCATGAGCTCCAGGAAGTCCCGGATGCTTCGAGAAAGTCTGTCGGAGCGGTACACCACCACGCAGTCGACCTTCCCGGCGGCGATGTCTGACCGAAGGCGGGTGAGGGCGGGCCTTTCCAGGGTCCCTCCACTGAATCCCGAGTCGGAATATTCGGTGGGGACAAGCTCCCAGTGCTTATCGGGGAACAAGCCGACGTAAGCCTCACCCTTCTCCCGTTGGGCCTCGATGGATCCGAAGCCGTTGGTGCCGCGTTCCTCGACGCTCTGGCGACAGTAGACCGCGCAGCGTGTGACCGAGGGGGAGGGTTTGGGGGTGCCCCGGCGCGAGGCCTTCATCCCGCTCTCCGCTTCGAATCCACGAGCCCGAAGAAAAGGTATCCATTCCAGTGGCTCCCCGTTACGGCTTTCGCGACAGCGGTCAGCGACGGGAAACGCTTCCCCTCCAGGTCGAACCCCCCGTCCTCCAAGACGATGACCGCGATGGTCCGACCCCGATACTTCCGAGTGAGGACTGTTCCGGCAGCTGGCAGCCGCGAGTCACGGCCCTGAGGCACCGGCAGGGGAGTGCCGACGTCCTGGAAGGCGTGCCTACCCAAAGGCATCCAAGCTTCTGCCTGAGTCGACAATTCTTTCAGGCGCTCCTGTGCTCTCGCTGACAAGCCCCCGTACTTCTTGGCCTGGATCGCCCAGGCCAGGCGCTTCCACAACCATGTTTTGTGGTACGAACGCGGTTCCTGGCCTATGACCCGTCGCCACTCTTCGCGGAGCTCGGCCACGGTCATGCGCTGCAGGGCGGCGATTTTGGCGGTCACGCTGGTCTGCATCAGAGTTTCTCCGGGCTAGATTGCCGACCACATTCATCGCTCTCTCCGCCCGGAACATCAAGAGAATAAGAGAGATTCTCAGAGGCGCTATCTGATAGACACGTCGGTACATGTGCTGCTTGCCCGTCTCGGCTGGTTAACAGGCGCAGGTAACCTCTCGCTAGGATGCTGGCGAGTTCCCGGATTGGATGGTCACGCGACCGAGCCGGTGGGGTCACGGCCAGTGGGCTACTCATCCGCTTCTCGAAGGTGTTCCTGCTTCGCAGAATTCGCAATATTCTCAGAACTGATAGTACGAGGGGGATTTTGCGAATTGTGCGAATTGTGCGAGTGGAGATATGGGTTGACTCCAAAGCGAGTGCTTAGTGGGCGTCCAGGCTTCGTCCGTTCCCCGGCGGGAAGAATCTGGATAAAGTCATGCTCGATGAGCATCTGGATTGGTTCTGTCATCTCCGCAACACGCTTGAAATGCCCCTTGGTGCCCTCGAACGCCTGCCGTTTTGAGAATGTTCGATTTCCCGTTCGGAGTATCCATTGGAGAATGAGTTTAGCCTCCTCAATGACCGGGTTGGCTCCCATCACGGCATAGGCAGCTTTCGCATGTGGAATAAGGTACTCCCCGATCCGGATAGCATTCGAAATAGTCTCAAGTTGGATTGGGAAAGCCCACGGAGCTGGCACGTTCGCGTACGTAGCCATGTGAAGTAGGCCCGCGAGGCGGATCACAGCTCCGACTAACTTTCCGCCCCAATCAGTCATATTTCCAAGCTCTCCATATTCCGACAGTTGCGGCTCCACCCATTCCTCAAATTCCCTTAAGCGCTGGGCTGCCGGTGGATCCAAATAGAGAAGATGCTCGGTGACCTTCTCCCCATTGGTGACTTCCCTGGTCTGCCTTAGGAGGTTCTGCACCATGCTGCGGTAGTTCTGGCGGACGCGGTCGGAAACGGCCGGCGCACCAGAACGGCGGTAACCCAGAGGGCTCTTGGGCAAGGAATATAGAAAGCGACCGAGGAGGCCTCGACCTCGGAAACCTGCCTTGTACATAAGACCGCGCAGAACTTCGGGTTGAACAGCGAGCCCAATAGTGAGGGCGGGTCTTTCGATGTGTTCGGGAGGGCGGTTTACTCGGTCGACCCTCAGGGTGTCACCTGCATGCGCCTTGAGGTATACCTCGAAGTTTGGAGTTCCACTTGATGAATAGCGGCCGGCCATCAAATCAAAGATTCCGCCCTCGGCGCTGAGAACGGCCATGCACCCCTGCTGTTGATGAAGCAGCGTGGTGAGACTTTCCGGGGTAGAGTCGTCCGCGAGGAGCCGAGGCGGCACAGGAACGTGGATCTCTGACACTTCCAGTGCTAGCCGAACAGCCTCCTGTGTCAACCACTCGCGATCATCCAACTTTGCTCTCGCGGCCTCGTCTTCCTGCTTTTTCAGAGCAGTCTCAGCGATCCTGTACCGGGCTTTGGCCTCGGCAATTTCGGGAGCATTCCTCTGGCACTCATCCCGCTCGTATTCCTCGAGTGGTTGGGTTGAGTGTGTTACGACAGGACTCTTACGATTGGCCGGGGGGAGGACCGTTGCAGAATAGATATTGATCGGTTCGCGAAATCCCTCCCTGACCTGGATCGCGATTCTCCTGGCACATGCTGTGGAACAAACGGATAGGCACAACATTGCCGAGAGATCTGGGGGGGTCTGGGTAGCCTCGGCCTCGGCTCTCACGAAGTCTCGGAGCCAGCTAGGGAGCGCATCCGTGGGGAAGACGGGCAGATCAAATTCATAGAAAGGTATGGGAGGTTCCCAGGATGGACCTCCCCCGGGATCGATGCTACTCGCAGAATTCGCACTATTCGCAGAATTCCGGTGGTTAGCCGAAGAGTTCTCCGCTGGCTCTTGCGAAGCGGTCCTGCTGGGGGAGTAGGGTGTTTGTGCAACGGTCTCGACCAAGACCTTCAAAAGGGCCTCCGCTCCGTAGACATCAATGAGGTCACTAATATCCTTACCGTCCTCTTCCTCCTTGCCTGAAAGGGGAAGTCGCACGATGTAAACCTCGCGCCCAGTTGCGGTGAGGCTGTCGGCAACTCTCACGGATCCTCGCCGGCCCGTATCGTCCACGTCGTAGGCGATAAGGACTCGATGGCAAACTAGCCCCTTCGACCATTCCTCCTTCCAGAAAGTTTCGCCAGCGGTTCCTGTCGCGACGCACGGAATGCCGGCAGTCAATGCCGCGAGCATGTCCCATTCGCCAGCGGTGACAAGTACTTCAGGACCCTCTCCGACGAGGAGGAGATCGGGCTTTCCTCCGTCGGCAAACCAGAAGATGTAGCGCTTTCCACGCTTGGGGTCAGGGCGAGTGTAGAGGCAAGCCTTGTAGCCGCCGCCCGGTAGGGGGAAGGCGATGGCGGGGAATTCCCTCACGGCGCCTTCGAGCACCCCGAGTTTCACCCAGGCATCCGGCGAGTATGCCTTTCCATGTAGCTGCTTCAGTTTCTCCTGGGTGGCAACGGAGATCGGACCGTTGGACTTGAAATGGAGCGGTCCACGGTCACGTCTGCTTCGTTGATCTTCTAGTGGTGGCGCAGGTGGAGAGGGCGACAGCGAGACAATATTCGAAATGTCGACCCCGACCATCCGAGCGAAGTCAACGATTCCCCCGCCGCACCCGCAGGCGTCGCAATGAAAGACTCCCTTCGAATCGTTTAAGCGGCAGCTGGGGTGTGCGTCATTGTTCCTGTGCAAGGAGGATTGAGGGCAGGGAACAACAAATTCATGCCAGCCAACCCTTTTCGGTTTAAGCCCGGCACAACGAGCGGTTTCCAGAATGAGTTCGGAGCGAAACTCTCTCACTAGTTTTTCGAGTCGCGCTTTGCAAGAACGCTTCTCTCAAGAATGAATGCCTCTATCTCGCTGCGACGGAAGCGAAGTAGAGACTTTTTCTTGCCCTGCCAGAGGCGTACGCAAGGCAGGCGTCCGCGCCAAGCAGCATCTCGAACCGTCTGCGGTTTCAGAGCGAGGAGTTCAGCAACTTCTTCCGATGTTAGCAGTGCTTCGGTCACGGTGGCCTCCTTAAAGTCCCGTGACGAATACTAACAATCGGAGATGGCAATTAGGCTGGCTGGAAGCGTTATTTCAAGAGGGGGGGTTAAGGTTAGCGGGGGGGTCTATTTTCACTTTCACCGGAGGGAGGATGATGCGGGCCTTTTTCACGGCCAGGTTGACCTTTCGAAGGATTTGTCGCACCTTCACCTGGCGACTCTCCTTTCGATCCGAAGGGAAGACCTCCTCCGCTATCTCTGCTACCGAGCTCCCCTGTAATGCGGAGCGCAGAAACACATAAGTATCCCTCCAGACGAATTCAATGCGGTCTCGTGGTGGAGGCTGGGTCGTGAAGCGATAGAGGTAGTTCCGGATCCCGGTAAGCGTTGAATTGATGTGCTCAAGCTGGTCTCGAATGGGTAGAGAAAGATCAAAGGGCACGTGAAGCACCCGTGACCATGCTGGATGAAAAATATCGAGGCGTGAGTCGAGGGCAGAAGCTAACTTCTCAACGAGCATGTCGGTGTCGGGGTGACCGGCTTCGTAGACCAACCTCTTCGCTTTCCGAGCCCAATCATCAAACAGGCGACTACGCCGAAAGGAGAGCAGCCAGAGATTCTTTACGTGGTAGAGACGCGGGTTATTACTGATTAGTTCAGCATCCCGTAGATGCTGGAGGTCAATCTCCTTGTCCGGCAGGTGGGATTCGAGATACTCCTTCAAGATGATCTCGCGGTAGATCTCCGAAGCCTCCATCACTGCTCCAACTGAGCAACGTCCATCTGGCTTCCTCTCCATCACCACCCATGGGGTGCACACATGAATCTTCCCGCGAGGGGACTCGAAGCTGTATCTCCATCGACTGGCACGTCTATCAGGGGAGGTTAAGACGCTGACTTCAGGCGCACCATCCTCGGGACACAACATCCAACAGTCTGCCCGCTTCTTGCCCTTGGAGTCCCAGATGGAGATGGAGGGGTCAGGCCAGTAAGGGTCTTTCAAGCCGGTGCAGTAACCACACTTGCTGCAAACGTAAGGCCCACTCACGACTTGAGGAGAATGTTGGCTAGTTGGATCAGAGGGGACTGTGTGCCGAGGTTTGCGGATGCGGGAACGCCCAGTCTGTTTGGTCGTCTGTTTCCTGTTCCGTGCCTTCTTCAGTTCAGATTCCCTGGGTGCGCTAGCTGCCTTGCGACGATGTTGAGGCACTTTCATGACGATAGTCTAGCACGGCGATTCTACTGTCAGAATCGTCGTAGCTTTGCGGAATAATTCTCGCGACACTCTCGCATATCATGGGTAGAATCACGTGCGGATGCTCTATCGCTTCTGTGATTCCGCACGAAGCAATCGAGGGAAGCCTGGATCACGGACATCCGACAATGATTGACCGAACCAGAGACACAGACCTTCACGAGGGTAGGGGGGGATTGAATCTCTACGGCTCGCCCGTGCAACCGCGCGGTAGGCTCCGCGCGTGCGCCCGCAGGTTTTGGGGGAGGGGGGGTCGGATGAAGGAATCGCGATTTGACGGGCCTTTCGCCGCGATCGACCCCCGCCAATCGGCACGAAGGATGGGTCAATAATGGGTCAACTCGTATGTGCGGTTTTGGAATTCCCGTCTTTTTCCACTCGGAAGCATTTGGAATTGCTAGAGATGCAGGCGAATTGAGGTCGGAGGTGGATGCTCTGCCAGAAAAGCCCGGAAACATTGACTTTTCCGAAAACGATCCAGAGATCCGGTGCGATTTCGGTGCAGATCGTGCATTCTGGAAAGGACGTGACGGCCGAAAACTCGCGCCAGTCGCGAAAAGTTCCCGATTTGAGGTCGTGCATTTTGCAGTTCGAGGAAACCTGAATTGCTGATCAACCACCTGAAAACCTCAGACCTAGCCGGCATGGCCGCACCTTACAACCCGCGGAAGATCTCGGACCACGACCTCGCCGCCCTACAGCGGTCCTTGAGATTCTTCGGGGTTGTTGAACCAATCATCCTGAACCGCCGCACCGGCCGCATCGTCGGCGGCCACCAGCGGGTCAAGGCGGCCGAGGCGGAGGGGATCGCGGAGCTCCCCGTCGTGACGGTCGACCTGGACGAGCCCTCCGAGAAACAGCTCAACCTCGCCCTAAACCGGATCTCGGGGGAATGGAACGAGGAGGCACTGGCCCAGGTCCTGGCTGAGCTGCAGGCCGCCGGTGCAGACATGGGCCTGACCGGTTTCAAGGCCGGGGAGGTCGAGAAGTTCCTCGCATCCCTTCGCGGCCCCTTCGCACCGGAAGACGACGAGGCCCCGGATCTCCCGAAGGAGCCGACGACGAAGCCTGGTGATGTCTGGGAGTTGGGGGAGCACCGAGTGCTGTGTGCCGATTCCACGGACCCTGCCTCCGCAGGGAA
>Ga0065705_10002776_pt1 | contig 15825 bp, 5 predicted proteins | sample SwibulcommuniRL2_FD_59092 | JGI IMG/M metagenome (GOLD analysis project Ga0065705, IMG submission 59092) | Bulk soil microbial communities from switchgrass field near Rose Lake, East Lansing, Michigan, USA - RL2 Bulk Soil v2 (version 2) | ecosystem: Environmental > Terrestrial > Soil >...
CGACGGATAAGCCTACGCAAGCGCGATTGCCGATGCGCGATCAATTGATAGCAGCGTCGGTAGTTTATGAGCAGAAAGTCGCCGCCAAGAAAGCGCAACAGGGAAACAAGGAAAGTAAGGAAAGTAGCAGTGGGGCGCCGACGTCGCCGTCTCCAGTGGCCCAGGTTGCGTCGCAGGGTATTCCCGCTTCATTCAATCCGATTGTTCGGCTGGAGTGGGTGGCGCCAGAGAGACTTTATTTTCAGACGGCTTACATTCTTGTGTTGCCGAACGAAACGATCAGTACTTTCCCACGCTGGCATCTGTTGCAGTTGAGCGCACAGGCCGCGGTTTTGAAGTAGGAACAAACCGGTCCACAGGAGCAGGAGCAGCCATCAGGCGCAGGACTAACTACTCCTCCTTTCCTGCTCCTGCTTGCTGCTCCTGCCGCGTGAAATTAGTCGATGTAATCTGTGAGAGTTTTGTGGAGTTGCTTATCGGTTCCGTGGTTCTTAATAGAAGAGTCCCGCCAACGTTTGCGTGTTGGCGGGACTCCCTTCTTTTGAAGGATGAGGATTAGTTCGCTTCGCGCATCCTCTGTGTTGGTTCGAGGAAGATCGAGTCATAAACGCCGCGCATCTTGAAATTGCACATTCGGTAGAACGTGTGCGAGCGTTTGTTCTCTTCATTCACCAGCACACAAACCACCTTGGTGCGAGTGAGCAATTGATGGCCAAGTTGACGCAAGCATTTCCGTCCCAACCCTTTGTTACGATCGATCGGGTTGACCCAAACGCCTTCAAGATAAACGACGTCAGGGGTGTCAGCCTGGATGTCAGCCTTGAACATCAGTTCGCCATCTTGTTCGAGCACCCAGATGCGGCCCATCTCGATGCGACGCAGACATCTGGCGCGGAATCCTTCCGGGTCGATCTCCAGCGGGTTCATGCCACTTTCTTCTTCTGCCATCACGGCTTGGATTGGCGCGATTTTGTCGAGATCCTCGCTTGTCGCGAGTCGAAGTCCTTCAACTTCTTCGCGAATCTGCATCGCGCGGCGTAGTTCAAAGAGCAGCTCCCGACACGCAAGACGCATTTCCTGTCCCGCGTCAGCATAGTAGTTCCAGAATGCTTCTATTCTGCCTTTCTCGCCGAGAACGATGTGGGTGCGTTGGAAGGTTTGGGCCAGTAATCCGAATTCCAGATTCGCTCGATCAGTGCGTGCATCGAGCAGGATTGCATGGCCAATCAATGCGACACCTTCCAAACGGCCTTCGGAATTGCGGCAGCCGTAGAACGTGCCGCGATTGTGTGGGCTGCTGAAACCGTTGTCGCGGATCAGACCGGCGATACAAACTGTGTGCACCGGTTGCTCTGCTAAGAAGGCGAGCACTTCGTTCCGGTCCTCGTCTTTAAGTTCGAAGACGTGGACAGTAACGTCGGCTTCCGGAATGTATGGAGTGTCCGCCATGACTTCGGTCATCAATGCATTTAGCGTAGGGGCTTCGACCTGTCTCATGTTTCGCTCCGATGTGGTGGTGGGTTGATTCATCGTTCCGTGTCTCCCTTTGCTCGTTTAGTAACCCAGGTAATCAACTCCGTCATCCACTTCGATTTCCATGGAGGTAGTTAGGTCGCCATCCAAGGCAGCCGATTGCGCCTGGACGTAGGCATCGCCGAGCAGGACTCCATCGCCCAGCAGTACGCCATCACCCAGCAGCACACCGTCACCTAGCAGCACGCCATCACCAAGCAGCACGCCGTCGCCAAGTAACACGCCGACGCTGCATAAGACTTCCCCATCGCCAAGCAGAACGCCGTTACTGGTAACGATTGAGTCGCCCAGCAAAACGCCATCACCAAGCAGAACACCATCTCCCAGCAACACACCATCACCGAGCAACACACCTAAGCCGTAAACNTTTTGATATTTGGTTATCAGGTTTAAGCCTTTGGCGAACCTNCGGTTAAGGAGAATTCCTTGCGACCAGGGAAATGTGTANCCGGCAATGGTGGTCTGGGGTGTCGGGGCTGCAGAATTCAACAACGAAGAGTTGAGCAGCGTTGTAGAAAGAAGATCGGTTCGAACAACTTTCGCCAGACGGATACAACCTTCGACGTTAATCTCGCCAGCGCCCTGCTCGAATGTGTTAAAGCCCGCGAGTTGCTGAGCCGTGTATTGCATGATCATCTTGACCATGTTTGGCGTCAGCTTATCGTTCATGTCGATCATCAAGGCGGCGGTACCGGCCACGATTGGTGCGGCCATGGAAGTACCGTTCAGGAACATCTGACGACGGTTCTCCGCCTCGCTGACGCCGGCATCAAGTGACGGGTTTTCAGTAACGAGGAGATTCGCGTCCGATTGTGCGGCGATCAGTTTGTTACCCGGAGCAGCGAGGTCCGGTTTGATTAGGTTGTCAAAGTGCTTGACGCCATCGGCATCTGTCCAGAAGCCACGAGTTGGTCCACGGGAGCTATAGCTCGCCATCACATCATCTGCNCGGCTGTTTGTTCCGAAGGTATTGGCGGCGCCNACTGTGATTGCCGACGGCTCAATACCTGGTGAATGAATGTGACCATACAGTTTNGNGCCGGCNGAATTCTTTCCGTTATTACCGGCAGCCGCGACAACTACTACACCTGCGTCAACGAGAGCACGAACAGCCTTACAGACTGGATCGTTCTGGTACGAATCGACGGCCAGCGTGCCCAGGCTCATGTTGACCACTCTGATGTTGTGGGTTGTGCGGTTGGCAAGCAGCCAGTTAAGTGCATTCAATAGAGCCGAAACTGAGCCAACGCCGGTGCTGTTTAGAACCCGAAGGTTGATGATGTTGGCGTTTGCCGCAATGCCCATGTACTTGCCGTTCGCGATGCGGCCGTTTCCAGCAGCAGTCGCAGCGACGTGTGTACCGTGACCGTAAGGGTCGTCTACGCGGTTTTCACCGGTAAAATCTTTGCTATAGACAAGACGCGAGTTGCCGTTCACGGAAAGGAAAGATTTGTGACTTGGGTCGATACCAGAATCAAGAATCGCTATACCGATTCCGGTGCCATCCAAAGCGTAGGTTGTAGTTCCGCCCAATAGGTTGGTTTTCGTCTGCATGCGGATGGCGTCGGTGCCCGTTGTGGTGGTGACGTGGCCGAACGCGCGGACCTGCTTGTCGGCGGAGACGTGCTGAACCAATCTGCTCTTAGCAAGTGCCTCGATCGCGTTGACAGGCATGTCGGCTTGAACAACACCGAGGTTGTTCATCCGTGCAGTTACTTGAACTCCATAGCGTTGAAAGAGACTGGTTAACTCAGCGCTGCGCGTGTTATCCACTGAGAGGATCACGGTTGCGCGCTGTTTGGCAGATGCGCTCTGAATCAGTTGAGCAATGTCGCCGGAGAGTTTGACGCCCTGGAAACCGTTTCGGTTCTCGGTAGCGTCTTTGTTTTCGCCAGTCTCATCAGCGGAATCAACCTCAACTTGCTTGAACAGTATGTCGAGAGCTGCGTCTGAAGCGATGTATTTGTTGTAAGCGATGCGCGAGGTTGAACCGATAACGCGCAGCTGGCTGTCAGCAATTGCTTTTTGGACTATAGCGGAAACCCGACCGGAGGCGCGCTCTCCTAGAAACTGGTGCAGTTCATCAACGTATAGAATCGAATTCCGAGCGCGCGTTACTTCGGCGACGACCGTGCGAACGCGGCTTTCAATTTCACCGGCGCTTGCGCCGTTGAATAAGCTATAAACGTCCAACGCGAACACCTGCGAATTGCGAAGGTTCTCCGGCACATTGCCGTCGACGATGCCTTGCGCCAAGCGTTGAACGATGGCGTTCGCATTCAAGCTGCTCTCGCTGATCAGAACCGGATTGTTCTGTCGGCCGTTCGACAGGATGTCGATAACGGGTTTGACTGCAGCGTTGTCCGAACCGGCTTCAAGCTTTCCTTCGCGGGCTAATTTGGTGAGGTTGCGAAGGTACGAGGGTGCCGTTTTCCTGTTAGCCGATGTGTTCGTTTGCGCCGCTGCTCTGTCCATGAGCAGGATGCCTGAACACATTGAAAAGACTAAAGAGAGAATTGTAACGAGCGAGACAATAGGCTGTTTCCACTTCTTTTTCATCGGGCGACTCCGGGAGGTTTCCATAATTTTTTTATTGACGACCGCACGATCGCTTGGCCCTGCTATCGCACCCCCCATGCCAGTGCGGTTAGTCCTTAAACTTCGCCGTTTTACTTAGGTTATTGGCGTTCGCGTCGAGCAACGCCGGCTCGTGAGGTCAATCAGATAGACCGACCAGGTCACTTTTGACCGAGGCCTTTCGGTCAAGTTGGAGAGAAAAGCGCGCGCCGCTATCAGATCTCAGTTGGAGCTTCTCAAAGGCTGCCAATCTCAGATCTCAGATTGGAGATCTCAAAGGTTCCGAATCTCAGAACCTCAGGGGCCTGCCGCGCGGGTGAGAATCACTGAGCGGATTGCGTCGGCGCTTCGCATTTGAACATCCCCACCAGACGTCACACGCGTTCCGACGTTGCATCAGAACCCTCGCCCGCACGGCGAGCTATTAGTAGCTGCTGACAGACCTCAAAGCCCAGACCTCAAAGCCCAGACCTCAAAGCCCCGATCTCAAAGCTCAGACCTCAAGGCTGGGACCTCAAGGCTCAGACCTCAAAGCTCAGACCTCAAAGCTCGGACCTCAAAGCTCAGACCTCAAGGCTCGGACCTCAAGGCTCGGACCTCAAGGCTCGGACCTCAAAGCTCGGACCTCAAAGCTCGGACCTCAAAGCTCGGACCTCAAAGCTCGGACCTCAAAGCTCAGACCTCAAAGCTCAGACCTGAAACCCCAGATCCTGTTCCAGATCCCTAAGTCTCAGACCTCAAGTCTCAAATCTCAGATCTCAAGTTTCAAATCTCAAACGTGAGACACCAGGTTGGAGTTTTGCGATCAGATGTGAGATGAGGCTCAACATCACCGACGCTTCCGATCTACACCGCGCCGAACTGTCTAACTTCCCTCATGACTCAAGAGGTAAGGTAGAAGGCCTCACCTTGACGGCGCGACGCAGACTGCTGGGCGATTGACCGATGGCACCGACCCTCACCTCACATCGGATAGCAAAGGAGCACCATCTGCTGTGAGGTCTGCGTTTTATCTGACAGGGCGCATTAGACGACACCTGACACGGGGAAGTCCTTATAAAACCCTCAAAGAGTTGTCAGATTGTTCTCAATGAAAGAGACACACCAGCGAGGACTTTTACACCGGAACAATTTTGTAACATTTAATACGTTGAAAACTGTTTAACTGTCTGGTAGGATCCCCTCTCCCCCAGGCCTTCGAAGGTTTACCGCAATGCCATAAACCCATCGGTTTAATCAATCGCGCTAAGCCACTCTCATTTCAAGCAGTCGGTGGAGTCGCCCAATGAAGCGTTTTTTTCACCCGATGATACTGAGCGGCCTTTGCGCGCTCACACTCATTCTCCTCGTCTGGCCGTTATCCCCCAGAGTTCAAGCGGATTCTTCTTCGGATTCGCTTGGCCACAAAGTTTCCAAGGAAGTCCTGCAAAAAGTCTCGAGCGGACATGGCTCCGAGCAGGTGAGAGTCATAATCCAGCCGATTGGTATGTGGGATACTGCCCTCGATGCGACGGTTGAAGAAGCGGGCGGCACTAATGTCCGCAGCTTTCAGAATTTTCGACTTCGTGTCGTCACTATCTCAGCCAACGCCGCAGTCAACCTGGCTGCCCGACGCGACGTCGCTTACGTTTCATTAAACCGCGAAGTGAGATCTCTCGGTCACCTATCTGCCACGACCGGTGCGGATCAAGTGCGCGTCACGAGCGGAACGAACGCCAACGGGTTTGACGGAACAGGAATTGGCATCGCAGTTGTCGATTCGGGAATCGACAACGCCCATAAAGCGTTTCTTGATCGATCGAACAATGTCCGCATCGTCTATAACCAGGATTTTACCGGCGAAGGTCGCATCGATGATCCATACGGCCACGGCACACACGTCGCGGCCCTGGCCGCGGGTAACGGTCGCATCTCAAATGCTCAATACGTTGGTGTTGCACCGAACGCGAACATTCTGAACCTGCGGGTATTGAACTCCCAGGGCATCGGCACAACGGGCGGAGTGTTGCGGGCGCTCGATTGGATTGCGACTAATCGGGAACTCTACAACATTCGGGTTGTGAATATGAGTTTGGGCATGCCCGCGATCGACTCCTATCGAAACGATCCTGTTTGTCGTGCCGTTCGTCGTCTTGTCGATTCCGGGATCGTAGTTTTTGCTGCTGCGGGAAATAACGGGGCCGATGCAAACGGAGATCGGTTGTACGGGCATATTCATTCGCCGGGAAATGAACCTTCAGCGATTACTGTGGGCGCGTCCAATACGTTCGGCACCGATAGTCGTTCAGACGACGGCGTCGCTTCATTCAGTTCTCGTGGGCCAACGCGGAGTTTTTCGGTGGACGCAAACGGCATCGTGAATTACGACAATCTCGTCAAGCCTGATCTCGTTGCTCCCGGCAATAAATTAATCCAAGCTCAAGCGGCGAATAATCTACTCGTCAATCAGAATCCGGCTCTCGATGCGGGCGTCAGTCCTGTCGACAATCGCAAGATGATGTACTTGAGCGGTTCGTCAATGGCGACTCCGGTCGCCGCCGGCGTGGCTGCACTAATGCTGCAAGCCAATCCCACGCTTTCACCGAACCTAATTAAGGCTTTGATGATGTACACCGCTCAGCCTTTAGCGGGCTTCAATATGCTCGAACAGGGCGCAGGCCAGGTGAACGCTGCCGGCGCAGTTAAATTGGCCGAATTGGTACGTCACGATTTAACTTCAACCACTGCCGTAGGTGAACCGTTACTGACTACTCACGATCTGCCCGTACAAGAGACTACGATTGGTAATCACACTTTCACCTGGTCGCGAGGAATCATCCTTAACTACACGTATGCAGCAGGCTCAGATTTGATCACCAAGTACCAGGGCATCTATCGAATCGGAGGTGTCCTTGGAGACGGAATTGTCACGGGTGATGGGGTGGTTTCGACGGATCCGACCGTGTTGTCTGACGGTATAGTGACGGGCGACCACATACTCACGAGCAACGGAATAATCACCGGTGATGGAATACCGTTCCTCGCCGTGGCCAATCTGATTGGTGGCAACTTGCTGGATGGTCAGCTTGTCGGTAACGGAATAGTTACAGGCGACGGCATAGTTACAGGCGACGGTATTATTACCGGCGACTTTGTAGCAATAGCCCAATCAGCCACGATGAATGGCGACGAATCTACGACGATGGCCGCCGAACCAGACGACGGCTTTGATTGTGTGGATTATTGACGCGCAAGGGGCATTAATAGTTGGTAGTACTTCGGCGTTAGGCATTACCCTCTCCGACATGCAATTCGTTCTTTTGCGAGACATCAGATAGCTGTCGACGCTGGTGTCGAAACCTGAACTAAAACACGGTGGAGTCGCCCCAAAGAAATGAGTGCGGCAGATGTTGGACCATTGAATCGACGCAGAGCGGCGCGGATCTACATGTGGTCGTTGGTTGTGGTTGGTTCCGCGATTATTCTGATTTCGATCCTGAAGCTTCCTGTTAAGGAGGTCGATCTACAGTTCGGCGTACTCACGCTCCTGGTGATCGGGAGCTCGTTGATCGCCGTCAGGATCCCGAAGGTCAGTGGCCGAATCACAGTCGCAGACACGTTCATTTTCCTCGCGCTGTTTCTGTACGGTGGCGCTTCGGCAATCTTGATGTCAGCGCTTGAAGGCGTTTGTACTACGCTGCTGATAAGCAAACGGCCGCGTACGATCCTCTTTAATTCTGCGATCCTCGCTAGCTCGACTTTTCTGACGGTAACAGCCCTAACCACCATTATCGGCCCGCCAACGCAGATCATCCGCAGTGGTTTTTCGGCCAGTTTTTTCCTGGCAATTTGTGTGACTGCGGTGGTCCAGTACGTGGCAAACAGCGGTTTGATAGCAATCGAGAAGTCGTACAAGGTTGGCGAATCGATCTGGCAAACATGGAAGACTTATTACCTTTGGACCGCGGTCACGTATTTCGCGGGAGCGTCGGCCGCTGCGATTGTTGCCAGTCTTATTAAGACGTATGGCTTCTACGCTGTAATCGCTACGTTACCGATTGTCTTAATCATCTACTTCACCTACCAGATTTATCTAAAGAATATCGAAGCCTCAGCCATTCAAACGGACGTTGCGAGACGCCACGTCGAAGAGCTCTCGACGTACGTTGCTGAACTGCAGCGCTCAGAAGAAGCTCGCGGTCAATTGTTGTTGCGAGCTCAGCGAGCGCGCATTGAGGCTGAAGCTGCGAATCGAATCAAGGACGAGTTTCTCGCGACGCTTTCACACGAGTTACGAACGCCTCTTACATCGCTCCTGGGATGGGCATGTGTACTTCGCGGTCCAGAGCGAGACGAAGCTTTGTTGAATCAGGGTCTTGAAGCGATCGAACGAAACGCCCGCGTTCAAGCGCAACTCATTGACGATCTGCTGGACGTTTCGCGAATTGTCTCGGGCAAGCTCCATCTTGATGTCCGGCCATTGGATATTTCGTCTGTGATTCAGGCGGCGATTAATGTCGTGCGGCCCGCGGCAGATGCAAAACAGATTACGTTGGATTATTCCGCGCAACCCGGTCTCGGAGCGATCTCGGCAGATCCCGCACGTCTGCAGCAAATCGTGTGGAATCTACTATCGAATGCAGTGAAGTTCACGCCGTATCGCGGGTCGATCAAGGTACGACTCGAACAAGAGGGTCCGCATGCGAAAGTGACCGTGCACGATAACGGNCTGGGTATTGAACCNGAATTCCTGCCGAGTGTATTCGATCGTTTTCGTCANGCGGATAGTTCTACGACGCGCAACTTTGGAGGCCTGGGTTTAGGGCTGGCGATCGTCAGACATCTNGTCGAACTTCACGGCGGAACGGTTTGGGCCGACAGCGAAGGAGGCGGTAAAGGCGCAACCTTCTCCGCGATGTTTCCGCTGCTACCTGAACCGACACCAGCTCCGCTTCATGTAAGCAGCGAGACCAATGGCTTTGACAAGCATACGTTGGAAGGATTGCGCGTGTTGTTGGTCGACGATGAACCGGAGGCGCGCCAGGTCATCAGCACTGTAATCAAGCGTATGGGTGCGGAAGTGAAAGCTTGCGAATCAGCTGGTGAAGCTCTGGCGACACTGGTTGAATGGCGGCCTGATGTTTTAATGAGTGACATCGGGATGCCTGGGGAAGATGGTTACAGTTTGATTGGAAAAGTCAGATCACTTCCGCGTGACCAGGGTGGCGCAACTCCCGCCGCCGCACTGACTGCCTATGCCCGCGATGACGATCGAAAACGTGCGCTCGACGCCGGCTATCAACTGCACATCGCCAAGCCCGTAAGTTCGACGCAACTTGTCATGCTAATCGCGCGGCTGGTGGGTCGTACCGTCTAACCCTCATTTTTATCTACACAGCTCAGTCGATTCCGGCAGGGATCGGCCTACCTCTTCCCGAATAACCGCTACCAATGCGGCCTTAATCTCAATTTTAGAAAATTTAAGACGGGCTTAAGGACTTCTGCGCGTCAACCAATAAAGATTAGCTCGCCCCCGCAACTCACGAACCGGCGAGCTACGAAAATGGTCAGAAGTCGATCAACCAAACGGCTGGCGCTACTTATCGCGATCGTTTTTCTATCAATAAGTGCTTGGAGCTTTTGGAAGGCTTATGCGGCTATTAAAACTTGGACCGGTGCCGGTATTTCCAATCCTGATCCCGCTTTTAGAAACAATTCTTGGACGAACCGATTTAATTGGTCTGGTAATGCTGTGCCTGTGGCGGGTGATGATTTAGTGTTTGGCGGCTCAGCGCAACCGGTTAGTCAAAACAATTTTCCCAGCGGAACAAGCTTCGAGTCGATCAATATCGGCGGCGGCCACACCATAACCGGAAATAGCCTGGCCTTAAATTCGGGAATCATCGCGACCACTGGAACAATCGCTACCGGTACGATCAAACTGAATAATGATCAGACTTTCAATGCCCCGCTGGCGAATCAAGGAGCGACCATCGGGAGCGCCATCGACACCAACGGCAAGAGACTTAATCTTACTGGGCCGGGAAACTTTGTCCTGGGAGGAGTAATAAGTGGATCGGGACGTGTTGAGAAGAAGGACAACGGTTTGACAGTTCTCACCGGCAACAATACCTACACCGGACAAACTGTGGTGAATGCCGGCACCATGATTGTAAATGGTTCCCAGCCGCAAAGTGACCTACTACAGTTCGGTGGGGTTTTTGGGGGCGGCGGAACGATTGGCTCTCTGGGCGTTCAGTCGATTGGCGGAACTCCTTCAAAACTAGATCCTGGAAACCCAAACAATGGAACGGCGATCCTAAACGTCGGCCATATGTCTGTCATCAACGACGAAATTTCTACAATCTTTAAGTTCGATTTGAACGGAACTACGCCTGGCTCCGGCTACGATCAGCTCAACGTCACGGGTGCCGTTGATCTTGGCAATAGTACATCAACGTTGGGACTAGGCCTCGGTTTCGCACCGCCTCCAGGAACCAGCTTCGTCCTCATCAGGAATGATGGAACAGATCGCGTTGATGACAATTTTGCTGGATTACCCGAAGGCGCAACTATAGATGTGAACGACCTAACGTTTGTTATCTCTTACAAGGGCGGTGATGGCAACGACGTGGTTCTCCATGTGCGGCAAACGAAGACATGGGATGGAGGAGGAACGACAAATAACTGGAGCGACGCGGCCAACTGGACTGATAATGTTGCGCCCAGCTTTGGCGACAAGTTGGTGTTCCCAGCGAATGCCGCGCAACTGACCAACAATAACGACTTCCCACTGAACACAACCTTCGACTCAATTCAGTTTACTGGCGCGCCGTACACGCTCAACGGCCATACAATCGCATTAACATCTGGGATTATTGATACCGCCGATTTTCAAATTAACAATACGATTCGCTTTGGGATCAGCCTCAACCGTAACGTATTAGTTAGTAAGACTGGTAGTGCTCAGCTTGTCGTTAACAACATAGAGACAAGAGGATTCACGTTGACCTTAGACGGATCTGGCGCAACGACATTTGACGCAATCATATCGGGTACAGGGGGCCTCACTATCAACGGGTCTGGCTTCGTTGTCACCTTTGGCCTAAATGACAACACATTTAGTGGACCGACAACCGTGAATGCAGGCACGTTCGCGATGTTGAGGTCGCAAAACAATAGCGCTGTGATATTGAATGGCGGCGAGTTTCGACCAAGTGCAAATCTTAAATCGTTGCAAGCGAACAGTGGGCTTATCAGACCCGAAGGATCCTGGTCGTCCACGGGTGATGTGACATTCAGCCCAAACGTCACTCTCGAGGTTGGACTGGCGCGTACGACCACAACCGTCACTGAAACACTAGTAGCATCAGGTCAAGTCAACCTCAGCAATGCCAATCTAGTGCTAACGCCAAACTTCACAGTGCCTCCCAGTGCAGGAGACATCTTCACCATCATTCGCAAGGACAGCTCCGGACCCGTTCAAGGCACATTCAACAATCTTCCCGAAGGCCAGGGAATCGTTGTGAACGGCGTGCCCATGGTGATTAATTATTCTGGTAATGACGGAAACGACGTGGTGCTAAGAGTACCGGTAACGCGTCGCTGGGACGGCGGCAGTGCGGTTAATAGCAATTGGACAACAAAAGAAAACTGGGAAGGTGACGTAGCGCCGCTGGCTGGCGACAGTCTCGAGTTTCCTGCCGGAGCTGCGCGGCTCAACACAGTAAACGACTTCCCCCCAAGTACTCTCTTTAACTCAGTCACGTTATTAGGTGCGGGCTATTCCCTGACTGGAAATGGTGTGTCGTTAATGGGAGGAGTGAATGAAACAGTCACGTCTGGACCAGACAATCAGATTACGGTTCCTATCACCCTCAACGCATCACAGTCATTTGTGACGGCAGGACCGGGGGGGCACCGCTTGAGTTTTGGGTCTATGTCCCTCGGCGATAAGACTTTGACGCTGGATGGAACCGGGCCGTGTAACATTCAGGGACCCATTGTTGGCTCCGGCTCAATAAGGCGGCGCGGGACCGGGCAAAGTGCGTTGACGAATAACAATACGTATACAGGCCCAACCACTGTTGAATCCGGTACCTTGGTGATAAACGGGACACAACCCAACAGTGCTGTTACTCTTACGAATGGTAGGCTGACTGGTAGTGGAACCATGGGACCCTTGGTCGCTACTGGAGGAACGGTCAGGCCAAGTGCCGACTCGCCATTAACCATTGCAGGAAACGTCAGTCTCAATCAAGCGGTAACATTGGAAATATTCATAGGTAAGATTAATAACGAAGTATCCCTTGGTAGATTAAACGTGAATGGCTCCGTGAATCTTGGTGGCAGTACGTTAACAGTCACGCCATCAAGCAATGCTCCTGCCGCAAATACCACTTCAGTCATAATCGACAACGACGGCTCAGAACCGGTTAACGGCACCTTCAGCGGGTTGAGTGAAGGAGCAATAATCACTTCGGGTATTAATCAATTTCAGCTGAGTTATGTTGGCGGCGATGGCAATGACGTCACACTGAGATTTCTGGGGAGCGCCCCACCAACGATTACCAGTCATCCATCTAATCAATCGGTACTAGTCGGCCAACCGGCGTCGTTCTCTGTGGTTGCTACCGGCAGTGGGACGCTCACTTACCAATGGCAAAAGAATATGGTGAACATCGGTGGCGCCACAGCGCCGACCTACAACTTGCAAGCCGCCGCATTAATAGACAATGGCGCTAGATTTCGCTGCCTGGTGACAAACTCAAGCGGCACAACCACCAGCAACGAAGCGACGTTGACCGTGTCAAGCCCGCCGCCGGTGATCATCACGGAGGAGAACACAGACGTAGCGATTGCTCTCGACTCAGTGACTCTCGTTCGCGATCCGTTCTCTCTCACAAACATTCATAACATGAGCATCGACCAACGGACGCGCCTGGTGTTCTTCATTCGCAATATTGATCTGCTGCCAAGCGAGAACTTGTCGGCAATTACAGCGCGCGCCGAAGACGCTCAGCTTAACCAGTTTCCGCTGACGCTGGAGTTTGTTGGAAAGGTGGCAGGCTTTGATTTCACGCAGGTAGTTGTACGACTGCCCGATAATCTACCAAGCGCACAGACCTTGCTTGTTAGCGTGACGCTGCGTGGTCAGACGAGCAACAAGGCGAGCATCAGAATGAGATGATGCGCTTTGCGTGTTGAAAGTCCTTAGGGAACTATCAATTATTTATTAGACCGTTCTCAAAGCGACAGCTTCGTAAATCACGGCGACGCACTGCCAATGCAGATCCGCGCCTTATTACTGTTAGCACCAGCCGCTGAGATCTGGAGGTTGACGCATCTTCCGTTTATGAGGCTTGGCGAGAGCTTTACGTTGATTTGCTTCAACCAACTTTGTCCCGGCACGACACCAATGTTTTCGATAGTGAGCGGGTGGAGGTTTCCCTGGTCATCCTCGGCAACGAGGGATGTCTGAACAGGAGGTTCGATCTGTTCGAGATTCTTCGCGAAAATCATTACCCGCGTGTATCCATCCACACCGAATGCAAACGAACTTAATAGAGAAAACGGCTGCGGAATAAGCAGTGTTGACTCGAGTGCGATTGCCGTGTCAGTACCTGCCACCGTGAGTATCACGGGCGCGAGCTTTGCCACGAAGTCGGCGGTTTGATCGGACCCGAGATCCTGGAAGTTCTTGTCAAACGGCGCAAACGAATACTCCGTCGACGTCGGGAGAACGGTGTAGCTTCCGCCGGCCGGCAAATCAGAAAAGGAATAGAAACCGTCCGCATCGGTAATAGCTACGATCGCACCAGCCTGGCCCAGGCGCACGGTTACTCCGCTTAACCCGGCTCCGTCCGATCGAATGATTCGTCCGCGGATTGAATGCCGATTGAGACGACCGCTGAATGTGATGCTGACGTTGTCAGTCGGATGCTCGATGTTCTGCATGCTTGGAGTGAAACTGTAATGTTGCTTGCTTACCGACAGGGTGTAGCTTCCGGCGGTTGGTAAAGACGTGAATTGGACTCGGCCTTGTGAATCTGTCTGGGCACTAGCTGATTGCGAACCACTGACAGTGATAGTCGCTCCGTTCAAGGGAGCTCCGTTTTCATCCACAACACTGATGGTGATCGAGACCTGCAACAGATTCGCGGTGAAGTTTGCGGTTTGGTCCGCGGCGAGATCCTGGAGGCTGGCACTGCTCGGGGTAAATGAAAATTCAGTGGACGACGCGACTACGGTGTAGTTTTGACCCGCTGCGAGATTCGCAAATGAGTAGAAACCGTTGTTGTCGGTGGTAACAGGAGCGATCGACGACTGGCTCAACCCCACGGTCACGCCGCTGACGGCGGAACCATTAGCGCGGGTAATGCGGCCGCTAATTGAGTGGCGGTTCAATCGCGCGCTGAACTCAAGTGTTACGTTTTCGAGTGGCTGATCGATTGTGCGACTACCAATCGCAAACGTGTACTGGCGCTTACTGACTGTCACTGTGTAGGTGCCGGTTGTTAATAGGTTTTGGAAGTGGAACTCGCCCTGTAGATTGGTGATGGCGGAGGCCGATTGCGTCCCGCTCAGGCTGACAGTCGCACCGCTAATAGGCATGCCATCTTCATCCACTACACCGCCGTGAAAAGAAACATAACGTGGACTGCCGACGAAGTCGGCTGTTTGATTGGCCGATAGATCCTCAAAGGCAATGCTCTCGGGGGTAAAGTCGTAATGGGTCGACGACGGAATCACGGTGTAGTTCACACCGGCAGGAAGTTGTATGAACGAGTAGTAACCATTCGCGTCAGTGGTCTGTGATTCGGCAGACTGGTCCAACGAGACTGTCGCGCCGCTGATACCGGCACCGTTAGGATCTGTGATTCGTCCATTAATAGAATGACGATTCAGTTGCGCAGTAAACCTTACGTTCACGTTTTCGTCGGGAGTCGAAACACTGTGGCTTGCGGGAACGAATGAATAGTATTGCCTGGATGCCGCGACATTGTAGGTGCCGTTTGCGGCAAGTCCCGAGAATTGAAAAACACCCTGGGCATCAGTAATGGCGAGGCCAGTTTGCGATCCGGTGAGGTTAATTGTTACACCGCTGACTGGATGCTCGTTCTCATCAACTACAGTTCCTGCAATTGCGATGATCGTTCGATTAGCGGAAAAGTCTGCCGTCTGATTGGCCGACAATCCCTGAAACGTCCTCATTCCAGGCGTAAATTCGAATTCCGGTGAGATAGGGACGATTGTGTAGTCCTGAGCAGCGGCTAACCCGGAAAAAGAATAATAGCCATTCGCATCAGTTGTTTGGACGGTCCCGGTTCCGTCTAACTGCACAGTTACTCCGCCTACTGGTGTCCCGTTTGGTCGCGTGATTTGCCCGCTGATTGCGTGACGATCAACCAATCCATTGAAACTAAAGACTACGTCATGCGGCGGTCGTACAACTGGTTGACTACTTGTCGGAAAGCTGTAGTGCTCTCTGTTAACGGCAACTGTGTAGGTGCCGCTTGTCGGAAGGTCCAGGAATCTGAAATTGCCTTGCGAGTCAGTGACTGTGCTTGTCGATTGCGATCCGCTTAGTAGAACGGCCACGTCGGGAATTGGAGCACCGTCTTCATCAACGACTGTGCCTTGTAGCGTAAAGTTCGCATTCGGCGTCGCTGCTAAATACTCCTGTAACTCCGATCGCTTTTCATTTCGGCAATCGATGTCTTCACCGCACCTTAC
>Ga0065705_10104436_pt1 | contig 15812 bp, 8 predicted proteins | sample SwibulcommuniRL2_FD_59092 | JGI IMG/M metagenome (GOLD analysis project Ga0065705, IMG submission 59092) | Bulk soil microbial communities from switchgrass field near Rose Lake, East Lansing, Michigan, USA - RL2 Bulk Soil v2 (version 2) | ecosystem: Environmental > Terrestrial > Soil >...
CGGCCTGCCAATAGCAGCAGTTGCGGCCGCCGTGTCTGGCCGCATAGAGGGCTTCGCCAGCCCGCTTGAGCACCGACTCGGCCGTATCCGCTTCCTGCAACTCGGCCAGGCCGGCGCTGGCGGTGATTCGCACCTCCTGGTCCCCGATCTCAATCGGCGTGTGACACATGGCCCGCCGTAGATTCTCGGCCCGCTCCAGAACCGATGACGCCTTGGTCCCGTGCAGCACGACGGCAAACTGCTCGCCGCTGATCCGGGCGACGGCATCGGCCTCGCGAGCCTGGGCCGCAAGCACGCCGGCCAGTCGCTTGAGCGCCCGCTCACCGGCATCTTGCCCGTGCGATTCGTTGAACTGCTGAAAGTAATCGATCTCCAGAAGCAGGATCGCCGCGGGCCGGCCATTCTGCTGAAACCTGGTCAGGGCGATCGCCAGTTCGTCTTCGACGCCGCGGCGATTGGCCACGCCTGTCAGCGGATCGCTCTTCGCCGCTGTCGCCGTGTCGGCTAGCTGCCGCATCTGCGACTCTAGCCGCAATTCGGCCCGCGCCAATCCATGCTGAGTTTGGTCGTTGAGAACGATGAGCTTGTCAATCACTGCCGCCACGGCCGGCGCGTCGCCGTGTCGAATCGAGCCCAGCTCGTCGCGAAGTGCGTTAAGTTTTCCACGGTACTGCTTCACTTCGATGGATACGGTCGAGGTGATGTCGGCCAGTCGGCTGAATAGCTCTTCCGCTGCGTTTGCAGCGTGCGGACTGATGGCAGTGGCCTCGGAAGTGGCAACCGCGGCTCCTACGCGGGAGCGGACGGTTGCGATGGTCTTCTCAACCCACTGGCCGAGATTCTTCGCAAAGGTTTGGAGCATGGCGTCCCCAGTCGAGCGAGATTTTCGATTCTGGAATGCGAAAATCTAGGTTACGCGCCCTTCGCGCTCGAAGTACCTTTGGCAATTGGCGGTTGGTCCACGGGTGACCGAGGCCTGCCGAGCGCGATTGTGGCGGCTGTACCTGATATGCTAGGGCGGCATGCCAAGACCAACGCGACCCTGCCTGTAACCGAGATGTGGACGAATCGACAATGGAACCTGGGGCTGCTCACCCTGTTGCTTTGGACGGCGGGCGATTCGTCCGGCGCGAATCCCACGGTGACCGACTGGGGCGAAGTCCAGTGGCTTGATCGCAGCCTCGAGCTGCATGTCGCTGACGCACGCCTGCCCAAGAGCGGCACGGTCCGCATTCCCAGGCTCAACAATCCAGTTGCTGCCATCTACCTCCGAGGCGACAAGGATCGGGCCCCGCTCATGTTGACGCCCCACGTCGCCGAGTGGGAAATCGCACTGCCGGCCGGCCCCGAACAATTCGGCCGGATGGTCGTCGTGATCGAGACGGTCGGCCCGCCGCGTCTTGCCAGCAAGCCGCGCGTGCTTGATCCGGCAGCCAACGGAGTGATCACGTTGCCGGCCCACGAGGTCATAACGCACGGCGAGAATCTGCGCTACGAGCCGCAGCCCCACAAGAACACGGTTGGCTATTGGTCCCGCCAGGAAGACTGGTGCGAGTGGCACTTCGCCACGCCGAATTCGGGCCGCTATGAGGTGCAGATTCTCCAAGGCTGTGGCAATGGCCACGGTGGCAGCGAAGTCGCACTGCGCGTCGCCAGCCAGGAGATCGTCTTCACCGCCATGGAAACCGGCCACTTTCAGAACTTCAAGAATCGCACGCTCGGAACGGTGGATATCCCCACTGGCACAGACCACACACTTGAGCTGCGCCCGCGCACTAAAGCCGCCGCCGCGGTCATGGATGTCCGACAGGTGCGCCTCATCCCGCTGAACTCCACTCCCTGAACCCACGGTTCGGCAGGAGCCTCGCCCTCCCGACGCACCACTCACGACTCACCACTCACAACTCGCTCCTCAACCACATGCTTCGCGGCTGCCTTCTCGCTCTGCTCCTCTACGCGGCTTTGGCCTTTGGTTACTACTTCTGGCTCGACACAGTTTTCGAGCGTCCGGGGAGCATCTACGGCGCGCTTGTGCTGGGTTTTGTTGTGCTCCTGTGCCTCGGCGCCTTGATGAATGCGCGGACGGCCTTCAAGGATTGGTCGCTCTTGGCCAGTGCCGAGCGTGGTCAGCCGCCGCGCGATGGCAAGCTGTGCGCCGTTGCCGGCAAGATTTACCCGGTCGGCCAGCCGCTCATTGCTCCCTTCAGTGGCGAGGAGTGCGTACTCTGCGAATACGACATGTCCCGCCAGCGGCGGCACGTCGGCACAACCAGCCAGGAAAACACCGGCTCCGATTTCGCGGGCTTTTTGATGGTCCCGTCGGTCGTCCGCTCTCAGCAGGCGGAGGTGCGGATTCTGGGCTTCCCGATCGTCGAGGGGGCGAGCGAGAAGGTCGCCAGTGATTATGCCTCGGCCCGGCGGGCGATCGACTACCTGACCACTCACGAATTCGAAAGCCGTACGGGAGTGAAAATCGTCACGGTGCTGGGCGTGTTCGAGGACGTCTGGTCCGACGAGGACGGCCTGGTCGAGAAGAACATCCGACTGGGCACCGTATCGCTCCCCGATCTCTTTCCGCCGGAGCTGGAGGCGGCCATCGATCGCGAAATGCAGTTGGCAACGGAGCAAACAGGTGGCGCGGAAGCCGCGGCGCAGGGCGAGGGCGACTTGCTGGATCGGGAGGACGAGCGGCTGGACAGAATCGAGGCACTGGATCCATCCGAGGACGAGGACGAGGAGGAGGAGGAGGACGATTTTGAAGATAACGACGATTTCGAGGATGAGGACGGGGAGTTGTCCGGCGGTTCGTCCGCCAAGATTCCTCGCATGACCGAAAAGCGGATCGCCGTCGGATCGCAGGTCTGTGCCATCGGCGTGTACAACGAAATGAAGCGGGGCCTGGCCCCTCCCGGCCGCGGCCGCCAGCCCAATCGCCTCTTCTGCGGCTCGCCCGCGAAGCTGACAAAGGTCTTTCAGAACAAAGTCCGCAGCCATCTCGCCGGCGGCCTGGTTTTCCTCGCGATTGCGCATCTGGCCACCTTCGGCGTAATGCAGGTCTATTTGCACTCCGACGCGACGGCCCGCGACCGGGCGACTGCGGCCTTTGAGGCAGCCGACAAGCAAGATTTCAATCGCCTGGCCGGCCTCTTGAGCCGCGGCATGGACATCAACATCCGCAACACGAGCGGCGCCACGCTACTGATGGAGGCCAAGGAGCCGGCGGTTGCCGCGTGGCTGATCGAGCATGGCATCGACGTCAATGCCAAGGACAGCCAGGGCCGTACCGCCCTGATGAGCGCCGTGCAGTCCAACCGCCCCGAAATCGTGCAGAAGCTCATTGCCGCCAAAGCCGACCTCGATGTCCGCGACACCGAATACAATCGCTCGGCCCTGATGGCTGCCGATTCGCATCACTTTGACGATATCGCCATCCTCCTGCGGCAAGCCGGGGCCAAGGATGACGTGATCACCGCCTCCAGTGGCGAGCCGCTCCCCGCGGACGGTGGCGAGCCGCTGGCGCTGGTAAAGCAGTATCTGGCCGCCGTTCACGCCCGCGATCCCTCGACGCTGGCCCAGCTTTTTGTCACCGGCAAGAACATCAATTTCAACGACACCGATTGGGACCTGTGGCACAGTTGTCGCCCTGTGGAAATCGCCGAGTGGACTGGCTTTATGCGCGGCGATGACGCGTCGATCACTGTCAGCGGCGTCACCGGGGGCGGCTACACTGCCAGGTGGCGCTATCAGTTGCGGCGCGACGCCGGCCAGTGGAAAATCACGCGCGAGGAAGATGATCTGTAGTTTTCGTGCCACTCGCCCTGTGAGGAACCGCCCATGAGATTCACACCCCAGCTCGCGGCTGCTGCGCTCGTCGTATTCGTGCCGCTGGCCGCCACCACCGAGAGGTCATCCGCCCAGGAGTCGCTGCCGAAAGCAACCATCGATGGCACCGGCCCCGGCTGGAAGGAGCTGACGCTCGACGACTTTCAGATGGTCAACGGCGACGCCGATACCTGGACCTGGAAGGACAATGTCATCCACTGCACCGGCCAGCCGGTCGGCGTCACCCGCAGCAAGGAGCCGGTGACCAACTTCGAGCTGGTCGCCCAGTGGCGGCACCTCAAAAGCGGCGGCAACTCGGGCATCTTCGTCTGGGCGGCCGAGGAAGCACTGAAAGATCTTCCCAAGGGAAAGCTCCCGCCCGGCGGCATCGAAGTGCAGGTGCTCGATCACGGCTTCAAAGAGAACTACGAGAAAACGAGCGGCAAGAAAGCCGACTGGTTCACCACCAACGGCGACGTGTTTCCCGTCGGCAAGTCGAAGATGACGCCCTTCCCGCCTACTTCGCCCAATGGTGAGCGGAGCTTTCCGACCAAGGAGCTGAGCAAAGGGGTCGGCGAGTGGAACCACTACTACATCCGCGCGATCAACGCTGAAATTCGTCTGTGGGTCAACGGCGAGGAGGTCAGCGGCGGCACCAAGTGCGAGCCAGCCAGCGGCTACCTCTGCCTGGAATCGGAAGGAGCACCGGTGGAGTTCAAGAATCTGCGGATTCGTCGGCTCCCGTAGTCGCTCGCGATGTTCAAGCCTCCCTGCATCGTCGTCGTTGGCTCGATCAACATGGACCTTGTCGCTCGCATGCCGCGGCTGCCGCGGCCTGGCGAGACAGTGCAAGGGAGCGCGTTTTCAGAGGTCCGCGGCGGCAAAGGGGCCAACCAGGCGGTAGCGGCTGCCCGGTTGGGAGCGGCTGTCACGATGATCGGCCGCGTGGGCGACGATGTCTTCGGGCGGCTGCTGATTGCATCACTGAAAACAGAAGGCGTCCGGCCGCAACACGTGCAAGTTACGCCAAAATGCCCCAGCGGCCTGGCCCTGATTGGCGTCGATGATTCGGGGCAGAACGCAATCATGGTGATTGGCGGGGCGAACCAGCGTCTCACGCCACTCGACGTGGGGTCACATTCCGCCACGATCTCGGCCGCCGATGCGCTACTGGTCCAACTCGAAGTGCCGCTTGTAACCGTGCTCGCCGCCGTGCACATCGCGAGGCAACACGGCGTCCTCACGATCCTCGATCCCGCTCCCGCACCCGACTGCCAGGTTCCGGATGCTCTATACGCCGTTGATGTGATCAGCCCCAACCAATCGGAAACGGAATCCCTAACAGGAATTGCCGTGGACAGCGTCGCTGACTCCGCACGCGCCGCTGCCATTCTGCACGAGCGGGGCGTCCGGCAGGTCGTGATCAAGCTGGGGGAGCAGGGCGCTCTGGCCAGCCAACACGGCGCGGAGGCGATCCATGTTTCCGCACCGCAGGTCCGCGTAGTCGATACGACGGCTGCCGGCGATGCATTCACCGCGGCCTTGGCAGTCGCGCTCGTGGAAGGCCGTTCGCTCGCTGATGCCACGCGATTTGCCTGTGCCGCCGGCTCGCTGGCGACGACGCGCCCCGGCGCTCAAGACGCGATGCCTTCGCGGTCCGAAGTTGTAGCCGAACTCGTGAGAGTTCGGGGATCGGCGTAAGCGCCCGAAGTCTGACGACTTCGGCTACAAAACTCGCGAAGTCTGACGACTTCGGTTACGCTATATTCACTCCGCCGTCTTCAAATACTCGAGCAAATCGGCCATCGCTTGCTTGTCGATTTGCCTCTCGAGGCCTTCGGGCATCAGCGACAGGCCGGTGCTCTTGAGCTGGTCGATGTCGATCCGGAGCACCGAGTCGGTCAGGTTCTCGGCCCGGCGGAGCGTCACCCCGGTCGCCGTTTCCGCCGCGATCATGCCGCTCAGCGTGCGGCCGTCGAGCAGCCGCACCGCGTAGCTAAGATACTGCGGATTCACCTCCCGGTTGGGATCGAGCACGTTCACCAGAATCGCCTCGCTGCCCCGGGCTTTCATCGCGGCCAGGCTCGGGCCGATTTCCTGCCCCACGCCGTCGACCTTGTGGCAAGCCGCACAAATCTTGGCGAAGACCTGCTTGCCCGTTTCAGCCGTCCCCTTCATCGTCAGCGTCTCGCGATACGCCTCGACGACGTCCCCGCGCTTACTGAGCTGGCTGCTGGCCAGCAGTTTCGCCGCCCGCGAGCGGATTGTCTCGTCCTGATGCTCGCTCAGGAGCTTCAGCCGCACCGGATCGACGTCGCCCGAACTGACATTGCCGGCCTCGATCGCCGTCAAGAGCGCCACCGTCCAGGCCTGCCGTGACAGGAGCACGTCGGTCGCCTGCCCCTTGAGCCGTGGACTGAGGGTCGCGAAGCGAGCGAGCAAGAGGTCGGCCACCTCGGGCGTGTCGAACGAGCCTAGCGTCGCCAAAGCCGCCGATTGAAGATCGGCGGGAACGATCGGCGCCAGCAGATTGCCGAGTAGCTCGCGCTGGTCAGCGAATTTTCCTAGGCGAAGCTGCAGGGCGGCGGCCATGCGGGCCTTGAGCGGGGCACTTTCATCGGCGGCTGTCGTGGCGGCACTGGCTAGAAGCGACTGCATCAGTACCTCGGCCTTGCCGCCGGTGGCCGCGGCAACCTGCTGGGCCAGAGGCGTCCCCTCGCGCGCCGCCAGACGCTGGACGATCGTCTGCAGAGCCTGCGCATTTTCCTTGGCCAGCGCCGACAGTGTCTTCAGCAGTTCGGCGATGTCCTCGTCCCGTTGCTGCTTGCCGATCTGGGCCGCGAGGCTTGCCAGCAACTCTTTTCCCGGCGGGGTGTCGCGGAACTTGGCGTCCATGGCAAATGCAGCCAGCGCTTCACCGGCTCCCTGCCCCAGCGAACTGAGCACCGCCACGCGGACGTAGCTATCAGCGCCGTCGTGCTTGGCAATCTCGACGAGCGCCCGGTTTCTCTGAGCGCTCGGCGGCGACTGCCCCAGCGAGAAGGCGACCTGATAACGAACCCGCAATACGGGGTCGGCGGCCAAGGCCAGCAACTTTTCGCGAATTGCCGGCGAATCCGCCGCCAGAGATTCGGCCAACCCAACCGCGTGCTCCCGGACCCGCGGATGCTCGTCAGCCAATCGGGGCAGGAGCACATCGTCGGTCAGTGCGCCCAGTCCAGCCAGCGCGCAGAGCGCGTGCATCCGCCCGAGCGGCACCTTCGACTGGGAAACCAGCCGATTGAGGAGCGCAATCGCCGATTTGTCCTGACGCTCGTAAATCAGCCTCGCCGCCGTGTCGCGGTGCCAGCCGTTAGGATGTGCCAAGAGCGCCACGAGTTCCGCCGCCGTTGCGTTGCTGAGCTTGGGGAGCGCCGGTTGCTTGAATCCGTCCGGCACAATCCGATACAGCCGTCCCCGGTCGCGGCCGCTCGTAAGATCGAGGTGCTTCTTGATGATCGGCGGCAGGCTGGCCGGGTGCTCGATCACCTCGCGGTACATGTCGAGGATGTAGAGCGTGCCGTCCGGGGCATTGGCGAATTGCACCGGCCGGAACCAGATGTCGCGCGAGGCGACAAACTCGCTCTTCTCGTCGATTCGCTTGCCGATATAGCCGACGCCGCTTTCCTCCAGGCGTTTGCGGTGGACGAGGTTGCTGCCGACGTCGCCGACGACTGCCAGGCCGCGCCACTGGCTAGGCCAGGCGTCGCCCCGATAGATCGTCGCGCCCGTGGCGCCGGTGAAATAGCCTGCGGCTCGACCGCCCCCTTCGACCGGACCGGGCACCATCCCCGAAACACGCAGTCGCGTCCGCACGAGCCGCCAGGGTTCGACGGGGCTGATGCGGAACACGTCGGCCTGCGGACCGTCGGCAGCGATGCTGCGCCGCGGACTGGGAGCCGCGAGATACGGATTGCGTGCCAGATAACGATCTTCGTACATGATCTCTTGGAGGTGGTCGCTGTTGGAGCAGACAAACCGATCGCCCCAGTCGTTGAATGACAGGCCATGCTGTGCCCCGCCGCTGACCGGCGTAACGGTCCAGGTGCGCGGGTCGATGGCGATGTCGCGGCCGCGGAGCGACAGTGGCTTGGCCTCGTTGTCATCCGGCCGCACCAGGTCAGCCCCCGTGCTGCTGAGCGACAGGTAGATCCGATTGTCGAGGCCCCACTGGAACGAATTGGCCAGCCCCTGGACGTTGCTGGTACCCAGGCCAGTGAAGAGGACGCGCCGCTCGTCGGACACGCCGTCGCCGCTCGTGTCTTTGAAATAAAGAATGTCCGGCGCATCGACGACGAGCACGCCTCCCGCCCAACAGAACACGGCCGTCGGCCAGGCAAGCTTATCGACAAAGACCGTGCTCTTGTCGAATCGGCCGTCCTGATTGATATCTTCAAGCAGCCGAATCTGGCTCAGGTGCTCGTTCCTGTTTTCGGAATAACCCCGCATCTCGACGACATAGAGCCGGCAATCTTCGTCGAACGCAATCGCCACAGGGTCGGCCACGAGTGGCTCGGCGGCGACTTGCTCCAGCTTGAATCCGGGCGCGACCTGGAACGTGGCCAGGGCCTTGTCCGATTCGGTCGGGGGAATCCGCGGCAGCTCGCCGGCATAGTCGCGGTCAAGCGAGTCTTTCGGCGGTTCGTCGGCGACGAGCGCGGCGGCCACCGCGATCAACGAGGTAACGAGAACGGCCGAAACAAGGCAGCGCATCATCTGTTTCACTCGCCAGGGCGGGAGATTCGGGGCAGGCCAACGCCTATCTTGGCAGGGCCAGGCTGGGTCTTCAACAAGCGAGCCGAGCCTTCAACAATGTGCTGCCCTCCGCAGCGGGGGACATTCTTGGTAAGCTGTTTTTTACAAAATCCACTTTCTCGCCCGAACCTTAGGACCCCTTGCACTTGACGGACCGCGCTCAGTCTCCCCCCGCCACGTTCCAGCCGCTCGGCCTTTCGGACGTGATGCTCGCCGCCCTCAATCTGGCCGGCTATCAATACCCGACGCCCGTGCAGGCCGGCCTCATTCCCCGCGCCTTGACCGGCGTCGATGTCGTCGGCCAGGCCCGCACCGGCACCGGCAAGACCGCCTCGTTCGTAATTCCGATCCTCGAACGGATGCAGCTCAAGCACGACATCCATCACCCCCAGGCGCTAGTGATGGTTCCGACCCGCGAACTCGCCGTGCAGGTCCGCGACGAGGCCATCAAGCTCTCCGTCGGCCGCAAGGTGCACTGCGTGGCCGTCTATGGCGGCAAGCCGATCCGCGAGCAGATCGAGAAGCTCCGCAAAGGGGCGCAGATCGTCATCGGCACGCCGGGGCGCGTGCTCGACCACCTAGCCCGCGGCACGATCGACTTCACCAAGCTGAAGGTCGTCGTCCTCGACGAAGCTGACCGGATGCTCGACATCGGCTTTCGGCCCGACATCGAGCGGATCTTGAAGCGCTGCCCGCAGGACCGACAGACGCTGCTCCTATCGGCCACGGTGCCGCCGCCCATCGCCAAGCTGGCCGAGCGGTATATGCGCAGTCCCGAGACGCTCAACTTCTCGCCCAAGGACGTCGCGGTCGAGACGATCGAGCAGTTCTACTTCACCGTCGATCCGCAGAAAAAATTCGAGCTGCTCGTCCGCCTGCTGTCGCGCGAGAAGCCCAAGCAGGCGATCATTTTCTGCCGCACCAAGCGCGGAACCGAGAAGATCTTTCAGCGGCTGTCGAAGAAGGTCAAAGACGCGAGGATCGTGGCAGGCATTCACGGCGACATGAACCAGGGGGCCCGCGACCGGGTGATGGCGGCATTCCGGGCCGAGAAGATTCGGTTCCTCGTGGCGACCGACGTGATCGGCCGCGGCATCGACGTGACGACGATCTCGCACATCATCAACTACGATATTCCCGCGTTCTGCGACGACTATGTCCATCGCGTCGGCCGTACGGGCCGCATGGGGCGAGAGGGAGTGGCGTACACATTTGTGGCCCCGGACGAGGGTTATGAGCTGACGCGGATCGAAGAGCGGATCAATCGCCTGCTGAAGCGCGGCGAGATGAAAGACTTCGATCCCAGCGCCAAGCCCGATATCGCCCGCGTTCCCGTGGGACCCGACGGCGCACCCGGCGAGGCCGCACCTTCGCCGCCCCCTCCGCCTAGCAGCATGCTCCGCCGACCGCCGAAGCGGTATAAGCGGGCTTTGTAGATGGCTTTGTGAGGCAACATAACTCCTTACGCCTCAGCCATTTGCAAAAAACTTCTCGACACCGCGCCTAGCCCTTCGTCCAATAGAGCCTATTGCGAAGGAGCCCGTGGTTTTCTTGCCAGCCGGTGCATTCGCACATGGAAGCCACTTCGACCCTCGTCGCCGATCTGGTTTGCCGCGCCCGCGCGGGAGATGTCGCGGCGGCTGGCGAGCTGCTGGAAAAATACCGCCCCTATTTGCGAATTCTGGCCCAGCGGCTGTTGGATCAGAACCTGGCAGCCCGGCTCGATGCGTCGGATCTCGTACAGCAGACCTGCCTCTCGGTGCTCGGCCGGCTGCCGCAATTCGACGGCGGCAATGAAGGGCAGTTCATCGCCTGGCTGCGGACGATTCACGAACACAATATCCAGGATGCGATCCGCGGCCATTTGAAAACCGCCAAGCGAGCCGCCGGCCGCGAGATCGCACTCGACGCCGAGCAGTTGGCGGCGCAGCTTCGCGCCAGTTCGCCCAGCCAGCGGGTGCTCGTGGGCGAGAGCGCCGCCCGCTTGGCCGCGGCCCTGCAAGACCTGCCCGGCGACCAGCGCGAAGCGGTCCGCCTCCGCTACCTCGAAGGCCGCTCGCTCGCCGAAATCGCAAAGCGGACCAGCCGAAGCGTCGTGGCTGCCGCCGGCCTGGTGAAGCGGGGACTGATTCAGCTACGGAAGTCGATGCAGGAGTGATGTAAATGACCAATCAACAAACTGACGAGCGCCTCGACGCCCTCCTGGCCGACTACTTCCAGCGATTGGACCAGGGCGAAGCAGTCGCGCCATCAAGCCTGTTTGACTCCAACCCGGACCTGGAAGCGGAGCTGCGCGAGTTTTTCGACGCCGCCAGCTTTGTCGAACAGCTCGCCGGCCCGACGCACAGCGAGCAGTCGCAGATGCTTAGCGTCAACGACACAGCCCGCAGCGTCCTCTTGGGCGAGACGATTGTCAGTGGCGTTCAGCCAGTCCCCGCCCGTGCCGGGGCAATCGCCGGGAAACTTCCCCAGCACTTTGGCCGCTACGAAATCCAGCGACTGCTCGGCCAAGGGGCCATGGGCAGCGTCTATCTCGCCTATGACCCCAGTCTCCAGCGGCAAGTCGCCCTGAAGATTCCCAAGTTCAGCGACGAAAGCAACCCCGACATGCGCGACAGATTCCTCCGCGAGGCCCGCTCGGCCGCCACACTGCGCCACGCCAATATCTGCCCGGTGTATGACGTAGGCCGCGTCGATGGCGTGCACTACATCACGATGGCCTATATCGAAGGCCGAACACTGGCCGAGGAGCTGCGCGCCGGCCGCACGTTTGCGCCTCGCGAAATCGCCACGATCGTCCGCAAGCTCGCCCTCGCCCTGGGAAAGGCCCACTCGGCTGGAGTCATTCATCGCGACCTCAAGCCGGGCAACATCATGCTCGATGCCGAAGGCGAACCCGTTCTGATGGATTTCGGCCTGGCCTATCGCGAAGCGACCGACGAACTGCGGTTGACCAAGAGCGGCATGATCGTCGGCTCGCCGGCGTACATGTCACCCGAACAGATCGAAGGTGATCCGGCGAAGATTGGCGCGGCCAGCGACATCTACAGCCTGGGGGTCGTGCTCTACGAGATGATTACCGGCAAATTGCCGTTCCAGGGGACGATGATGAGCGTCATCGGCCAGATCGCCACCACGGAGCCAACGCCGGTCGGCCAGTGGCGCAAAGAGTTGGCTGATTCACCTCTGGAGCGACTGTGCCGCAAAATGTTGGCCAAGAGCATCGACGATCGACCTCAGACGATGCAGGAGGCGGCGCGGGCGCTCGATTACATCTTGAGCGGACTGCCAGGAGGCGGGTCGGACGGAGAGAAGGAGAGAATGAGAGACGGAGAGACCGCATGCGCTCACTCAGACGCTCCATCCCTCCATCCCTCCGTCTCTCCGTCTCTTAGTTTTACGCCAGCGCCCGCCGCTGAAGTCGTCAAATACCCCGAGGCCGTGTTGGCCCAGGAGAGCCGCGACCGGGCCAGGATGTTCCTGGCGACGACGCTAATTCTGGTCGTCCTGGTGGGCTTCTTCGCCGCCGCGGCGGGCGTTGTCTATATCGCCACGAATCAGGGCACGCTCGAGATCACGTCGCACGTCGATAACGTCCAGATCGAAGTGATCGGCGAAAACGGCCAAGTCAGGATGCTCGATCTGGATACGGGCACACAGGTTGTGCGTCTGCCCACGGGCGACTACTCGATCGTCCTCTCTGGTAACCGGAACGATGTCGCCATCGATCAGGGCAAGGTGACCGTGAAGCGTGGCGGCAAGGTGGCCGTCACTGCCCAGCTAGCGACGAATCTGCCTCGACCGGCAAGAGTTGACGACGGATTCCCCGCCGAGCGGCCCTCAAAGCCCGAAGAGACAGCTGCAGAGCCGTCGGTGCCCAAGCCGCTCGCAGTGCCCAGCGACCGGACCGCAGCAGGACAAACCGCGATTTCGTCCGCCGGGGCCCAGTCCGCCGTTGCGCTTCTCGACGCCCGTCATCTCGCCGGCTGGCGGGCCGTTAGCGCCGACGAGAAACAAGCCCAGTGGAAGATGGAGGGCGGCTGGCTGCTCGGCTCACCCAAGAGCTACTACGTCACCGCCACCGAGTTTGACGACTTTGAACTGACGTTCGAGTGGAAGACGGAAAGAGACGGAATTGGGGGCGTTTATTGTCGGGCCCCGACCGATCCGCGGACTGCGCCCCGACTTGCCGCCCAGTACGTATTGGCCTTTCACGCACCCGACGTGAGCTTCGAACCGCGGAGCGTGTCTGGTTCAGTCTCGAGGGTCTTGGCGCCGGTCGAGGACGCTTCCAAACCGCTCGGCGAAGTAAACACCAGCCGCATTGTCTGCCGCGGCACACACATTGAGCATTGGCTCAATGAGCGGAAGGTTTTGGAATATGACGTCGCTTCCGAGGATTGGAAGCGACATGTGAAGTATCGCCACAACTTCAATGAATCGACGCCCCTTTCGCCAGACGAATTCGCCCAGTCGCTCCGCGGCCGGATCGTTCTCGAGGCCGTGGCCAGCCGAGTTTGGTTCCGCAATATGCGCTTGCAGCCGCTGGTGGACGACACGCCGCTGGGCGACGTCACGCAACTTTACCGGCTTGATCTTCATCAAGACTGGGTGATGTCGGTCGCATTTGCCCCGGGCGACAAGCTGCTGGCTTCTTCGGGGGCTGACGCGACCGTGCGCCTGTGGGATCCCGCGACCGGCAAGCAGGAGGCGGAACTCAAGCAGCATGGCGACGACGTCCGCTCGGTCTTCTTCCGGCAGGACGGTGCTCGCTTCGCTACCGCCGCCCACGACGGGACGATCAAGATTTGGGACACCCAAAAGCGGGAAGTGCTGCAAACGCTTGCCGGGCACAAGCACAAATTTGTTACGTCGGTTCTCCTCACGCCCGATGGCAAGCATGCCGTGAGCGCGGCCGACGATAGCCAGCTCATCCTCTGGGACCTGGCCAGTGGCACGGCAGCGGATACCGTCAAGTTCCATAGCGCCGCAGTCAGTTGCCTGGCACTGGCCCCCGACGGCAAGACCATTGCCTCGGGAGGCAAAGACAACCTGGTGATCCTGAGCGAGATCACGGGGGGCAAGCTCGTGCGCAAATACCGTTTGCCGGGCCATAAGGACGAAGTCCGCGGCCTGGCTTTCTCGCCCGATGGCAGCACGCTCGTTTCGGGCGGCCGCGACGGCTTCGTCCGCCTCTGGGACGCCAGACAGGGAAAGTATCGCTCCACCATGTACCCGGCCGTCGGCGTGGTCTATGCCGTGGCCGTCTCGCCCGACAGCCGCTGGCTCGCCGTCGGCGGCGGCGAATGGAAGCGGAGCGGCCTGGTGAAGATTTACGACTTCGCTTCGGGGAAAGTGGTCGCCCGGCTCACCGGATATCCAAGCTTTGTCCACAGCCTGGCGTTCACTTCGGACAGTCGGAGAATAGCCACCGGCGGCGGCGACAAGACAGTGCGGATCTGGCAATTGGGGCCGGGCATCGCGCCGTCCGCGCTGGCCGAACTCCGCCGCTTCAAAGTCAGAGCCGGCGAAGCCCTCTGCGTGGTGTGGACCCCCGATGGCCGCTACGCCATCGCCTCAAGCAGCCCCAATGACAACGCCGTTTATGTTTGGGACGCCGAGACGGGAACCCTCGTGCATCGCCTGGTGGGCCACACCAATGCCGTGATGACCGTCTCGGTGTCGCCCGACGGGAGCCGGGTGCTGTCCGCCGCCCTCGACAACAGCGTGCGCGAGTGGGACCTGAAAACCGGCCAGGAGTTGCACCGGTTGGCTGCGATCGACGCCAGCTCCGCGGCGGTCTCGCCCGATGGCCACCAGGCCCTCGTCGGCTCGCATCGCGGCAAACTCGCCCTTTGGGATCTGGAGGCACAGACCCCCATCCGCGAGCTGCCTGGCCATGAGAAGTGGATCGATGTCGTCCGCCTGTCGAAGGACGGCAGCCGGGCCCTGACCGGCGGGCGGGACGACTGCGTTCGCTTGTGGGATGTAGCGAAGGGAACCGAGCTGCAATGTTTGAAGGGGCACGCCAGCGATGTCAAGGAAGTGGCGTTCTTGGCCGACGAGACGCAGGCCCTCTCAGCTAGCGTGGACGGGACCGTGCGCATTTGGAACCTGCAAGACGGTCACGAGATCAAGCACATCCACACCGGCCAGGCCTGGCTCTATGGCGGTGCGCTTCTGCCGAACGGGCGGCACGTTTTATCCGCGGCGGTCAATGGCACGGTTGCAATCTGGAAGTTGGAAGACGGCTCGCAGCTCGGCCGCGTCGATGGAACGCTAGCCACTGGTGCTCTGGGGCTGGCGCTTTCCCCCTCCGGCCAGCAACTGTTGACGGCTCACAAAGATGGCAGCGTTCGCGTGTGGCGCATCGCCGAGCCAGGTCCGCCAATGGCGAGCACGCCCGCAACCGATAGCCAGCGACCCAATCCATAGACCTACCCGGGAGCCACTGCTTTTTGTCGGCGAAACTGCCCCAGATCGTTGCGTTGCACAGTGCCCAGGCATAGGATGTGCGTCGTTAGGGGCAAATTTGCGGGCGGCAGATTCTAGCCACTTGCTTTCGCAGCCGAATCGACGGAACAGCGCCGCCCGCCGGAACGCTATTGCTGAAGAGGAGGAACTTATGTCGGCGCTTCGTCTTGCGCGGTGGGCGGCTGCCCCCGCGATCGGATTGACAGGTCTGATACTTTCGCTGGCCGGCACGAGTTCGCGGGCCGCGGAGACCAGCGATCTCAAATACCCCGCTGCGGCCGCGAATGTGCGTGAAGCATTGCAACGGGAGATTTATGGCTCGGAATCGGCGCGGCGCGAGCTGCTCGACGAGGCAGTCGCCCAAGCTCCGGAGTATGCCCCCGTCCGCTGGCAACTTGGATACGTCAAAGATGCTAAGCGCGGCTGGCTAAAGCACGACGAATTCCTCAAGACGCCCAAACTGGCGACGACCCTCGCCCGCTACGAGCGCGAGCGGGCGGCGACTCCCGACACCGTCGCCGGCCATCTGCAACTGGCCGATTGGTGTGCCGGGGAGAAGCTCGCCGACCAGGAACGGGCCCACCTGATGCGGGTCATCGACCTGAGCCCCGATCATGCGGCCGCCCGGCAGCGGCTCGGTTTCGTGCGGCAAGGAGGCGCCTGGATCAGCCAGCAGGAGATCGCCCGCGATCGGAGCGACGAAGCCGCGCGCCGCGAGGCTC
>Ga0065705_10001963_pt1 | contig 15809 bp, 15 predicted proteins | sample SwibulcommuniRL2_FD_59092 | JGI IMG/M metagenome (GOLD analysis project Ga0065705, IMG submission 59092) | Bulk soil microbial communities from switchgrass field near Rose Lake, East Lansing, Michigan, USA - RL2 Bulk Soil v2 (version 2) | ecosystem: Environmental > Terrestrial > Soil >...
CCGCCACAACCTGGACCACATATGGCGGTGGCGCACTGAGCGCCGTGACGAAAGGCAATGCGGCACCCGCCGCGAACGTCGCGGCCGATGTCAGGGCGGCCTGTACGGGGCGCGCGCCCACGGCTTCGGACAGGCCGAGCTCATCCCGTGAATGCGCCGCGAGCGCGTCATGAGCCATCAGTTGGTCGGCGACTTGAGCGGCGATCTCTGGTGTCAGCCCTCGCCCCACGTAGATCGCCGCGAGTTCCTCCTTCTCGAATTCGGGCTGAGTGGCCAACTCCTCCCGCTCACGTGCCACGTCAGCCCGCTCGGTGTCGAGCTGCGAGCTGACCGACACGAACTCGCCTGCGGCCATCGACATGGCACCCGCCACCATGCCGGCAACGCCGGCGACGAGAATTTCATTCCGGCCGGCATGTGCTGCCGCGACGCCCACGATCAGACTCGCGGTCGAGACGATGCCGTCGTTCGCCCCGAGGACGGCGGCCCGCAGCCAGCCGATTCGCTCGGTGCGGTGCCGCTCTCTATGCACACTTCGGGTCATGATGCTCTCTCTGCCTGGCGCACGTTTATAGGCCTTAGGGTACTCATCCTAAGAGGCTTCCTGCACACTCAGACGAACGCAACCGTCGCCGATTGCTGCAGATTGTTCAATCGTCAGACTGCGGATGTCCGTAGCTCCCGCCGGCAAGGCGTCAACCGCGCACTGCTTGGCCGGGACGCTCCAGAGAAACAGCCGGCAGTTCCTCCAAAAACAGACTCGGTAGCGTTCTGAAAGCAGGTGTGGTGCGCGCCTCTCATCGTGGTACGCAACATGCTCCTGATAGTACCGAACCTCTGTGCGTCCGGCATGTATCGCACGTTCGCGGCCTGTATCGCGCATTTCGCGACAAACATGACTCGGCACTTCGCCAGAGAAACCGATCCGCCACGCGTATGAGGATACGCGGCTGCGGCAACCCTACTTGACTGAGGAGATTCAACCATGGCTGAAACAGGAACGCTTCACGACGCTTTTATTGATGAATTGCACGATACCTACGACGCAGAAAAACAGCTCACCAAGGCCCTGCCGAAGCTGGCAAAGGCCGCGACGAATGCGAAACTCCGGGCGGCGTTCGAAAGCCATCTCCAGGAGACACACGGCCAGATCAAACGTCTCGAACAGGTCTTCGAAAGTCTGGACGAGAAGGTTCGTGGCAAGCACTGTGACGGCATCGCCGGGATCATCGAAGAAGGCAAGTCGGTCATGGAAGAGGACTTCGACGAGACCACGATGGACGCCTGTCTGATTGCCTCGGGACAGCGCGCCGAACACTACGAGATGGCGGCGTACGGCACGCTCGTCGCGTGGGCGCAGGCAATGGGTCATACCGAGGCGGCCAAGCTCCTGCAGCAAACGCTCGATGAAGAGAAGGCAGCCGACAAGAAACTGTCGGGCCTGGCCGAAGGCGGCATCAACAGGGTTGCGGCCGATGCGGCGCACCCTGAAGAGGAAGAACTGGTTGGTGCGGGAGCGGGCGCCAATCGGAAGGGCTCGGCGACCGCGAAAACCGGGCGTCGTTAGCGTTATCTCGGTCGAGCGTCATGGTGTCGATCCGGCTGCCGTTGCCAACGGCAGCCGGGAGAGATGCCATGACGTGATGGCAGGGCTAAAGCCTACCGTCGATGGTGGCAACCCATGCCATCTGCCATTTGCCATCTGCCATGACAGATGTCTGATCGTACCCACCTATAGAATGGTCAGGTCAGGAAATGACCGACCTTACACTCTCCCGCGTTGTGACGCAGGTTCCGAAACTCATACGGCCTCCGACTGACGCGACGCCCGCTCAGGTCGCTGCGGCACGTGGTCGGCCGCGAGCCCTCCCTGACGATTTTCTTCGGGAAGCTTCCGCCCGCCTCGGCATCATGTCGCTCGTCGCCGCCGGCCTCTGGGTCGTCGGGACCATTCTGGGTCGGCTCGCGATGCGGTCAATGCCGGGTGACGAGGCGATGGGGGTCGGCCCGACGCTGGGCGATGCGATCGCCGCCGTGAGCGTGCTGGCGTCGCTCCTGCTTTTTGCGTATACGCGGAAGGCCAATCGAGATCCGCAGCGAGTCCTGGATCTCGGTCTGGCGTACATGGTCCTCACAGCGCTTGGGCTGGGACTGACGTTTCATTCGGGGCCGATCCTCCCGACGTTGGACGTATCTCCAGAGATTTCGTGGATCGGCGCCGTCATCCTGATGTTTTCGGCCATCGTACCGAGCACCAGGACGAAGACTCTTCTCGCGGGCCTGTTCGCGGCATCCATGAATCCGGTGGGGATGCTCTGGGCTCGTGCCCAGGGCTACTGGGATTTTGGCCCGGCGAGCAATGCACTGCTGATGCACTATCCCGACTATTTGCTCGTTGGCGTAGCCGTCGTCATCTCGCACGTTGTGACAACGCTCGGTCGGCAGGTGGCGAAGGCGCGAGAGATGGGCAGCTATCAGCTCGGCGAACTGCTGGGGCGTGGCGGCATGGGGGAGGTCTACAAAGCGTCTCATCGAATGCTGGCGAGGCCGGCCGCCATCAAGTTGATCCGGCCGGAGATGCTCGGAGGCAACGACCCGGCCGTGGCCGCGCGTGCGATCGCGCGCTTCCGGCGCGAGGCGGAGGCGGCAGCGCACCTGCGGTCGTCGCACACGGTGGACCTCTACGACTTCGGCGTGACCGAGGATCGGGCCTTCTATCTGGTGATGGAGTTCCTGGAGGGAATGGATCTCGAGTCGCTGGTTCGGCAGCATGGCCCGATGCCGGCGCCGCGTGTGATTCATGTCCTTCGCCAGGTGTGTGATTCACTCGAAGAGGCGCACGCACGAGGCCTGGTGCATCGAGACATCAAGCCGGCGAACATTCACCTCGGGCGGGTGGGGTGCCGCGAGGATTTCGTCAAGGTGCTCGATTTCGGTCTCGTGAAGACGGCCGCCGTTGGCGCCGAGGCATCGCTCGCCACCGTCGAAGGCGTGATCATGGGCACGCCGGCCTACATGGCGCCGGAGATGGCGCTTGGTGATGCCGTCGATGGCCGCGCCGATCTGTATGCACTCGGCTGTGTGGCGTACTACCTGCTCACCGGAGAGCAGGTCTTTACCGGCGAGACGGTGCTCAAGGTGCTCACTCAGCATCTGCAGGCGGTGCCGGTCCGGCCATCGGACCGAACGGAGCTTCCGATCCCGGCGCCGCTCGAAGACCTGGTGCTGGCCTGTCTCGCCAAGAAACCGCAAGACCGGCCGCAGAACGCGCGGCAACTGGCGCAGTCACTCGACGCGATTGAGGGGATGACGTGGGGTGAGGAAGAGGCGAGCCGATGGTGGAGCCGGCATCATCCGCCGCCGGCCTCGGCATCCGACGCGATTACGCTTTGAACCGCGGCGTGAACGCCAGGCCCAGCGGAATACCCGTGCGATAGCGATCCCAGGTCTTCAGCACCTCGTCGGCCATCATCTCGAGAAACATCGGATCGTCGTTCACCGTGGCGGCCCGTGCCATGGGCAACCCCGCTTCGCCGCAGACCCGGGCTGCTTCAACGTCCAGGTCGTACAGCACCTCGATGTGATCGCAGATGAAACCGATCGGACAGACCACGGCTGCCGCGAGCCCGCGCTCCCGTTCAGCTCGAAGGTAGCTGCACACATCCGGCTCGAGCCAGGGATCCTCCGGACGCCCGCTTCGGCTCTGGAACACCAGCGCCCAGTTCAGCACACCGAGGCGCCCGGCCACCAACCGCGCCGATTCCAGGAGCTGCGCGCGATAGCGCGCGGCGCCCGCCATGGCGGCGGGGATGCTGTGCGCGGTAAACACGACACGGGCGGTCGATCGGAGTCGAGCCGGAAGCGTATCGATGGCGGCGTGCACGCGTCGAGCGCTGGCCTCGATGAAGAGCGGGTGGTCGTGCCAGTCGCCGACATAGGTTACCGACATATCGCCGAGCCCTGCCTCCAGAACCGCCGTGCGGGCATGAACGACGTTTTCTCTGTACTGCGTACAGCTCGAATAGGATCGGTGCGGTGCGCACACGAATCCGATCGCGCGCCCGACGCCGTCCTTCGCCATCGTCTCGAGCGTATCCGGCAGGAGAGGATGCCAGTTGCGCATCCCGAGATACACGGGCAGATTCAGACCGCGCGACGCCAGGTGATGCTTCAGCCCTTCCACCTGGCGCCGGGTGATGGCGGCAAGCGGCGACACACCACCGAAATGTTCGTAGTGTGCCGCCACCTCCTCAATCCGCTCCGGCGGCACCCGCCGGCCGCGGAGCACGTTGGCGAGAAACGGCCGGACGTCTGCCAGTCCCTCCGGGCCCCCGAAGGCAACGACGAGCACAGCGTCGAAAGGCCGGACCGTCATGCTAGAACCGGACGGTGATACCGGCGGTGATCGGGAGCGCCCACCGGCTGCTCGCGTCGTTGATCGACTCGAGGCCGGTGCCCGCAAGCCCCTCGTTCTGGCTCAGCTCACCGTGCCATCTGAAATCCACGCCGCCCTGGAATGCCACGTTGCCCGTCAACGCGACCTGCACGCCACCGGACAACGTGAAGCTTGGCACTGTGGATGATTCATAGAAGCCGACGTCGCTGACCGTGACACTGGCTGCGGGCACCGTCAGCGTGCTGTTGATCGTCTCCACGCGAGTGAAGCCCGCTGATCCGCCGACAAACGGCTTGACCGAACCCAGGCCCAGGTATTGCCGATAGCCGAAGTCCATGCCGAACGCGTTGTAGTCATCGAACTTCGCAAAGAGCGGGAGCCCCGCGACGGTGCCCACCTGGAGATTGGTGGACGGATTCGATGTGTAGCTACCCAGCACCCGGATCTCGCCGTTTGGCGTCACCAGATAGCCCAGGCCGGCCGCCCACTGGAAGCCCTGCCCGTAGACGTCGCCATAGGTCTTGGCGTCGACCGAGGTCGGCAGGTTCAGCACCTGGCCGCTCGCGCCGCTGTGGGCGTCACCGGAAATGGCCGTCTGAACCCCCATATCGAATGAGAACGACCAGGGTCGATCGTTCTGGGCGTAAGCCGGCGTGGACCAGAGAACCGCCGCAAGTGCGACGGCTCCCAACGATGATGATCTTCGTGCGACGAATTTCATTGCTTCTCTACTCCTTTTTCTTTACTACTTCGGAAGGACAACGGTGTCGATCACGTGGATCACTCCGTTGGTGCATGCGATATCGGCGCTTGTGACTGTGGCGTTGTCGACCATCACGTTTCCGCCCGTCGCGTGAATCGTCAGCGACGCGCCGTTCACCGTCTTGGCAGACGGGAGCTTCGCGGCCTGGGCTGCCATGACCTGTCCCGGCACGACGTGGTAGGTCAGGATGGCCGTCAGCCTGGCCTTGTTTTCGGGCTTCAGCAGGTCCTCGACCGTGCCCTTCGGCAGCTTCGCGAACGCCGCATCGGTCGGCGCGAACACCGTGAACGGCCCTTTCCCTTTCAACGTCTCCACCAGCCCGGCCGCCTGCAGCGCCGCCGCCAGCGTCTTGAACGATCCGGCCCCGACTGCCGTGTCGATGATGTCCTTGGTCGCAGCCTCGGCCTTGACGCGCGTCCCGACCGACGGGGACACCAGCACCGCCATCACCGAACCCGCCCACAGCGCCTTCGAAATCGATTTCATCTTTCGCTCTCCTTTGTGACGCGTGCGGAAAACGCCGCACGCCGCTTTCGAGAATCAATACTAATGAGAAAAAAACTTGAGTGATACTCAATTCGATCGCATACTGAAAGTCGTTTGAGCGGCAGGCTCAAATCGACAATAATTTTTCTTCTCAGTAAAATTCGACTTACCAACGACGAACCACCAGGAGAGCGTGTGTGGCCCAACAGACCTTGACCGATCAACTCCGGCGCTACGAGATTGGCAGCAAGCTCAGAGCCTTGCGCCTCAGGAAAAAGCTCGGGCTGGTCGAACTGGGACGCCACACGGGGCTGTCACCGGCCCTCTTGTCCAAGCTCGAGCGCGGCAAGATGTTCCCGACGCTGGCGACGCTGCTGCGGATTGCGATGGTGTTCAGCGTCGAGCTCGACTACTTCTTCGCGGATCACCGCAAGCATCGCGCGCTGGCCATCGTCCGGCGCGCCGCGCGCCTGCGCTTTCCCGAGGCGCCCGGCCGGCGCGATCCCGCGTTTCATTTCGAGAGCCTGACGTTTCCGGTGGCCGAACCGAAGTGCGAGGCCTACCTCGCGACGTTCCACCCGGTGGCACCGGGTAAAGCGCGCCCGCACGAGCACCCGGGAGTGGAGGTGATCTATGTGCTCTCAGGCGAGCTCGGTGTCACGGTGGAGACCAGCGAGCACCTGCTCGAGAGCGGCGATGCGATGTACTTCGATTCATCGGTGCCGCACAGCTACCGCCGCACGGGCCGTTCAACCTGTTCCGCCCTGGTGTTCGGGATCGCCTGACGGACGATCACGCGCCAATTCACAAGCGCCGCATATTCGTCAGCGGCGTCCTCCCGTGATGCGCTCACCGGCGGATTAAAGAAGATGAACGAGGGTAAAGCTATTGGACGATAGGATTGCGCCTCTATCGCGCGTGCTGGGCAGGAACGTGTTTTGGGGACCTGGCGCACCGGTTGTGACCGTTGACGAAGGACAACGATTCGTCTGAGCAGTCGCGCGCCTCGTCAGTGCGCCTCAACGTGCATGTGCTGGTGGGCGATGCCCTCGCTTGGCAGCGCGGGTTTGTATTGTGTATGGCAGCTCTCGCACGCCTCCACGAGTTGCGAATTGGCTGCGACGAGCGCCTTGATGTCTTTATTCTCGCTGGCCTTGAATGCAGCCAGCCCCGCATCCGACATCGCGCGCGCCCATTTCTTCCAGTCGTTCTGTTGGGTCAACGTGAGGTCATTGGGGCCGGTGCCGGGAAGTGTAATCAGGGTGCCGGCTGCCGCCATTTGGATCGCGTGCTCGGCAACGAGTTCCCAATCCCCCTGGGTCTTCGGCGCCTTGCCTTCTCTCTCGACATCCCACAGCGCATGACCCGCGTGATCCACGATGGAAACCATCTGCGCGTTGATGCTGACAGGGGGGCCTGACGGCGGCGGCGTCGAAATCACTGCCGGTTGAGCTGTTTGAGCGGGTTGAGCCGGTGGCTGGCTCCCAGAGCTGCAACCAACCAGCAGCCAGGCACCCGCACCAAAGGATAATGTGGCTGTCACCGTCTTGATGTTCAAGGAGACGCTCCTGAGATTCCTCACAATACCACGCTATCTCCCGCTGCGAACGCACGGCTTCCCGCCAGTGCGATTACGATCGCGTTTCGACGGAGGTAGCATTTAGTCTGGATCCGTCCACGGGAGTCCTACATGACTACTAGAGTCGGCATCGTCGGATCGGGCATCGTCGGGCGAACACTCGCCAACGGTTTCGTCACGCACGGCTACGACGTCACGATCGGGACCAACACCGCAAGCAAGCGCGAGGAGCTGAGGTCCAAAACGAACGCGAAGGTGAAGATCGGTTCGTTTGAGGACGCAGCGAAGTTCGGTGAGATCGTCGTAGTGGCGACCAAGGGGACAGCGGCCGAGGCCGCGGTGAAGGCAGCCGGCATTGCGAATCTCAAAGGCAAGACCGTCATCGACACGACAAACCCGATCGCCGATGCGGCTCCAGTGAACGGAGTCTTACAGTATTTCACCTCGCAGAACGAATCGCTCATGGAGAGGCTACAGGCACTGGCTGCCGAGGCTCATTTCGTGAAGTCGTTCAGTTGCATTGGCAATGCGTTCATGGTCAACCCCGACTTCAACGGCGTCAAGCCGACAATGTTCATCTGCGGTAATCAGGATGCAGCGAAGAGCGAAGTGAAGACCATCCTCGATCAATTCGGGTTCGACGTTGCGGATATGGGACGGGTCGAAGGCGCGCGGGCAATCGAGCCGCTCTGCATCCTCTGGTGCATTCCTGGATTCCTGAGTAATAGCTGGACGCATGCATTCAAGCTGCTGCAGCGGTAGGGTGCCATCATGAGGACTCTTGGAAGCAACGGGCGCCTCACGCGTTGACGAGCAACGGCTCAAGGTCGTAGAAGTGAGCCACGCCGGGCACGCGATGCTGATTTGTCCACGATGCGCTTCGACCAGACGTTGGCCGTCGGCAGTCCGAGGCCCGATCCCCGAACTTTTGTGGTGAAGAATGGGGTAAAGGTCTTCTCCCGCACCTCCAAGGGAATGCCCGGACCGGTGTCGCTGAACGCAATCTGACCACCCTCGTCGATCGACGAGAGCGACACGCGAATCGTGCCACGCCCATGCATCGCCTGCACGCCGTTGAAAGCAGACTTTCGAATACGATCTTCAAAAGGTCGGCATCTGCCTCGATAACCGTACCGTGCTGCATGTTCACGCTGCACGTGAACGCGATCTCGCCGGCTTTGGAGGCGCGGGATTACTGCTGGCCGCTTGTGCAAATGGGTACAAAACGGCGACCTCCAAAAGGCGGCCACCGCCAGAGCCGAGGGCTGGCTTGACCGCGCGGTACTCACCAAAGAGATCGCCCGCATTCGGGATGGCGCCGCCGACCTGCTGGCCCATGTGAATCGTGAAGCCATGTCACAGCGCAAAGCACCGGCGAAACGGCCCGCAACGTCGGCCACACGTGCTGGGCGCGGACTCGTCGATGCCCCGGGGAAGCGTCATCGGAAAGTCCTGCCTCAGGAACGGCTTGACAAGCAGATGGGAGAACCCCGAGGCAAACAGTCGGGGCAAAAGCAGTTCAAGAGCGGCAAGCGCAGTGGACGAGGCTAGCGAGCGATGCCGAAGTGCTCTTTCACCTTCGCCACGATCTGAGGATCAGTGAGCTTGTCCGTGGTCTCGACATCGACGGAGCGCTCAGAAAACGCCTTCGTTCGGCTGAGACGTTCCTTCAGCTCCAGCTTGGCCTCGCCCGGCCCGAAGATCAGAAAAGCCTCAGGTTGCCCGAGCTGGCTGATGACGCCATCGTAGTAGCGGTCAAGATCCTGACCGTGGCGTTCCTCGTATTTCTTTTCGCCTCCATCCTGCTCGCCGGAATAGCGAGGATGCGCGCCGACGCGAGATTCGAAGGTCTTGGTTCTGACGCGACCCTCTGACGCGAATACCATGATTGCCCGCTCGTGGTCGATCCAAATACCCACTTTGCCGTTCATCGTAACCTCCAGAACCGCCGCTCTTTCCGTGTGCAATGCCTGAGCCATCACCGTGCGAAGCAACGCCTGAGCCTTCTTTCGGCGCGCGTAGACTTTCCGCCTTTGCAGGGAAATTTTCCGGTTTTGCCCGTTCGAGGAACGTCGAACATGCCAAAATCTACAGTGCTGTCGAACGGTACGGCGGTTGCCTGACGTCGGATCGGCCGATATGTACCGGTGGGGATTCGCCCTGAGCAAGTGAGGGACGACTGCCATGCCTCCTGGACGTCGAATCGTGAAGCCGAACCCCGCCTTCGACGTGGAAGGGTTTCTCCGTTCCACCGGCGCGGGGACAACCGTTGTGACCTATCAACCAAGGGACACCATTTTTTCCCAGGGAGACGCGTGCGACAGCGTCATGTACCTTCAAAAAGGAGCCGTCAAGCTCTCGGTGGTGTCTCGCAACGGCCAGGAAGCCATCGTCGCGATGTTCGAGACGGGTGCATTCTTCGGCGAGAGTGCATTGGTAGGCGATCCCGTTCGGCACGAAGCGGCCACCGCGATGACCGCGGCTACCGTGCTGATCATTCCGAAACAGCAGATGATTCGCCTGCTCTCCGAACGGCATGATTTCTCAGATCGCTTCATCGCCCACATGCTCGCCCGGAACATCCGCATCGAAGAAGACGTGGTCGATCAGTTGTTCAATTCCAGCGACAAGCGGCTGGCACGCGCGCTGCTGCTGTTAGCGCATTACGGCAAGCCGGGCGAGTCGCATCGCGTGCCGGCCTCGATCTCTCAACAGACGCTCGCCGACATGGTGGGCACCACGCGGTCACGCGTGAACTTCTTCATGAACAAGTTCAAGAAGCTCGGCTACATCGAATACAGCGGCGGCTGGAAGGTCAACGACTCCCTCGTGTCAGTCATCCTGGGGGATCGTGGCGGGAGTGGTCCGGGACGTTGACTCTCGCAAAATCGATGAAGCCGCGGTCGACATCGACCGACATGAGCCGCACCCGAATCTGATCGCCGACATCGGCACCCTCGAATCCACGGACCACTCGCCCCTCGATGGGGATCGTGAGCAGTCGAGCCCAGGTTCCTTTGTCGGACGCTCCAGTCACCAGTGCGTCGAATTCTTCGCCGATCCTGGATTCGAACAGCATCGCTGCCGCAGACTTGGCGACCTGACGTTCGACCTTGTTGGCGGCATCCTCGGCTTTGGTGAAGTGCTTCGCCAGCAGGTCCTGCTCCTCGAAACTGTATGGCGCCGCCTGGCCCGCCATGGCGGCCTTCAACAGGCGCTGCGTAATCAGATCGGCGTAGCGACGATTAGGGGCGGTGGAGTGTGCGTAGTCTTTGACCGCCAGGCCGAAGTGTCCTGGGGCCGCGAGGTCGTCGGGTCGTTCTGCGACGTACTCGCCCGCCCCCAGGAGTTTGATCACCGCGAGGGAGAGATCGGCGAAGCGCAGCGGATCAGCCGCGCTCTCTTTGACGAGAAATGCATCCAGGGCCGCGGAATCCGGTGCGTCTGGCAGCGTGAAGTGGTGTTCCCGGGCCAGTGCGACGATCCGGTCCCAGCGTTTCGGCGTGCGCACCACGCGACGGATTGAAGGGAACTGCTGTGCCGCGAGATATCGGGCGGTCACACCGTTGGCAGCGATCATGAAATCCTCGATGATCTGTTTGGCGCGATTCGTCTTCTCTACGGCGAGTTCACGGAGCTGGTCTCCGTCAAACAGTGTCTTCGCCTGGATCGTCTCCAGGCTCAGCGCACCCTGGATGTGTCGCCGCTCCCTCAGGCCCTGCGCCACCCGGTCCTGCACGCGCAGATTCTCCGCCAGTCCAGCGACGGCCGTCATCTCTCGCGGTGCGGCGCCGTTCCCGTCCAGCCAGGCGGCCACGCTGTTGTAGGCGAGCTTCGCATGATTACGGACGCGTGCCCGGTAGATCTCCGAGCTCTGCATGACGCCGTCTGCGCCGATCACCATGTCCACCACAACGGCGAGCCGCTCTTCGCCGGCGTTCAGTGAGGTGAGATTGGTCGAGAGCTGTTCGGGCAGCATCGGGAAGATTTCGGCTGCCGTATACACCGAGGTCGTGTTGTGGCGCGCGTGCGCGTCGATGGCGGAGCCGGCCTTCACCAGCGAGTCCACGTCCGCGACGGCGACGGAGATTCTGACGATGTCTCCGCCCAGCGCGCGGGCGATCGTGAGCTGATCGAGATCGCGGGAGTCATCGTTATCGATGGATGCCCACACGAGGTTCGTCAGGTCACGAATCCCCGCGGCGTCTCCACCAGGGTTAGGGCTGGCGGGCCCCTGCATCGTCCGGAGTTCGGCTGATGCCGCCGCTGAAAACGTGGGCAGCAAGCCTCGCTCGAGCATCGCGCGTTGGGCAATGCGCTGCAAGATCGCGCGCTGCGGTTGAGCAGTGTGTGCTGGCACGGCGCTCCTCTATGAGGTCCAGTCTCAACGGTGCCATGACCCGACAGAGGCGACCTGCTGATCGGGCGATGTCGCCGGCCGAGCCAGAACCTCGCGAACGTCGCTCCCGTCGAGGCTTTCGACTTCCAGCAAGCGGGTCGCCAATAGCGTCAGTGCATCGCGATGCTCGGTGAGCAACGACTCGGCACGGGCAGCCTGCTCGCCGACGATCCGGCTGACTTCGGCGTCGATGGTTTGCCGCGTCTCGGAACTGCAGTCGCTGCCCTCGTCGACGGCGCCGCCCAGATACCGCAAGCGGTCCCCGGCGTACCGCACCGAGCCGAGCTTCTCGCTCATGCCAAACTCGGTCACCATCCGTCGCGCGAGCTGCGTCGCGCGCTGAATATCGTCCACCGCACCGGTACTGATGGTTCCGAGCATGACGCGCTCAGCGGCGCGGCCACCCATCAGGATGGCGACCTGATCTTCGAGCTCGTCGACAGACAGGAGGTAGCGATCCTCCTTGGGCATCTGCATCGTATAGCCCAGCGCGCCGCGGCTGCGCGGAATAATGCTGATCTTGCTGACCGGGTCACCGTGCGGGACGAGGCTCGCCACCAGCGCGTGCCCGCACTCGTGATGCGCCACGGTCTGACGCTCCCTGGCGTTCAAGACCCGGCTGCGCTGTTCGAGACCGCCGAGCACGCGTTCGATCGCGGCTTCGAAGTCGGCGAACGAGACCCCGTCGGCATTTCGTCGGGCCGACAGGAGGGCGGCCTCATTCATGACATTGGCCAGATCCGCGCCGCTGAAGCCCGGCGTGACACGCGCGGCGCGCTCGAGGTCGAACTCCGGTGCCAGCGTGATCCGCTGACTGTGGATGCGCAGGATCTGCACGCGCCCCGTGAGATCGGGATTGCCCAGGACGACCTGGCGATCGAACCGCCCGGCGCGCAGGAGCGCGGGGTCGAGCACCTCTGGGCGGTTGGTGGCCGCCATGATGATGACCGGGCTATTCGCGTCAGATTTGAATCCATCGATCTCCGCCAGCAGTTGATTCAACGTCTGCTCCCGCTCGTCGTTCCCCATCACGCGCGTCGCGCCCCCGCGGTTCTGGCCGATGGCGTCGATCTCGTCAATGAACACAATGGCGGGCGCGGCGGCGCGCGCGTGTTCGAACAGGTCGCGCACGCGGGCGGCCCCGACGCCCACGAACATCTCGACGAACTCCGAGCCGCTCGTTTCGAAGAACCGGACGCCGGCCTCCCCGGCGGTGGCCTTCGCGATGAGCGTCTTGCCGGTCCCTGGCGGGCCCACCAGCAGCACGCCCTTGGGAATCCGTCCCCCGAGCCGTGCGAACCGTTGTGGCGTCTTCAGGAACTGAATGATCTCCTGCAGTTCGCCGATCGCCTCGTCCGCGCCGCCGACGTCCTTGAAGGTCACGCCCACGTCCCCGGCCTTGACCTCGGTCGCCTTGCTTTTGCCGACGCCGAAGATCCCGCCGCCAACACGACTCTTGAAACTGCGGCCGGCCATCGACCAGAGGGACGCGACCAGCAGCAGCGGGAACAGCCAGTTCAGCACGAAAGTAGCGATGGGGTTGGGTGGACGCGCGGCTCGATAGGTCACGTGCGCGGCGCCGAGCTCCTTCAGCAAATCTGGATCGCCGCTTGACGGCATCAGCGTGACAAAGCGGGTCGTCGCCTGGTCGGGAGACTTCGGCGCCGGGTTTGTCATGGTCCCGTCAATTGTGGGCCCGACAGTGACGTCGACGAGTTGGCCAGCCGCGAGTTTGGTTTTGAACTCGCTGTAGGGGATCTCGGTGCCCTGGGACAGCGATGGCCCGATCGCCGACTGCAGGATCCATGCGGCAAGCAACCCTGCGCCGATGTAGCCCAGACCGGAAGGCATGTGACGTTTGAAGGGTGATTCGCCGGGGTCTCCCACCGCTCCGCGCCGGCCGACCTTGCTCGCTGCCATAGAGGAACTCCTTAGGCGGCGCGTCCGGAATGGACCGCCTCGAATCGCCCGTCGTCAGAGTCTTCGTGACTCATAAGGAGACGGCTGTGGCCGCTCGATTCCCAGCTTCACAAGGCGGCTTTCGAGGGTCGTTGGCTTGAGGGCAAGACGTTCGGCCGCTCCCCCTTGCCCGCGGATTCGCCAGTTCGTGCTCTCGAGCGTGGCGCGGATATGCTCGGCTTCAACCTGGGCCAGCGTCATTGTCGCCCGGGACTTTTCGAGCGGCGGATGCCGAGGCACCTGCGGCGTCAGCCGGGGGCTGGAAGACATGATAACGGCGCGCTCGATGACGTTGCGCAGTTCACGGACGTTGCCCGGCCATGAGTAGCACCGCAATGCTCGCATCGACTCTTTCGAAATCGACGCGATCGGCTTGTTGAACGATTGCCCGAACTCGTCGACGAACTGCCACACCAGTCCCGCAATGTCCTCTGGACGCTCTCGAAGTGGCGGTACGACGATCGGAAACACGTTGAGACGATAGAACAGGTCTTCCCGAAACGACTTGTCTGCGACGGCGTCATCGAGATTGCGGTTGGTGGCCACGATGATGCGGATGTCGATCTTGATCGGGTGTGTGCTCCCGAGTCGCTCGATGACGTGATCCTGGAGCACGCGGAGCAGCTTGACCTGCGCATTCGCCGGCAGGTCGCCGATTTCATCGAGGAAGAGGGTCGACTGACTCGCGGCCTCGAAGCGGCCGATCCGGCGTGTGACGGCGTCTGTAAACGCCCCACGCTCGCAGCCGAACAACTCGCTTTCGACGAGCGCGCTCGGAATCGCTGCGCAGCTCACTCGAATCATCTGGCGATGTCGGCGTGGGCTGATGTCGTGGATAGCCTGGGCGAAGACCTCTTTCCCCGCTCCCGTCTCGCCGAGCAGCAGCACGGTGGCGGACGTGGGTGCGACCAGTTCGACCTGGGTGAGGATTTCCCTGATCTTCGGGCTCTCCGACGCCATCAGCCCCGACCCGCACGCGACACCGACCTCGGGGCGGTAGAGCACCTCGTCCTCGGTCGTGCGCCCGCGACTTTGCAGCTCGACGAGCTCGCTTTGCCGCGCCTCGGTTGCCTTGCGCTCCAGCGCCTGCCCGAAGACGGTCGAGACGGTGGGCAGATGTTTCAAGGTGGAGGTCCAGGGCAACCGCTCACCGGTTCTATCCGTCGTGGTGACACTAACAGCGCGAGCACGCATCCGCGGGTTCTCCATGTTGTTGCGGCCTCAGACGAGAGGACAGTTGAAAATCATTTCGCACGTGCGCCAGTCGGCGCCGCGGCGTGTCATAGGCCTGCATGATGCCGTCGAGACCGAATCGCTGCGCGACCAGTCCTGGGGGACGAAGCCGCCTTCCTGCGCGAGTTTCAGCAGGAGAGGCGTCGTGACGACATCTGTCCAACTCAGTCTGTATCGCGCCGTCTCCTCTGAGCTGTGCATTTGTGCACACACCCAGCCTGATCGGCTTACCCCGTGTTAACAGGACAGGGACAATGTCAGGAACAAATCGTGGGGCCAGTCGCGATGGCCAGCTGGGGCGTCGGCAGGGCTAGTGTCGAGCGCTCACAAGCGCTTGTTGACGGGCCGCCCGTTCGGCCCGGGGCAGCCGCTCAAATGAAAACGATAGAGGACCGGAACGATCCATCCACGCGGGCGAGTCATTGAGAAGCCCATACAGGCTCTGGCGGATGTCATCGCTTTCGCCGACGTAGACCCTCCGTTGCGGAGTATAGATTGTGAACAAACCAGAGCTGTCCGGTGCCTCGTGGACGCCTCCGTATGTAAACGCGTAGCTGTCATGGGCCATTACGTGCCTCCAATGGCACCCAAGCAAACGATGAGCCATGAGCGGTGTTCGATCCATTGCACTCGACCGCCGTTTATCGCTGCGGGATTTTCGGCACCGACCGGCGGAATTCCGCAGGCCGCGCTATCTGTCCCGCTGTGATCGGCGAAAAGGCGAGGATTTCCTGCCCTCGACCAATGTTCACGCTGGCCCAGCTCTTGCGTTAGAAGTGGTGAGCATTAACGTGTTTCGAGCAGCTCTCTTTTCGATCGCGCTGACGGTGGCATTTGGGCAAAACGCCAGCCTGCTGGGCAAGGTTTGGTGTCCCGACATCACGTCGGCGGAATGCCCGCATCAGAACTCAACGACGTCTCCAAGCGTGAGCGCCCATAACAACTGCAGAAGCGGCGTCGGCGGGGCGGTCCCGTTTGTTCGCGAAGACGCGCG
>Ga0065705_10002460_pt1 | contig 15804 bp, 13 predicted proteins | sample SwibulcommuniRL2_FD_59092 | JGI IMG/M metagenome (GOLD analysis project Ga0065705, IMG submission 59092) | Bulk soil microbial communities from switchgrass field near Rose Lake, East Lansing, Michigan, USA - RL2 Bulk Soil v2 (version 2) | ecosystem: Environmental > Terrestrial > Soil >...
TTGTCTCACTCTCGCGGCTTGCCAGCGGGACGATCCTCGCCGTGACATTTTCCCTCTTCGCCGCGGGCATGTGGATCAATCGCCGCCTCATCCCTGCAGGGATATTCGCCGGTCTTGCCCTGCTCTCGGGAACTTCTCTATGGGCTGGGCTTCTCACCGTGGGATTGTCAATGCTTTTCATCCAGGGGCTTCAAGGCAAAACAAGGGACGATGAAACTGAGCTCACCGATGTTCAGGAATCAAACCTCGAAGCTTCAAACGCTCAATTCCGAATAACCAATTACGAATTCCGCCCGGCCCTTCTCGCCCTCGTTCTGACGCTTGTTTTTGTGGGAACTCTTTTCTTCATTGCCCCCAACGGACTGAGCGCCTGGCTCTCCTCATTGCCTGCCTATCTCAGGGGCTGGATTACACCTTCCGAGATGACGCCTGCGCGCATCCTGTTCACGTTATTCGTTTATGAGCCACTCGGAATTTTTCTCGCTGTTCTGTCACTGATCCGTGGTTACCGCACGGACAGCCCGCGTATTATCCGTTTGAGCATTTGGCTTGGCGTTGCACTGCTCATTGCAGTCTTTTATCGTCAATCCAGTGAGTTGGCGTGGGCGGTGATTCCCCTGCTGGCGCTCGCCGCGCTGGAACTCTCACGCAGCCTCAACGTCTTTCCATCGGAACGGCTCGAAGTCGGGGTGGTGACGACCGCGCTTCTCATCCTGCTGACGTACATCTGGTTCGATATTGCAGCCATCGGGCTCGATCCCTTCAATCAGTTTGCTGTGGCGATGCCAATTGTGGGCAGCGTACAAAATCCACGCTATGCCATCTTATATGGCGCGATCGCCATCCTGATCGCCTGCATCGCCTTTGTTGGGTTTGGCTGGTCGGGTCGTACTGCCTGGCTGGGAAGCACATGGGCGTTTGTCATCTTCCTGGCGGTCTATACTCTGGGTGCTGCAGCGGGCGGAAGCGGATTGCGAAATGCCAGAGGCGTGGAATTATGGCTTCCCGATCAGAAGCCCACCGAGGCGGATCTGCTCCTCGCCAGCGTCAATGACATCTCGGACTTCAGTCTCGGTGATGCGCGGTCCCAGCCTGTTACGGTGATGGGAATCGATTCGCCGGCCTTGGAGTGGCTGCTGCGCGATCGTACCGTTGAACTGGTCTCCACCCTGGATGCAGCGTCAACGCCGCCTATGATCATCACCCCGTTGATGGATAATTTGAGTCTGCCTTCTGCGTATCGCGGGCAGGACTTCATCTGGCGGCAACGTGTGGCATATGAATCGATCCAAAGGCCCGAATGGTGGCGCTGGCTGGTCAACCGCCAACTGCCGCGGGAGAATGAAACCATTATTCTATGGGCGCGTGACGACCTTTTCCCCGACGCGCGGCAGAATCCTCAATAAAATGCGTAGGGACAGGCAGCTGCCTGTCCCTGCAAAACATAATATGACCCCCAACACTCCCTCCATCATCGCAATAGACGGACCGGCCGCCTCGGGCAAATCCACGCTTGGATTGCGACTCGCCCAGGCGCTCAACTATCTTTTCTTCGACACCGGCGTGATGTATCGCGCCGTAACCTGGCTCGTACTGGACCGCGGTATCGACGTATCGGATGAAGCTGCAGTCACAGCGTTGGCGGAGAAAACGCCGATCGATGTCGCGCCCGCATCCGTTCCCGATGGACGCTCTTGTGACGTCCTCGTGGAGGGAAAGGATATCACCTGGCAGACGCGCGGGCACAAAGTGGAAGCCAATGTCTCGGTGGTCTCTGCCTATCGAGGGGTGCGCGCCGCGTTGAGTCAACAACAAAGGCGCATTGGGCAGCGCGGCAGGGTTGTGATGGTCGGGCGTGATATTGGCACAGTGGTACTGCCCGGAGCGGACTTGAAGATCTATCTCGATGCCTCTGCGCAGGAACGCGCCCGCAGACGCTATGAGGAGATCCTCGCCCGCGGCGGCAAAGCGAACCACGATGAGATTCTCGCCAAAGTGATCGAACGCGACCGCATCGATTCGACCCGCGATGTGGCTCCGCTAAAGGCAGCAGAGGATGCCATCGTGCTTGACTCCGATAAGCTCAGCGCGGATGAAGTGTTCGAGAAGGCACTGGCGTTGTGCAAATGAGTAACGGATATCACGTTCCGCTGCGCTTCAGGCTTAGCCGCCCCGTCTTAAAGGCGGTGTTTCGTGCGATCTTCCGCATTTTGAGCCGTGTAAAAATTACAGGCAAAGAGAACATTCCTTATGGCAAACCGTATGTGGTTGCCATGAATCACGTTTCCATCTTTGACCCTCCACTGGCAGGCGCGTTCTGGCCCGAGCAATTGGAGATCATCGGCGCTTCCGACGTTTTTGGGAAACCGGGGCAGGGACAAATATTGAAAGCGTACGGTGTCATCCCTGTACATCGCGGCGATTACGACCGTACATTATTTACAAGAATAATATCCGTGATCAAGGCTGGTTTTCCATTATTGATCGCACCGGAGGGTGGACGCTCCCATGTCACCGCCATGCAGCGCGCCCTGCCGGGGATTTCCTACATTGTTGAACAGACCCAGGTTCCCGTCGTACCCGTGGGTCTCGTTGGCACCACTGAAGATTTCTGGCAACGCGCCAAACGGGGCGAGCGGCCTCCGCTCGAAATCCGCATTGGCAAACCGATCACACTCCCCGAGATCACAGCAAAAGGTGCTGAAAAACATGAGGCGCGTCAAAACAACGCCGACCTTGTGATGCGTTATCTGGCAGGGCTTTTACCGGAAGAATATCGTGGAGTTTACGCTGAATCAGCCATCTTCCCCACCTAAACCGATCACAGAAATTTGGAGACCAGACCTGGTCGCGTTGCCGCACCTCAGCCTGGGGCGACGCATCTTTCGCCAGCTCGCGCGTGGATTGCTCAAGCTGCTGATCCTGACGTTGACGCGCGCCACCGTCACCGGCATGGAGAACTTCCCGAAGCATGGACCGGCGCTGGTTGTCATGAATCACCTCGGCGATGCGGATGCCGTCCTGTTGGGCGCATCCATCCCCTACATGATCGAAGCAATGGGGAAGATCGAGTTGTACGATCACTGGTTCGTGGGCCCGATATTTCGGGCTTATGGGCTCATCTGGGTGCATCGCGGCAGGCCGGACCGCAAAGCCCTGCGCGCGGCTTTGGATGGACTCGCTGAGGGACGCGTGGTCACCATCGCACCCGAGGGACGCCAATCTGTCGTCGGCGGGCTGGAGGATGGCAACGAAGGTGCCGCATTTCTCGCCCTCAAATCGGGTGCCCCCATCGTTCCGATCGCCATGACAGGAACGGAGAATGAGAATATCTTTGGCAACATTAGGCAGTTCAAGCGCGCCCGCGTGACATTGGCAGTTGGGAAGCCATTCTATCTGGCGCAACAAGCAGATCGTCAGGTGATGTTGCGCGACGGCACGCGTCAGATCATGGAATCACTCGCAAACCTGCTGCCCGAATCCTATCGAGGGAATTTCAAATCTAATTAGCCGCGAAGACTCGGAGACACAGAGATTTTTAGACGGTTTATCCGCGTCTCTTTGACTCGCACGTCCCGATGCTTTTTGGGAGTGGCTCAAAAAGGGGATGGATGGGCTGTTCTCGCGTTCACCCGATTAACGCTATAATCGTTTCATGCAGTTCCTCGCCACACTGTTGGACAATCTTGCATACCTGAATCCGCTTTCCCTGGCGGGCTGGATGGTATGGCTGGGATTGGCAGGCCTGCTCGCCGTCTTCCTGCTCAATTGGCGTAAATATCATCCCACCTGGAATGCAGGCTTGTGGGGAATCTCGGGGATATTGCTCGTCGCTGCTCCACTCGCAGCCTTGTTTCTTGGCATCAAAATCTCGACCGGCGGCGCGTTGCCCATGCCGGGCATGCCGGAGGAACCACCCGGCTCGACGCTGATGGTTTTCTCAGCCATTCCGTGGACTCTGGCGGGCGGACTGCTGGGTCCATTTGCCGCGGCGGCGATTGGCATGCTGAGTGGATTGGCGCGCGGCATTTGGGATACTCATAGTTATTTCAGCACCCTCGAGGTGGGCTTGATGGCGGCCATGTTTGCCGTGGCAAACCGGCAGCGTTACCGCACCTTCATCTTTCGCCTGCTCAGACAACCCCTGTTCAGCGCGTTGAGCCTTGTCCTGGTACACGCGTTTTTGTTCCTGTTGAGCGCATTTTTTACCGCATCCGCGACCGCATCCGTTACCCAGCGTTTGGATTATGCCCTGAGCAACCTGGGCGCGGTCAGTCTCGCCTTCGCCGGAGAAATGTTCATTGCCGGTCTGGTTGCCCAAATTGCATCGGCAGCTATGCCTCTGCGCTGGGGGACATCCACGCTGTTGCAGCCATCACCCGCCGAAAAAAGCATCGAGACTCGCTTCATCTCCGGCACCGGCACGATCATTTCCGTGCTGCTGATTACCCTCCTCGTCGGTGATTGGGTCGTCGCCGGTCGGGCAGCGCGCAATCTGCTCAAGGACAGACTCAAAAGTTCAGCGGAGCTTGCGTCGCAAAATGTCCCCTTCCTTTTGGAGTCGGGTCAAAATCTTGCCTTGCAGATCGCCGGTGACCCGCGTTTCCAGGATCCCAATGCGGATGCAAACAGCCTGCTCGCCGAACGGATGAATTCCCTTCCTTATTTCAATCAATTGATTCTGATCGATCTCACAACACACGCAGCTGTGGCTGTTTACCCGACCGATACCAATTTTCAGATCACAGCGATGGAAGACGAGGGTTTGACTCTCGTCCAAATGGGAGTGCCGAATCAGATTTACACAGTTCCGCCCATTGCAGAGGGTGAAGCAGCGGGCACCTCCTTCCTGGCAGCGATACCGCAAACCCAGCGCGTTTTGATCGGTCGGACGTATTTAAGCACCAATCCTTACACGCGTTCGCTGATCAATAACCTCAACAGCCTCGCCGAAGTGGATGGCGCAGGATTGCTGATCGCCGAAGGTACGATCATCTACGACTCAGAAGGGGCACGCACATGGACAATCTATGAGGGCGAGCGCAGTGACCAGCCTGCCTTCTTCGATGAAACCGCAGCCATTGGGACGCGACAATTAGTCTATTACCAACCGGTCACCGGTCTACCCTGGGCGGTGGTGCTGACGATACCTGCGCAGGCGACACAGCAGCTTGCGATTGACATTGCCCTGCCAATCTCGTTGATGATCGTGTTGCTTGGATTGGTGGCATTGACCTTTATGCGCGTCAACCTGCGCCTCGTGACCGGTTCCCTGCAAAGCCTTGCCACCGAGGCAAAATATCTTGCCACCGGCAGGCTGGATCGTCCGCTCAACGTGGAGGGTGAGGACGAGATCAGCGAGCTGCGTCGCGCTTTCGAGCAGATGCGCGTCAATTTGCAGGCGCGCCTGCAGGACCTGAATCGATTGCTGGTCGCGAGTCAGGGCGTCGCTTCGAGTCTAACCCTCGGCGATGCGCTGCGCCCGGTGCTGGAGGCGGTCATCTCAAATGGCGCGAGTTCGGTGCGCATCGTATTAGTACGCGACACATTCCCGACGACCGTGGAAACGCCGTTGCGCTTCGCAGATGGGGTCGAGCAGGATGTATACATGCACCTGGATCACCAGATCCTGGGGCTCACCGAGCAGCAGGAACGGCTCGTGATGGCGACGATTTCGCGCAACCGCGGCTTGATGCTGGACCCGAATCTGCCTCAACCCGAATCCCTGATCGCCATCGCCCTGAAACATGAGAATCGCTATTACGGCGTACTGTGGGCAGCATACAACAAACAGCGCGTCTTCAGCGAAGCGGATATCCGCTTTATCAGTACGCTCGCAAGCCAGGCAGCGCTGGCAGTCACCAATATTCGTCTCTTCCTGACGGTCGAAGTGAGTCGCCGTCAACTGGAGGCGATCCTCAACTCCACGCCGGACCCGGTGCTCGTCACCGATGCCTCGAATCGTCTCATTTTGGCGAACCCGGCGGCGGGACACGTCTTCGGCGTGACGATCCGCAGAGGTGAACGCCCCGGCATCGAGCAGACTTTACAGATCAAGGCGCTGAACGACCTGCTGACCTCATCCTCCTCCGAACGGCGTTCGGCGGAAGTGCGTATGCCGGACGGTAAAACATATCTAGCCATGGCTTCCCCGATGACCGCCGAAAACCGAACCATCGGACGGGTCTGCATTCTGCGCGATGTAACCCAGCTCAAAGAGATCGATACGCTGAAATCCGATTTTGTTTCGACGGTCAGTCACGACCTGCGTTCGCCACTGACGTTGATGCGCGGTTACGCATCCATGCTGGAGATGGCTGGCGAGTTGAACGATCAGCAAAAGAACTACGCTAAGATGATCGTGCAGGGTGTGGACAATATGGCGAAGCTCGTCAACAACCTGCTCGATCTCGGTCGCATCGATTTCGGTGTGGGCTTGCAGGTGGAGAGTATCCCCGTGCTTGATATTCTCGAACGCGTGACCGGTTCCCTGCAATTGCAGGCAACCCAGAAGAGAATATCTCTTGGGGTTGAGATACCGAAGGAGCTTCCAAATGCCATCGAAGCCGACCAGGCATTATTACAGCAGGCTTTGTACAACCTCGTGGAAAATGCGCTGAAATACACACCCGATGGTGGTGTGGTGACGGTCCATTTGCAGTGTACTCCCTCCTCTTTGACCTTTGCTATTCAAGATAGCGGAATTGGAATCCCCAAAAGCGACCTGCCGCGCCTGTTCGAGAAATTCTATCGCGGCACGAATCGCGAGGCACTGGTGCAGCGCGGCACGGGCCTCGGGCTTGCCATTGTCAAATCGATTGCCGAACGACACGGCGGGAAAATCTGGGTGGAAAGTGAACTGGGACAGGGGAGCACCTTCTTCCTGCAAATTCCGCTTGCGCAGCCCAAAGAGTCAGCAGAGACGTAATCGTGTCTTTCATCTGAAGTTCGGATTCGATTCTGAAACTGGGTTTCATATTCAGCTTCTCATTCTCATACTAACCTAAATAAAGCATAGTGACGAAGGCTACGAACTCTCGTTAAGCAATACGACGAGGTCCTTCTGTTTGACTTTCGGTCAACCAGGTGGAAACCGCTCTGGACGAAATTCACCTTTGGATGGTTTGAAATGAACGAAAGCTATAACGAGCATTGGGGCAGGTCAGCAGAAGTTCCGGTTCCCACAGCAGACGACTTTGGGCAGGTGGTAAATGAGATTTGTGAAAAAGCTTTGAACGATGCGAAGGAACAATTGCATCCCCTGATCAGGAGTGCCGAGCTAACCCGCCTTCGCAAACGGAGTGAGTTTGTCGAGGCATTCAGGCGCTCTCTGGAGAAGCGTATCGCCCAATCATTGGCGGCCTGGCAGCCAGGTATTTTAGCTGTCTTCCAATTTGATGATCCCTGGATGGACAAACACCAGGCATGGGACGGTTCGATTCACCTGCTGGTGAAAGTAGCCCGTCTTTCACAAGCGATCAAGACACTCGGAAAAAAGCTCGATCACAGCCTGACCGCCTGTTTAAAACAGCTGGGCTGGTCCCATTTTCATGAGCGGCAGTCTATTCTGGAAGTACAACAGGTAACATTGAATGAGCTTCGTCATGGGACGAGCTATGGGGCTATGTTCTCTGCGATCTACAGTGTGCCAGTAGAGGTCTGGCGTGCAAAACGACAGACAGGATAAGACTCGTTGACGAGGACGCACTATCACGATATACACGCAGATTGCTTCGTCAGGTTGATCCCCCTCGCAACACCATCTGTTGTCCTGGGTTTTCGGCAGGCAAAGGAGATGGAATAAAAAGCCCGAGCACGGATTCCGTTTATAATACCTCCGTGCAATTATGGAGTCTCATTGTCCGTAAATGATTGATCCTGAAAATCAAGATACTTCTCTAATTCATCGCCAGACAAAAACGAAACCCTCTCGTAATATCAGCCATTACCTGATCGGTCGTCCATTACCGACTGCCGATGCGCCCAATGAAACCATCGGCAAGGCGGTCGGTCTGGCAGTCTTTGCCTCCGATGCACTTTCCTCCACAGCCTATGCCACACAGGAGATTCTCGTCATTCTGGCGGCAGCTGGGACACTGGCATTCGGATATGTCTTTCCCATTTCGATTGTCATCGTGGGGTTGCTTGCCATTGTGGTGATCTCTTATGAGCAGATCATTCATGCGTATCCCAGTGGAGGTGGCGCCTACATTGTCGCCTACGACAACTTCGGTCACTTCCCAGCGCTGGTCGCTGCGGCAGCGCTACTTACAGACTATATACTGACAGTCTCCGTTTCGGTTTCGTCAGGGGTTGCCCAGATCATTTCTGCCTATCCCGAGCTATTCAACTACCGGGTTGCTATATCTGTATCCTGCGTAATCTTCATTATGGTTGTCAATTTGCGCGGGGTCCGAGAGTCTGGCACAGCATTTGCCATTCCAAGTTATCTCTTTATTGTGATGATGTTCATTACGATTGGAACTGGATTATTCCGCTTGTTTACTGGATCGTTGTCGGACGTGCCCGACCCGCCTGACATTGAACATTTTGGGGAAGCACTATCGGGTGTTACCGCGTTTTTGCTTTTGCACGCCTTCTCCAGCGGAACTGCCGCCTTAACCGGCGTGGAAGCGATTTCGAACGGCATTACAGCATTCAAGGAGCCGCGCAGTCGCAACGCTGGAATCACACTGATCTGGATGGCTTTCATCCTTGGTCTGCTGTTCATGGGAATTTCGTTCCTGACCCGCGAAATTCGTGCCGTGCCCTCTGAAACTGAAACGGTCATCTCGCAATTGGCGCGCACGATCTTCAATGGACAGGGCATCCTCTATTTGCTCGTTATCATCACCACGACTGTGATCCTGATCCTTGCTGCGAACACAGCCTTTGCAGGATTCCCGCGCTTGAGCGCCATGCTTGCGCAGGATGGCTTTATGCCGCGGCAACTCACGTATCGCGGTAGTCGCCTTGTATACTCCTACGGCATTATCTCACTCGCAGCCATGGCATCCCTTTTGATCATCGTATTTCAGGCAAGCGTCACCCGCTTGATCCCGCTTTACGCGATTGGGGTATTTCTGTCGTTTACACTGGCGCAGGCAGGCATGGCAAAACGCTGGTGGCGTGCAGGGAAGCTTGCTCCTCAAGACTCGGATATCGATAACCGGCATCAAGCGCGTGATGAGCTGCGCTATGAAAAAAGCTGGTTCATCAAAATGCTCAGCAACGGGTTTGGTGCACTCTGTACTGCCATTGTTATGCTGGTTTTTGCGGTCACAAAATTTCGCGATGGTGCGTGGTTTGTTCTGCTCCTCACGCCAATACTCATCGGCATCTTTCTCAGGATTCATGGCCATTACGCAAAGGTGGCAACCAGTCTTTCGCTGGAACACTATGGAGAACCGCCTCCATACAATGTCCGTCATCGTGTACTAGTGCCAATCAGCAATGTCCATCAAGGCACATTGGCTGCCCTGCGCTATGCACGCATGTTGTCTGACGACATCACCGCCATAAACATTTCCATGGAACCTGGAGATACAGAAAGGGTCCGCAAAAAATGGGAGAAGTGGGGACGTGGAACGCGGCTTGTGATCGTGGATTCTCCATATCGCCTCTTTCTGGAGCCGTTGCTGGGCTATATAGATGAGATCATCGCCAGCCGCCAAGCCAATGAGACGATTACCATCGTTGTTCCACAATTCGTCCCCAGCAAAAAAGTTCATAATGTGCTCCATATGCAGACAGCAGAAATGCTCCGCAGGGAATTGCTTTCCACACCGGGCGTGGTCATCACAGAAGTCCCTTATCAGATTCCTTAGGCATATTCCAATTTATGTAATTTGGACTATAATAATCATAGCTCCCCGCCACTGCGCGTGGGTGTCTTTTTGTAAGCAGTAAGAGAAAAATGTTAACCCCTGAAAACAATCAAACTGAAATCATGCGGCGGCAGAGCGAGTACAAGCCGCCGCGCTCCTTGAGTCACTGGCTCATCGGGCGACCATTATCCACTGCCGACGCACCTCACCAAACCATTGGGAAGGCTGTCGGTCTCGCCGTCTTCGCCTCTGACGCTCTCTCCTCCACCGCGTATGCAACTCAGGAAATTCTCGGAATTTTGATTGCCGCCGGGACAGCTGCTTATGGATTCGTGTTTCCCATCTCGGTTGCCATTGTCATTCTGTTGACGATCGTTACCATTTCTTATGAGCAGACCATTCACGCCTACCCTGGTGGTGGCGGTGCCTATATCGTCTCGCGGGATAATCTCGGTGAATCGTACGCCCAGGTCGCGGGCGCATCCCTCCTGATGGATTACATTCTGACGGTTGCCGTATCTGTCTCTTCAGGCGTCGCTCAGATCGTATCCGCATTCCCTCTTCTTAAGAACTATACAGTCTGGATCGCCGTCGCCGCAGTCTTCCTGATCATGCTGATCAACCTGCGGGGCGTGAAAGAATCGGGCACGGCATTTGCCATTCCCACTTATTTCTTTGTCGTGATGATGTTCATCACGGTCGGGATCGGACTCATCCGCTTTATTACCGGCACTTTGGGAACCGTCCCCGATCCGCCCACTACCAATCTGGTCCAAACACTCGGTCCGGTGACGGCATTTTTATTGCTGCATGCCTTCGCCAACGGTACCACCGCGTTGACCGGTGTCGAAGCCATCTCGAATGGCATCACTGCCTTCAAGGAACCACGCAGCCGCAATGCAGGTCAGACCCTGATCTGGATGTCGATCATCCTCGGGACGCTGTTCCTCAGCATTTCATTTCTGACCGCCCATATTGGTGGTGTGTATTCGCACGATGAAACCATCATTTCACAGCTGGCTCGCACAGTTTACGGCGGGCGCGGTGTGCTTTATCTGGTAACGATTGGGGCGACCACAACCATTTTGATCATGGCAGCAAATACAGCGTTTGCAGACTTTCCCCGTTTGGGTGCACTGGCTGCGGCAGACGGTTTTCTGCCGCGTCAACTGACCTTCCGCGGCAGCCGCCTGGTGTACTCCAATGGGATCCTTACCCTTTCGGTCATCGCATCCGTCTTTATCATCATCAACAAAGCCAGGGTGGATTTGCTGATTCCTTTGTATGCCATCGGTGTATTCCTTTCCTTTACACTTTCCCAGACCGGCATGGCGAGGCGCTGGTGGAAGAGTGGTCAAATCAGCGAGGGTCAAGAAATCGACAGCCATGGAACCAAGCTGCGCTACGATAAGGGCTGGAAGCTCAAGATGTTCGTCAATGGCTTTGGCGCCGTGTGCACCGCCATCGTAATGATCGTCTTTGCCGTCACGAAGTTCCGTGAAGGCGCATGGATCGTACTGATCGTCATCCCCATCCTGGTCTCACTCTTCTTTACCGTCCACCGCCACTACAAGGATCTTGCAGCGCGTCTCACGCTCGAAAGATTCAGCGGGCTGCCAGCGCGGCATACGCGTCACCGCGTGATCATGCCGATCAGCGGGATCCATCAGGGGACTTTGGAGGCGCTGCGCTATGCAAAACTTCTTTCCGATGATGTGACCGCCGTCCACATTTCCATTGACCCAACAGAGACCGAGAAGGTCCAGAAGAAATGGAGGATGTGGGGCGAGGGCACACGCCTGGTCATCCTGGATTCTCCCTTCCGGCTGTTCGTGGAACCCTTGCTTCAGTATCTGGAGGATGTCGTCGACAATCGCCAGCCCAACGAGACAATTACTGTCGTCGTCCCACAATTCATCCCCTCGAAACGCTGGCACAATGTCTTGCACATGCGGACCGCGAACGTCTTGCGTGAGGAATTATTATCGAAACATGGCGTGGTCGTGACGGATGTTCCCTATCATGTACATACCCATGAGGAGAAGGAGTAGATCACATGAATTTTATTGTCGTCGGTTGCGGACGGGTGGGCGCCGAATTATGTTACCACCTGTTCAAAAATGGACATCAGGTTGTCGTGGTGGATATCAGCAAGGAATCGTTCAATCGGCTCCATCCTGACTTTCGCGGGCGTACGCTCGAAGGCGAAGGTTTGGCGGAGGGCGTGTTGGAACGTGCCGGCATCCATGAGGCAAATGGTCTCGCTGCGGTCACGAATTCGGATACCCTGAACGCAGTCGTCGCCCACGCAGCACGCACAATCTATAACGTTCCGAATGTGGTTGCCCGTAATTATGACCCGAACCTGCGCCCGATCATCGAAGCATTTGGCTTGCAGACAGTCGGTTCCACCTATTGGGGCGCCCAGCGCGTGGAGGAGATCCTGATGAACCCTGCCCAGCGGATGGTTTATTCGGCAGGCAACGGGGAGGTGGAAGTGTACGAAGTGCAGATTCCCGAGCACTGGAACGGGCGCACGTTAAATGACCTGCTGAGTCCACTCCCGAACTGTTATCCCGTGGCTTTATCAAGAGCCGGACGGTCATCCCTGCCGGAACCGGGCATGAAACTCCAAACCGGGGATCAGCTCAACGTCAGCTCCACGTTTGAAGGCATCGGCGCACTGACAACTCGTCTATCCACAAAGGCGGAGGCGTAAATGAACGTATTGATTGCCGGTGGTGGACGTACAGGCGCACGTCTCGCAAATTTACTGCTCAACCAGAACTACAAAGTTCGCATTGTGGAGAATCGCCGCGAACTTTTGGTATACCTGCACCAGGAGCTTCCAACCGAGGTGATTTACGAAGGCAACCCGGTGGATCCTGATGTATTGGAAGCAGCGGGCATCCGCGATGTCCATTCGGTGGCTGCTGTGTCCAGTTCTGACTCGGTTAACCTGGTGATCTGTTATCTTGCCAAAACCCAGTTCGAGGTGCCCCGCACCATTGCCCGCGTGAACAACCCGAACAATGCCTGGCTCTTCAATGAAAGATTCCTTGTGGATGTCGCGCTGAACTCCGCAGATGTATTTGCCCATCTGATCCAGGAGGAAATGTCCCTTGGCGATATGATGACCATCTTCAAGATCCGCCGCGGACGCTACGCGGTGGTGGAGGAAAAAGTCCCTGCCGGTGCGAAGGCGATCGGCATCCAGCTCAAAGATATGGATCTCGCCGAACACTGTGTCATTGCCGCCATCATCCGTGACGGCGTGATGACCCTGCCGCGCGGCGACAGCACACTACAGGCGGAAGACGAGATCATCGCCGTCGCCAGCCCGGAAGGTGCACAGAAGCTCTCGGAATTGCTGGCGTTCCCGGTCTATCCCATGCGCAACGGGAAGAAAAAGGAATAAAAGACTTCGATTGACCGAATCAGAACCCTTACGGTATAATTCCGTGCCGATTAAATAAAGGTATCGATTGCTATTATTACTGCCGAAACTCCAAACCCATAGGCAGTATTTCAAAGTGAGGAACGAAGAATGGTAAAACGTACGTATCAACCGAAAATCCGCCGCCGCGTGCGCGTGCATGGATTCCGCCACCGCATGGCGACAGCAGATGGACGCGCGGTTCTCAAGCGCCGCCGCCTGCGCGGTCGCAAACAATTGACGGTGACCGCCAACAAGCACGTAAAGAAAGTCCGCTGGTAGGCGGTAATTCCATTTAAGCGCGTTCGAGGTGACGGTTGCAGAGGAAGTTTCGTCTGACCCGATCCGAAGACTTCAAGCGGGTGCGGCGTTCTGGCAAGTCCTATGCCCACCCGCTTGTTGTGTTGATAGTGCAGACTCACGAACAGGCACGCGTAAAAGTTGGGGTGACGGCAGGCAGGACAGTAGGGACAGCAGTGAATCGGAATCGGGCAAAGCGACTCCTGCGTGAAGCCATGCGGCCCCTGCTTCCCGACATCGCCTCCAATCTGGACCTGATCCTGATCGCCCGACCCGGGTTGGTCATCGCCACCCTGGACGAAACCCGTAAAGCTCTGCTCAATCTGTTGGGACGCGCAAAAATATTGATCCCCACGAATGATATCTGAAACTCATTCGCATGATTATCCAAACGAACCGCGCCTGCGCGATATGCCGCGGACCATCACCAACTGGCCGCGCATCCTCATCCTTGCGTTGATCCGCCTCTACCAGATGACCCTCTCAAAGGGAATGCCACCCAACACCTGCCGGTTCTATCCAACCTGCTCGCACTATGGTTACCAGGCTGTCTATAAGTACGGTGCGATCAAAGGTTCCCTGATGGCTGGCTGGCGCGTGCTTCGATGCAACCCATTCAACCCCGGCGGCTACGACCCCGTCCCATAGGAGTATCAATACCTCAATGAGCAAGAAACTCATTTTATTTACACTTGTGGTTGTTATTGCCTCGTTATTAAGTGGCTGCGCAACCGGAGCCGTACGTGGCACCAGTTGGCCCGGTTTAGCCACAGATGGTGATGTCGCCTATCTGGCAGATGGTGCCTATCTTTATGCTGTCAACCTGAAAGATGGGAAAGAACTCTGGCAGTTCTCCAGTAAACCCAAGGTGAGACCATTCCTGAATATTGGCGGAAAACCTGCGCCCAGTTTCATCGCTACCCCGGCGATTACTTCGGATGGGCTAATCATCGTCGGAAGCGCAAGCAACAACTATACGCTATATGCGATTGATCCGAAAAACATTGACCCAGATACCAAGGAACCTGTCGCCGCGTGGACATTCACCGGAGCAGAGGATCACTGGATTGCCACACCACTCATCATCGAGGATCTTCTGTTCGCTCCCAATTCTGATGGTAACCTGTATATTTTCGATTTGAGCGATGGGCAGACAAATAAGCAACCTATGAAGGTGATCGAACTGGGCGGCCGGTTATGGGGTCAACCCGTGACCGACGGGCAACGTGTCTACGTCACTTCGCTTGACCATAAGGTGTTTGCCATCGAAAAGGATAGCTATAAGATCGCCTGGGATGAAGATCTCGGTAGCGCGATACCAAGCGCTCCGGTTCTCGCCGAAGATGGAAGTTTGTACCTCGGTTCGTTCAACTCACAGCTTGAAAAATTCGATCCCGCCAGCGGGAATCATCGGACTGTGGAAAAAACCAATGGCCGGGTATGGGGAACGCCCAGCCTCGTGGAGAATAATCTTTACTTCGGCGATCTAAGCGGAAATTTCTATTCCTTCAATATCGAAGAAGGCAAATACAATTGGGCTCCCATTCAACCGGACGCAGCGATCACAGCCAGTCCGCTGATGTTGAATGATATGTTCCTGGTGGCTACAGAATCGGGTTCAATCTACGAAGTGGATAAGGAAGGGCATTCCAAGCTTTGGAGCCAGCCGGGTGGAAAGATTTACACTACCCCGGTTCTTGCCGGCGACCTGGTGCTGGTCTCCCCGCTCGGAGCCGATGGGTATCTTTATGCCTATGATTTAAATGGACATCTGGCTTGGCCAACGCCGTTCAAGCCCGGGAATTAAGAGGAACCATGTGGGATCTTTTCATCTCCATATTTACCAGTGTTTTGTTATGGATTTATGACATTGTCGGAAATAACTTTGGCATTGCCATCATCCTGTTCACCATCCTGATCCGCGCAGTGACGTGGCCGCTTAACGCCCAGCAGATGAAGGGCGCAGCTGCCATGCAGAATTTGCAGAATGACAAGGACTGGCAGGATATTCAGAAGAAGTATGCCAAGGATAAGGAAAAACTTGCCCAGGAACAGATGCGCGTCTATCGCGAAAAGGGCATCAATCCCTTCGCTTCCTGCCTGCCCACGTTGATCCAGTTCCCGATCATCATTGCCCTGTACCAGAGCATTACACGCGCCCTGGCGGTCACACCGTTGGGATTGCTGCAGCTTTCACAGAGCGGAAGCCGCTTTTCCTTCCTGGATGTCTCTTCACTCATT